>Ga0210057_1008823_pt1 | contig 11824 bp, 13 predicted proteins | sample CryGeyCG2114_010_2_FD_183968 | JGI IMG/M metagenome (GOLD analysis project Ga0210057, IMG submission 183968) | Groundwater microbial communities from aquifer - Crystal Geyser CG10_big_fil_rev_8/21/14_0.10 (SPAdes) (version 2) | ecosystem: Environmental > Aquatic > Deep subsurface > Groundwater ...
GTATCATCCACGCAGAAACAAACACACTATAGAGGTGTCGCAATGAATCCTTTGAATCGTGAGTTCTATTTGGCTCAACAGGAGCGTGTTGAGGGTAATATTAGATATTACCTGAAAATGGGTATATTGAGTGTTATATGTGTCGCTGTCTGCGTTCTTATTGGCGTCGATACCTCGCAGCTCTGCTGCGGGGTAACATTATAAAAAGCATCGTCGGTGGACGATTCCACTTCCAACATAAAAGCCACGGTGCCGCCTCGCCAATACTCCGCAAGCTCTGCTCGCGAAGATGGCGGGAATAGGCGGCCTTTTTTATTTTGTCTATACTTTTGTTATGGTTTGAGCCGTTTTGGTATGTTACGGCAATAGAGATAATTCTTGTGATTGCCTGTTTTGTCTCGTATTCTTTTGTTTTTCGTTATTTTTCGTTTTTATCTTACGCAACTGTAGAGCTGAATGAAATAAAACAGGAGCTCGGGAGAATTTCGTTATAAAGTAAATACAGTTGTTCTCTGTGTGGTGGGCCGGCAAGTTCCAACTTGCCGGCCCCTTCTTTTCTTATTTACAATTCCTACCTATGCTTAAGCTTCGACAGGCAGGCATAATTCTTTTTTTCACTCTCCACACTAAATACACCATTCACCTTTCTCCTTTCTCTTTTCTTTACTATAATAAAGCCACGATGTTCTCGGGGCTTTTTTCACATAAAAAAAATAAAACAGAACTAACTATTATCTTTGATATAGGTAGTGGAAGTGTTGGTGCTGCTTTAGTAGAGCTTGCATATTTGAACAAGCCAACCATCCTATATTCCACACGCAAAGACATTGCCTTTAACGAAGAGATAAACCCAAACAAGCTTTTGTCGTCTATGAAAACAGCAATGGAGTCTGTTGCTCAAAATGTTCAAAAAATTGGCTTCAAAAATGAAACACTAGGCCATCTTAAAAACAAAAATATAGGCACTGTCTATTGTGTATTTTCTGCACCATGGTATTTGGCTCAACCGAAAAGAATTACACAAACATACGCAGATAAAAAAAATATCACCAATAGTTTTATAAAAAAGATTTTACAAAAAGAGGAGGAAACTTTTCTTGAAAATACAGCTAAAGAATATACAAATAAACACGAAGAGGAGCTTTATTTGCTTGAACATGTGATTACCAATATAGAAACAGATGGATATGAAATACAGTCTATAAGGGGTCAGGAGACAAAAAATCTTAATTTATCTATATTTTCGAGCCTTATTCCAGAAAAAGTAGCAAAGACTGCAATCTCAGTGGTTGCAAGTGTGTTCCATACAGATAATCTACACCTGCACTCATTTTCCATGGTTTCTTTTGGTGTTGTTAGAGATGTGTTGGATCTTAAAGATTTTATTTTTATAGATATTTCTGGCGAAGTCACGGAGGTAAACCTTGTTTCAAGAGGCGAGCTTGTTGAGTCCGGATCATTTCCTTTTGGAATAAACACACACGCAAGATTGCTTTCAAAAAAATTACAAACAAATCCTGATGAAGCATTATCAAGACTTTCTAGTATTGGCGATAAAAAAAGGGACGTGCTTGTATTTGGTGATAAAGAAAAAAATACAGTAAGCGATACCAACGATGATTGGAATAAACAGTTCTCCGAATTGCTGGGTAAGTTTTCTGGTAAATACACACTTTCTCCAAATGTTGTGTTTACTGTGGATAGTAGGTTTATAAAATTTTTTGAGGAGTCTTTAAAAAGTGATACTGTGAAAAATGCAGTGTCTTATGGTAATGAGCCAAATATAATACCAATCACAGATGATTTTTTATTGGAATATATACATATGGCTAAATCAGCAAAAACAGACTCTTTTATTTCCATAGAGACTTTATTTTTCAACACATCACACGAAAATTATGACAAAAAGGACTTCGCTACTTTTAATAAGTAGGCAGTCGTTGTATGATGTAGTGGTAAAGACAGAATGAATCTAGTAAGAGTTGCGGACGCGAAAGAGTACCAAATAATCATTAATCGAATTTATACATAATTTAATTTAGATAGGATAGAGGCTGATTCAGTATACATTCTATCTCTAACGGGATGAATCCCGTTAGAGACCCGCGACCACAACAAATAAAATGAGTATAAAAATCGATATGTTAAAAGTAATTATAAATAATAACAAAAGCCTAAATCGCGCTGGTCGTGGTCTGGCTCTAACGGGATGAAAAAAATACAAGACATAATAAGTAGTAGTAAAAAATCCATACGCGATATATCTATCGAAAGAAATGGAGACAGACCACAAAGAAGGATGCCTCGAGGTTCTGACAACGGCTCTTTTGCTCCTGCGCGCGGAGGTGGTCCATCATTTGGTGTTTGGTTCATTGCTATCATCGCAATAATTTTTCTGTTTTTCTCATTCACAATAATATTTTCTGGCACAAAAGTTGTGGTAACCCAAAAAACTGAAACCTTATCTTTTGAAACAAACTTTGATGCGGTAAAAGCTTCTGAGGATGCTGATGCTTTGATTTTTGATGTAATGTCTATATCAGAGTCAGGAAACAAAACAGTTGTATCCACAGGCCAAGAACAAAAAGAATCAAAAGCCTCAGGTACTATTATTGTATATAATGATTACTCTACCTCCCCACAAAAACTTATTGCAAATACAAGGTTTGAAAGCCCAGATGGCTTGATATATAGAATAAAAGATCCAATAGTTGTACCTGGTAAAAAAACAGGATCTGACGGTAAATATACTCCAGGTACACTTGAGGTTGTTGTATATGCGGATGTCGCTGGTGAAAAATACAACAAAGCCAACAGTGATTTCGTAATTCCAGGCCTAAAAGGTTCTCCACAGTACACAAGCTTCTACGCTCGTAGTAAGACAGCACTTGCCGGTGGTTTTGTTGGAATGGTAAACAAGGTCACAGATACAGACAGATCTGCCGCAATTGATTCAATAAAAACATCACTACAAGCAAGTTTAATAAAATCAATAAAGACACAGGTTCCAGAAGGATATGTTTTGTTTGATGATGCGGTGAAGATTGCTTTCACCGAAGGATTGGACGTTGCTCTAGAAGATAACAAGGTACAAATCGTAATTGATGGAAAATTAGACGCTGTTGTCTTTAACAAAGATTCAGTATCAAGAAAAATAGCTCAAGTTCAGCTAGAGACATATGATGGTCTACCTGTTGAGGGTGTTGGTGTGGAAAGTCTGCTATTTGTGCTTGATAATAAAAACAACATAAACCTAACATCAGTAGATTCAATTTCATTTTCTCTAAAAGGCAACATGACGTTGGTCTGGAAGTTTGATGAAGAGGCTTTGAAGGCTGATTTGGTGGATAAAAAGAAAAGAGATATAGATTGGGTGCTAGCTGAATACCCAAGTATAGTAGAAGCACAGATTGTAATGAGGCCATTTTGGAAAAGGAATTTCCCAAGCGATACCAAGAAAATTAGCATAGTATATAACAGCGTTGATTAAATACTTGCGCTATATTATATAATTTGATAATATACCTCGAGCGCCAGCAATCTTATTGCTTGGTGTTTTCAATATCTTTAGCACGACTCTTTTAAATGAGTTCCGTTAGAAATAGCGGATGTAAAGATAAAATTTTAAAGATGATACAAAAGTCGAAAGTACATATACAAAAGAGTGTTTGGGTGACGGAAATTGAGTCCGCGTCCTATTTCTAACGGGATGAGTGATAACACACAAAAATCTGAAACAATGACAGGCACCGTAATCGAGGCCCTACCTAACACTATGTTTATGGTACGCCTTGAAGATGGTACAGAAAAATTAACTTATCTTTCTGGAAAAATGAGAAAGTTCAGGATTCGAGTGTTGGTTGGAGATACGGTGACATATGAGACGGAGCCGTATGGTGGTAAAGGAAGAATAATAAAAAGAGGTTAAATAAAATTTTTAGCTGTTAGGTATTAGGCCTTAGGCACTAGCAAGTTCGTTAGTTCCTAAAGCCTAGCGCCTAATCGCTAGAGTCTAAAAAATATGCACGTTAAATCTTCAGTAAAAACAAGATGTAATAAATGTCAGACAGTGCGACGAAAAGGTCGCTTGTATGTTGTGTGCAAATCAAACCCAAGACATAAACAAAGACAAGGATAAAATTCTGAATAAAGAATTATGAATTACGAATTAAGAATACTGACGAACAATGGAAGAAAAATTCAAAATTTGAAAAGAAAAATAAGATAATTTAAATATATAAAAACAATGAGAATTTCAGGTATCACAATTCCAGACAATAAGAGATTAGAAATAGGCCTAACAGCCGTATTTGGCATTGGTAGATCTAGTGCACAAAAAATATTAGACCGAGCAAAAATTGAGCACGGTAAAACATCTAAAGATCTCAATGATGAGGAGGAAAATACAATAAGAAAGATTATAGAAGATTATGTTGTAGAGGGAGACCTAAAAAGAGAGGTGTCTGGGAACATAAAAAGATTGAAGGATATAAAATCCTACAGAGGCTCAAGGCACACAAAGAGATTGCCCGCTAATGGTCAAAGATCTAAAACAAATTCACGGACGATTCGCGGTAACGTAAGAAAGACTATGGGATCTGGTAAGAAAAAAGTAGATAAGAAATAAAAAACATACGGTTTTTTATTTCAAGCACGAAATTAAGAATATCGAAATCCTAAACAAATCATAATGACAAAAACACAAAATACAAAAAAATTAAACGAAAGCGTCAATGTTTCTAATTTGGAACATTTGTGCTTATGTTTTGTTTCGGATTTCGGTATTGGAGATTATTATTTACGAGCTTAGCGAGTTATTATGGGTAAGAAAAGAATCGTAAAACAAAGTGGTGGTAATATAGACGGAGGCGCAAAGGCCAGGTCTCTTTCTAAAACACCAGCGAAAAAGATTGAAAAAGGAGCTCTATACATAGAGTCAACCTACAACAACACAAGAGTTACACTTGCAGATATCAAAGGCAACGTTGTTGCTTGGTCATCAAGTGGTGCGCTTGGTTTTAAGGGTGCCAAAAAAGGTACTCCTTTTGCTGCAGCAAAGGTTGGTGAGATTATAGGAGATAAAGCAAAAATTATGGGAGTAAAAGCTGTTGCCGTTACTGTTAAGGGAGTTGGAGCAGGAAGAGAGTCGGCACTAAGAGCTTTTGTTTCAAAAGGTATTTCAGTTTTAATTATAAAAGATGTGACTCCGGTACCACACAATGGACCAAAGCCACCTAAGCCACGTAGAGTGTAATAATGCGAATAGCTACAAATTAATGACAAATTATTACAAAAAACAAAACAATTAAACGAAAATAAAAATGTTTCTAATTTGGAACATTTGGATTTTGATATTGTCCGCCCGGACGGATGTCCATTCGGACGGGTTTCGGATTTAGAAATTAGAAATTAGATATTATGCGCATTGGATCAAAATACAAAATAGCTCGTCGCCTTGGCACACCAGTATTTGAGAAAACTCAAACTGAAAAATTCGTTACTAGGGAAGCTAGGCGTGCAAAAAATTCAAAAGCTAAAAGACCAAGACCACGAACAGGATTTGGACTACAGCTTCTTGAAAAGCAAAAAGCGAGATATACATACAATATAGCTGAAAAGCAGTTTGCAAAATATGTGAAGGATGCTCTTGATAAGAAAGGCAATCCATTAGGTCTTTTGTACTCATCTCTAGAGTCTAGACTTGATAATATTGTATATAGAACTGGCTTTGCCGGAACGAGACAAATGGCAAGACAGCTCGTATCACATGGTCATATTTTAGTAAACGGTAAAAAGACAAACGTGCCCTCATACACATTGAAAGAAGGTGATGTGATATCCGTTAGAGAGGGTAGTAAGGGCAAGAAACCATTTGAGGTATTTGCTTCAAAAGAAAACGATTCTTCACCAAAATGGATTTTTGTGGACACAAAGAAAGGTACAGCAACAGTTGGGAAGGTTGACGCATATGACAGCACGGTGAACAATTTCAACCTAACCACAGTTATTGAATACTATAGTAGATAACACACTTGATTAAATGTAAATTCTAGTGTACAATACTTTTTTTATTACTTATAAAATTATTAGCCTATTATATTAAATTATGGATTACAACATTGTGTTACCATCAAAGCCACGGGTTGTCAAAGAGGAAGCGTTAAGCGCAACCTTTGAAATAGATGGACTGTATCCAGGATATGGTCATACTCTAGGAAACTCACTAAGAAGAATTATTTTATCTTCATTACCTGGAGCTGCCATTACATCAATAAAAGTTGATGGTGTTAGTCATGAATTTTCCACAATGGACGGCGTACAAGAGGATGTTATTACAATTCTTTTAAATTTGAAGAAAGTAAGAATCAAATTGAGTAGTGAAGAAGCTCAATCTATGTCCCTAAAAATAAAAGGCCCAGCCGTAGTGACGGCTGGTGATATTACTGCTCCTGGTCAAGTAGAAATACTTAACCCAGAGTTGGTTGTTTGTCATATAAATGGAAAGATTGAATTAGATATTGATATTGAAGTTGAAAGAGGAGTTGGCTATGTGCCAAAAGAAGAGTTGCAAAAAGACAGAGTTGAAATAGGAAGTATTTCGATTGACGCAAATTTCAGTCCAATAAGAAGAGTAAATTATGAAGTTGAAAATATGCGAGTTGGGGATAGAACAAACTTCAATCGATTAAGAATTTTTATTGAAACAGACGGAACTATTTCACCAAGAGAGGTGCTTGATTCTTCTGTAAGAATAATGATAGATCAGCTAAAGGCAGTTGTAGGTTTTCAAGAGCCAGTTGAGGCTTCTGAGGAAGAAGTTGATTCTCTAGAAGAAGGAGATGAGCCAGACTCAGAATTCCTAAAGACGAGAATAGATACGCTTGGTCTTTCTACTAGAACAGAAAATGCTTTAGTCAATGCAAATATAAGAACAGTTGGTGGATTGGTTAGAAAGAAAAAATCAGATTTATTAGCAATGGACGGTCTTGGTAAAAAGAGCTTAGATGAGTTAGAAGAGCTACTATCATCAAATAATATTACTTTGAAGGAATAATTGAAACTAAAATCCTAAGCACGAAGCACGAAATACTAAACAATATCAAATGATCAAAATAACAAATATAAAACAAGTTTTGAATTTAAGAAATTTGAATTTCGATATTGTTTCGAATTTCGATATTAGAAATTATAATTTACGAGCATAGCGAGCTATATGAAACACGGAATTAAACAAAGAAAATTTGGACGAGTGACAAAACAAAGGACAGCTTTATTAAGGTCTCTTGCTCTTTCTCTTATAAAACATGAGAAAATTGAAACAACAGAAGCAAAGGCTCGAGAGCTTAGACCTTATGTTGAAAAGCTTATTACGAGAGCAAAGACCAACTCAGTTTTTTCTCATCGTCTTTTAATTTCTAGAATTGGCGGCGTAAACAAAGATATCGTTTCAAAGTTGATAAAAGAAATAGGACCAAGATATATTGACAGAAAAGGTGGTTATACTAGAATCACAAAGACTACACACAGAGCTAGTGATGCTAGCAAGATGGCTATAATCGAATTAGTCTAACTAATTCGATTAGAATAGTGAATTAAGAATTACGAATTATGAATAAGACGAACGCAACAAAAGAATACACAATCGACGCAAAGGGTAAAAAGCTTGGTAGACTTGCTACAGAGATAGCTGTTTTGATAATCGGCAAGAATGAGCCAAATTATCAAACAAACGTTCTTCCCAATGTTATTGTGTCTGTTATAAATATCGATTCTCTTGATATAGATGCAAAAAAGGCATTAACAAAAAAATATCACACTCATTCGGGATATCCAGGAGGACAGAGAATACAAACACTAGAACAAATGAGAACAAAAAAGGGAACAGGTGAAGTTTTAAGAACTGCTGTTAATGGTATGCTTCCAATCAATAAATTAAGAAAGGAAAGAATGAAAAAACTAATAATAAAGTAATATGGCTACTAAGAAAGAATCAGAAAAATATTTTGAAGGTATTGGTAGAAGAAAAACTTCTACAGCTCGTGTTCGCCTAGTAGAAGGTGGAACAAAGAATGCTGTTGTAGTAAACGGTTTAAAAGTTGATGAATATTTCAAAACAGATTTTCAAAGACACACTGCTGTTGAAGCGCTTGCTAAAGTGGAGGGAGTGGGACACTTCCAAGTAAGCGCAAAGGTTTCTGGCGGAGGTCATTCATCTCAAGCAGAGGCTATAAGACACGGTATTTCAAGAGCTTTAGTTTTAATAAATCAAGAATCAAGAAAGCCATTGAAGAAAGTTGGTTTTCTAAAGAGAGATCCAAGAATAAAAGAAAGAAAGAAACCAGGATTGAAGAAGGCAAGAAAGTCAGCACAATGGAGTAAACGATAGGGTTCAGAATATAGAATTAAGAATTATGAATTAAGAATATAGGCGAGCGCTGTGGCGCTCGCCTTTGTTGTGTGTGCGACGTTGAATGTCACACACTAGGGACTTGACGGAGGAGTCTCGGGCGTATCCTGACTAGGACGGAAAATCTTTCTTACATTACGCCAATGATCATCAGACTCAATTATCTTGAGAGCTCGACGATCATCCTCTGATTCCTCGTCTCTAAAAGCTTGATCAAATTCTTCAAGCGGTTTAAACCCAGAGACCACCAAGCTCGTGCTTGTGATAATCTGGTGAAGACTCTGAATTTCTTGTTCCATTCTATTTTTGACGTCTATGACAACATCTATCATACGAATTAGACTAAAAATTAGTAAAGATACAAGGATACTTAATATGACCAAACCCAGTATATTTTCTGTAAAGACAGTGACAATTGCAATTAATATTGGGAAAAGAACTAATGCTGTTTTCCAGAAAAATGATAGTTTTTCCATAGTGTCTCCCTCTTGCGTTTGTGGAACTTCTAACGTAAAATAGCACCCACTAAGACTATTGTCAATATGGAAGAAGACAAGGACATACAAGATGATATAACGATTGAACCAGGAGAGGAATCTTCTGGTCTTTCTTCTCTTTCTACTAATTCTACAAAACGTCTTCGCGAAAAGTTGAAAAAAGCCACAGAAGAAAAGCAAGAGTATTTGGCTGGTTGGCAAAGGGCAAAAGCAGATTTAGTAAATGCTAAAAGAGATTTTGAAGATGATAAAAAGAAAATCATAGGACGAGCTCACGAAGATTTGATAATGGAGCTGCTTCCTGTCTTTGATAGCTTTGATATGGCTTTCAAAAACAAAGAAGCGTGGGAGGCAGTTGATTCAAATTGGCGAACTGGTGTAGAATATATCCATAATCAGCTTCACTCGATAATGCGAGATTATGGAGTAAGTAGAATAGAAGCAGAAGGTAAAAAGTTTGACCCAAGACTTCATACACCAGTTGAAGTAATTGATACCGATGAAGAAGAAAAAGATGATATAATAGATCATATTGTTCACAACGGATATATGAAGGGAGATGTGGTTTTGCGACCAGCACAGGTGGCAGTATATGTGTATGGTGAAAGTGGAGAGGAAAAGGGAGCGAAATAAAAATTAAAACATTTAAAATTGATTGCCTGCCTACCGTCAGGCAGGAAAATTGAAAATTGTCTCCCTTTGGGAGATCTACCGAAGGTAGAAAAACTGTAAATTAATTTCTAATATCTTGCTCTTAATTATTTGAGGGCAGAAGATTAGAAGTTAAGAAAGAATACTATGAGTAAAATTTTAGGAATAGATCTTGGCACAACCAACTCAGCATTTGCTGTGATAGAAGCAGGTGAGCCAAAAATATTAGAAAACTCAGAAGGCGCAAGGACAACTCCGTCCATTGTGGCTATGTCAAAGACCAACGAAAGACTTGTTGGGCTTCTTGCACGCCGTCAGGCTGTGACAAATCCAAAGAACACTGTATTTGGTATTAAAAGGTTTATAGGACACTCATACGATGATCCTGTGGTTCAGAAAGATATACCAATAGTGCCTTACTTGATGAAAAAAGGAGCTGATAACGGCGTTGTGGTAGAACTTGGCGGAAAAGACTATCGACCAGAGGAAATATCAGCAATGATTCTTGCAAAGATTAAGTCTGATGCAGAGGCAAAAATCGGAGAAAAAATCACTGAAGCAGTTATTACTGTTCCAGCATATTTCAACGACGCACAAAGAAAGGCCACAAAAGACGCAGGAAAGATTGCAGGACTTGATGTAAAGAGAATTATAAACGAGCCAACCGCGGCAGCTCTTGCATATGGATTCAACAAAAAGAAAAACGAACAGATCGTTGTCTTCGACTTTGGTGGAGGAACATTCGATGTTTCTGTTCTAGAAGTATCAGATGATGAAGGCGAGCAGAGTATCGAAGTGAAGGCCACAGGAGGTGACTCACACATGGGAGGAAAAGACATTGATCAGAAGATAATCAGCTGGATTGTGGAAGAGTTTAAGAGAGAATCTGGTATTGATGTATCAAAAGATTCTCTTGCGCTACAGCGACTAGATGAGTCAGCAGAAAAAGCAAAAATCGAACTTTCTACTTCAGTAGAGTCAGAAATAAATATTCCTTTCATCACATCAGACTCAAGCGGACCAAGGCACTTGCTATTAAAATTCACAAGAGCAAAGCTAGAAGATATTGCAGGTGAGTTTATTACAAGGTCATTAGAAATCACAAAACAAGTTGTGGCTGATTCTCCTTTTGATTTCAAAGATATCGATGAAGTGATATTGGTAGGAGGCCAGACACGAATGCCTATAATCATCGAAAAGGTGAAAGAGCTTTTTGGAAAAGAGCCAAACCGATCTATAAACCCAGACGAGGTGGTGGCACTTGGTGCTGCAGTACAGGCTGGTATTTTTCAAGGAGATGTAAGAGATGTTCTTCTTCTAGATGTGATACCGCTATCTCTTGGAATAGAGACAATGGGTTCTGTTGCTACAAAATTGATTGAAAAAAACACAACAATCCCAACAACAAAGTCACAAACATTCTCCACAGCCGCAGACAATCAGACTTCTGTAGAGATTCACATCGTGCAGGGTGAACGACCAATGGCGCATGATAACAAATCATTAGGAAGATTTATTTTAGATGGTATTCCGCCGTCTCCCAGGGGTGTACCTCAGGTGGAGGTGACATTTGATATTGATGCAAACGGAATACTAAATGTAAAAGCAAAAGATAAGTCGTCTGGAAAAGAGCAGTCTATTAGGATTGAGGCTTCTTCAGGGCTTACAGATGAAGATATTGCAAAAATGACACAAGACGCACTTGCTCATGAAGAGGAAGATAAGAAAAAGAAAGAATCTGTGGAAGCATCTAACCTTGCAGATCAAATGGTCTACACAGCAGAAAAAGCTTTGAGAGACGCGGGGGACAAAGTGCCAGCAGATATTCAAGCATCAGTTAAGGAAAAAATTGAAGATGTAAAAAAAGCACAAGGCACAAACAAAATTGAAGATATAAAGAAAGCATCAGAAGCACTATCTACAGAAATGCAGAAGATTGGTACAGCAATGCAAAGTGCGCAGACTAACGCGGACTCCACGCAGACCAACGCGGACCAGCCTGCTCAGGCAGAGCCTTCGCAGGCCGACCCAAACGTGAAGGATGCAGACTTCACTGAAAAGTCAGAAGAGGAGGACGAAAACAAAACTCAATAATCAACAAATCCGGCATTTGCCGGATTTTTTGATATGATTATAGTATGTATACAAAATACACATAACCTACTCAAAATATAAACTTCGGGGATTTTGTCACAAAATCCTTACCGGATAGGGTATAAGTGGGTTATGGAGAAGAACAAAGACTATACCCCCCCGCCAGACTTGGTGT
>Ga0210057_1008824_pt1 | contig 11824 bp, 11 predicted proteins | sample CryGeyCG2114_010_2_FD_183968 | JGI IMG/M metagenome (GOLD analysis project Ga0210057, IMG submission 183968) | Groundwater microbial communities from aquifer - Crystal Geyser CG10_big_fil_rev_8/21/14_0.10 (SPAdes) (version 2) | ecosystem: Environmental > Aquatic > Deep subsurface > Groundwater ...
TCGACAATTGGGTTGAAACCTTCAAAAAGAAAATTTCTGTTTGGTAATCAGAAAGTTTTTAATAAAAAGGTAAGTTTTAAGAATTTCAAATATTTAATTTTGGGATGGAAAAAAGAGTTTATTATGGATTGTTTGTAATTTTTTTGGGACTTATCTGTTTAACTTTTTCTATTTTTTTAACTCCATTTCTTTTGATTTATGCAATTCCACTTTTAATTATTGGGTTAGTAATTTCTTTTAATAAAAAAGAAGATTCTATTGAAGAGATTATTTATAAAGGAAGTAAAAAACCAAAATGAGCTTGGAAGGAGTTATATCAAGGGATGGTTCTGTTTTAGGAGATGATAACAAAAGATATTTTTTTCCAGTTAGAGGAACAGACAAAGAAGGTTTTTCAGAAGTTTTAGTTAATGCATATGATGTTGGAGGAGAGGGTTGGATGTTTAGACAATCAATTAAGCCATATATTGGAATGAGAGTGGAATTTGAGTGTAGTTCTACAGGACAGGGATATAATTATAAAATTTTAAAAAAACAAAAGGAGGTAAAATAAAATGAATGAAATAATTGTTACAACAGGAGAAGAAATTCCCGGAAAGAAAGTTGTTAAAATTTTGGGTGTTGCAAGAGGAAATACTGTTCGAGCAAGAAACGTCGGACGGGATATTGGGGCTGCTTTCAAAAATTTAATTGGAGGAGAAATAAAAACTTATACTGACATGGCAAGCCATTCAAGAGACGAAGCATATAATCGAATGGTCAATGAAGCGATTAGAATGGGTGCTGACGCAATAATTGGAATGAGGTTTATGACTTCAACAATAATGGCTGGTGCTTCAGAAATGCTTGCTTTTGGTACAGCAGTTAAATTGAAATAAATTTGATTTTTATAGGCTTCGAAGGAATTTGATAAAAGAATTAAAATAGTTTAAGTTATATCTCTCCAGAATTTTTATTTGATTAATTTTATTAGGGAAGAACTTTTGAATTTTATAATAACTTTTGTTATTGCAATATTTCTTTTGTATATTTTTTATCGTAATAAAAAGGAACAGTCTTCTTAAAAAGTAAAAATCTGAACTAGAATTTTTGTTGCATTCTTTGTTCTAATTTTTTAAAATAGAACAAAGCCTGTAGAGGGATTCAAACCCCCGACCTACTCATTACAAGTGAGTTGCTCTATCACTGAGCTATACAGGCATATGCTTTTTTAGATATTTAGTTTTAAAAAGTCTTCTATTGATGATGCAGATATTCCTTTCAATATCCAAGGGTTTTGGTTAGCTCTTTTGATTTTTAGGGATTTAAAAGGTTATTACCCCATTAACGAAAGATATATAAAGATATAACTTTTGTTATTTATATGAAAATTCCATTGATTTCCAAAATAAGAAAAGAATTACACAGAAATATAGCTTTTGCTCAAGACCTTCTCCTTGAAGAGACTATTAAAATAATTCCTTCTAGCGTTTTTCATGGTGGAACTTGCATTTGGAGATGTTATGGGGGAAAAAGATTTTCTGAAGATTTAGATTTTTATTTTCCTAATAATAAAAAATTGATAGAAAAACTATTCAAAACTTTAGAAAATAAAGGTTTTGAGATCAAAAAGAAAAAAATATCTGAGAGAAGTGTTTATTCGGAATTAATTTATAATCGAGTTTCTATAAGATTAGAAGCTACTTTTCAGAAGATTAGGGGGGTTCTTTTAGATTATGAAAAAATAGATGGGACCCTTCTTTCTATTTATGGTTTAAATGCTGAACAGTTATTAAATGAGAAAATTAACACTTATCTCAAGAGGAAAAAAATTAGGGATCTTTATGATGTTTTTTTCTTAATAAAATTAGTTAGAAATTTTTCATTGGTTGATAAAAACATAAAAAAAATATTTGAAGAAAAATCTGTTCCAGAAGATATGGGGGATCTTAAAGTTCTTCTTTTGGAAGGGATTATTCCCGAATTCAATGAATTAAAAGAGTATATAAAAAGAAAATGGGAAAATCCAAACATCTAGAAAGAATAAGAGATTTATTTGACAAAAGTCCTATTGTAGATTTCAAATCTATAGAAAGAATTGTCAGATTTAAAAGAAAAAATTTTAAGAGTAATTATGCAAAACTTATTGTCCATAATCTTTTAAAATCTGGAGAAATAAAAAAAATTTCAAAAGGATGTTATACTCAGTATAATGATAATAGTTTGATTTCTCTTTGTTTTCCTTCTTATTTGGGTTTGCAGTCTGCTTTGAGTTTTTATGGGTTGTGGGAACAAGAAACAATTCCCACTATTGTAACTCCTCAAAAAATTAGAGTGGGAATTAGGAATGTTTTAGGGGGAAATGTTTTAATTAGAAGAATAAACAATAAATTTATGTTTGGAATTAATTATCTTGAAGAGGGGGGATTTTATCTTCCTTATTCTGATTTGGAAAAAACTTTTATTGATATGTTTTTATTTCGGCAGAAAATTAATGAAAATGTGTTAAAAGAATTTAAAAAAAGAATGGATAAAGAAAAATTAAAGAAATATTTGAAAATTTATACTAAGAAATTTAGGGAGAAGGTGCTGAAGGTTTATTTTGGGAAATAAAATTATTCTTTCTTTTCTTTTTCTACGTCCAAAATTCTAATTTCACAAAGTGAAAGGGGGTAAATTTTTTTCAATTTTATGCTTAATTCTCTTTGAATTTTTCCCTTAAGGGTGTCATCGAATATCTTTTCTGTTGTTGATTCTTTTGCCCAAGCAATTAATTCTTCTCTTGCTTTGTTTCTAAGTGCTTTTCTTACAGCACGAGAGACTTTTCTTCTTGTAACTAAGAAAGGTTTAATTCTAATTTGAGAATCTTTAGATTCAGTTGAAAATGAATCTTCAACATAATTTGTTCCTCGTCTTACCATTCTTCTCAAATAGTATGGAAGAAGTCTCATTTCTTTAGGCGAGGTTAAAATTTCCTCCCCATTTAATTTTGTTTTTAGAGTTAGAATTGTTGCTTTCCCTTTTAATAATCTTGTTAAGTCATATTTGATAAATCTTTTATCCAATTCTTTCAATTCATAAGCTTGAAGTTGGGTTGTTTTTTTTATTAAAGGAATTTCAACATTGAAAAATTTCTTTTTTCTTTTTGCTTGTGCCATTATAAATTTTTACCTCTATTAGTTTATTATTAAGAAGTTCTTCCAAAATCGAAACTCCTTTTTTAAAATTTTTAGGATCTCCGTATGCAAAAACAGGAAATTTTCCATTTCTTATTACTGCAGACAATCCCGGACTTAAATGAAAGACATATGACTCAGGTTTTATCTTTGTATTAATTTGCAAAATTTCAATATTTTTTTTATCAACCATTTTATACATTTTATCCAAGAAATAATTTTCATTAAATTTTCCTGATAAAATATATTTTTTAATTTCTATCATTTTATTCTTTATGTTTTAAATTTATTTAAAACGTTTGGAGTTTTACTCCTGTATTACCCTCCCTGCTCTTGTTCCTTTCTTTTGATATTTAGATTTGTTACAAACTTTACATGTATACATTATATTTGTTTTTTTAGTAGTCTTTGTTTTTCTTTTGAATTTTGAAACTGCAGGTTTTGAACCCCATTTACCTTTATTTCCAATTCCAACTCCAAGTCCACGAGTTTTTGCTCTTGCAATTCCTCCTCTTTTTAGAGTTCCTCTTTTTCCACCTGTTGAAACTGACTTTATCTTTTGCTCAGTTTTCTTTTTACAAGTTGGACAATATCTATTTGTCGTTTTAGGAATCTTCATAGAATTAGAGTGAAGATTTGGTTTATAAAGTTTTTTATAGTGTGGTGTCACAGTTATTTAATATTTAGAAGATGAAAGCAAAATTTTCTCCTGGAAAACAAAGAGAATTTCTTAATGAAGTATTAAAAAAAGTCAATTGTCCCTCCTTGAGAGAACTAATTAATCGAGGAGTTGATGTAAAATATAGTTCCCTTAAAAATTATTATATTGAGAGGAGACTTTTACCTCTTTTATTGGTTGAGAATTTATGTAATCTTTCAGGAATTGATAAAAATCAATTAAAATTCAAAATTTTAGAGGAAAATTGGGGACAGATAATGGGAGGGGAAAAAACCAAGAGTAAAGATTAAATACTTCCAAATTCAATTAGTCTAATGATAGGCACACCTTATAGAAGAGATGGAAAGAAGGGAGTTTTAATGTTATTAGATATTCTATTTGGGATTTATCTTTTAAATTCTAAAATTTTGTTTTTAGGTGCTTTTAGTTTAGGTTCAACTGTAGATTCTTTACTTATTTTTTTAGGAGGAATTTTACTTCTTTTAAATTTCCTTTATTTGCTCTTTTTTTCGAGAAGAATTTAATTTTTATTAACTCTTTAAACAAGGATATTCCCTTCTTTTTAAACAAATATTTATATATGTGTTTTTCATTTTTTATGCATGGTTGGAAGGGGTGTAAATAAAGCTGGACAAGTTACAATTTTTGTAATTATCGCAATTGTTTTAGTTGTTGCGGCTGCATCTTATTTTATATTTAAAGATACTCTTTTTCCAACACAAATTCCTTCTACTTTTGAACCAGTTAAAACGAATTTTTTGAATTGTATCCAAGAAAAAACTTTAATTGGAATTCAAATTCTCGAATCAAAGGGAGGATATATTTCTAATCCAGATTTTATTCCAGGTTCAAGTTATATGCCTTTTTCTTCACAACTTGACTTTCTTGGAATAGGAATCCCATATTGGCATTCAATTAGTGGAAATAATTTAGAAATAAATCAGGTTCCAACAAAAAAATGGATGGAAAAACAGTTACAAGATTATTTAGATTACGAAATTTCAAATTGTAATTTTAATTCTTTTAATCAAGATGGTTTTAAGATTGTTAAGGGAGTTCCCACTTCGGAAGTTGTAATTAATGACAATTCTGTTCAGGTTTTTTTAGATATGGATATTCAAATAAGGAAGGGAGATGAAAGTGTGACTCTTTCTACACATCAAGTTGAAGTTTCTTCTGACCTCGGAAATTTATATAATGATGCAATTAATTTTGATAATAAAGAAAGAAGTGAATTCTTTTTAGAAAATTATTCTGTGGATATTTTAAGAAGCTATGCTCCTGTAGATGGAGTCGAATTAACTTGTGCTCCAAAAATTTGGAATGCAGATGAAATTTTTTCAACACTCAAGGATGCTACACAAGCTAATTTTTTTGCTTTAAAAAATTCAGGAGAGAAAGATGATTACTTTAATTTGAAACTTCCAATAGATTCGGAAGTTAGAATTCTTAATTTTCAAGAGTGGTCTAGTACTTATGAAGTCGAACCCGCAACTTCACCAATTTTGGTTGCAAAGCCTGTCGGAACTCAAGGAGGATTAGGAATTTTAGGATTTTGTTATGTTCCATACCATTTTGTTTATAATTTAAAATATCCAGTTTTAATTCAATTAACAAGAAATGGAGAAACTTTCCAGTTTCCCCTTGCAATCGTAATTGACGGAAATGTTGCAAAAAAGATTTCTACTTCAGGCACAATACAAAGCAACACCTATCCATTATGTGATGGTCCATTTTCAAATTTCACAGTTAATTTAATTGGTTCTGATTCAAAAAAAATTGAAGGAAATGTTTCTTATGATTGCCTTGGTTCAAGTTGCCAAATTGGGCAAACTAAAGGGGGGACTTTGGAAGGCGCTTTTCCTCAATGTGTTAATGGAAAAATTGTTGTTAATTCTCAAGGATATCAAGAGAAATCTGAAGTTGAGTCTACAATAAATGGGGGAAGTATTTCATTAATTTTGGATAAAACTTATGAAAAACAAGTTTCATTGAATATCAAAAAAACTAAATTTAATGAAAAGGCTGTTGTTTATTTTTCGTCTGGAGATGAATCTTATGTTCTTGTTTATCCGGAGCAAAAGAAGATTAATCTAAGTGCGGGAAATTATGATGTTAAAGTTTACCTTTATGACAACTCAAGTATAAAGTTTGAAGCAACAACAATTAAACAGTGTGTTGATGTTCTTTCTGGAATTGGAGGACTTTTTGGAATTACTCATGAGGAATGTAGCGACGTGAATGTCGCTGAACAAAATATTACTAATGTTTTAATTGGAGGAGGAAGTGGAACCTTTACATTCACAGAGTCAGATTTGAGTTCAAACAAAAAATTACAAATTGAGATGGATAGATATAATTCTCCAACTTCACTTCAAGAACTTCAAGTTGTTTATACTCTCGTTGATGCAAAAAGTGTGGAGGTTAGTTTTATATGAAAATAAATAAAATTTTATTTGGGTTTTTATTTTTGATTTTCTTTTTTAGTTTTGCTTCTGCTTATCAACAATCTAGTTTTCAACTTACTCAACCAGGCTCTTCAAATTCAGCGTTTTCTTCAGGTTCTGCCGCAGAATTTAATTTTAATAGTGAAGTTTGTACAAGTGGACAAGATTTTATAATTAGAATTGTTCCAGGAGGATGTACTCCTCCTGTTGTTAGAAGTGATTTACTTGAAGAACAAAATGTTCCTGTTTATTGTCAACTTCAAGCATTGAAAGTAAATCCTTTAATTACAGTTACTTCAATAAAGTCAATTGATTTTGGAGCAAATTTACCGGAAGGAGTTAGTAGTGTTGGATTTATTCCGAGTTATCCTGCTCTAGGTTTGAATACCCAATTAAGTGGAGGACAATGGAATAATATTGGTTATGTAGTAATCTTTTTGAGACAAAATAAAAACGAATCTTCGATGCCAGAATCTATTACTGGAGGACTTTCAGCTAGGATTACTTATGACTTGAGAGATTCTTTTGGTTTAGAAAATTATAGATTTTATCTTCCACTTTTAACAGACACTGAATTTAAAGATTTACAGGGGCAATATGCATTTTTTAATCATATGGGATACTTGAGAGCGGATGACATTCAAACTACCTCAGCAACGATTTCAATTTATTCTGGACTTAATAAAAATCTTGGAGGAGTTGAGCAACAAAAAGTTTTAAGTAAAAAATTAGATGTTGGAGAAGAATCGTCTAGCTTTTTTCTTCCTGGATTTGGATGTATGGCTTCTTCCTCTTTGAAGTTAGATTCAATTCAAGGACAAGATACTCGGGCAGTTTTAGGAGTTAATTCCGAAATTTTTGAAGTTGCGAAAGGAGAATTTTTTTATGACAACAAGTGTCAAGTAGTTTCTGATCCTGTGAAACAAGGATTAAGGCAAACTGTTGATGTAAGGTGTGAAGGAGATGACAAAACCCAAACTTTTTCTTTAAGAATTGAACCGAAAATAAAATTAGAAATTAATGGAGTAGAAAGAGATTTTCAAGTTGGAGATTATTTAGGTTATGAGAAGGATGACAAATCTGTTTATTTGGGATATGTTGGAACAAATCCAAATGCCAAAATTGATAATCTTAAAAATTCTTTAATTTATTTGGTTACAGTTCCGGGAGAGAAAAAAAGTAAACTTGATTCAGATACTCTTGATGTAGTTGCAAGATATGCTGAAACTGATTTAAGACATTCCAAAGATGTTTCAGATTACCTTAAAACAATCTTTGGTTACCTTGCAAAGAGCTGGGATTGGCTTAAGGATGGAAACAATATCCAAAGAATAAATTATGGTTCTTCTCCAAAAACATTTGGAAAGCAAATTCAAATTAAAAGTTTTGGTGTTGGAACAAATTTAAATTTAAAAAATCAAACTCTTATTGGATATAAAAATAATGCAGTTAGAGATTATAAACAAGTTCAAGACAATTTTGCAAATCAACAATACGAAGAAAAACTAGATGGTTCTTTGGGTGAAAATGCTCTTGCTCAATTGGTTAATCTTTCAAATGAATTATTTCAAAATGAAGATTTGAAAAAATATTGTGATGATTTCAAAATAAAATATCCCAATTCAAATTTAGACGTTTCTCCATGTAACAATATTCCAAAATATTCTAATGTAGGAGTTTCAAGTCAAACTCTTTTAATTGATGGAGATTACAAAGAAATTTCTTTTGAAGGAATTCATGACCCTTCTTTTGAGGATTATGGAATTGAAATTAACATAAAGAAAGGGGAAGAAGTTCTTCAAAATCCAATTCAAATGAGAAAGGGAGATATTGTTTATTTAGGAAATTTATTCAAATCTTCCACTGATTCGGCAACTCAACAGACCCAGATTTTTACAATGAATAAACCAGGAGGAAGTGGAGTTTTATATCTCAAATATGAAGTTCCTCTAAATCAACCTCTAATAACTTATCAATCTCCAAAAATAGGTTGGTTATGGTCTCCAGATAAATCTGTTTGGATGGATACTTCTGAATATAAGGTTGTCTCTGGGTCTTTTAAAGATTATACTCTTCCTCAAGAATCAATTACTTTCTTGAATTCTCTTAAAGGAAAAAATTTTGAAGATGGACAATTTCAAATAACTGACATTTCTTCTGGAGCTAGTTTGGAAAATTCAAATACCCAAGAGTATATTAAATTAAATGAAATCAAAGATGAAAAGTGGGCAAGTTTAGATTTTAGTTTGCAAGGAAGAAGCACTCTCTCTTCTATTGGTGCTTTTTTAACATCTACAGAGAAAGTTCTAGAAAAAAATGTTCCTTATAATGTAGATGGAACAGATTATACTTTTGTAATAACAAAAATAAATTTGAAGAAAGTTGCAAAAGTTTCAGTGCACACTTCAGTTAGAGATATCAGTAACATTAATTTTAATTTTACACTTGGAATTGAAAAGAGGTCAATTCAACTTTCTCCAGAAGAAACAAAAGCGAGAATTGAAAGTTGGACAAATAGAATAAATGTTTTACAAGGAATTTCAGATAACTTAGGAACTGTTGTGAAAACTTTCCAAACAACTTGTGAAATTACTGGAGCAGTTTTGACACTCAAAAATTTACTTCTCAATTCTGGTGTTGAAGCTCTTGCGAGAAAAAATGTTATGAATGGAGAGAAAGGATGGAATTCTTATTGTGAAAGTCAAATTAATATAAAATATTCAACCAAAGAACAGTGTTTGTTTGATAATTCAGATAAAATTGAAGCACAAGTTGAACAAGTAACTAAGGAAATGGATAAACAAAATGAAGAACTTAAACTTCTTCAAGAAGTTGACGGAGTAACAAATTCTGGAGGACTTTTCGGACAAGATATTGTTGATCAAACTGCATTGATGGATAAAGGATATTCTAATTCGCTTATAACAGCTTTGGATAAATTAGAATCTCCTTTTTTAAATCCAAATGATAAAACTCAAGTTGTAGATGTGAAAAGAATTGAAACTTATTTAACTGGAAAATATCTTGGAACAATTTATAGTCTTGAAGATGCAAAACAAATTGAACTTTATGCAAATTTATATTCCCAAAATCCGAGCGACCTAACTTACAAAAAAAGATTGTTTACTTTGTTATATGGTGTTCAAAAAAATATTGAAGGAAATTTAGTAAAAAATAATGCTGACAACACAATCAAAGAATCCGGATTAAAAGATGCAACAGTTAGAATTTATTCAGATAAAAATAGTATTGAAGGAATTTATGATGGAGCAATAGTTCCTAAGGGGTTTGGAGCTATGATTGAAAATGAGCCAGTTCAGCCGATTGTTTATGAAAGTGTTTTCTATTATGTGACTCTTAAACCTGCTTCTTCCGGAGAGTATTATATTAATGAAGTTTATGGTGAAAATAAACAAAAAGTTTCTGAAGAGCTTTCAAATAAAATCAAATTAAAATATTCTTCATTTAAAAAAACAGATACTTCTGAAGGAACTCCAATAATAAACCCTGAAGTAAAATATTATGAAACTGATCCTTACAAAGGACTTCCGGCTTTGATTCCTGTTTTGACTTCGAAAGGATGGTATGCTTATATTCCTCAAACAGTTTCAGCATCTTCTTCCTCAAGAACTTATGATTTGTCTGCTAGGATAAACAGTTTCTGGATTTGTAATGCTGGGTCAGATGGAATAATGGAATATAATCCAATGGAGGATTCTCCTTGCCAATTAATTAATTTAGGAAATTCTAACAGCTATTCTCAGATTGGAACTTTAAAAGGAGATGAAGCAATGAAAATAGTAAATACTGCAGTTAGAAATATTGAGAAAGCTTCAAGGGCTTACAAAGATGGAATAAAAAATATCAAATTCGATGAAGATGAAACAATTCCCTATAATGTTGGAGTTCCAGCATTTGATACTCCGACGATAGAATGTACAGACATCATGAGTCCAACAGACTGTAAAATTTTATTCAATGCATGTGACCCAGTTATTTGCCCAAGTTCTCGATGTAATTTTGGAGGAGAATATACTGTAAGAGATGTTGTTCAATCTGGAATTGTTGGAAGTATTGCACTTTGTCTTCCAAATTGGAATGAAGGAATTTATGTTCCAGTTTGTTTGACAGGAGTTAAAGCAGGAGTTGATAATTTCCTTTCAGTTGCAAAGTCTTACAGAGAATGCTTGAATACAAGCCTCAATACTGGTGCAACTGTCGGAATTTGTGACGAGATAAATAGTATTTACATGTGTGAATTTTTCTGGAGACAAGCTTTACCTTTGTTAAACCTTGCAGTTCCAAAAATTGATAGTTTAATTTTTGGAGGAGGAGGAAAAGGTGGTGGAGAATATATTGGAGGAATTCAAGGAGCACTTCAAAATGCAAAAGATTCAGCAAATTATTTAGTTCAATATTATTCTCTTAATGCAAATAGTGCATTCAAAGCAAGAAGTCAAGAAGAAGTTGGAAGTCTTGTTTGTAAAAATTTCTTGTCAGTTGTTTATCCAGAAGGCCAAGGTGCATTAGATGCTCTAACTCAATCAAGAAGTCCTCCACAGTTTACGGCTAAGTTTGATGTAATCCCCTTTTCAAGTGTAACAAATCCTCCTCAGGTCCAGTATAAGGTGTTTTATCATATTTTTGCAGGAAATGGACAAGGTGCATATTATCGGGTTTATTTGAAAGGTGATGGCTCTTCATATTACAGTGATTCTTCAAGTCCAATTTTAGTTGATTCTGGTTACCTTGCTCCAGGTGAATATGAAACTCAAACAAAAGATTTTACTGCAGCTGAAGGATATAAACAACTTTGTGTGCAAGTAAATAATCAAGAAGAGTGTGGATTTGGAACAGTTAGTACAGATTTCGCGGTTGATTATTTGGGAGACCAGTATATAATAAACCAAGCAAACAATACTAACATAGAAAGTCAGTCAGAATGTATTTCTGGAAGTCCAAATTTAATTAGTCTCTTGAATCCAAATTTAGAAGCGGGGGTTAGTAATGCAATTTCTCCAGACCTCGCAAGTGAAGGAATTACAAGAGTTTGTGCTACTGAAAACCCTGGAAAAGGAAGTGATCTTCTTTATCCTGGAACAGATCAAAGGTGGATTGACGTTGGTTATTGTGGGAATATAAAGATGAGATGTTGGATTGATAAACAAAGTATCTCTTCACCAAATGTTTTAGTTTTTAATAAAAGTAGGGCGGACACTCTAACTAGTTTAGGCGCAACACTTTCAGATAACCTTAAAAAACAAAATGGAATGTTGAGTGATTCTGAATTTGAAGCAAATTTAACTTCAATTGAAAAAGAAACTGACTCTTTCAAAAAAATAATTATGATTGAAAACATTTATGAAAAAGTTCTTGAGAGTAATAAAAAAGGATTTTTACTTTTCCTTCGTGGAAGTATTTACAAAGATTTAGCTTTTGGACTTTACAAGAAATATTTTGGAGAAGGTGAGGTTGTTCAATCCGCTTGCGGAAAAGATTTAACTGGAGATCCTTACAAGGATATTTTAACTTGTACTTTAGCC
>Ga0210057_1008825_pt1 | contig 11823 bp, 13 predicted proteins | sample CryGeyCG2114_010_2_FD_183968 | JGI IMG/M metagenome (GOLD analysis project Ga0210057, IMG submission 183968) | Groundwater microbial communities from aquifer - Crystal Geyser CG10_big_fil_rev_8/21/14_0.10 (SPAdes) (version 2) | ecosystem: Environmental > Aquatic > Deep subsurface > Groundwater ...
AATACCGATGAATAGCTTCACATTTTCTATAGGCTCTGTTATACTTCAGCTCAAAATTACTTGACCTATATGGATCATAATATCAATCTAAATGACGTCCTTCCTTCTTATTTAATTCCTCTCTTTAGTTTTGATTATTCACAATGGATTCTCACAATAATAGTATGTTTATTTCTAATTGTCGCTTTATATCTCTATATACAGTATTTAAAAATTAAAGCTCAGTTAGGTGAACCATATTCTTTTTTAGAAGTAAAGCCTACTTCTAACGCAGTACAAAGCGCATTTTCGACAGAACAACTTTTTACGGTACTTCACTCATTATCAAAACCAATACCTTTACTTGGAGGGATATTTCACGTAAAGAAAATAATCAGTTGTGAGCTTGTTTCAACAAAGGAAGATGGAATACGGTATATACTTTCTCTTCCCTCAGAAGATGTATCGGTGACCAAAAAAAGTTTACTTGCATATCTGCCCGGAGTAGAGATTAGAGAAGTTACTGATTATTTATCACCTGAATTTAAAGAAACTTCCTTAAATCAACACATTTCCATACAAGAACTAAAATTGTCAAAGAATTATGTTTACCCATTACAAGAGCAGTCAATATTAAAGGAATATGATCCAATATCGTATATAACAGCTCATATGACCAAGCTTGATAAGGATCAATTAGTAACGCTTCAAATTACTTGTACTCCTGTTTTAGAGAGTACTCACTCATCTGTAAGTTCCTACGTTTATAAACTGCAACAAGCATTATTATCTAACGCAGATATAACTGACCTTTTACAAAATGGATTTCTTTATAGATTTACCTCATTTATTTTTGGAATATTAGGAATGTCAAATCGTAAGAGAATAAATGAAATTGGGACTTTCAAGCAGCAGTTATATAAGGCTGTGGAGGATAAGATTGGTCAGCCGTTATTTGAAGTAACAATTCGTTTTATTATCATATCTGACGATGAAACAAGTATACAAAAAAGGCTGAAGGGAATGAGTTCTTCTTTTGACACTTTTTCAACTTCACATCAAAAATTGAAAATAAAACGTTCCTTCTTATCTATGATTAAGTTTCAGACAGTAGAGAAATTCAAATATTTCGAATTAAAAAGGAGACTTTTATCTTTTTCGGGTAATCCTATACTTTCTATTGCCGAATTATCATCCATCTATCATTTTCCTTATGGAGAAAAAAATACTACAGAAGATTTATTGAGTATAAAAAGCCCCAAGTTATCACCTCCGCTTTCACTAAAAAAAGCTAATAATCACATGGATTTAGTTTTTGCTCATAATACTTACGGAGAAACTACAGTACCAATTGGATTAACACTCGAAGAACGGCAACGACATATGTATATGATCGGGGCTACTGGTACCGGAAAGACCACGCTACTACTTCAAATGATATACAACGATATTGCAAATGGTAAAGGAGTAGCAGTTCTTGATCCTCATGGAGATTTAGCTGAACGATTACTAGGAGTGTTACCAAAAGAGCGTCTTAGTGATGTCGTCTATTTTAATCCCTATGACGTGCAGTATCCAATAGGACTGAACGTCATGGAAATGAAAGAAGGTCTTTCTGAATCTGATGTACAGCGTGAAAAAGATTTAGTTGTTTCCAGTATCGTGTCAATCTTCCATAAACTCTATCCGGCTCGCTATTCAGGACCAAGAATGGAACATGTTTTAAGAAATACCATTCTAACAGCCTTAGAGTTAGAGAAACCTACCTTATTTACCGTATATAAACTTTTAACTAATAAATCGTATCGAAAACAAGTAACTGAAGACCTTAAAGATCAGATACTGAAGGATTTCTGGAAACAGGAATTTGGGAAAATGGGAAGCTATCAGCAAGCAGAACTGATTTCTCCTATTACGAATAAACTTGGACGATTCCTAACAACAACTATTACAAGAAATATTCTTAACCATAAGAACAGTAAGCTGGACTTTGAAAATATTATGAATAATAAAAAAATTCTAATCTGTGATCTATCCAAAGGAAAGATCGGAGAAGATACGTCTTCATTCTTAGGGAGTCTCATCATTGCAAAGTTACAACTAGCAGCTTTAAATAGGGTACATATTCCACAGGATAAGCGAACAGACTTCTTTCTCTATATAGATGAATTCCAGAATTTCGCTACCATGACCTTTGCTCAAATACTATCCGAAGCCAGAAAATATCGACTAAATACGATTCTAGCTCATCAGACGATATCCCAAATAGAGGATAAAGACCTATTGCAGGTAATCTTAGCAAACGTGGGAACTGTAATTTCATTTAGAACCAGTAATCCAACTGATGAGCGAACTATTTTACCGTTGTTTACCCCACAAGTAAATAAAAACGAAATATCTAATCTTCCTTCATACAGTTTTTACATTAAGGTAAATGCCTTAACTCCTCAAGATGCTTTTACTGGATCTACGGATAACTTCACGGTTAAAAGTAATGAAAAGTTACAGCAAACAGTTATTGATCTTTCTCGTAAAACGTATGGTATGGAAGTAGGAGCTAGTACTGAGGCAGAGAAAATAGTTAATAAACATCGTGTTAGTAAGCCAGCAGCACCATCTCCAAGCGTAGAAAAGAAGCTCGTAACTATATAATGATTTGTGTCAGCAGCTAACACAGTGATATTTAAAAATAGATTGTTATAATAGGATTTATTATTTTAATCTTGTACTCTTATCCTTATAGATAAGGAGGAGAAAAAACTTCTTCTCCCTTATGGGAGATATAGAGGGTCAACTAACCACATGGTACTACCACCCATTACAGAACAACAACAACAGATACTACTACTCTTATATAGATTTAGATTCTTAAACAGAATACACATTCAAACACTACTTCATCACAAGACTTTCAATAGAGTTAACGTCTGGCTAAAAGATCTAACTGAAAAAAACTATATTGGCAAAATAGTAGATACAGAATCAAAGATTAATATTATACCTACCAAATATTACCTATCAGTAAATGGAATACGATACTTAAAGTCTCAACCTAACTGTGAAATAAAATATCTATCAAAAATATATCGAGAGTCTAAAAGATCGGAAGCATTTATTAATCAGTGTCTATTTATTGCAGATATATACATATATTTATCAGAGAAATACAAACAAACTGAGGGCTTCGTCTTCTATACACAATCAGAATATTCATTGCACGGAATCATCAAAGAACTTTTTCCTCTTTTCGTTTTTAGAAAGAGTGTGGACGAGCCATATTATGTAGCAGAAATATTTAAAGAGAACATACCACGAAAAAAAGCAATTCGGCCTCGCATCGAAAGATACATTCAATTTTTTTCACAAGGTAAATGGCTACAAAACGAGCTACCACCCAAAATATTTTTTATTTGCCCCGATGCAAAAATGAGAAATATTGTCTATAAAGATACAAAACAGATACTCGATGATGAAGAAGCACAAAATCTTTCAATATTTGTTACTACAGAAGATCAGGTAAAAAGACACTTCATAGACGGTGAAATCTGGGAACAAGTAAAAGAGGAATAATCATTTCCACCATCTTATTCTGATTCCTTCAATATTTCATGTCCTTTTTGCATGATCTTATTTACAAGTACCGTGACTATCCCTTGTAAATCACTTCTAGTATAGTCGTCTTGATTATCTATCAGTTCTAAAATTTCATTTTCAAACTCGTTTGTTAGTAATGGATTTATCATGTTTTCACCTCCTTTCTATATTTTATAATAATTTATTGGGAAGTAGCGTGCCTACTTCCCATATAAGAAATTAAAAAAGCAGGGTGAAATTTTGCAAGGGCAAGCGAAGCGCAGTTTATTGGAGCAAAGCGGAAACCCTTGTCAAAATGAGGGGTAAGACCCCTAAAAGACCCTGGAATAAAAAAACCGCAAGCGAAAGATATTAGTCTTCCGCCTGCGGCTATAAATATTACAAACCTCTAACCTCCGAAAGCCGACACGGTTTAAAAAACATATCTCGTTCAATCGGCAATCCGAGCTTACCTCTTACAGTCTTTAGTTCTCTAAGACTGAAGTAGCCTAATTCTTTCTCAAAGCCGTCTACAAGCCCGAAGAACGTATCTTCTCCATCGAACTCTGTAACGTACCATGTCCAACTTGAATCCGGTGTAAAGAACTTGCACCATACAATCGGATCTTTTTCGTTCTCCGTAGCGTAAAGCTTAGGAAGTCTTTCCAGTATTTCTTTAGTAAGTAGCTTCATGTTTATCACCTCCGTTCTTAGTAAATTAAATAATTTAAAATCCGCGAGTAACAATTACTCGTCACCCGCGGAAGTGTTATTAAAGGTCTCCATGTTCTTTAAAACTGTGGAAGCCTTTAGATGTATAGATAACGTGATCAAGCACTTCAATAGATAGCAATTTTCCTGCATCAAGTAAGCGTCGTGTAACAATGAGATCCTCTCTCGACGGCTCCAATTCTTCAGATGGATGGTTATGAGCGAGGATGATGCTTGCAGTTCTTCTTCCAATTGCCCTTGTGAACACTTCCCTTGGATGTACCAGCGACATGTTTAATGTTCCAACACTCACCAGTTCCATGATTTTCACTTTGTTACGTACGTCAAGATGAAAAACAAAGAAGTGTTCTTTATCCCGGTCAACGGCATCAACAGTCTTGAAGAATCCCTTTAACATCTCATATATGTGTCTAGGATCCGAAACGGGCTGTTTTGCATCGTTCAGTTTAATGATCATAATGAATCACCACCTCCTTTCTTTGAGAAATAAATTACTAATCGAGATAGGATTTTTTTCGTCCTATCTATCAAAAAAAGGGGAATGGGGTGAAAATCAAGTTGGTAGGAATGTTTTGTTACTTAGAAGAAGATTAAAGAGGTTATAGAAGAAAAAGTTGTAAAGGGATACGAACGTTCTGTCAAAAGTTTTTGTCGCAGACAAAAAGGATTTTTACTTGTTAAAAACCCACCTTTTGATAGATGATTTTAACCCCATATAATGAGAAAGCATGATAGGACGAAAAATTAAAAAATAGTTCAATTAAATTATCTTTTATTCAGTTATGAATGGGATATCTTCATGAAGCCTATCCCCGAACACATCTAATTGCTCAGTTTGTTTATGGAGATGCTTTTTCTCAAAGTTAGGAATGAACTCAAAGTGAGAAGTTTCTTTATACCGAGAATGATTCAAGATACTTTCTTTCTGTTTTTTAACTCCGTTCCTATGGTTTTGTATTGCTGTGCCAGCAGCAAATCCTAATCCTACAGGTACAGCATTGCCAATTTGTTTATAAATACTTACTATATTTCCTGCAAACTTCCAATCTTCTGGAAATTGTTGAATTAAGGCATACTCCTGAATACTTAAAGGCCTCATCTCATCTGGATGGACAAGCATTGTGGCTGGCATTGTAGGGGAAGTGACGAGAGTTGGTGAGGGTTTGTCCCATGAGAGCCTTCTGTAAAAACCAGTCTTTCCACCACCCAATCGGAACGACTTACCCATAGCCTCTTCTTGGATTTCTAATGGTAAATTTTTCCAGTACTGTCCACCTTTCAATAGTTTCAAGTACTTAATATGGTTTTCTCTTAGTTTTATGTAGTCGTGGTTCTTGTCTTGTATCTTTTGAATTGCCTCTCTAACCGTAACAGGTTTATTAGCACTTATAGGGATTGGCAACTCAACTGGATCAGATGAGAGTGTCCCAAACAAAATAAAACGTTCTCTTCGTTGTGGTACAGAATATAATGAACTGTCAAACAAGTTGAAACTCACAGAATATCCAAGTTTTTGGAACTCCTTATAGAGGAAATAGACAACACTCCCAGGAATATTCTCTAATTCTTTATATGCTTGGTATTCAGGAGGCGTATTGGAGAGCTTAGCATAGTAAATACCTCTCACATTTTCAAGGATAAAGTATTTTGGTTTTATGGCTTTAACATAATCAAGGAAACGCACAATCACATTACCTCTGAAATCGTGGAAACTTCTTCTTTTGCCAGCTGTACTAAATGGTTGGCATGGAGGACCTCCAACAACCAGTTCAATATCTCCGGGTTTTAATTCAAGATCAGTTAATATCTGTAATGGATCTACAAGGTTTATATCTTCTGGATATAATTTTACTTCTGATCGATTATTACGAATCGTTTCATTGCACATTTTTTCATTCTCGACACAAGCAACCACATCAAAACCGGCCTTTTCAATTCCAAGGTCAAGTCCCATAGCCCCGGTAAATAGAGAGATTACTTTTGATTTCTTAGGAGATTTTTTTTCCATAGGTTTAAATGTACTTTTCAAGAACTTCATCAAGAGAAAGCCCTTTAAAATTATTTTCCCAGTATTCCTCAAACTCGGTAATTTTTGATTCAATTAGTTCTATAAAACTTTTATCTAATAGACCTATTGATGAATTGTCCAGTAACCGAAATAAATCTTTATGGAAATTAGGTTTCTCACTAATGAAATCCCACAATTCTCGACCGACTTTCATCCTATCGTCAGCATCTTTCAAGTTACCAAGTATTTGGTTTGAGATTCGGTTTCTAGTCCCGTAAGTCATCCCTAATATGCCCTTCGAGTTTTTCTTACCAGACTCTAGTTTTAGTATTGCCTCATTGAGGCTAGTTACCATTCCTACATTCATGGTATTTGGGCCACTTTTGATTTGGATATAATAGTCAACTCCTCCTATACCTTTTACAAGATCAAAGTTAGTACCAGTCTTACCTTCAATAATATAATCATTATTACGACATCCAACAAACTTTGCTATCAATTCTACTGTATCTCCCCACGAAGTTACTACAGATCTTGTTATGGTCTGATAAACATTAAACGCTATTACTTTACGTGGTGAATTAAGATTAAGTGCTTTTGCAAGTAGTGGATTTATATCAAAATCATGGAAGTTAAGTGATAAAACCATAGAAACTTGTGACTTGAGGAACTGTCGACCTAAATAAAAAACCCAAGTCTCTTGAACAGACAAGTCATGTGGAATTGCTTCTTTCTCAAGAATTAGATCATTAATAATTGTTTCGTTGAGAAGCTGTTTTCCATTACTCGTATGAATCTGGCTAAAACGAAGCATATCAGCACTCAAGAACGTCTGAAGATCCCCATTAAAATCACTTGCAATACCACCAGCAGTTGCTTTTCCAATTCCTTTTACTTTAAGACAAAGTCTAATGATAAGCTCATCGACAGATTCATGCACACCTTCTATAACATCAGTGTTTTTATTTTCCATTTTCATATTATAGTTAATAATTCTACTACATTACACCACTATCTCAGAATATTTAAGAACTAATTACAAAGCTTACTCGCTTTTTCTGATTAATCCTACAAATTTTCCACGAATTTCCAATTCTTGGGGAAAAATAGTTTCGTACATTTTATTACGTGGTTCTAAGGTCACTCTGTCATGATTTTTCTTAAAAATTTTGAGAGTCGCACCATTTTCTGTAATAGCAACAACAACATCGTTATTTTGTGCTATTAATTGATGTTGAATTAGAACAATATCTTCATCTAGTATTCCCATATCCATCATGCTGTCGCCTTTTATTTTAAGCGCATAGTAAGATTGATTTTTATTGAGTTGAATACTTGTAGGAACTTGAATTGGCTCTGACTCTTCAATTGGTTCTATCGGTTCACCAGCTGATATGTAGCCAAGGAGGGGTACGGTTCTTTTCTGACTAATAGTAGTAATACCTCTATTTTTATAATGATCTTTTTTAAGATGCCCTTTTTTTTCTAGTTCTTTAATAAAATATTGGGCTGTGCTGAGATTTTCAGTCTCAAGAAATTTTGCAAGCTCTTTTAAAGAAGGCGAATAGCCTTTTGTATTAATAAAAAGATTTATAAAGTCCAATGCTTCCTTTTGCCGTCCTGTAATGGGCTTGACTTTTGTGGACATACTATGATAAATTTATGATATTTTTATAGTATTGTCAAGTGATGTATTAAAATCGATTCACATTACATTAGTAGTCTGATTGACAAACGTAAAATTTTTTTATGAGCACATATACTATTGATGATTTCATTACGGAACAACCCATTACAAATACTGAGTTGTTTGCTTATGCTACTAGTCATATAAATTTACCTTCAGAAATAGCTAAAAAATACCGAGAGCAGGTTAAAAGTCTTAGAGACCGTCTGGAAGACTATATCAACGAACATCCTGACTACAATTTAGTGAAAATGTTACACTCCGGGAGTCTTGCCAAAGGGACAGCTCTACGTGTTATTAATGATCTTGACACAGCAATATATGTAAAAGCTGCTGCTATAGAAGATACCGACAACAAGGGCTTAATCTCTTGGTTACGCGATCGACTCAATGAGGTATATCCAAACTTTGGCTATGATCAGCTTGAACCACATGAACACTGTGTAACTGTACATTATAAAACTCCAGGACTTATGGATGTCGATGTTGTCCCGGTTCTTTATGAAGGGGATCCGAATAATAAAGGTTACTTGATTACCAAAAGCGGAGAACGAGTACTTACAAGCATTTCACAACATATTGAGTTCATACAAAAACGAAAGTCTAGTCAGCCTGACCATTATGTTCAATTCGTACGTTTTACAAAATATTGGGCGAAACAACTTAAGGATTTATATAAATCTCGAGGTGATCATTTTCGTTTTAAATCGCTAATGATCGAGCTTATTTGTGCTCACTTAGTTGATTATGGTCTCGACGCAAGTAATTATACTGAAGCTCTACATCAATTTTTCGCATATATTGTCAAAACAGGTCTCAAAGAATCGATATATTTTACTGATTATTACGATAAAGGTGAAATTGATTCTTCTGATAGCTCAGTGATACGAATCTATGATCCTGTCAATCCTAAAAACAATATCGGCAGCACGTATACCGAAAGTCAGCGTCAATTAATCGTTAATGAAGCCCAAAAAGCACTAAACGCTATTATTATTGCGGCTAATGCTACAACCAAACAAGAAGCTGTTGCAAATTGGCAAGTAGTATTGGGCACAACCTTTAGATGATAATACTATGACATACAGCCTAACTAACACAACAACTCAATCTGAAACTTTTACTATTGCTGATGCAAAATACCTTGCTTCAAGAATCTCACATGGACTAACATTTCTTAGAGTTTACTGTGGTCAACTTACTCCACAAAAAGTGCAAGATTTAGCTGTAGAAGCAGCTATCTTATTAAAATTCAATCTTCTTGAAACAGTAAAATATGGCTATGAGAGAGATGGAAACTGGATTTATGGTATAAACTATTCTGTCAATCAGTTAGGGCAAATTGAAAGCATAAATGACAGTCCAAGTGTTATCGATATACCTACCAATCTTGATGGTGCGAGATGGCATTCGTTTTTAACCAGACGTCATAATCCAAATCTCAGTCCAGCAGATATTGAAGAGATAGAACACCTTTTGCCTATCAATCGCACTTCCGGTACAGAGCCAAGCTCAGCAAATGGTACGTGGAGTACTGATGACTCCTACTATCGTAACGGCATTGGTATGTCACGTAGTCAGTTTAGAAGTTATTAATATGAACAATAATACATTTGAGTTTATTCAGTCATTTCCAGATCCCGTTGCTCAAGAAAAATATTTATCACTTTTTGGTATTGACCATATCAAAAGCCGACTTGAACGAGAATCTTCTATAATACTCAATCCTTCTGGTATCGAAAATTGGAGTAAAAAATTTTATAACAAAGAAATCAAGCTTATTACTCTCTTTAAAAATAGACCGCCATTATTTATTTTTTCCGGAGATGTAGGAACTGGCAAAACTGTTCTTGCAGAGTCATTTGCTGATCAAGTGGCAAGACAAGAAGAAGTTAAAATTACCTTATATAAATTAAGCCTCAACGCTCGTGGGTCTGGCATTGTAGGAGAGATGACTAAGTTAATTAGTGAATCTTTTGAAGAAATAAGACAGGAGGCACATAAACAAGCGAACACTAAAGGTGCATTCGTGCTCTTCATTGACGAGGCAGATGCGTTAGCACAATCAAGGGAAGCAGTTCAGATGCATCACGAAGATAAAGCTGGAGTCAATGCTCTTATTCGTGGAATTGATTCTCTCAGAGATCTACCCACACCAGCAATGATTGTTATGTGTACTAATAGGCTAACTGCACTTGATCCTGCTATTCGCCGTCGGAGCGCTGTCACGTTTGAATTTAATCGCCCCTCAAAAGAACAGTGTGAAATCCTGCTTAAAAATTATTTGAGTGACTTAGAATTAACTGAAGAACAAATTGGACAATTGGCTGCTATGTGCGTTCCATACGATGGCCTGAACTATGGTTATACTTATTCTGATCTTACCCAGAAAGTATTACCTGCAATGCTTTTAAATGCTTACCCTGATAAACAAATAGATATGGAAATTATTATTGAAGTAATCAAGACAACCATGCCAACAGCACCGTTTAATGAAATTGTAGGATCATAGATAGTATGGATAAATTTAAGACAAATTTCGATTTATTAGAAGCCCAGCAACAAGAATTTACCAATAGTGGTATCTTACTTCGAAATATTTTTAGCATTTATGCCCGTCATCCTCGGCTAAGCATAATGTTTGTATTATCCTTCGGTCTACTTAATAACACACTCTTTGAATTTATTAGTTACATTACTATAACTTCTGAACCCGACAAACAAACGCTTATACAGTTATCCTTGCTTACTGCACTATTCGTTCTGATACTTGTTTGGGTATATATTAGAATACGATCTATCCATAAAGATTTATTTGTACCCAAAGCCATAGATCAAAAAAAAGTATTAATCACTGTTGTATCTAACAATAGAACTGATTTTAAACAAACTCCATCATACAACACCTATAAGTCTTTGCTTTACAATGATGGAGGGCATGCCAGTATTAATTCATTGCAAAAAGTTATACTAATTGCGACAGAAGCATCGAAAGTAAGAGAAACAGCGGCAGCGTTAAAGGATTACATCGAAAACAGTGGACGAACAGTCGAGATATTTACAATATCCATAGACGGCAAATCCATGCTTGATATAAAGAATCAAATTGAAATGTTATTTGTGAAATTGCAAAAAGACTACAAGTCGTACGAAATTATTTCAGACTATACTGGAGGTACTAAAGATATTAGTATAGCTCTACTTAAAGTAAGTGAAAGTGAGCTAGTTACACCAATATATCTCAACGACGCTAGTAACAATAATCACTCAAAATATAAATGATATAGTATTGAAAATGTCTTTCCTGCGCAATAAAGTTGACATTACAGGCTTCTCGAATTATAATTCGATCACTTTATAGTTAATCATTATAAGTTCTGCCCCATTATAAATATAATAATTTATGGATACTAGTGTACCCGGTTACGATGCTGCGCAACCAATTCAATTTACTAACCTTGACAGTTTGTTATGGGGTATTGTTAAAACTCTTCAATGGTATTCGCTTCCTGTAATGGCAATTGCCATCGCAACTCTCGGAATATTTTTAGTCATGAGTGGCGACGATACAGATAGAAAAGCACGTCTTAAAGGCTGGATCATGAATATTCTTATTGGAGGCTTGTTAGTATTTGGAGCCTCATCATTAGCTCAAATTATCAAACAATTTGTCGGTGGAACAGTATGACTCTGATATATGCATGAAACTTTTAACAGCAATTCTCCTCTTTTGCGCGCTTACCCTTTTTAATCTATCTCCTGTATTCGCACAAGAACCAGTACCTACTCCTATACCACAACCACAAATTCAGTGGACAAACGATTTTACCGTAGAGGATAAACC
>Ga0210057_1008826_pt1 | contig 11823 bp, 11 predicted proteins | sample CryGeyCG2114_010_2_FD_183968 | JGI IMG/M metagenome (GOLD analysis project Ga0210057, IMG submission 183968) | Groundwater microbial communities from aquifer - Crystal Geyser CG10_big_fil_rev_8/21/14_0.10 (SPAdes) (version 2) | ecosystem: Environmental > Aquatic > Deep subsurface > Groundwater ...
GGATAAACCGCCTCTAAAACTCCGCCGCCCAAAGCTCCGCCGTTAAAGTTATCATCCTCTGATGTTGGACTACTGGGCACATCGGTGGTGGCTCCGCCCAGTTCTTGCAATAAAAATCTAACGATGGCATAAGTGGACAGAATAATCAGCAAACCAATGAAAGCGTTTAACAAAAGCTTTTTAGCTTTTTCAATCTTATCCATTTCGCCTTGCGAAGTCATGTAGAGGTAGCCGCCGTAAAGCACTAATACCACGGCGATCACCCCTAACAACCCTAAAATAACATTGACGATGCTGATAATCACTGACCTGATGTCTCTAGTGCCTAAATTGATGTCGGAGGTATATTCCAGGCCTAAACTCACCTGGGCCAATGCCTGATGAGCCAACAAACCAAAAACAGCTATTAGAGTAACAAAAAATATTACCTTAATAGCTGCCGCTGAAAGACTTATTTTTTTTATTTTCTGCATGGGCGCTTTTTTTACCAAAAACACGCTTAAGACTGTCAATCACTCTTTGTCAGTTTTTCCTTTAACAGCCGGCTGACGACATTGCCGTTAGCCTGACCGGCTACTTTAGCCATGACTGCTTTCATGGCCAGGCCAAAATTTTCAAGGCCAAGGAAGTTTCCCTCGGTCAGGGTCTGCTTAATTATTTCAATAATTTTTTCTTCGGCAAGTTCCCCGGGCAATAATGCCGTTATTAGTGCGGCTTCCTGAAGCTCTTTTTGAGCCAGAACCTGATTGCCGCCTTGCTGAAAGGCCGTCGCCGCTTCCTGACGTTTTTTTAATTCGCGTCGCAATGTTTTAACCAGATCTTCTTCCTTAAAATTTTTGCCTTGATTAATCCTTTCATTAATAATAGCGGCTTTAAGCATTCTGAAAGTACTAAGTTTAATCTGGTCTTTGGATCTTAATGACGCCACGATCTCTTTATTAATTTGTTCCTCTAACTCCAACATTTGTTATCTCTTTGGTCTCATAGTTTTTCTGCCTCTACCGGACTGAATCATTTCGTCAAGTTTGCCGATTTTTCTTAAGTATTCGCGCTTTTTTTTCATTTCATCGCGCTTTTTGGCTCTTTGCTGTTTAGCCAAATGACTCAATGGTTTTTGGAAAAACCTGATTTTTTTGGCTTGAATGATTTTACCGCTCTGTAACGTTTTTTTACTGAAACGTCTGATAAAACTTTCAAAACTTTCACCGTCTTTACGTTTAATCTCTAACACAATTCTTCACCTGCCTTTCTATTTAAAATTTATATTTTTTGGGGGGGGGCTTGATGCCTCTCTTACAGGGTTTACTATACCGAGGAAGGTGCGGGATAAAAAAACACTAATCTTATTATAGTGATAACATATTTTATATGAATAGTCAACAAAAAACCGGTCAGCTTGAAGGGGGACCATTGCCGTTTTTATTGATACTCACCTTGGCTTTCTCCAGTCTCTTTTGTACCTCATTAATAACTTTCTTGGCATCAACCACCTCTTGGATGCCGCCTTCCATATCGCGAATCATAATCGTGCCGTCAATCAGTTCCTTTTGTCCCAATATCAAAGTGTACTTTACGCCCAGCTTGTTAGCCAGTTCCAACTGAGCTTTGAGTCCGCTACGCGCCAAGCCTTCGGTGACCTTTATGCCCACATCATACATCTCTTCAAACAAACTTAAAGCTCTCTTTCGGGATTCAGCGCCCAGTTGAGCTAAATAAACGTCAGGCTTGGCTGGTTCGGCCACCTTGATATTTTTCTCTTTCATGATGTTGATTAAACGTTCCACGCCGGCAGCAAAGCCGATGGCCGGCGTTGGCCGACCGCCTAACTGTTCCATCAAGCCATCATAGCGCCCGCCGCCGCCCAACTCGATCATTCTGCCTTGATCGCTTTCTTCCGGCCAGATTTCAAAAGTGGTCCTGGTATAATAATCTAATCCCCTAACAACCTTGAAGTTCAAAGCATAAGGAATTTCCAGCTCATCTAAATACTCCAGCACTTGAATGAAGTGATCTTTGCAGCGCTCGCACAAATAATCCACTTGTTGCGGGGCGTCTTTAATGATGGCCTGATCCACTTCCTCCTTAGAATCTAAAATCCTCAAGCTATTTTTATTAAGTCTCTTTTGAGACAATTCACTTAACTTAGAACGAAACTTTTTCAAATAATCCTTTAAGACCGTTTCGTATTCCGGCCGACATTCCGGGCAACCAATGCTATTTATTTGCACCACCACCGGCACGTTAAGTGCCTGATAAATTTTATAGGTCAGCAAGATGATCTGAGCATCACAAATAGCATCAGCTTCGCCAATGACCTCAAAATTAAATTGATGAAATTGCCTCAAGCGGCCGGCTTGCGGCTTATCGTACCTAAAGCACGGGCCAAATGAATAGAGCTTGATCGGCTGAGGTAAATTAAACATGCCGTGTTCAATATAAGCTCGGGCAATACCGGCGGTAAATTCTGGCCTTAAACTGACATTCTCCCCTCCCTTGTCCTCAAAAGAATACATTTCTTTCTCAACAATATCAGAGGTTGTGCCCACGGAGCGCTTAAAAAGTTCAGTGGATTCCAATAAGGCAGTTGAGATTCTGTGATAACCATACTTGTCAGCCACCTGTTTAACCACATTTTCAATATGAAACCAAAAAATCTGTTCATCCGGCAGAATATCCCTCATGCCTTTGACCAGTTGAAACCGCTTCTTTTTTAACTCTTTGCTCATTAAAATGACTAATTATTATACTTTTGTCTGGCAAAAAAACTAAAGTCATTGAAAGGAAACGCTCGCACTAATACTTTGCCTTTGATATTAGCCAGCTTGACCGGGCCGAATCTGCGGGAATCCAAACTATTGTCTCTGTTGTCGCCGACCAGATAGTATTCATCCGGCTGCAACTGGGTTTTGCCTCGTTGAGTAATATTGCTGTTATCCAAATACTTGATTTCGTCTAAACGATACCCGGCGGTATTATCTTGATTATAAATAAAGAAGCCGCCGTCCTTAAGCTCAATGGTCTCGCCGGGCAGACCGATCAGCCGTTTAATATAGTAAGTTTTTTGATCATTGGGCGGATGGAAAATGACCACATCGCCCCTTTGCGGCGGGCTAAACCGATAGCTGATCTCATCAATAATCAAGTATTGGCCGTCCTCAAAATTGGGCTGCATGGAAGCGCCCTCAACAATAAACGGCTGGATCACATAAACCCTAATAGGAATGATGATGGCCAGAGAAACCACCACCACCTTGACTATCTCCCAGAAAAAAGAAAATACTTTTTTGTAAAAAGGCGGATCGGAGTACAAAGCGTTATTAAACGATTCTTCCTCTGGCTGTTTGTCATCTGTTAATTTATCCATATTTTGTAACTATTATCCAATTTATAACAAAGTTCTTTGATAAAAGCAAGTTTTCGGACTATTTCAGATGTTATGATGTATTCTGACTTTGCTGATAATCCAAACAATCTCTAATATGGTGGACACACCTGGACTCGAACCAGGGACCTCTTGAATGTGAATCAAGCGCTCTAACCAGCTGAGCTATGTGTCCAAGATAACTGTATATTGTATCGCTCTTTCTATCCAGTTAAGCTGGATTGTCTTGAACTCTGAAAATACCCAATGAATATGGGCATTATAACAAAACCAGGCAGTTAAATCAACTAGTCAGCGGCAACGTTGATTTTTTATTAATTACCGTATAAAATATAGAAATCCGGTCTTGCTGATTCGGCGGACGGGATCAACAACAAAAAGGATTCAGCCAACAGATCTGCCACCGATGGCTTTCTTATTTTTGAGACAGTTTCTAACAATGACTCGCTTACACAATAGTTTTTATGATTTTTGACGGACTGCATAAAAAAACCAGACACGAAAAACGTTTAGAAAAAAAAATCTACCAGGCCTCCAGCAGGATTAATTTTTTAACTGAGCAGCAAAAAAGAATAGACGACTCTATTGCCAAAACGGCCGCGGCACAAGAAACAATAAAAGAAGAAGTGGACCGCCCTGTCTTGTCAGCCGTCGCCCAAGATGAATCTAGCCAATTTGAACGACCGCGGCTTAAAAAATTATCGGTGCTGAAAATAGTCATGGTGATTATTTTAATTTTGTTGATTTCCGGCGCGATGTACCTTTCGGAAATTGTTTTTTCTTCTAATAGCAGTCTGAATAGCTTTAGTAAATTTAACCCGCTTAAGCAACTGGCCAGATTAATTACCAGCCCGGATAAAAGAGTGGCTGGAGAAATTGATGACCGCGTCAACATTTTAGCTATGGGCATGGGCGGTCCGGGCCACGACGGTCCCTACTTGACCGATACGATAATCGTCATCAGCATCAAGCCATCTACTGGCGAGGTTGGCCTGATTTCTTTACCCCGCGATATGATTGTTCAGCTTAATAAAAACAACTGGGTTAAAATTAATTCGGTCTATGCCCTGAACAAGGCCGAAAATGAAACAGATGCCGCTTTGGTTACCAGCCAGATTATTGAAAAAACCTTGAACCTGCCTATCCACTATTACGGCGTTATCGACTTTAAAGGCTTTGAAGAATTCATTGATAATATTGGAGGCATCATGGTCAATGTGGAAAACGGTTTTGTTGACAACCAGTACCCGACCGACGACTTTAAAACCACCACCGTTTCTTTTACGGCCGGCACTCAATTGATGGATGGCCAAACGGCCCTGATTTTTGCCCGCTCGCGCCACGGTACCAACTTTGAGGGCTCGGATTTTGCCCGCAGCCGCCGGCAGCAATTAATTCTCCAAGCGGTTAAGGAAAAAGTTTTTAAATTCTCCACTTTGCTTTCGCCGCAGAAACTGGGCAGTATTTATAAATTAATCGACGACAGCGTCGAAACCAACCTCTCTATTTGGCAGGTGATTAAAATCGCTAAGATGGTGCAGAACACCGACGAAGATAAAATTTACCGCTTTGTTTTAGACGACAGCCCCGAAAGTTTATTGGAGCCCGATTTTACCGAAGACGGCGCCTGGATTCTCAAGCCCAAAGACGGCAACTTTCAGGCCGTCCAGCGCCTGGTGGATAACATCTTTAACATCGGTTTTATTAAAGAAGAGGCGGCTAAAATTGAAATTCAAAACGGCACTCTGACCCCGGGCCTGGCTTATTGGACGGCCGTTCATTTAGAAAGACTGGGTTACAATATTATAAAATACGAGAATGCCCAAACCAACGATTATCAAAAATCAATTATTTACGACATTACTAACGCCAAAAAAAAGAAAACCATCAAGTGGCTTAAAGAAGAGCTGTCGGCTTATGTGGCCAGCGAGGTGCCGGATTATATATTAAATAACTATCCCCAGTTTGACCAAAATAACCTTAACGCGAGCCAGCCGGAAGATTTGCCTGACCTGGTGGTTATTTTAGGGCAGAATCATGCGGAAATATTCAAACTACCGGAAGAACCACCCACTGCGGCCACAGCTACCGAAGCGGTAGCCACTTCAACAACAGAAACAATAGAAGATATCCAAGTAGAACAAATCAACCCGTAAATCCAGCACCACTTTTGTGCTACAAAGGTGGTGCTGGATAAATAAATTTTCTAAAATGTGGATTCTCTTTTCACTACTAGCAGCTTTTATCTGGTCCTGCGTTAGCATCGTAGATAAACATGTAATTTCCAAATACAACTTCCAGCCAGCGGTTTTTCTTTTTATCCTTAATAGTTTAGGATTGATCATAGGGGTAATTGTATTATTGTTTATTAATATTGAGTTTTCCTGGCCGATCATTATGGGATTATTGAATGGAGCGCTCTATCCAACTGTAAATATCTTTTATTTCAAGGCAATAAAGTTAGAGGAGGTTTCCCGGGTTGTGCCGTGGTACGCCTTGGCGCCGCTGTTAGTGGTTATTGGAGCAAGAATATTCTTGAATGAAGTGCTGTCGCTGCCACAATACGCTGGAGTAATAATGTTGCTGGCGGGCTTATTCCTGCTCACTTTCAAAAAGGGCCTGACAATTAAGCCGGGAAAATGGATGATTTTTATGTCCATCTCCGCAGTGATATTGGCGACACAACTGCTTTTAGAAAAATACTTGCTCTTTTCTTTAAAACCATTACAATTGTTTGCGGCTATAGAAATCGGCGCCTTCATTGGTTTTATTCCTTATTTATTGAATGACTGGCCTCTTATTAAAACAGCTTTGATTAATAACACTAAAGCGATCAAAGTTGTCATCCTTAACGAACTGGGCACCATCAGCTCAACATTTTTGATGATCATGGCTATATCCATTGGTTTAGTTTCTTTAGTGACCACCCTTAATTCGTTCGGCTATTTGTTTTTACTGATATCAACAATAATTATCAGCCGATTTTATCCGAAGATAATCAAAGAAGAGCTGCGGGGAAACGTTATTAGTCTTAAAGCCGCCGCCATTATCTTGATTATTTTTGGAATTTATTTAATTTCCTAATGACCAAATCTCACAATAAACAAATGAATCCGTTGCCAAAAATAGCCCTGATCGGTCGCGCCAATGTTGGTAAATCCACCCTGTTCAATACCTTGGGCGAACAAAAAAAAGCTCTTGTTTCTAACGTCGCCGGCACCACCCGCGACCGTAACTATACCGTCATTAACTGGCGAGGTTTTGCTTTTGAATTGATAGACACGGGCGGTATTGATATTGTCCACCCGCGAGATATTGAAAAAGATATTATTAAACAGACGGATTTTGCCCAACAAGAAGCTGACCTGATTTTATTTCTAGTTGATCTTAAAGACGGCCTAATGCCCCAGGATAAAGAAGTGGCCCAGATGATAAAAAAAAGCCAGAAACCGGTAATCCTGGTAGCCAATAAAGCTGATAGTATTAAACTCAGAAATGCGGTGGCTGAATTTTATAAACTGAATTTAGGCGAACCGCTGCCCGTTTCGGCCGTCAACGGTAGCGGCACCGGCGATCTGCTTGACGAAGTAATAAAAAAAATAAAAACAAAAAAAATAACGACAGCCGATACCAGACAGCTGATACCAGACATCCGCATCGCGATCATCGGCAAGCCGAATACCGGCAAATCAACTTTAGTCAACTCCATCTTAGGCGAAGAAAGGGTGATCACCTCGCCCACTCCTTATACCACGCGCGATGCTCAAGACATTGTACTAATTTATAAAGAACAACCTTATATTCTAATTGACACCGCCGGCATCAGAAAAAAAGCTAAAATAAAAAATAAACTGGAAAAAATCAGCGTCAATCAGGCTTTAGCCAGCTTAACCCTGGCCGACGTAACTTTGCTTTTAACCGATGTTTCGGAACCATTGAGTCAACAAGACAAAACTTTAGCCGATGAAATTGGAAAAAGCCATTCCAGCATTATTATCGTGGCCAACAAATGGGACTTAGTCAGCGGCAAAAACAGTCAAACCATTAACAAGTTCGTTGATTACTACCGTGCATTTTTCCCTTTCTTAAAGTTTGCTCCGATAATTTTTATTTCTGCCCTGGAAAAACAAAGAGTGAAAAAAGTTTTAGACCTGGCCAAAGAAATTTATATGGAACGCTACCGGGAAATCACCGAGAACGCCTTGGATAAATTCTTCAAAAAAATCATAAAGCTGCAACCGCCAACCAGAGGCCGAGGCGCTGCGCCACCCAGACTCTATCAACTTAAACAGCTGGGCGTTGCGCCGCCAAAATTTGAAATTATCAAGGATTATAAATCCTACTTGCATGAGTCTTATGTTAGATATATAGAAAAGCGACTTAGAGAAAAATTCAACTTTTTGGGTGCGCCGATCGTTATAAGTATTAGAAGATTAAAAAGTTCCTAACATGAAAATCATTATCGGTCTGGGCAATCCAGGCAAAAAATACGAGCGCACCAGGCATAACCTGGGCTGGCTGGTTTTGGATTTTTTGGCAGAGGGAGAATCGTGGCAAGAGAGTAAAAAAGCCAAAGCATTGTATTTAAAAAAAGAAATGGCCGGAGAAATGGTGGAACTGATCAAACCCACCACTTTTATGAACGGTTCCGGCGAGGCCGCTATCTATGCCGTTAAAAAACATCATCTGGACTCAAATGATGTTATGGTGGTTTATGACGATATTGATCTGCCCGTTGGCGCTGTTAGAATCGGCAAATTCACCTCGGCCGGCGGCCATAAAGGCGTTCAATCTGTTATTGATCATCTTAAAACTAATGATTTCGTCAGATTCAGAGTCGGTATTAAAAACAGCCAGTCGCTGAAGCAACCGGCCGAAAAGTTTGTCCTGCAAAAATTCGGCTTAACGGAAAAAAAAGTGATTAACGATTCAATCCAACGGACCGCAGAGGCAATCAAAATGGCCATAACCGTGCCGTTAGAAAAGGTAATGAATGAGTATAATTAAACGAAACATTAAAAAGAGGGTTTGGTCCGGACCAAACCCTCTTTTTAATTAACAATCAGGGCAGATTCTGCCCAACCTACTACTCACCAGCGTAAGGTTCCATGCCAAAAGGCATAAAACCTTAGGGGGCTAGGAGGAAGCCCAATAACTTTGGCCGCTGGTAAGCAGGACGTTAAGCACAATTCTGAAACTATAAGCCAGTGATTGATTATACTATCAGAGACTTGATATTTGTCAAGGCAATAAAACAAAATTTTTAAGAGTAGGGGGACGAATGATTTATCCCGCACCACTTTTGCGTTGGCAAAAGTGGTGCGGGATTTACGTCTCCCCTAAAGGTTCGCCGCAAGCCAGGCACCTGCCTGTATTTGCCTCATGGGGCCAAAGCCCAGTAAGACAACGTGGGCAGGGAATGAAATGGTCACTCTGCCCAGCTGGTGGTTTATCACTGGCTATTTTTTTACATTTGGACATTACTCTGTCACCAATTATTGTTGGCTCAGGCCAAGGAATTCCAGCTTGATTATATGAAAGCGGGATGTTGGGAAAAATATTCGGGAACCGCTCTATTAAGATGCTGGGAATGTTACCTTTGTCTATGGCCTTTAAAGCAGTCCTTAATGCCTTAAGTGAAATCCCCCTCAACATTTCTCTGGTGATAGAAAGATCATGGCTTTTAGCCAACGCGCAAATCTGGCGACAAATTGCATCGGTGTTTTCTTTTTTCAACGTACCTCCTTGGTCGTAAAAACGACCTGGTATAACAAATCAATTTATATATCAATGAACCGATTATTATACATGAATCTCCAGTTTTGTCAAACATCCTTGACCTTATTTTTATAATAGCGTAAAGTTAAAAATAATCAAAGAAAGGCGGTTTTTTGTTTTCAGATATATTTCTAGGAAAAGCGGTTTATATGAATAAATATCTGGTCGCCCTGAGTTACTTGGATAACTTAGGGCCGGTTACCCTGCAAAAAATATTGGAACATTTAGGGCCGGAGGCGGTATGGCTGGCCTCTTTTTCTGATTTTAAAAAAATCGGCCTAAACGAAAAAATTGCTGAATCAATTATTAACCAAAGAAAAATAATTGATCCTGATAAAATAGTTAACCAGCTGGCCAAGGAAAAAATAGAGGTCTTATCCATTTTTGACGATGGTTATCCAAAACTGTTGAAAGAAATTTATGCCCCGCCGGTTGTTATTTATTTCCGGGGCAATGCGGAAATTTTGAGCCGGCCGGTAGCTCTGGCGGTAGTCGGTTCCAGAAAAATCTCGTCTTACGGCCGTCAGGTTATGCCCGATTTATTAATTAAGGTGATTAACCGGGAGGTGGTGATAATCTCCGGCCTGGCGCTGGGCGTTGATGCTCTGGCCCATCAGCTGGCATTGGAGTTTGGCGGAAAAACCGTGGCCGTATTGGGCTCGGGACTGGCCTGGGACTACTTCCATCCCAAAACCAACAGATATTTAGCCGAAAAAATCTTGAGCAGCGGCGGAACAATTATTTCGGAATTCGCGCCTTTTGTCACTGCCCAGCCTTTTAACTTTCCCCGCCGCAACCGCATCATTTCCGGCCTGGCTGGGGCCACCTTGATTATTGAAGCTTCGGCAAAATCGGGCGCGCTGATAACGGCCGGCTACGCTGTAGAGCAGAATCGCGAAGTATTGGTGGTGCCGGGCAATATTCACCAAACGAATTCCCAGGGCAGCAACGAACTGATAAAAAAGGGGGCAAAAATGGTCACTGCACCGTCCGATATTCTGGAAGCTTTGAATATCCCCCAAATTGACGAACCCAAGCAGGCCATTGACTACCATTCAGCTTTAGCAGAAGAAAAAATTCTTTTAAAAATAATTTCCAGCTCGCCCATGCACATTGACAAAATAATAGAAAATTGTACCCTAGAAACATCCGTCATTAATTCTTGGCTGGTGCAAATGGAACTAAAAGGCTGGGTCAAAAACCTAGGCGGGCAGAATTACATTAAGATATGATCAAAAACGACTTTGAAAAATATTACCTAGCCATAAAATACTTGGAAGGTATTTCCAATATCACGAAAAAAAATTACGTTTTGAAAAAAGACGACCGTTCTTTTTTCATCAACCGCCTGCGCTATCTGCTAAAACTTTTAAACAACCCGCACCGGGGATTCAGGTTTATTCATGTAGCCGGGACGGCCGGCAAGGGCAGCACCGTCAACATGATCCATGAAATTTTAACTGCGGCCGGCCATAAAGTCGGTTCTTATTTTTCTCCCCACCCCACCACGTCCATAGAAAGAATCAAGGTAAACGATCATTTCATTGCGCCTAATGACTTTGCCAAACTGATAGAAAGCATTAAACCGGCGCTCAAGCAATGCGTGCTCAAAGGCCCTGATGGCCACCCTTCTTATTTTGAAGTCTTTCTGGCCCTGGCGTTTTTGTATTTTAAGAAAACCCGCTGTCAATATGTTATTTTGGAAGCCGGTTTAGGCGGCCGGCACGATGCCACTAATATCATAGAAAAACCGCTGTTAAACATTATTACCAACATCCATTATGATCATCAGGATGTTCTGGGCGGATCGTTAAAAGAAATCGCCAGCGATAAGGCCGGCATTATTAAACCCGGAGCCACCGTTATTACGGCCGAAGCTCGCCTGCCGCTGATAAAAATATTTCGTCAAACCTGCCGCCGAGTCAAAGCCGAATTTATCCAGTTAAAAACAGCTGGGCCAGATAGTAACAGGGCCTTGGCACAACAGGCGGCCATAATTTTAAAGATTAAAGAAAGATTTATCGCCCAAGGTCTTAAACGGGCCAAACTGCCCTGCCGCTTTGAAATAATTCAGGCTAAACCCTTGACTATTCTGGACGGCGCTCATAATCCGGTTAAAATGTCCATGGTGGCTAAAAACTTAAGCCGGCTGAAATACCAAAAATTGATTTTGCTGTTAGGCATGGCCGCTAATAAAGACCATCAAAAAACTCTATCGGCCATCGCTCCCTTAGCCGATCAGATTATTCTGACCAGATTTTTGAATCCTAACCGCAAAACAGCCGATTTAAGAAAACTCCAACAAATCTGCGCAAAATATAAGATTCCGGTAAAAGTTTTTTTGGATCCATGGCAGGCCTTGGCTTTTGGTCAAAAAATTCAGCAAGCTGGTGATTGCCTTTTAATAACCGGCTCATTCTTTTTAACGGGCGAACTTAGGACCAACTGGGTCACGGAAAACGAAATATTAAACAAAAGAATTTAAGGCGCCGGCAGAATTTTTTCTTGACACGCCGTCTCTCTGATCTGGTCAACTAACAATGTCCTGGGTCAGGGCTTCATGGTAAATCTGCACCATTGACATAAGTCCATAGGTAGTGTGGTGAATCCCAATTTCTTGACAAGACAAAGCGATTAATGTTATCTTCAACAGCAAATAATAA
>Ga0210057_1008827_pt1 | contig 11823 bp, 7 predicted proteins | sample CryGeyCG2114_010_2_FD_183968 | JGI IMG/M metagenome (GOLD analysis project Ga0210057, IMG submission 183968) | Groundwater microbial communities from aquifer - Crystal Geyser CG10_big_fil_rev_8/21/14_0.10 (SPAdes) (version 2) | ecosystem: Environmental > Aquatic > Deep subsurface > Groundwater ...
CAGCTAACAGGACTTGGTACTTTAGGGCTTACGATACTGTTAATGATGCGGCTGTTCCGCTAAATACTAGCGAAAGTTATCCCTACCTGACCACCGCTGCATCTTATGATTTGGAGGTGTCGACTGTACCAAGCACGATTGAGATGAGTCAAGTTGGCAATGAAGCAGTTACTACTTGGGGAGGGACAAATTCCGAGTGGGGTTTTTGGGACAAAAGGGGGAATAGTGGTAAATATAATGTGCAGATATCGGCAACAGCCGTTGATCTTATCGGCGGTGGGGATTCTATCCCCGTCACTGATGAATATTGGTATTCGAAGATAGCTGATTTTGGTACAGCTTTTGACTCGGATAAAACCAATATGACGGGTATGGAAAATTATCTTGACTTAAGCACGACTCGTAATGCTTATCAGGACGACAATACTACTAGTGTTGAAGGTGACGGGGGCTTTGTCCCAGCACCTTCTTACAAACTGGATAATCTGTCTTCACGAACGAGCGGAATCTATACAGGGACTTTGACCCTGACGATTGTAGCGGTGCCTTAAGATTAGAATCTAGAGCTTGAAATAAAAATAAATAATTTGGCATAACAAAACTGTAGTTAAGGGTGAGATAAAGGTTGATGATGACGAAAGGAGGTATCGTACGAAAAAGAATATTCAACGCACTGGCATGGCTTTTGAGCCTTGTGCTAGCTTCGAGTTTACAGTTACTGCCCCTTGATAGTCCAAGCTCGTTTGTGCCATCTGCAAAAGCTGCTGGCGAAAAAATGCTCCTTCTTTGGGATGACGTTGCCTTCGGTCCCGTCCCAACTGGCTGGACCAATGTCTCCAATGGTGCACCTTATCAAGATAAATTTTTACGTGGCGATGCTATTGCTAATGTTGGCCAAAATGGTCCTGCCAGCCCTCATAATCATACTAGCGGCACAGTAGCCTTTGTTGGGTCCACTACTGGCGTTGCTAGTAAAGGTAACAAAGCAGACACAACCGCATCCGTCCAAAACCACAATCACGCTACGATTGACGTCTTTACTATGGATAGTCAGGCCATATTGCCAAAACGGAAAGACCTAATACTGATGGAATGTGACGCTGGTATTCCCGCTACTATACCGCAAAATGCTATTGTTCTTTATGACGGTACCCTTGGGAGCGATTTTGTAGCCTATAATGACCATGCTGACTATTTTATTCGTACTGCTGCCAATGCTGGCAACGCTCAAGATGACGGTACCACGCACAATCATACCAACTTGACCATAACATCTGGAGGACCAGACAGCGGCACAGCTATGGCCAATGGGGGCTCAGGTGTGACTCCCGCCACTGGTACTCATACTCATACTTATACTGGGACTTCACCAGAGAGTAGTGACGATACTCCTCTTCATACAGAAGTCATATTGGCCAGAGCAACCGCTGATCCCACAACTGTCCCGAGCGGGATGATAGCCATGTTCGATGGAGATCCCAATATTGATAGTAGCTCTTGGGACACCATAAGTGAGTCCGGCGAAGCTTTTTATCAGGTCTATATGGAAGCTCAGACTAGTTACCAGACTGGTCAAGGTAGCGCTACTCATACTCACACCATCAGTACTGCTTCTGGTGGTGCCAGCGCTTTTACGGCGGATGTACAAACCGGTGCACCATCGGTAGACTTGGCAACTGCACATACGCATACTATCTCTGGTAACTTCTCAACCGAAAGCAATGAACCGCCATATGTTAATGTTGTTGTCGCCAAGAAATTGGATGCATTCACACCAGAGTCTCAAGATTGGCGTTGGTATGACGCTGAGGATACCACCGATCCAGCCAATAGTAATGGAACCGATACGGCTTCTGGTGATTCTATTGCTAATGAAAACACCACTAACGGCAGTACTCGGATTATTTATAATGAGAATAATCTGAAATTACGATTTAGGATTACCGAGACTCTTAATGTGGCTCAAGACAATGTACGTTTTAGACTTCAATACAGCACGTCTTCCACTTTTGCCTCTGCGGTGGAGTATGTTGCTGAGACAGGTGCAGTTGCTCAACTTTGGCAATATTACGATGGGGCTGGAGTAGACGATGCTACGATTGGTGCAGCCAGATTAAGTGGTTCACCATCACTTGGGACGCACAATGAGTCTGGTACGGCTGCTTCAACTTTTGATTTTCCAGCTTCAGGAAATTATGAATTTGAGTTTACCATTAATAACAATAGTGCTCCGGCTGACACCACTTTTTATTTTAGGGCTTACGATACTGTTAATGATAAGGCCGTCCCACTTGGTAGTGGAAAGACCTATCCATACCTGACCACCGCTGCATCTTATGATTTAGAAATTTCGACAACTCCAACCACTATAGAATATGGCGGAGATGTTTCGACCGATACTGTGAATGTGACTTGGAACATCCCAAACACCGAATGGGGTTTTTGGGATAAACGAGGTGCTGATGGTAAATATAACGTGCAGGTTTCGTCGATAGCCATGCAACATGATGGTAGCGCTGATAACATCCCCACCTCTGATCAATATTGGTACTCGAAGATAGCAGAGTTAACCGGAGCATTTGATTCTGCCACGACCAATATGACGGGTATTGAGAGCTATACAGCCCTGAGTTCAACCCTGAATGCTTATCAGGACGACAACACTAGCAGCACTGAAGGTAACGGTGGGTTTAACCCCTCACCGGGTAGCGAGCTTCGAAACTTAAGCTTACGAACAGCTGGTGTCTATACGGGGACACTGACGCTTACCATTGTGTCGGTACCGTAAACAATCACGAAGTGGGGATCAGGAATTGGGCAAAAACCTTGCGGCCCAAATTTTGGGCCGCAAGGTTTTTTCTGTTCTGATGCAAAGACTGGAGAACTAGTTGGAAAGCATCCTACCTTTTTGCTGATTTTTGTTTGTGATTCGGTCTTCTGCACCTGAATTTAAACCAAACTAATCCTGCGACGGTCAAAAGGAAGATAACCCCAGAAAATATTCGCGACCATATGGTGATGGGTAGATGTTTGAACTTTATAGAAAGGGTATGAGTACCTTGAGGGATATTGAGTAGCTGACCAATCTCTTCCTGTTCGATAATCGTCTCGATCAGCTGACTATTTAATAAAATCTCCCAAGTTGGGAATTCAAATTGATTAATACGAACTATACCGGCCTCTTCAGCGATAATTTTATATTCGAAGTTTACAAATTCTTCTTTTATGATTTCAATAGAAATATTTTCGTCATCGGTTTCTATCTTTGTAAATCGAGGGGATTCGCCAGCCAAGAATCTTTCGTTAGCCTCTGTGAGGGTGCGCCCAGCCAAGATGCGAGATTCCTCGATCGGCATGATACGAGGAAGATATTCAAATGAGAAGACACCTCTATCAAAGAATATGTTGGGCTGCGCATCGTCTTGAGCAGTAAAAATGGTTTTATCCAAATAATCGTAGACGTTCAAATCGTTGGCCTGCAAATTCTTTTCTTGCTCAAAACGATTGGGGGCTACATTAACCAATGGCCAATAGATACCCAACATTAATGCTAAGAAGCCAAAGATGGTATATTGTCTGATTTTTTCGTTATGAATAAAGGCCTCAATCAATACACCTGCCAGCAATGCGGTCAATAAACCAATGGGGCCGAGCAGGCGGGAGGGGAACTGAAGATACTTAATGGCGGGAAGTGTATTCCAGAAAAAATCCGAATAAGACAGAGTCAGAAAAAGTAGAATCAGGATCACGGCCCCCAGGGCTAGAACACGCTTAGTCCATAATCTGTTCAAGATATCTCTAAAGCCGACTATGGCTACCATAATTATCCCTACGTGCATAATGCCTAGAGACTTCCAACTCTCGGCCTTATTGGAGAAAAGGTTCACGATTTCGCCTAGTGTAGGGAAGTTATTGAAATAGGCGAAATCTCCAGAAATTAAAATATTTGAGTTGATTAGTCCGGTTGAAGCAATGGCTGGCAGCCAGTGGAAAGCCGTCAAGAGTCCAGCCAGCACTACGGAACCGATCGCTGGTTGCAGCTTTACGTTTAGGCCTTTTTCAAAAAAATATAGGTATGAAATATAAAGAACCATTAGCCCTATGGTCATACCTGACGTAAGCGTGTGGCTCAAAAACAACACGGACAGTATGGCGGTGCTAACAATAAAGTATAAAAGATTTTTGTATCTTATCAGTCTAGTGATAGCCCAAAACACCAGTGGCACCATGCTCAAGGCAAAAAATTCTGGAAAGGCTCCTCGCATGTATATCAAGCTCAAATAGTAAGGTGTCCATATAAACAGGGATGCAGTAAATATGGAGGTTAGCTTGCTCAAGAATTCTCTAGCCCACAGGTACATAAACCACCATCCACCCATCAGCGAGAGTCCGAGCACTATTTTTGTAGCGTATAAAACATCCAGTCCCATGGATTGAAATAGTGCCACCGTCCAATAATAGAGGGGAGCGTAGAATTGAAAAACAGGCAATCCGAAACCATACCAAATTTGCGGTAACCAAACTGGATATAGCCAACCAGACTGGATGCCTTCAAAGAATGCTTGCCCCCAGATTAATGGGGTAATGTCATGGATGTCTGGCAAATAATTAGTGGCTAAGCCCCTCAAGGCTAGGGCTAGAATGATGATTATCAATCCGACCCATCCATACTTTGACCAAGCAACAAATTTACGCTTTATCATAGACATATCTTATCAGATGAATAGAGAAGCGACATAGTTTGTATTCACGCGCATAAATACTTGACATTTATGAACGAGTATGTTATAATAAGTTAATGGTTGATATTCGATAACAATCATTTTAGATTGGAAGTGACAACTGATTTGGGTATTTTAAAAATCTCAGATTTGTGCAAAAATAAAGGTAGTGGTTAAATGGAGACGAGGGGGAACACAAACAAAACGATGATTAACAAAAGGATGAAAACAAAAATTAAAAACAGTCTATTACTAGACAAAGCACAGAAGAAAGTACGTGGGCACTTGGCTGCTGGCGGTGTTTTACTAGTCGGTGGATTGATGTTATTTAATGTTGCGGCCATGTCTGGTTTTAACGTTAATGGTTTTGATTTTTGGGGTCTTCCTTCGTTAGTCAGAGCTGCTAATTCAAATACCACCGAGCTGAATGTCACTATTTCTGCGGGTACTCTTGAGATCCTGAATACTCCCTCTGGTCTTATATTCGCTGCTGGTACGGCTGGTGTTGCCAGTGAGTCTAGCAATGATTTAAATGGAGCAGTTGTTAGAGATTTTCGTGGCACACCCACTGCTTGGAACTTGCGCGCCTATTCAACGATACTTAACAATGGAACAGATGATACGTATAACATTAGCAATGCTTCCATTGAAGTTTATCCGACTGCGGCAACTAAAGTTAATGTCGTTAGTTACAATACAGAGAAGGTTGGTAACGGTGACGGTGATGCCCAAACATTGGATGCTAATGTTCTGGTATTCAATTCTTCTCACAATGCCGTTGGTGCAATTCAATTCGACGATCTTCAATTCAATCTTATTATTGATGCTGGTCAAGTTGCCCAAGTCTTGTACGGTGACATGACTATTGTGGTAATTTAATCTAAGCAAAAAGTTCAAAAACTCCAAAACTCCGTCTGCGCATTAGGCGGAGTTTTTTGTTAGAATGAATTTATGCTTAATAAAAGTGTGCCTTGGTTTGTTTTAGATTTCTTGTTCCTGATTGGTGGAGGAGCAACTATAGTAATAACGCGTTGGCTCTTAAAGTCTCGATATCTTTTTCATTGGGACTCTGTTCAATTTGTGTTGGCGCTAAAAGAATTTGACGTTAGCCAACATCAACCTCATCCGCCCGGATACATCATCTATGTCTATTTAGGAAAGTTATTTAACTTTTTTGTAGAAGATCCCAATCTGGCTTTTATTGCTTTGGGTGTAGTGGCCTCTATCGCAGGCCTCATAATTTTGTTTTATCTTGCCAAGATGGCCTTCACAAGGACAGCTGCGTACATAGCGGCCCTGCTTTTCATATTCAATCCGCTAGTTTGGTTCCATGGATTAGTCGCTGAGGTTTATATTGTGGAGATGTTTTTTGTTTTATTCTTTGTATTTTTAGCATATAGGTATTATCAAAAACAATCTTTATTGGATTTAATAGGCACGGTATTAACGCTCGGCATTCTAGGGGGTATCAGGCAGAGCGCAGAGGTTGTAATGCTCCCACTCTTTATCTTGGTTTTAGTTAAAGGTGGTGCATCAATTAAAAAGTGGATTGCTAGCCTAGCTGGTTTGGCGATCATAAATCTGACATGGTTTATACCAGTGCTAGTGATGAGCGGTGGTTGGCAATCATACTTCGAGGCTCTTGGGGCTTTGACACAAGCTACGGTTGTCTATGAGTATGTGCATGGTCAATGGAATGCTCTTACGAATAATTTTAGTATGATGATTACTATTTTCAAACAGGCCTTTTTGTTGGGTCTGTTTATTTTAATAATGGCCGCATTCCCCTTGATAGCGGAAGAATCTAGGGGGAAGTACAAAATTAATTGGTCTCATACTTGGTTTTGGTTGGTTGCAACCATCCCAAGTATCTTAATAATGCCCGTGATATTAATGCGTAATTCTGGCTATGTTCTTTCTGCGATGTCTCTGATAATAATTATTGCCGCGGTTGCAGCAATCTTTTTGGCCCAAGTTATGTCAAGGTGGAAGTCGGCATTCTTCAAACCAGTAATTACTATCTTGACTGGTCTTGCACTGGTTACACAAATAGGCAACTTTTTTACACTAAAGTTTTCAGATTTCTATTATCTCAGCGCTTCTATCGATTCTATAAGAACTGTTGACGAATTTGCTGGCGACATTATTCAGACTGTTCGAAAAAAATTTAACTCCGATGAGAGCGCCATTTGGATACCGGGGGACTATGTCTTCTTCGGCGTTCGTCACTTTCAATATTATTTGCCAGAATATAAGATCTATTCTTATGCACCACAATCATTTGTCGGTACCAGTCCCGAATTACCGATATGGTATATCCATGGTGTGGAAGCTAATAAATTTGTCAAAACCATCTCGCCGGATGCTCACATTAGATACCTCATTGCCGCTCGAAATACTCTTCAAGCTGATGATTATCAAATTCTTGTCGAAACAGAAGGTGGACATAATATGTCCTATTATGATTTATCCGATGAAAATACGGTCGCATTTTTGAATAAGGACACACGTTTTGACATTCAATCAGTTTTTGAAGGAGGCAGCAATGAATAGAATCCAGGGGTTCACCCGCTATCTCCCCTATGTTGTCTCGATACTACTGGTATTGATTTTGCTGGTTTTGTCCTTTAGTGCTCCAAACGATCCTGATATGGGATGGCATTTACAGAATGGAGCGTATATCTTGGAAAATCTTCGTTTGCCAACTGGTGATATCTATTCGTGGACCATGCCTGGCTATCCATGGGTTCCACATGAATGGGGGACAGATGTGATTATGTCTGCCCTGAATAATGTTGGAGGTTTGTGGGCGCTAGTTGTCTTTTTTGCTATCGTCACTGCCAGCACTTTCTATATTGTATCTGGAGCTGTCTCCACTTCTCGCATGACCAGATTATTGGTGGCCATCATTGGCATCTTAATCTCTTGGACGGTGATTGGTGTGCGTCCCCAGATGATCACTTTGTTGGGTGTGGCCATTGTCTTGTATTTAATTTTTAATTGGCGGAATCAACCCAAGGGCAAATTACTCTGGTGGCTCCCTTTTTTATTTTTCATTTGGGCTAATCTGCACGGCGGTTTTCCTATCGGCTTCGTATTGCTCGTGGTTTTTAGTGGGGGAGAGGTTGTCCGGCATATTCTGTCGGCTGGTTCAAAAAATAAAACATTATTGGAAGACAGGGATTTCCTGTCTTTAATCAAATGGTCTAGCTTAGCTTTTGTGGCGACCTTCATGAACCCCAACGGCTGGCGAGTTTATGAGGAACTTTATCAAACATTTATTGATAGAGATGTTCTCAATCGAATTCTAGAGTGGTTGCCCATTACCCTTACAAGCATTGCTAGCCACAATATGGCATTAGTGGTTGTGCTGTTATTCTTTTTATTAATAATCAATCGGGGCAAATTTGATACAACAAAGCTGGTCTTGGTTGTGTTTGTCTTCTTCTTTTCATTGAGTTCTTGGCGTCATATGCCTATTTTTGCACTGACGGCCATGGTTTTGTTGGCTGAACAATTAAATATACTTTTTAAAAAAGATTTAGTTCAGACGCTCAGCACATTTTTAGGGATAACTTTTATAATAATCATTTTGGTTTTATCTGGCTCGTGGCAATTTTTTCGAATTAGCAAAGTCATAACAGAACCAGATTTATATGGTGCAGTCTATACCTACCCCTATGGTGCGATCCAGTATTTAAAAGAGAACCCGTCTACTCATACTCGACTTTTTAATGAATATGGTTGGGGGGGGTATCTCATTTGGCAGATGCCAGAACAAAAAGTTTTTATCGATGGACGTATGGCTATTTGGAAACACGAAGATTTTAATATTTTTGATGACCTTGGCAATGTTACAGGTGTTGATAGAGAAGTTGCTCTATCAACCCTGGAGAGGTGGGATATAGACCTTATCCTCATTGCCATCTCAAGACCGGTCAATAGGTTTTTGTATGAAATGCCAGATGTTTGGTCATTAAAATATAAAGATAATCTTTCAACCGTCTGGGAGAAAAAATAGAAAATTGCTTATAAGCAGATTAGGCGCTAATATAGAGTAGTAAAATAAATATGCGGATGAAGTTTAGGAGTAAATGGGTGGGCTTAGTATTAGTCTTGTTGTTGGCTGAGCTTTTTCTTGGTACGATTTCTACTCAGTCCGCCGAAGCTCTCGGTGTAGGTTCATTGTCTATTTTGCCCTCACAAGAAGAATACGGTCCTCGTAGTTGGTTTGTTCATACCCTTAGTGAAGGTGAGGAAGGGCGGGATGAAATGACTATTTCGAATGACAAAGATGAATCCGTCACGGTTTTGATATTTCCTTCGGGGTACTCCACCAAAGACAGCGAAATTATTAAGGACGATTTGACAGATTCTTTACGTCAAGAGCCCGGCCATTGGGTAGAGTTGGATAAAACCGAAGCCACTATTCCGTCACATTCTAGCACTCGAGTTGGTTTTACTATCAAAGTTCCTGAAAATGCCAATGTAGGTGAACATGTTGGAGGAGTGTTTGTACAGGAAATTGACAAAAGCACTGCTGCCAAAGCCACAGGAGTTAAGATAAGATTGCATATTGGGGCCAGGATGGTTATCAATGTTCCGGGTGATGTCGAGCGCTCTCTGACTGTCAGTAACATTAGACACGCTATTGATTATACTGATAATCGTGCTTTACGATTTATTTTTACTTTGGAAAATCAGGGCAATGTTGCTATTGGACCAGTTTTAGACACGGAAATTAGCGGTACTTGGGGCAAGGTTGATGAACAAATTGGCAACCAGCTTCAAGTTGTTGCTAGGAACGAGACTAAAGACGTGGAGAGCAAGTGGTTAAAAAGTGCTCCGTACATTGGTCGTTTTGTTGCTAAGTTTAAATTTCATCTTGGGGAGAGAGAACAGTTCAATAAGGATGGCACCAGAACTATGTTGCCAGATGAAGTTGTAGAAGCTACTTATGTTTTTTGGCTTTTCCCATTAGCTGAACTTATCTACCTTTTGACTGGTATCTTCATTCTTTATCTTCTTCGGTCGCTCTGGCTTTACACCATCATCACACGCCGTTTGCGTACCAAGTCGAAGCTGTACAAGGTTGTCAAGAACGATACTCTCACAAGCGTTGCCTCAAAGTTTGGTGTTGACCCAAGGGTTTTGGCCAAGTTCAATATGATGCGCTGGCCGTATGAGCTTAAGACGGGGGATGAATTGTTGATCCCAGTCGGCAGAATGGATAAACATGAATGGCGTGAACAATCCAAGGCTCTTCTTGGTAACAAAGAAATTTTGGGTGGTATCTTCGGGAGCCTATTCCGTCGTCACAATGTACATGGTTTGGTTGATAAAGTCCGAGGTGGTGGCCCGATAACGACTGCTCCAAAACAGTCACAGAAGGGGACTGTGAAGCGGCCATCAAAAGTTGACGAGATGGTGGCACTGACCGTTGACAGGGGAGACACGATTCAAGATGTGGCGGACTTTGTCGGTGTCTCCGTGGAGGAATTGATTGCCATTAATCGCTTGAAGGCTCCATACCGTTTACGGGCTGGTCAGGAACTTTTGGCGCCTCGCAAGAAATCTACTGAACGAAGGAGAAAATAAAATAATGCGCAATTGGTTATTATTCATTGCTCTGTCTTTAGGTTACTTTGTTGCTGGAGCGTTACCTGCCAATGCTGCTAGTTTAGGGATTTCACCTCAGCAAATTGACGGGGAAGGGTCTAGGAGTTGGTTTGTCTCCACTTTAAATAGGGGGGAGAGCAAGCACGATGTAGTGAGCATCAGTAATGACACAGAAAGTGCCTTAGAGGTCTTCCTGGAGGCCCTAGATGGCGTTTCTACTAATAATGGTGGGTATTCTTTAGTAAGCTCCGTGAGCGAGAACCAAGACCTCGGCACGTGGATTAATTTGGAGCGAGCCAGTGTTGTCATCGCTCCCTTAGCTTCGGTTAAGGTTGGCTTTACTATTAATGTGCCCTCGACGGCTAGCGCCGGTGAGCACAGAGGTGGGATTGCTGTTTATGCCAAGAATGACTCAACCCAATTAAATGACGATACAAGAAATCAGACTCATGTTGCTGCTCGGATTTATGTTACCGTGCCTGGGGAGATAACCAGAGATATTGTTTTTGAAGAAGCAACACACAGGATAGAGGACGGACGGCTATTTTTTGATATCAAAGCTCAGAACAAGAGCAACATAATTTTGGAACCAGCGCTGGATATCTCTATGCGCAATCTCTTCTTCTCTACCACTCAATCCGAAGACACCACGGGTACATTCTTGGCAGGTAGCGATATGGTCATTGAAAAGGAGTGGACAAAGCGTGCTCCAAGATTTGGATATTATTCTGTAAATCTTGTTTTACATACTTGGACAGTTAAGCAAACCTTACCCGATGGTACTGTTTCCATCCTCCCTGACCAAACTTTTGAGTACAGCTTCGGTTTCTGGGTCGGTTCTACTTGGCTTATATGGGCACTGCTTATGCTTCTGTTGGGATGGCTGGGGTATAGGGCTTGGGCTTACCTTGGTGACAGGAGCAAATATTTAATGGAGCATACAACATACATTGTCAAAAAAGGTGATACCGTTGTTAGGATCGCTGAAGAGAGAGGAACAAAAGTAAAACAAATAGTCAGGCTCAATGCGTTGCCTTGGCCACATACTATCAATGCTAAGGACAAGTTGCTCGTTCCTCGTGGCCGGTTGTCTGCTGATGGACTTCAGCAGAAAAGAATGTCAGATCCAATGCCGAGTTTTTGGGTATATCTTATTTCGATAAAAATAAGCCTATACCATCCCAGCGTAGAGAAGCTCTAAGAAAGAACTGGTTTCTTTTGCTGAGTTATTTTCTCGATGGCCTTAATCAATTTGATGAGGTCATTTTTTGTAGTGTTTCGACCGAGAGTGATTCGCAGGCTGTCAGATACAAATTCGTTTTTATTAGCATCACAAGCAGCTCCGCCACTGATCAAAAAACCCCTATTTTCCAGTTCAAAAGCCAGCCGGGTGTGATCATCGTAACTGGCCACGGAAATATTGATATTATTTGGTAAACGTTTTTTCAGATCTCCATTGATTTCGATTTTAGGATTTTGGGCT
>Ga0210057_1008828_pt1 | contig 11821 bp, 14 predicted proteins | sample CryGeyCG2114_010_2_FD_183968 | JGI IMG/M metagenome (GOLD analysis project Ga0210057, IMG submission 183968) | Groundwater microbial communities from aquifer - Crystal Geyser CG10_big_fil_rev_8/21/14_0.10 (SPAdes) (version 2) | ecosystem: Environmental > Aquatic > Deep subsurface > Groundwater ...
TTATAGCTTTTTATAAACTCGCTGGGAGCTTTTGGTTCAAGAAATCCTGAAATGTCTTTGATTTGCCTATTTCCTAAAACTATTTTAGTGATATCTTCTGTCATATTGATTTGAGATTTGTTTAGTAGTTCCCATTGATAGTCCTGCATTTAAGAAGAATAGCATTGTTGTACAATGGGTTGACAATTTATCTATCCTATAGTATCATCTCGCAATCTTTTAGTTGTTTGCCTTGCCCACAAACTTTTTGTGAATAAAATATTAGCTTTGCTTTTAAAACTACAGAGTAATTGGACGTATTGGGTTTTGTGTGCTGTAATGGCGTTTTTATTGGGGCTTCCTATCGGATATTTTATAAATAAATTCCATGGCACCGATGATAATGTAGTTACTGATTTTGAACCTGATTCTGGTGTAGTTTTGTCTTCTAGTAAAGTCGATGAACTTATACACAAGGCGAATGCAATTTTTTCCTCTTTCAAAGGTAAAAGCAATAATGGTTCAAATAATGATAATAATGATAATGATGATGATAACAATGACGATAATAATGAAGACAATGATGATGATTTGTCTGGTATTAATACTCCTCCAGTAATTTTATTTACTGATACGTCTTTTATTTCAGCAAGATATAAATATGGACAAAACGTCAATATTTCAGTGCGTGTTATAGATAATGACCTTAAATATACAAGACTTTTTGTAAATGGAGTTTTATTGTCCGAAGTTATTGAAAAACCGGTTCATACTTTTATTTTGATTAAGCCGGCGCTTGGAATTTATGAAGTTCAAGTACAAGCAATTGATAAGGTGAATCAATCAGCCAAAACTCCAAAACATTTATTTTTTGTCGAAGTTGAAGGAGACATAATTTCTCCAATAATTTCTAGCCCACTTTCAAATCCAACATCAATCATATTGAGTACTCCATTGAGTAATGGAATGAGTAGGCCAATTAGCGAAACATTATCATTAATAACGTCAAACCCGTTGTCACTCATAATCTCGCCGGAGATAAGTAATCCATTGTCGGAGATTATTTCTGAAATTGTTTCAAATCCAATATCACAAATAACGTCGAATCCGCTTAGTGAAATAATTTCGGACATAGTATCAAACCCAATAAGCAAGGGAATTTCCGATATCATAAGTAACCCGCTTAGTGACATAGTTTCCGATATTGTCTCTACTCCAATTAGTGATGGAATAAGCAATATTGTAAGTAATCCGATATCAAATGTTGTTTCCAATGGGATTTCTCAAATCATAAGTAATCCATTGTCGGAGATTATTTCCGACAGTGTGAGTAATCCGTTGTCAGAGGTTATCTCCGACATCGTAAGTACTCCGATAAGCGAAGGAATCAGCGATATTATAAGTACTCCGCTTTCGAAAATTCTTTCTGGAATTTAATTATCCAATTTGTGAATAAATCTGTAATATGGAATATGTGAAAAGGTTGTTTAAACTGATCGAAAATTCTGTACTATTTCTTCTTTTTGTATTTGTTCCACTTTTATTTTCAGGGTCTTTATTAAGTGTGTATGAGCTGCCAAAGCTTATTTATGTTTCTTTGATTTCTCTCATATTGTGCGGTTTTTTGCTTTTTAAAAAGGTTGAAATTAAAAAATCCGTTTTGGTTACGGTAATAGCATTTTTTGTTTTAGGATTTATAAATATTACAAATTCTATAATTTCATTTAGAAGTTTTGCAGGAGATGTGATTCAAAATGATTCATTTATCGCGCTAATAAGCTATATCGGTCTTGCTTTTTATTTCTCGCACACAAAAAATAACGCATTAAAATATATGATCTTTGGATCAGTATTATTAGGATTTTTAACCATAATTCATGGAATTCTTTTGAAATTTGGATACACAAATATAAGCTATGACGGAAGGCCAACTGCGACAATTGGCCAACCAAACTTGCTTGGAGGAATTTTGGCGAGTGCAGTCCCAATTGTTTATGGATTATATAAACACAAAAAATTCAAGTCAGTCTGGTATTTATCTTCACTTCTAATTTTGTTGTTAGGAACTATTTTTACGGGATCTCGCGGAGCACTGGTTGCAATAATGTTTTTTGCATATTTGGAATCTTTTTCATATATCAAAAAACAAAAAACGCGTATTTTGTGGATTGCTCTGCCATTTGTACTTTTTGCTGGTATCTTTTTGACTCCGCCAATAAATACAGAGAAGATTAATTTGCCATACAACGTCGAAAGGTTTTTGAGTTTCAAAGACCGAAATGGCTTGTATGACAAGCGTTTTGACTTATGGGAAGTCGGGTATAGAGCTTTTAAATCAAGGCCACTTTTAGGTTATGGTAACGCCAACTTTCAAAATGTATATCCGATGTATTTGGATCCAATAAATGACAAAAAGGAAGTCTTATTTTTAGAGGTTGAGAGTTCTCACAATCAAATAGTAGATATCTTGGTTGAAACTGGATTAGTCGGATTTATCGCAATTTCAGCTTTTTTTGTTTATCTTATCTTTTTTATTGATTCCAAAGAGTTTTATTTATCGAAGTATATTAAATTTGCAATTCTAATTACCTTTATTAAAGGTATGTTTGAATTTTATTCTGTTATTAATTATGTTTATCTGGCTTTTTTTATTGGTTCTTTATTAGCTTTTTCAAAAGGAACAATAAAAAAAGCCCTAATATTAAAGGCTTTTATCATTCTTTTGCTTTTCCCTCTTCTAATTAGTGCATTAATGACAAACCAAATCGCATATTCCGAAAAATTCGAGAAACAATCGATGCTTGAAGGAGATTTCAAAAAATCAATACTGTTGCAAGAAGAAGCCATTAAATACAATCCATTCAAAGAAAGTTTATATAACAAGTATATTGCACTTTTGTATTGGGGAGTGGATCTCGAGAAAATGAAGGAAAAAATAGATCTTAGGTATATCGCATTTGATGATTTCAAAACCAATTTTTATTTAGGTATGTATTATGTGAAAAAGGGTGATGATAAATCGATTGAATTTTTAGAAAAGGCGGCAAGTCTAAATAAACGTGATCCATTAACTTATCATTATCTTGGGGTTTTGTATTATGCGCGTCAAAAATATGACGATTCCTATGCGAATTTTGAGAAAACAGTGAAGCTTGATGCAAAGAATTTCAGCGATGATCACGTATATATGGCAGACATTCAAGCCAAAAGTGGCGACTTTGAAAAAGCTCGCGAACTAATTAAAAAAGCCGCACCATCAGATAACAAAAATGTGGTGGAGAATAGATTGCGTAGCGTAGAAGTCAAGTAACTTTTTAGCATTTACATTTGATATTACATAAGATAGTATGTATACATTATGTATAAATCCTTAATGCCTAAAACTTATTCTGTCCGCGATGTTCAAAGGGAATATCGTACTATTTTTGATGAAGCTAAAAAATCTGGTCCTGTTATTATATTGAATAATAATAAGCCAGATATTGCTATTGTTGATATAGGATATTTAGAGAATTTAAGAGAAGTCGCTGTTAATGCTGAACTAGAAGACGCTAGGGATTCTATAAAAGTTTATGATAGCGAAAAAAAGAACAATAATCTTAAAAAATTAAGCTCTCTTGATGATCTTGATAAATGAACGAGGTAGAGATTAGTTATACATCTAAGTTTGTAAAGAATTATAAACGACTTGATGCAAATATTAGATCTAAAGCAAAACAGAGAATAGAAGTATTTCAAATTGATCCATATAATCCAGTACTTAAGACTCACAAGTTAACAGGGCAACTTAATAAGTTTTGTTCTTTTAGTATTAATTATTCTTATCGAATACTATTCGCCTTTGAGAATTCTAATCAGGTTACCTTTATTGATGTTGGAACTCATTCAATTTATAGATAATAATGCCCATACGCTTGACACTAAATAGTCATGCCTTATAATCCCATAGCAATTAATTTCCCTGCCGTTTTAAATATTATGAATATTGAATCCGTTTCAGCACAAGAGAATTTATATCCAACTGGTGAAGCCACATCTGTAATGATAGGTGGTTATCAGCGTTCTGCATTGTCTCCATCCCGTCGTGATTTTCTAAGGTTCGTGGGCGGATGTGCCGTTGTTGCTGCAACTGCGCCTCTTTTAGCTGCTTGTGGGGCAGATGGAGGCGGCGGTGAGGGTGTTAATCCTCAACCTTTTGTTGAATCGACATCTCAAGTAGATCAATCCCGTTTAGATAAGTTATCAAGGGTCGGATTAGAAGGCGGAGAGCTTATGGAAGCTTCTCATTTTAATGTTCTTGTTGGTGCTTTAAGAACTTCTGGTTCCTCTGTTTTTAAAGCATGTGCTAATGGATTAGAAAGCTTTTATTATGGCCGTAATATTGATAATAGTATTTTTTCTGCTGGATATTCTAGTGATACTGTTCCTTTTGTTATTACTCGTGATTTTGGCAATATTTCTTTGGTATCAGAACAAACGATGTATATGGATGAAAACGGACATTTTTCTGCGTTTGGACAAGGCGGAAATACTATGGTTGACAATCGTGCAATGATAGAACCAATTCTTGCTGGTATTCATATCGGGGCACCTGAACTAACAAGACAAGAAGATCCTTTGATTGAAGCTTTGTATTTGGCTAAAGAGTATTTGACTTATATTATGCAACTCGCGATTGCAAAAGGTTTGTATGATGGTTTGTCTGAAAGAGGGATTGTTTTTAGTACTGATCGACAAATTGATCAAACGACAAAGGATCTGATATCTGCAACGATAGCCTTTTCAGAAACTCAGACACATTCAAATATTGGTTTAGCAATGGATTTGATTCCTGCATTTGTTGTTGGTTTGGCTTTTGTGAAAATTGGACAAAATAAAGGCTTTAATGGATATGAACACGGCCTTGCTACATTTAATAATGCAATATTAACTTCTATGGATTATCCAAATTTTGCTAATGACATTGAGAACTTATCGGCAAATTATGCGTCAAGGTCAGAGGGTTTTTATATGGATCCAACTTTAGCTGTTGATTTGATTATCGCAAATCCAGAAACAATTCCTGCATGCGAAGAACTGTATATAAAAATTGGAATGTAATCCCAAGGATTGATTTCTAAAATGAATAATATCAGATAAGCGGATTTATTGCAGTTAGCCCTTTTATGTTTTGAAAATCTTTTGTATCTGCTGTAAGTATTATGTCGACGCCATTTGCGATTGCGGTTGCAGAAAGCCACGCATCGAAGATTTGGTTACCCATTGGGTTTATGTATTTTTCAATTTTTTTATATTCAAGCCAAGCTGTACTGTCTTCGTATATGACATCAAGAAATCCAAGCCATATCTCTATAATTTTATTAACATCTTCGATTTTAATCAGTTTTTTGAATGTTTCGTGAGTAAGTATTCTTTTGAATTCAAGTATGTTTTGAGTGCTTAGACATGCTTTGAAAGGCCTATTTGATATATCAGTCAATAGCTTTTTGGCCTTTGTATGATATTGGCTATCTTTATTAACAGCATAAATCAGGATGTTTGTATCTATAAGGTATTTTTTAGATTCTACCAGGACCATATATAAAATCCTTGTCTAAAATTAGTTTGTCTGTATCTTTTCCAAGTTTTGCTGTTGGCCATTCGCTTTTTTTTGTTTGTACTTGGTTTTTGAGTTGTCCTATTAGTATTTCTAATGCCCAGTTTACGATTTGTTGGAAATTTAAATCTTTTTCGTTAGCTATCTGTTTTGCTTCTTTAAGTAACCTTGGTTCTATTCTGACTGTTGTTCTATTCATAAAATGATGATAAGTCATCTTTATGACATTTGCAAGCCTCTGCGCTTTACAACTAATATCTCGTGATAAAGTCTACGACAGTTATGTACTGCGTTTGGGAACACCAGGTGTCTTGAAAAAAAGGCTGATTTTTATGGAGGTTGTAGGTCTTTGCATTTTGCAAAGAAAGGGGTGGAGCCGTAAAAATAACCCCGGAATGTGGGTTCGAATCCCTCATGATTGCAGGATTTATTCATGCCTTAATATCTGGTGTTAAGTTTATATTTTATTTCAAGTATTTTAAAAAACTGTTTAGAGAAACTTTATTTTGTGAAAGTGGTGCATTAGGTTTATCCATATGGGACACTATGACGTAATAGTGCCCCGTATGAGCTTGTTTATGTCTGCAGATAGAAGGTAGTAAATTTTGTCCCGCTTTTAACATTCGTAGATTACAACCGATGAATGATTTTACCAACCTTGTTAAAACATTTTTGGTGTAAGATGCCTATTCACTCGGCATAACTTAGTACTAACTTGTGCAAAATATTGACACAAACTAGCACCTAACGTATATTTCAAACATGGGTGGATTTAAACGATTAGCAGAACAATATCTTTTAGAATGGAAGACTCGGGCAAATCGAAAACCCTTAATAATTAGAGGTGCAAGGCAAGTTGGAAAGACATTTTTAGTTAAACAATTTGCATCTTCGCAGTATAAAAACTTCATATATATAAACTTAGATGATATTAGTACCCAATCTTTATTTAAAAATATCTACTCAATCGAAAACTTTGCAGACATTGTTAGGTTAAATTTTAATCACGATATTTACCAAAAAGACACACTAATCTTTTTAGATGAAATCCAAAACGCACCTGTACTCATTAAACTACTTCGAGCATTTTATGAAAAAAGACCTGAAATCCATATCATATCAGCAGGATCTTTGCTTGAAGTTCAAATAGCAAAGGCTGGGTTTGAATTCCCAGTTGGCAGAGTCGAATATCTTTATCTATATCCTTTAAATTTCTTGGAATTTTTGTTAGCAAAAGGTGACAATGAATTGTATGATTTTCTTTTAAACATTAAACAAGGTGACTCAATAGACTCCAGTATCCACGAAATTTTAACGAACAAATTTTTTGAATATACTAAAGTAGGTGGGATGCCCGAAGCGATAGCAAATTATATTGTTAATCCAGATTTAAGCAATATCGAAAGAGTTTATGCCTCTTTGCTAACATCTTATGCCGAAGATGTTTACAAATACACTAGCGATTCTGAGGCTGAATATACGCAGTTCGTTTTGAATAACAGTCCACTATCAGCAGGCGGTCTTATTACGTACTCAAATTACATGAATTCTGGCTTTGGAAGTAGGCAAATAAGTAGTGCGTTTTCTGTTCTTGAAAAAGCAATGGTATTAAAAGAGGTTAAAGCTACTTCTTCGACTAAAATTCCATTATTATCGAAACCTAAAAGACCACGAAAATTATTGTTTTTAGATTTTGGGTTTATTAGTTATAAAGCGAATTTATTAAATGAAATAGTTTCCAAAAACGATTTAAGCTCAATTTATAAAGGGCAATTTGCTGAACAAATTGTTGGTCAAAGCTTAATTGCTAGAAACTATTATAAGGAGTCAGAGTTAAATTATTGGGCTCGGGAAAAACCATCTGGCTCTGCAGAGCTTGATTTTATCCTGGTGCTTGGGGATAAAATAGTTGGAATAGAAGTAAAATCTGGCGAAGGATCGAAACTTAAATCACTTTTGAGTTTTGCGAAATTAGTAGATAATCCCATATTAGTTCGAGTATACAGTGGTGAATTATCTTATGACGATTTTTGGGTCGAAGACCGAAAATGCAAGTTGCATTCTATTCCCTTTTATTTGGTAGATAGAATTTACACTATCTTATAATTAGCACAAAATAAAACGTCTAAAACAAAAATATATAATAGTTCGTTTTGCTGTTGCTATAAAAACATAACAGGGCGCATAACTGTTAAAATAAGGTATAGCAGTTACTTGCGGCCCCAACCCTGTACAACCACCCTTAATATAAAACCAAGCTGTCTATATTTATAAAATCCTTTTTATTTAACGTTACGAGTTTGGCATTGTAATAAATACATGACGCTGCAATACCGGCATCAGCAAAAGTAACAGTCGTTTTGGTGTCTCTTATAATCTTACCTGCTAGCACCGCAACCTCGTATGTATACGGAATAACTTTCATTGGTGTAATGGTCATCTTAAGATAATTTTCTTTGTTTTGGTCTTTTGTGCTAGCCCCTGCATACAACTCTTGTACCGACAAAACGGAGATACCAATTTCAACCTTGGAAAAACCTTTTGAAAGCTCAATTAAGATTGTATCTTTGTTCTGATCTATCTGACGCAGATGGTCAATAACTATAGAAGTATCAACAATTACCACTGCGCATCCTTTATTCTTTTTGAAATAGTTTTTTCTAAATCCCTCTTTATTTTAGTTGAAAATTCCTTACCCCAGCTACCTTGGGAATCCCTTAAAACACTTGTATAGGAATTCTCTTCGGAAAGAAAACTCAATACACCAACTATAGGTGAAATTGACATAGAAGTGCTATCAAGTCTAATTTCAACTTGGCTTTCAGGTAAAATCTTTAATTTCTTTCTATATGTACTTGGAAGAACCAATTGCCCTTTTGTGTTTACTTTTGCTACTGTTATATTACTTTGCATACGAGTAATAGTATATTACTTCTGTGCTTGGTGTCAAATAATAAAAAATCCTGCAACCATGGAGGATTCGAACCCGCATTCCGGGGTTATTTTTATGGCTCCACCCCTTTCTTTGCAAAATACAAAGACCTACAACTTCCATAAAAATCAGCCTTTTTTTCAAGACACCGGGTGTTCCCAAATGCAGTACATAACTGTCTTTCACTAATGATTGCAGGATCTAAAAAGATTTTATCACGAGATATCGGTTGTAATGAGTATCAGATAAGGGTAACCTTATTTACTGAATATGTTTTTAAAATGGTTTATAATCTTTCCCATGAAAACTGTTAAGAATTTATATAATCAAATCTCCGCATTGGTCTGGAAAGAAGATAATTGGTTTGTCGCCAAAGCCCTTGAAGTAGAAGTCGCAAGCCAAGGTAAGAGCAAAAGTGAAGCTCTTGAAAGCCTAAAAGAAGCTTTGCAATTGTACTTCGAAGACGAAGTCAGCGTAACCATATCCCCTATCAAACAGGCCTCTGTTGAAAAAATAAAATTTCTTCGTGCCTAAGCTATATTTCGTAACACTAATAATAAAGATATTAAATCGTGCTAACTTTGCGGTTGTTTCCCAAAAAAGAAGTCACATAAAGCTAAAAGGCATAAAAGACGGAAAGCTTATGGTAGTTATCGTTCCAAATCACAAAGAAATCGCAATTGGAACATTTATCAGCGTTCTTAAACAAGCCCCACCTTATGTGGACATAACATTTGCGACAACTTCAGCAGGCGTCTTCAAATCTATCCCTAAATGTGGCCTGTATGTATTGTATTCTTTCAAATATATAGCAAATTTTTCCCTTAAATCATCATAGTCTTTGCATGGTTCTTCAAGTCTGAAAAAGAATTCCTCTTCGTCTGTCCTAAATGACCTCTCGATAACTGCGTTTTCATTCGGTGTGCTTTTGTGTATGAAGTGATGCGTTAAATTAATGTCTTGTAAGTATTTTATGAATTTCCCTTGAAATTCAAATCCGTTGTCTGTTTGAATAAATACCGCCTTAAACGGCATCCTCCCCAATATTTCAATTAGTGAAAGCACTGCCCCATCTGAATCACATTGATTTAATATTACTGCCTCTTTGTATCTCGAATATATATCTATCACTGCATATTCAAAACATGTCCATGGTAACCCACTTAGCTCTGGTGTTATGTACTTAACGTCCACTTGTAAGTATCCAATCGTTTTTGTGTTCTTTAAATGCATATGCTTTGTATCCTGAAACCTTGGCTTTGTGTTAACTAATCCTTTTGATCTAAAGAACCTGTAGATCGTTTTATGATGAACATTTAAACTAAGCAACTTTTTGATCTTTTTTGCTCCATATCCCTTAGCTTTCCTTAATTTAATAATATCAATTTCTTCGTTTGAAGTTAAAGCGTATTCAATGCTTGTAGGCCTCGTTGGTTTTCTTCTTAGATTAGTTGTTCTAATGTATGTGTTGTATCCATTTGTTGATGTTGCTTTTAGTTTCCATCTGTACACCGTTGATTTGTGTACGCCTAGATCAATGGCTGTTTTGGTTGCACACAAACGATTTTCTTTTAATTTCCTAACGATTTGTATTGGTTTTAGTCTCATATCAACAGTTTAAATTAACTGTCGCATATGTTATGTCCCTCTACGAACCACTTGACATCTTAACCAGCCCATAGTATTATTAGGCCCACTTGAATAGCCCATAGCTTTTTAAGCGAAAGGTCTCTGTCGGGCCAAATCTTTTTTAAGCCTCACAGAATAAAGATCATTAAATAGACATAGACATAAACATCGGATGTTATTTAACATCCGATGTTAAAACGATTGAAGGGTTTTCCGAAGGGCAGGACGGGAAATCCTTCAACCGACTAAGGAGCAAAACCTGCTCGTTGGTCAAATAGGGGTAGCCCCTATATAGCACGTTCACAACTGAATATTGTTTATGTTGATATTGACCTGTGTTAAAATACAGGTATGAATTCTATTAGAATTGTAGCTAAAAAAGAAGAGATTATTGACAAGGTTTTAAAATTTGTAAGTAAGTTTAGTGCCAATGATGTATCGGTTGAATTGCCAGATACTGTGGCTGATTTATCTACAAAAATTGCTAGTAATAGGGTTGTAGAGAATGCCAAAAGAGCAATGTCTGGGAATGGTATTAGAACCAATGGCAGACTGGCTTCAGCTGTTTTGTCTGAAAGTGCCATTAAAAGATATGGCAGAATGATAAAAGATTTTGAAACTGGAAAAAATGTTTACAAGTTTGAAACGACTAGTAAGGCAATGGATTTTCTAATGTCGAATGAGAGATGAAAGTTGTATTACACAAAACTTTTGTTAAGAATTTCGATAAAAGAATAAAACCTAGCCACAATTTGTGTATTAGGTTTAGGCAAAGGCTTTCTTTATTTGTAAAAGACTCAAAAAACCCAGTTTTAAAAGACCATGCATTGATAGGTAGATTGTTAGTACTTAGGTCTTTTAGCATTTCTGGCGATATAAGAGTTGTTTATAGAAAAATAACACATGATTGCGTAGAGTTTATGGATATCGGAACGCACCCGCAGGTTTATAGATAATCTTTCTTTTCAACATCAAAACATATTCAGTCGGAATTTTAGTCTTTGGTCATAAAAATGATCAAAAACTAACCAAAGAGCAAATTCTGCTCGTTGGTTTTGTTCTTTCACATAGTATGGACCGATTTTTAAGATTCGTATCTATTGCAGATGCGCTATCAAAAAAAATCCACTATCCATACGCACCTACGGGTTATTTTTGGCACATTCTAATCATTAGAAAAGTGTCAAAAAGAGACTTATCCGATTTATCGGACTAAGGCTCATAATAAGTAAGAAAGTCCTCTTGGGCAAAAGAAAATCGAGCAAAAAAGATAAGGCACGGTTAGGAACTTGAAACAAACGTCGAGTAACTAAGCGTGCTTTATTAAAAATATCAATCGTTTTTCATGCGAAGTCAACTGTGACTCTCGCAACAAATGCCTTAAGGAGGCAAGAAAATGTTAGGTTTCAACAATCGCAGGTTTCGGAAGTTCGTGTTAATTGGTTTCGTGTTTTTGGCTTGGCTCTTAAGCCTCGCTCCAGTAGTCAGCGCGCAGACAAGTTTGGATTTGAATTTTGATGGTATAGCAGTGGTGCTCCAGTGCTCAGAGGGGCCATGCGCTCACGCTGATGTGGATGCAGTTCCAGGAGGAGTCAAAAACGTGGTGATTCACCATTATCAATACGATTCCAACGGAAACGTGTTGGTCTTTGAGTGGAGACGTTTTGATGTTCCGGATCCTGCAA
>Ga0210057_1008829_pt1 | contig 11820 bp, 12 predicted proteins | sample CryGeyCG2114_010_2_FD_183968 | JGI IMG/M metagenome (GOLD analysis project Ga0210057, IMG submission 183968) | Groundwater microbial communities from aquifer - Crystal Geyser CG10_big_fil_rev_8/21/14_0.10 (SPAdes) (version 2) | ecosystem: Environmental > Aquatic > Deep subsurface > Groundwater ...
AGAACCGCTCCATAAGGCAAAAACAAATATTTGAAATTGAAATTAAATAAATTATTCACATCAATTATCCAAAATCCCTTATAAAAAATAATTCCAAGGATAAAGAAGAATAAAATTAATAAAAAAGATTCTACTCTAGCAATACTGCTTATCCCGATATATGTTAAAATAGCTCCTACAGAAAAAAATATAAAAACATATATATAATCACTATTACCAAAATATGATTGAAGAATAGATTCCAAAAACCTTCCTCCAATAATTAAATATGCCAGAATGGATCCTGTTAATCCTAAAGTATTTGTAATAAAAGCTATATTTCTTGCCTTTTTACCTAAATATTTCTCAGCATAACCGGGTAATCTGTGAAAACTTTTTGTTCTTAAAGTTATCTCACCGTAAATAAGGCCGATTAAAATTGTAATCGTCCCTAATAAAATAAAATAAAAAAGCATTGTTGAGATGCCTGTTTTGGATGCAATATAGGGAAGGCCAAAAAGACCTACTCCTATAATAGTACCTATTAAAACTGCTAATGCCTGAAAAAAATCATTTCCTTTCAATAATTTACTAATCATCTATTTTGCCTCCGCCCATTAAATGTAAATGAATATGATCAACAATCTGTCCACCGCCTCGTCCAACATTAAATGTTAGGCGATAACCTTTTTTATCTAATCCTTTTTCAAAAGCTATTTTCTTTGCCAGAAAAATCATATTGCTAATTAAATCTCTGTCATCATCTTCTAATTCATTAACTGAATTAATATGTTTTTTGGGCACTATTAAAAGATGCACTAAAGATTTTGGATTAATATCTTTGAAAACTATTATTTCTTCATTTTCATAAACAATATCAGCATTTTGCTCATGATTTGCTATTTTACAAAATAAGCACATATTTTTATTTCTTTATTCTTTTTTTAAGTTCTTTAATAACTTTATTTAAGGGAATAACTTCTTGACTTCCCGAGGTCATATCTCTAAGAATAATCGATTCATCAATAGCTTCTTTTTGACCTAAAATCAAAGCAAAACGAACATTCATTTTATTAGCTATTTTTAATTGAGCTTTTATTGTATTTTTACTAAATGAACTAGCTGTCCTTAAACCAGCTTGCTGTAATTCTTCAAACAATTTCAGCGATTTCTTTTTTCCTATGTCTCCTAATTGAACCAAGAAAATAGAAGGAAAACTTTTCAAATTCTTTTTATTTCCCCCAATTAAATTAATAATTCTATCTAATCCAATCGCAAATCCAACAGCTGGAATGTCTTTGCCTCCTAAAAGTTTTACCAACTTATTATAACGACCACCACCGCATAAAGAAATCTGTCGACCATCTTCTTCTTCGGGCCAAACTTCAAAAACTGTCTTTGTGTAATAGTCCAATCCTCTGACTAAACGAGAATTTAAAGCATAAGGAATTTCAAGCTCATCTAAATATTCTAATACACCCTTGAAGTGACTGCGACAATTGTCGCATAAGCAATCAATTGATTGAGGAGCTTCCTCGGCTATAGCAATGCATTTAATATTTTTACAATCCAATAATCTTAAAGGATTTTGTTTGAGACGTTTTTGACAATCAGAACAAAGATTTTTTTTGTTGCTTCTATAATAATTTATTAATTTTTTCCTATAATTAGGACGGCAATCGGAACAACCAATGCTATTTATTTGAGTAATAAGTTTTTTTAAACCTAATTTTTTGCTAATAAAAAAGAATAATTGTATCAACTGAGCGTCAAGAATAGGATCGTCTTCCCCAATGACTTCAAAATTTGCTTGATGGGCCTGACGATAACGTCCTTTTTGAGGCCTTTCATAGCGAAAAATAGGACCTATGCTGTATAATTTTACAGGATGAGGCAGACTTGATAATCCATTCTCTAAATACGCTCTAATAATAGATGGCGTGAATTCAGGACGCAAAACAAGTTTATCTTTGCCCTTAGTGGTCAAATTATACATTTCTTTCTCAACAATATCAGTATAAATTCCTGTTCCTTTTACAAACAAATCTTTTTCTTCAAGAATCGGCGTGTCTATTCTTTCAAATTCAAAAGCTTTTGCTGAATCAGATATAATTCTCTTTGTTTTTTCCCAGCATAGTTGTTCTTCAGGCAGAATGTCGCGCATACCCTTAGGAGCCTGAAACTTATTTTTTAATTTTGAATTTTTAGACATATTTATTAAAAAACTTTAGCTGAATCAAATGGCCACGCCCTTAGCCAAACACGACCAATAATATTGTCTTTTTTTAGAGGTCCCCATTGACGAGAATCTGAACTTGCTGAACGATTATCTCCCAAAACATAATATTCATCATTATCTAATTCAATGACAATATCTCCTCTTGTAATTCTGCCTTCAGGGAGATAATAAGATTCATCAAGAATTTTACCTTCAGGAAATTCTGGATTATAAACAGATAAATAGCTATCCTTAATTTTAATTGTTTCTCCGGGCAATCCCACTATTCTTTTAATATAGTATTGAGAAGGGTCTAATGGATATTTAAAAACAATAACATCTCCTCTTTCGGGATTATTAAACCGATATCCAATTTCGTTAATAACTAAATATTGGCCATCGTTAAAATTAGGTTCCATAGAAGCTCCCCTAACAAAAAATGGCTGGATTAAATAGTATCTAATTGGAATAATAATAGCCAAAGAAATAGCAACTATCTTTGCTATCTCCCAAATAAAAATAAAGAATTTTTTCATAACAAATAAATTTTAACTCTTTTCTTTTAAAAAATCAAATGCTTTGATATAATCAAGACAATGGATAACTATAAGCAAATTAATTATTTCATAGAAAAAGGTCTTTTTGATAATAATCTTAAAGAGAAAAATAGAAAGAAAAAAAGAAAGGAGAAAATAAAGAGAATATCTTTAAGTGTTGTTATTCTTTTTTTTCTATCCATCTTTGTTTTTGCTTTTCAACCAACCCCAAATTCTCAAACAGAATCTTCTTTAATAAATGAAAATAAAGAAAATGAATCAGAGAAAAAAAACATTTTAGGGTCATTATTTTTGTCTTCAGAAAAAGATAACTTAATTAAAGAAGAAATAAATATTTTAGCGTTAGGAAGACCCGGACAAGGATATTCTGGAGGAAATTTAACTGACACTATAATTTTAATAAATTTGAATCCGAATAATAAAGCTACTTTAATTTCCTTGCCTCGAGATTTTTTAGTAAAAAATGAGAAATATGGTTATTTAACAAAAATAAATTCTATTTATAATTCAGAAGGAATAGAAGCCTTGAAAGAAAAAATAACTAAAATTACAGGATTATCCGTTAATAAATATGTTATCGTTGATTTAGTTGTCGTCAAAGAAATAATAAACTCAATTGACGGTCTTAATATTTTTGTTCCTCAAGACATTAATGATCCTTTTTTCCCAGGCCCTAATAATTCATATCAGTCATTTAATCTTGCTTCTGGATGGCGTTATTTAGACGGATCAACGGCTCTTAAATATATAAGAACAAGATATACTTCGCCAAATGGAGATTTTGACAGAATGACAAGACAACAACAAGTTATTAATCTTTTAAAACAAAAAGTTCTTGCCTTAAATCCTTTATGGGATTTTCCAACTTATTTAAAAATATTTAATACGTTAAATAAGCATATTGAGACTGATTTAGGAGTGATGGAAATAAAGGATTTATGGCAAACAGTTAAAGAAATACAAATTGATAATATCGCAAATGTAGTAATAGATAAAAAAGAAACTGGATTATTAACGGGAGGACAAGTTCCGTTCGGCGATCAAATGGCTTCGGTAGTTTACCCTAAAATGGGACAAGGAAATTATGATGAAATAAAAAGATATATTCAAGAAATTATAAATAAAAATTAATTTATGAAACTAATAGTCGGATTGGGAAATCCAGGTGAAAAATATAATGAAACAAGGCATAATGCCGGATTTATTGTTATTGATGAATTATCTAATAAAATAGGATCAAATGATTGGAAAATAGATATGAGATTTAACGCGAACATATCCCAAATAAATCTTGGTAGTGAAAAAATTATTTTAACCAAGCCCCAAACATTTATGAATAATTCCGGAATTGCCGTAAAATCAATTGCTGATTATTACAAAATTTCTAGCGAAGATATTTTAGTTATTCATGATGATATTGATTTAGAATTGGGAGAAATAAAAATACAAAAAAACCGCGGTTCAGCGGGACATAACGGAGTTCAATCAGTTATTGATAATCTAAAAACAAAAAATTTCATTAGAATCCGCATCGGTATTAAGAAAATTAATATAGAAGAAAAAATAGAAACAGAAAAATTTGTCCTTCAAAAATTTACTGAAGACGAGAAAATAATTCTTAGAAAAACAATAAAAAAAGCCGCTGATTTGATTACAGCGGCTTTGTAAGCGTATTAGACGCTATTGGTCTGGAAAAACAACATGAGACATGTTTCCTTTTTTACGGAGATTTAATGCTCCCACTATCCAATATATGATCATGGACAAAAGAAGCAAGCCAATTCCAACTATAGCTGTGACAAATATGTCTTTGCCCTCTCCTATATACCCAGCTCCTGCTGCCGCCAGAATAAGGGCAAATCCAATCATCCCCATTACCTTTGAAATATTTTTTAAAAATTTCATTTTTTTCCTCCTAATTAAAAGTTTAAGAACTAACAATATTATAACAAAATGACAGATTTTGTCAATCCCCAAAAGTATTTTAACGCTTTTAATTTAATCGGAAATATTGGTCCGATTAGTTTTAAAAAAATTATTAATTATTTTCATTCTCTTGACATCGCTTGGAAAGCTGATATAAATGAATTTCATAAAGCGGGGTTAACTCAAAGCGTTATCGAAAAGATAAGAAAAGAACGTCTTAAAATTAATCCTGATTACGAAATGGAGAAATTAGAAAAAGAAAATATAAACATAATGACAATTCAAGATGATTCGTACCCAAAATTATTAAAAGAAATATACGATCCCCCAGCAATGCTATATGTCAAAGGAAGTTTTAAACCAAACGATGAATTAAGCTTAGGAATTGTCGGGACAAGAAATATTTCTGAATACGGCAAACAAATAACTCCAATAATAACATCTCAATTAACTAAAGCAGGAATAACTATTATCAGCGGATTAGCAAGAGGTGTAGATTCTCTCGCGCATCAAATTGCTCTTGATAATAAAGGAAGAACTATTGCTGTTTTGGGTTCGGGAATAGATTCAAAGAGCATTTATCCCGCAGTTAATAAATATTTGGCTGAAAAAATATCTGAAAACGGCGCGGTTATAAGCGAGTTTCCGATCAATACAAAACCATTGCCTCAAAATTTTCCGCAACGAAATAGAATTATTTCAGGGCTTAGTTTGGGAATTCTTGTTATTGAAGCGTCTCAAAAAAGCGGCTCTATGATCACAGCTAGGAACGCATTAGAGCAAAACAGAGATGTCTTTGCAATACCAGGACATATTCTTTCAGAGAATTCTTTAGGCCCTAATAATCTTATAAAAATGGGCGCAAAATTAGTAACTAAAACAAGTGATATATTAGAAGAAATTTACCCTGCTTGGCAGGATTAAACTTATGAAATTAATTATTGTAGAATCACCAACCAAAACAAAAAGTATAGCTAAATTTTTAGGAAATGAATATAAGCTTTTATCATCTTACGGACATATAAGGGATTTGCCGCAAAAAGAATTAGGCGTTGATATTGAAAATAATTTTGAACCGAAATATGTCATTTCAACTAAAACAAGAAAAGCAGTTAAAGAATTAAGAGAAGCGGCTAAAAAAGCTGATTTAATTATTTTAGCAACTGATGAAGATAGAGAAGGAGAAGCTATCGCTTGGCATATTCTTGAAGCCTTAAAAATAGATGATGATAAAAATTATCAAAGAATTGTTTTTCATGAAATAACAAAAAGCGCTATTGAAAAAGCTTTATTAAATCCTAGAAAAATAGATATGGATTTAGTTGACGCCCAACAAGCAAGAAGAATCTTAGATAGATTAGTAGGATACAAATTATCTCCTTTTCTATGGAAAAAAGTAGTTAAGGGACTTTCGGCAGGACGAGTTCAATCAGTAGCCGTTCGCCTTATTATTGACAAAGAAAGAGAAATAAAAGATTTTAAACCAGAAGAATATTGGAGCATTGAATCTGAACTTAAAAAAGAAAATAAAGAAGATAAATTTATTGCTCATCTTATAAAAAAAGATAATAAAAAGATAGACAAACTAGGAATAAAAAACAAAGAAGAAGCAGATAAAATTTTAAAAGAATTAGAAGGAGCTCAGTATAAGGTTTCTAATATTCAGAAAAAAGAAACAAAGAAATATCCCGCTCCTCCTTTTAAAACAAGTTCCCTCCAACAAGAAGCGTCTCGAAAAATGGGTTTTACAGCTAAGCAAACAATGAGATTAGCTCAACAACTTTATGAAGGATTGAAAATAGGAAACAAAGGTCAAACTGGTTTAATAACCTATCACAGAACTGATTCTTTAAATCTTTCCGAAGAATCGCTTAAAGATGCCCATGAATTCATTGAAAAAGAATTTGGATCAAAATATGCTTCGCCATCTCCAAGAATCTATAAAACAAAAGCGAAAGGAGCTCAAGAAGCTCACGAAGCAATTCGTCCAACAAAATCAGAACATCATCCTGATGAAATTAAAAAATATTTAGACGATAAACAATATAAGCTTTACAAATTAATCTGGCAAAGATTTATCGCTTCTCAAATGAATCCCGCCATTTTAGATAATGTTTCAGTTGATATTCAAGCTAAAAATTATCTTTTCAGAACAAATGGTTCAACAATTAAATTTGATGGATTCTTAAAAATTTATCCGACTAAATTTAAAGAAAACAATCTTCCAGAATTGAATAAAGAAGAAATTTTAAATTTAATCAAACTTATTTCTGAACAACATTTTACTCAACCGCCAGCTCGTTACAATGAAGCTTCTTTAATTAAAATATTGGAAGAATACGGAATTGGACGACCTTCAACATACGCTAGTATTATTAGCGCTATTCAAGATCGCGGATATGTTCAAAAAGATGATCAGAAGAGATTTACTCCTGCCGAAATTGGTTTTATAGTCACAGATATTCTTAAAGAACATTTTCCTAATATTGTTGATATTAAATTTACAGCGCATATGGAAGAAAATTTAGATAAAATAGCGGAAGGAAAACAGAAATGGCAAAAAATATTAAAAGATTTTTATGATCCCTTTGAAGAGAATCTTAAGAAAAAATATGAAAAAGTTGAAAAGAAAAAACTTGAAGAACCAACTGATAAAATATGTCCTAAATGTGGAAGTAATTTAGTTATTAAACTTGGACGTTTTGGAAAATTTTATGCTTGTCCTAAATTTCCAGAATGCAAACATACTGAACCAATAATAAATTCTACTAAAGTAAAATGTCCAGAATGTAAAAAGGGAGAAATAATAGAAAGAAGAAGTAAAAGAGGAAAGATTTTTTATTCTTGTTCTCAATATCCAAAATGTAAATTTGCTTTATGGGATAAACCATCTGGAGAAAAATGTCCAAAATGCGATTCTTTATTAATAGAAACGAAAAATAATAAAATAAAATGCAGTAATAAGGAATGTGATTATAAAAAAGATGAATGATTTTGAAAAAATCATACAAGAATTCAAAAAAAATAATCCATCAGAAAAAACAGATGATATTTTTAGAGCATATAGATTTGCTTTAAATGCTCATCAAGGTCAAAAAAGAAAATCCGGAGAGGATTATATTAATCACTGCATTGGCACAGCTAAAACATTGATTGAATTAAAATTAGACAAAGAAACAATTATCGCAGCGCTTCTTCATGACGTTTTAGATGACACAGATATAAAGCCAAAAGAATTAGAAAAAGAATTTGGCAAAGAAGTCCTTAGATTAGTCCAGGGAGTATGCAAGGTAGGAAAAATAAAATATCGCGGACAGGAAAGAATGGCTGAAAATTTAAGAAAACTATTTCTGGCAATGGCAAAGGATATTCGCGTTATTTTAATCAAACTTGCCGATAGATTGCATAATATAAAAACGCTTGATGCTCTGCCAAAAGAAAAACAACAAAGAATTGCTTTGGAAACTCTTGAAATTTATGCTCCCTTGGCCTATCGTCTTGGAATTGGAGAACTTAAAGGACAATTAGAAGATATTGCTTTTTCTTATGTATATCCAAATGAATACAATGAAATAGTTAAACAAGTTGAAAATAAATATATCAGATGGGAGAACTATCTTAAAGAAATCATTCCATCAATTAGAAAAGAATTAGCAAAAAAAGGAATTAAAGTTATTGAAATTCATCATAGAACAAAACATTATTATAGTTTATACAAGAAACTTCTTAAACATGATATGGATTGGCATAAAATTTATGATTTAATTGCCTTAAGAATTATTGTTCCAGATATTGAAAGTTGTTATGCAGCTTTAGGCATTATTCATAAAAAATGGAGGCCCTTAATAGGCCGAATTAAAGATTATATTGCTATTCCCAAACCAAACGGATATCAATCTTTACACACCACCGTTATTTGTTCAGGAGGTAAAATTATTGAGTTTCAAATTAGAACTCCTAAAATGCATGAAGAAGCGGAATATGGAATCGCTGCTCATTGGTATTATAGTGAAAGCAAGAATTTAAAAGATTATATTAGAGAAAAGATATTGAAACAGAAATCAAGACGCAGACCAGAAGAAGAATTAAAAAAAGAACTTACTTGGGTAAAACAACTTCAAGAATGGCAAAAAGAAAAATTTTCCTCACCTCAAGAATTTATTAATTCTTTAAAAATTGATTTCTTAAAAGATAGAATTTTTGTTTTTACTCCAAATGGAGATGTTATTGATTTACCAGAAGGAGCTACGCCAATAGATTTTGCATATCAAATTCATAGTGACATAGGCGATCAATGTATCGGAGCTAAAATTGATGGAAAATTAAGTCCTATTTCAGAACCGTTAAAAAACGGTCAAGTAGTTGAAGTTTTAATCCAAAAAAATAAAAAGCCAAATATAGATTGGCTTAGATTTGTTAAAACAAATCAGGCAAAAAGCAGGATTAAATCTTGGCATAGAAAAAAATAATTCTGCTAGATTATAATTTTAATAAATGTTTAGATAATTTATCTAATTCTTTCTGATCAGCAAATTGAATATTGATATAATTACTATCGCCTCTTTTAAGAATGCTTACTCTTCTTCCCAGAGTGCTCGTAAGTTCGTCTTCTATTTTTTTAAAAAGAGGATTTTTAGGTCCATGGCTTTTTGTTTTATTAGGAATAGAAAATTTTCTTGCTCTTTCTTCAGCTTGTCTAACGTTTAATCCATTCTTCAAAATATCGTTAAAAAGAGACAAACGAGCTTCCGGTTTTGCCAATAAAAGAGCTCTGCCGTGTCCTTCACTTATTTTATTAGCAAGCATAGCTCCTTGAACTTTAATCGGCAAATTAAGAAGACGGATAGCATTGGTTATTGTCGTCCTTTTTTTACCAACTTTTTCAGCAATATCGCTATGCCTAAGATTAAATTCATCTTGAAGCCTCTTAAATGCCAAGGCGGAATCTATTGGATTAAGATTCTCTCTTTGAATATTTTCCACTAAAGCTATCTCTAATCTCTTATTAGCAATAGAACTTCCTCGAATAATAACAGGTACATGAGGTAAACCAGCTATTTTAGAAGCGCGCCATCTTCGTTCTCCAGCAACTAATTCATATTCCACGTCTTGACCTCTGTCCGTTGTTTTTTCAATTTTAGTAACTATTAACGGTTGAAGCACTCCATGTTCTTTAATTGAATCAGCTAATTCTTTTAAACTTTCCGACGATATTTCTTTGCGAGGCTGAAAAGGATTTGGTTTAATTTTATCTACTTCAATATTAAAAATACTATCCTTTCTAGAAGCATTAAAACCAACAGATTTGCTCTGTCTTTTTATAAAACCATTTATTTTAGATTGTTTTTTTGGAATAAGAGACTGAAGACCTCTTCCTAATGTTTCTGCCATAATTTTATTCTTTATCTAAATTAATTATTTCCAAAGCTAATTGTTGATAAGCCCTAGCTCCTTTTGAGCGCGGATTATATTCAATTATTGATTGACCAAAACTCGGTGCTTCAGCTAACTTAACGCATCGTGGAATAATTGATTCAAAAACATAACCTCCAAAATTTCTATCTATTTCTTTACGAACTTGGCGAGATAAACGATTTCTCTTATCGTACATGGTTAATAATGCTCCTTTAATTTTTGTAGGACTGCCTAAATTATCTTGAACCAATTCAACCGTTCTTAAAAGTTGACCTAATCCTTCCAAAGCGTAATATTCACATTGAACAGGAATAATAACCTCATCAGCGGCAACCAATCCATTAATAGTTAAAAGTCCTAAACTTGGAGGACAATCAATTAAAATATAATCGTAATTAGTTCTAATATTGCGAAGCAATTCATAAAGTTTAAATTCTCTATTAGACATATTAACTAATTCAATCGTCGCTCCAGCCAAATCAGAATTAGATGGTAAAATATCATAACCAAAAAGTTTTGTCTTGCGAATAATTTCTTCAGGCAATAATCCTCCTATTAAAGAATGATATAAGCTTAGTGGTAGTGTTTGAGTATCAAAACCAATCCCTGAAGTTGCGTTTGCCTGTGGATCAATATCAACTAAAAGAACATATTTTCCAGAAGCAGCTAAATAACCAGCCAAATTAATTGCTGTTGTTGTTTTAGAAACACCGCCTTTTTGATTTACTAAACTAATAATTCTCGCCATTAGTTATATTATAATCCAATATAAAAAAATTGACAACAAAACAGTTTTAATAGAAAATATAGATAAGCCGGGGTGGCGGAACTGGCAGACGCGTACGACTCAAAATCGTATGGACTTCGGTCCTTGAGGGTTCAACTCCCTCCTCCGGCACTGCTTTATTTTAACATCTTCATTAAATCTTTTTTACTAATAGGACCAATCCTGGTAATTTTTGGTTTTTGGCTAGTTAAATCAAGAACAGTTGAAGCAGAACTTTCCGGTAAATCGCCTGCATCTAAAATTAAATCAGGTCGGGGATAAGCTTTTTCAAAAATTTTGATAACATCTGACGAATAAATTAAAGATGGTTCCCCTGAAAAATTCGCTGAAGTAGCCGTAATTGGATCTTCTAATTTTTCCATTAATAATTTTGTAAATAAACAATCGGCAATTCTTAACCCGATTGTTTTTCTTCCTGATGTTAAAATATCAGGAATAATATTTCTTTTCTCCAATATTACAGTTACTTTGCCAGGCCAAACAGATTCTAATATCTTCTCCTGTTTTTTATCAATATAGGCAAGTTTTTTTGCCATTTCAAGATCTCTGATTATAATTGGAATTGGTTTTGTTTCTGGTCTTTTTTTTATTTTAAAAAGACGTTTAACACTATCTTCTCTTAAAGCATTAACACCTAAGCCATAGACAGTATCAGTTGGATAAATAATACTGCCTCCTTTCTTAATAATTTTTACAGCCGTTTCTATGATATTATTATCAAGATCCTGCCAGTTGCCATCTAAATTAAATCTTATTATTTCCATATTGAGTTATCCACTTTTAACTATTGACAAAATATAATTAAAATACTATAATTTATTTAATATAAAGTTCTTTATTAACCCCAATGAAAGAGAAAAAGGAGGAAAAATGAAAAAGAAAATTTTGGTAGTTGATGATAGTGAGGCTCTTCTTTTTCTCTTAAAAGAGGAAATTGA
>Ga0210057_1008830_pt1 | contig 11819 bp, 15 predicted proteins | sample CryGeyCG2114_010_2_FD_183968 | JGI IMG/M metagenome (GOLD analysis project Ga0210057, IMG submission 183968) | Groundwater microbial communities from aquifer - Crystal Geyser CG10_big_fil_rev_8/21/14_0.10 (SPAdes) (version 2) | ecosystem: Environmental > Aquatic > Deep subsurface > Groundwater ...
ATTTTCCTTGATTTAAATGAGCTTTGCCCCATTTATACTCCTTTGGCAAGTATTTACAATCCCCCTCCACAAGTAATGAACAAGTTAAAACTTGCTTATCTTTTTTCAATCCATGATAATGGTGTCATATATTATGACCACTCGAAAAGTATCTGCTGACAAATTACCGCCACAAGCGCTGGAAGTTGAAAAAACCCTACTCGGTTCTCTTTTAATTGATAGGGAAGCGATAAATAAAGTCGCCGACTTGTTAAAGCCGGAAGATTTTTATCAAAGAAGCCATCAGGTTATTTATCAGGCAATAATGTCTCTTTTTGAAAAGCACGAACCGCTGGACATTTTAAGTTTGTCCAACAAATTAGAAGAAATGGGACACCTTGAAGATGTTGGGGGGATGGCTTATCTCACTTCTTTAGCTGGTTCAGTTGGAACTTCGGCCCACATTCTTTCCTACACCAAAATAGTCCAGCGCAAGAAAATGTTGAGAGATTTAATTGATGCTGCTCATCATATTCTTGGCATAAGCGCCAATGAAGATAAAGATGTGGAAGATCTTTTAGACGAAGCGGAGAAGAAATTATTTTCAGTGTCCCAAAAATCACTCACTAAAAATTTCCAACAACTTGGAACCACTCTAGATGACGCAATGAATAGAATACTGAGCCAAGGTGATGGTAATGTTAGGGGCCAGAAAACATCTTTCACGGGATTGGATGATAAGCTCGGTGGTCTCCAGAAATCAGACTTAATAATTCTTGCCGCAAGACCTTCTGTTGGTAAGACAGCTTTTGCCATAAACCTTGCTCTGAACATAGCCAAAAACAATGTTCCAGTTGGAATATTCAGTATGGAAATGTCCATAGATCAAATCGTTGATCGTCTTATCGCTGCCCAATCAGGAGTTAGTTTGTGGAAATTGAGAATTGGAAAACTAGGAGATGATTTACAAGAAACAACCCGTGCCTGCGAAGAATTAAAGGGGCTCCCCCTATTCATAGACGATTCTCCGTCACCAAACATCTTACAGATGAGAGCCATGGCCAGAAGATTGCAGTCCGAACATGGTTTGGGTCTTTTAATCGTTGATTATCTACAATTGATGTCAGCGCGTAGAAACTATGATAGCCCCGTCCAGCAAGTCACAGAAATTTCCCGCGGACTTAAGGGTTTAGCCAAGGAGTTAAACATCCCAATAATCGCAATTTCCCAGCTTTCTCGTGCTGTAGAACAAAGAGATGGTCACAGACCAAAACTATCTGACTTGAGAGATTCTGGTTCTATTGAACAGGATGCTGACTTAGTTATGTTCATTCACAGAGAAGACAAAAACAAAGATAGAGATAAATTAAATAGTGATCAAATCAATACCGCTCAACTGATTATCGCCAAACACAGAAACGGTCCGACTGGAGAGATTGATTTCAAGATTAATCCAGACAACTTAAGATTCTTAGAAATGGATAAGATTCATGGCGATTTGGGGGCAGTAGACAGCATGGGCGAAAATTATCTTTAATTTATTATTTAACAGAACATGAATTCCCGCTTCAAAGATATAGTAAAATTGTTTCAAAAACTTCCCGGCGTAGGACCGCGACAAGCGGCCAGATTTGTCATTGCTTTGATGGACAGACCGGAAGAAGAACTCCAGGAATTCGGCAGAGCCGTAGCAAACCTGCGCAAAGAAATTTCTTTCTGCTCTGTTTGTTTTAATATAAGCGACAATGGCTTGTGTTCTGTGTGTTTAGACAACAAAAGAGATCAGACAAAACTACTGGTGGTTGAGAAGGTTACAGACTTAGACTCTATTGAACGAACAGGTCTCTACAAAGGCCTCTACCATGTCCTCGGCGGTGCTATAAACCCATTGGACGGCCTTACCCCCGAAACGCTTCGTTTAAGAGAGCTTGAAGGCCGTATCGCCAACCTAAACGGCAAAAATGTGGAGCTCATCATCGCCACCAATCCCAACACCGCCGGAGAAACCACCTCGCACTATATCCGAGAAATTTTTGGTAACAAAAAGGGGGTCTATCTGACCCGCCTCGCCCGAGGTCTTTCATCGGGCTCTCATTTGGAATATGCAGATGAACTTACCTTAAAGAATGCACTTGAACACAGAAGGTAAAGACGCTTGCCCCGTACCAATCCCGCCCCCTATCGGATTGGCGGTCAGAGGAAAAGATTGGTGCGGGGAAATCACGCTGAAAAATGCGTTGGATTATAGGAAATAATCGCTCGTCCCCATCAGAACAGCTGACACAACCTCTATGCATGACTGCGGGGTGCACTTTTTAAAAATATTGTCCCGATAGCAAAGCTATCGAGGATCCTCGACAAGGTCGGGACTAATTTTGTAAAAAGTGTCTCCCTCCGCTGGTTGATTAAGTGATAGATGTCAATTGGCAATTAAAGTTCAAACTCTCTCTGAAACCAGCCCCAAAAGTCGTTTAAGATTTATTAACATACTTAGAAATGTCGTATATACGACATTTCTAAAATAAAGTGGGTAAGGCGGTCACTTGAGTTTACAAAACCATCATTTTTTAAGCGATATTTCTCTTATTTACAAAATTATTAAGAAAATTATTGATTATTATCTGCCCAGCCGTAGAATTAACTCGAAGAGATTTAAGAAATTTAGAATATTCTTTCTCATTTTTGATAACTCCATCTTTAACCAAACTCTCCTTAGACATTTCAGCCAAAACTGCATTCTGCTCTTTGGTTCTTTCTGGGTGAAATTGAACAAGACGTATTTTATCGCCTATTGCCAAGGCCTGAATGGCGCACATTTTTGAACTTGCCAATAACTTTGTTTTCAAACCAAACTTCCCTACCATGCATTTGTGATTGGAGGGAACAATGAAATTTTTAGGAAGACCTTTAAATAATGGGTCTGATTTTTCGATAGTTACCTTTATTGCTCCGAACTCCTTACCTTTAGGGTTATATATTATTTCGCCACCTAATGCCTTGACTACGAATTGTAAGCCCCCACAAATACCAATAATCGGTATGTCTTTTTTGATAACCTGATTTATAAATTCATAAGTTTTTCTCATCCAATCGCGTTCCTGACCTTTAACCGGATCTTTGGCCGAACCTCCAATAATTACGGCATCAACATCAAAAAATTTTAAGGGAAACTTGCCCTTTGAAGCATCCAGCGTCAGCCATTCATTTTTAGCTAAGCCAAAAACCTTCCTAACGTGTTCAGAGTAAGTTATACCTTTATAAACTTTTGCCCGAATCTCTTTTCTTAATTGCTCATTATCAGTAAAGATATCTAAAAAAAGAATTCTAATTTTTTGTTTATTTTTATTCATTACGTTTTTATATTATACCTTTTTAAAATAATCTGCGAAATACAAATTACTTTAGAAAAGCGGGGAGAAATGTCTCCCCAAATCTTTACGAATCAAGAATCGAGAATACCAACTTCATTTGTTCTGCTAATTTATCGTCGGACCATCGTCCAAATGGTCGTACTTCAATACAAAGAGAATCGTCATATCGCCTAAGCCGAAAATACCACCAAATCGAACGCAGATAAAGCGGGACATCAAGATTGGTAACTTGATTGCAAGGAACCAACTTGGACCCAATAACAACATCGTGTCTAATTAATTCAGAACAATACTCTTCTAAACAACTGAAGAATAGTGGCCCACCATATCTCATGGAGTGATATTTGGCTTTTGATCTCCATATGTATTTATTCCAATATTCTTCTTGAGGATAATCCTCCAGAAACAGTTCTACTTTTTCTCCCAGCTTGTTTAAACATTCAATAGCCTTTGATAATGGTACGGAAACGGTAAACTGCACAGCAGAGATTCTTGCCAATAACTCAAGAGCATCGCGACCATCAAGTTCTAGCCAAATCGCATCTCTTTCGTCGGGGATAACCAAAAGTTCTTCTTCGGTATTTAAGATGGGTTGGAATAATGGAAATGCCCCGACTCTTGTCCCAGCCTCATACATTTGTTCAAGAATTTCTTTCGTGTTAAGAAAAACACCTATGGAATCACCTGGAGCACTTGATAATTCAATATTCTGCCTTCCAAGTTCATAAAGAATCCTATTGCCATTCCTATTAAAAATGCTGGTGAGTAGGTTATTTCTTACTTTCCCAGCAAACCAACCATACTCATTGCACAACAACAAAAGAAACTTCTGTGACCGCTCTAAGGTAATCGGTCGACCAGACTCATCTATAAATGAAGTCTCGACTTCCATGCCCATTGTTTCACCAATGCCTTTTTCTCTTAATCCAACGGAAAAATAGTCCACAAGACGTTTCATGTCCGCTTCTCCTTTCTGGTTAAAGAACTAAGCTTTCCAAAAGAAAGCCCCCTCGTGAGAGGGGGCTAAATTTATGTCAAAATATGGAAAATAGAAACATTAACTCAACCCTCTTTCACGAGAGAATATTGAGTGATAATGCCAATTTGTTTTTATAATCATTAAATTCATTACCATAATGGTAATCTACAAACCTAATTTTGTCAACTAAACACTAAAGCAATCCTGACCCAAATAAAAAAGCGGGTTGCTTGCCCGCCTCTGGAGGGATATTATCGCACCGCTTAAGTTAGACGTACGCAGGAATTGAGATAGACTGTGCCACCTTTTCTAACTCGACAAGTAACTCCGGCGCGCCATTCTATGGAAAGTGCATCTTTGAGACCAAAGTAGGCCTCGTTCATTCGTTCACACGGCTTGGTTTCACCGGTAATTTCCAATTCAACGGTGGTACCGATACAAATTATCTTGCCGACATCCTCTGGGCCAAAAGTCAGACCGTCAACACAAAGATTCGCTCGGCGCGTAAGCCACGGCAAGGACATGCCAAGTTCTTGGCACACCTTTTCCCACTCCTGAACAGACAACACTGTGACTTGCCGTTTGCGAGTAATTCCTCCTTTGCCCCGAAAATCTCCCTTGAGTCCTTCCTCGACAGTTATCTCAATGGAAGATATTTCTCTCACTAAAGCTCGCTTGGCTTCCTTAAGCGCGATACCGACAATTTGCGCCACAGCTTCTGTTCCTTTTTAAATAATTACCCCTAACACCATACAACTCCTCAATGACATTGTCAACATAAAAATCACCGCTTTACGCGGTGATTTTTATGATTTGGATTTTGGTATATGGCTGGCGGTGGCCTTTCTTCTTGTGTTGGCGGGTTTTAGACCTGAATCGGAAAACCATCTTTTTGGCGCCCTTACCCTCTTCCAAAATCTTAGCAGAAACCTTGGCTCCGGAAACAACAGGTTTACCAAGCTTAACCTCTCCACCTGCCCCGACCGAAGCGTCGGGGTTTACAACAAGCAACACATCTTCAAAAATAACCTTGCCGTCTTTGGAATCAAGTTTTTCAACCCTTAAAACATCGCCCTCAGCGACTTTATATTGCTTTCCACCAGTTTTTATGACAGCAAATTGCATAACTATAATTAAACTTAAGTCCTAGTATATTAGCGTATTATTTTATTTTTGTAAACCCCACACTCAGTTGGCACCATATGTTACATTTGCCCAGCAGGGCAAGTGCTAATTGAGTGTGGGGTAAACCCCCTAAGAATCACGACCTTAGCCGACTGAAAACTCTTGTTAGCCAATATTATAAGTGATACTCTTTTATTATGCATAAAGAACTTTTAGAAAAAGGTGCGGATGTGAAGAATACTCCGGAAAAATATAAGTATCAGCATTACCTTAAACTTGGCGGTATTATTAATGAACATGATTATAATAGTGCTCTTGAAAGAATGGGTAACGCAACAATAAAAGAGTCCAGGGTTAGTCAGGTGGAATCGATAAAAAAATTTGCAAAAATAGAATCGCTTAACCCGTTAGCCATTAAATTATATGAAGTACTGCATTCGGACAAACGCCCAGAAAACGCCGAGCACCATCATGACGAAATGAATGACCAGAAATTATTTAGAGAAGCATTGATGATGTTAGAAGATACTGATGCCTTAGATAAAATGAAAACCGCATATCACATCAACCGACCCCTCGGAACTCGTTGTCCCCTTTGTGGACAAATCCAAGAAAACGAAAATTGCCCGTAATCAACACTCTGAAACTTAAAAGACCGCATTTGCGGTCTTTTTTAATTTTGTAAGCCAACAATATTTGTGACTATTCAAAAGGAAAACTTGTATATATCTTCCAATCCACAATAGAGCCTCTGTAGTTTTTTATAACTGAATCTATCTCCCCTTGAATGCTCTTGAGTGTTCTTTTTCTCAATTTAAAAAACTTACTTTCTTGTCTATATCTAAACCTCTTAACTCTTCCCTTCTTAGTTTTTACATATTCATAAAAAGATGCGTCCGCAATAACCTCAAGCACAAACTCTTGTACCATTCCATCACCCCTTAACAAGAACTTTGCTCATACTACCAAAATCAACAAATTATACAAAACAATTTTGCAGAGTATTCTTGAATTAGTTCGAACCCATTTTGGCCAGAAATCCGAAAAATCTGGCTGAAATCTGAACCGCAATTCTGAATTAAACAATTTCAAGTTTTTCTTTGGCGGAGTTTGGACTTACTGAAATTCTAACGAATTTCAGTCCTGACGGCAAATTCTTTGAAAACAAAACCGCCAGAGGTCTTTCGACATAGCGGTCAAGCAGTTGGTCTGCTCAGTCCTTTTGTCCTACGCTGTCCACCCTTCCGGCAATGGCTCACTCAGGCGAAACACGAGACCGCTCCTGTTCGCGCAATAGAGAACCTCCCACCGCCACTCGTTTAACCCGCGTGACAAGGGCTGTTCAAATCCGAATGAGTCGGGCCGGGATCTGAATCTCCCCAGAAGCCGAATGTTTTCCGGATTGGGAGCCGGACCGATAAGAGCCGCCTCGAATTGAAGAGAGGACTTACGCCCTTCATCGTACTCGACAACTACGTCGACGAGCAGCTTTCGACGCTCATCGAACATGGACACGTACTCCTTGAGAAGTTGGTATGGCCCAGGACCATTCATGACAAAGAACTCTGGCTTGGTGCTTGCGTGTACCATAACGGTACCTCCTGTTTTGATTCGTAGTATAAGCATAACGCTTATACCGACCTGTCGAATGACAGGGAATTTACTACACTTTTATTATATCATACTTTGTTATGCTTGTAAATAGCAACAAAAAAGCCCTATTTTAGGCCATTTTATGAGTATTAAAATTTTCTTTTATTTCTAATATGGTTCCCTCCAGAGGCGGGCAGGCGAGCCGATATTTTATCAGGCATGCCCCGTAGTGAACCGGTGGTTCTACTACTGGGGTTCTTTGGCAGTTTTTATCGTCTGCTTTCCAATAAAGCCACCCGCCTTTCTAAAATAGAAAACTCATCCCTGCCAATCTTACTTTTCAAATCGTGCTTAATAGTTTCTATGTCCATCTTTATGATTTCAACATCCTCCTTGATTGCACCGACCATATCTACAATATTATCTACTCTATTAATTAGACCGTCTGTCTTTTTGTCTAATCTGGAATATTTGTCGTTCAAACCGGTATACTGCTCTGCAATCAAAGTCACCTTACCATCCATATGTTCCAGCAAGGTTCCAATTTCTGACGAATTATAATTTTCTTTTTTCTTAACCATGTTTTGAATTATAGAAAATTGACTAGAATTGTCAACTTTTCCATTTGGCAGAGTATTCTTGAATTAGTTCGAACCCATTTTGGCCAGAAATCCGAAAAATCTGGCTGAAATCTGAACCGCAATTCTGAATTAAACAATTTCAAGTTTTTCTTTGGCGGCAAAATCTTTGAACATAAAAAAGCGGCTTGATATTATCTTACCGCAAAGTCGTTTACTTTTCTACTTAGAGAATACCTCGATTAGAAATCGATCATCGGTTTTATGCATAGTGGTATATCGATAGGGGTTTAGCTCTATGGTCTGGTTGCCATCCAGCATCATGATGGTGTATTGATTGACCTCCCTGCCCTTCCTAAAAACAAGGGTCTGGGATGGGGGCTTGATTGAATAGCCCACGATTGCACAGATTGATAGTTGAGATCCATGAGAACAATTTTCATTAATAACCCTCTCTTTTGGTGCAGAATCTGACATAGTAATATAAGTATCCGTTTCTGAGGTAAAAAACCCCAAATACTTATATTGATTAATAAGTGACTGAACATCCGCGTGAAAATCATTCTTTAGCGAATCCCTGATATCCACCAGAGTTGCTCCCGAAAGAAAATTATCAGGAGCCATATCTTTATAGCCTGCGTGCAAAACCTCAGCAGACACATCAGCAATTATGTCATCAGCTACCCTCAGTACAGAAAACAGAATCAAAAACCCTACAAATGTCAATGTCCCAAAGAATACTTTCTTCGCCCAATATTTCATTAGGTGCTCCTCTTTTTAAGGTCCTCTCCATGCCATATATTTATACTCTAAACCACATGGTATGTCAATACCGCAAAAAAAATCAGCATTTCTGCTGTTTCTTATACGAAAACTCTCTTTTATTTTAGATGGTTCGAGTCCCGATAGAAAACTATCGAGGATCCTCGACAAAGTCGGGACCGGTATTTTTAAACAGGTTCTTTGGTAGTTTTTATCGTCTGTTTTCTAATAACGCAACTCGTCTTTCCAAAACAGCAAACTCTTCTCTCGCTACCTTGCTCTTCAGATCATGTTTAATAAATTCAATATCCATCTTAATTACTTCGACATCCTGCTTTATCTCGCCAACTACATCAGTTAAGGTCTCTACTCTCACCGTAAGATTATCAACTTTTTTGTCCAACCTGTCAGTTTTTTTATTCAGATCAGTATATTGTTCAGCAATTAAAACAACCTTATCGTCAATATGCTCCAGCAATGTACCGATTTCAGATAAATTGTGGCCGTCTTTATTCTTAACCATATTTTAAATTATATAAAATCGGTTAGATTTGTCAACTTTTCCATTTGGCAGAGCCAACAGAGAACATTGGAAAACTTTATTTGAACAAATTTACGGTTATTTTATCAAAAACCCTTTAGATTTTGAGTTTAACATCAATTTTGCTAATTAAAAAGCCGGGATTAACCGGCAGAATTAAGTTTATTCGTTTAGATTACGATTGCGGGTAACGCAACTCATATGCCTTGCTGAGGCCCAGCCACGGTCTGACTTTTTACTGGCCGTGACACTCATAATGTACCATGTACCGAATGCCTCTGTGTCCATCTCCAGAACTTGACGTGGCCGACCAACGTCTAAGAACCATAGACCAATTCTTTTGGAATCTTGAGGCGGTGAGAGATTTTTACTATCCACTTCACCAAGATAAAAATCCAAACTGTAGTGCCCCCTAGAATACTCGAAATGGTCGTTATCCTTTCCACCAACCGAGATCAGTGCCGGAGTCAAGAGAACTTTCAAGTTCCCGTCTGTATTTTGACAAAAAACTTGCATAAAACTCTTAGAATCACCCCTGATTTTGTCGAGATTGATTACGGCTTGGTCTTCAGCGCTTGGACGTCCAGTCATAGTCCGAATTAGTATGGTCAAATTCGTGGATGGAACTTTACCTGTATTTAATTCCATACCCCCCATAACTGCTCGCGAAGACCTTACTGCACAACCCTGAAAGTAGGATAAGGAAAAAAGTATAACAAGAATCCGTCCAGCTATCTTCATGTGGAAATCCTCTATTGTCAAAAGCTTCTAAATATCATACCACCACGACTACTCAAGTGGATACAAGTCCAAACAAAAAACCAGCATTTCTGCTGATTTTTTATCCAGAGTTTTCCTCTCCCCTTGGCCCCTCCGAAAAAGTCATTTTGGGGAAACTTGAAGTAGCTCAATTAACTATACAGTTCCTTGGTCATTTCATTCTGACCATTCTCCTTGGGCAGAGTATTCTTGAAATAGTTCGAACCCATTTCGCCGCCGAAGGAGGCGCTGGCCAGAAATCTGAAAAATCGATTTGAAAAAAGTTGAAGTGAACCGCAATTCTGAACTTTTACAATTTAGTGTTTTTCTTGGGTGGCAAGAAATTCAAATCCAAAATAAAACGCCGTCTTAATTTAAGACAGCGTTGATGATTACTTATTAGATACTTTTAGAGTCACAAAATTGCTATACAAAAAGTAACCATAAACAAGCGTGAAAGGAGCAACAAAAACAGTAACAATACCTAGTAAAACCGCTAACGTTTTAGGGGCACTTGGGCCGAAATAATAATTTAACGCAATCATTACAAGCGTCGCACTATAAACAGCGAACCACCTAACGAAGGCTTCTGTCGTGTAACCTTTTACCAAGGATCGACTCCGAACTAGGGCGTCTAAACCTCGCAATTCTTCGACTACCAAAACATAAGCCCAAAGAGATAATCTTACCATCAGAATTACCCCAGGAATAATAAAGAGAAGAAAACCGCCAAACATCCAAGCCGTGGCAAGAACTGATAGCCATATAAATGCTAGCAACTTATCAAAGCCAGTCATCAAAACATTGAGTAAGCTTGTCTGATAATTTTCGGAGACTTGTTTGTGGGTAAAATAAATAGTTGCCAAAGAAGCAAGAGAGGTTACCACCATGGCCAATAGATTAGCTACGCCATATCCGACAACTAGTTTTACAAAATTAGGATCTTTTTTCAGCTCGTCGATATTGAAGTTGCTACCGAAGTAATATTGACCCAGAAAGCTCAATAAAGTATATGGCAGAGCAACCAAGAGCCCCAGTAGAACATATGTCTTTAGATTGTTCCTAAACACAGTATAGCTAGCAGCAAAAAGATCCGCTGTTCCCACAAGATTGTTCCTGTTAGTCGTCATTAATACACCTCTTCAAGTTGGAAAATAACTACCCCATAATATATTCTAAGAAAACAATTAAGTCAAGCTCAATTTGTGAAACAAAAATAGCTTCTTATAAAGCTACTCTAAGTCCATAATTTATTAAAATTTTCTTTTCCTTAAATATGGTTCGAGTCCCGATAGAAAACTATCGAGGATCCTCGACAAAGTCGGGACCGATATTTTATCAGGTTCTTTGGCAGTTTTAATTCAGAATTGCGGTTCAGATTCTTCCCCCAATCTTATTTGGATGTTTGATTAGTGGCCAAAGCCCTAACTGCCTTTTCAAGAATTTGGACTCTTTTTTGAAGATTCAAAATATCGTTTTCTTCAAAACGTTTAAGAATATCATAAACTTCGCCCATTTGATAATCTAATTTATCAACTTTTTTATCTAACGAACCAATTCTAGTATTAAACTCTTCTTTGATAACCATCCTTTTCCCCATATCTTCAAATCTTTTATCTACGCCTTCAAAACCTCTGGCCACCATGTTGGCTAAATCGTCGAGAGTAGTTCCGTTTGCTTTTTCTTGTTTCATATTAAAAAGTATAGCACTGCAATAAAAATTGTCAAAATCTTGCAGGGCCAATAGAGAACATTGGAAAACTTTATTCCAAGATATCTATGGTTATTTTATTAAAAACCCAGTAAATATGCCGATTTTTGATAAGAGCCTGATAAATTCAGCTTATCGAGATGAAGATACAATCTATACTAAATAGCAGACCATTGCGGTCTGTTTTTTTGTTGATTAGTTTTCCATCCCCTTGGTCTGACTAAAAAGCCATCTTCGGAAAACCTGAAGTAGTTCAATTACTTACATACTTCCTTGGTCATTTCATTCTGACCTTTTCCATTTAGCAGCCTTAACGGGAGTCGAACCCGTGTTCCAGCCTTGAGAAGGCCGTGTCCTAACCACTAGACGATAAGGCCATTTTTCTAAAATTCTAACACAAATTTTAAATTTGACAAAGTGA
>Ga0210057_1008832_pt1 | contig 11818 bp, 9 predicted proteins | sample CryGeyCG2114_010_2_FD_183968 | JGI IMG/M metagenome (GOLD analysis project Ga0210057, IMG submission 183968) | Groundwater microbial communities from aquifer - Crystal Geyser CG10_big_fil_rev_8/21/14_0.10 (SPAdes) (version 2) | ecosystem: Environmental > Aquatic > Deep subsurface > Groundwater ...
CCGTTTGGTGCCAAGCTCAGGAATCGAACCTGAATTTCATGTTTTTCAGACATGCGCCGTGACCAACTTGGCTAGCTTGGCAAGATGGACAGATTATATCATCGCATCAGATCAGGAAAAGAGCAACATAGACAAGGCTCGTTTCAAATTAACCGGGAAAATGTTTGTTTGGATACTTAGAGGGTAAAACGTGGACGATACAGGGCTCGAACCTGTGACCTCTTCGATGTAAACGAAGCGCTCTAACCAACTGAGCTAATCGTCCATTTTGTTAATCGCGCCTCGAAAAATTTGGTGCACCATCTGGGACGATGTTCGAACCTATTTAACATCATCTATTAATCCTCAAGAAAAAACTGCTCTTCTTATTGCCATTTCTCATTTCAAAAAGGAGGAAAAACAATGAACTGATTTAAATCAATTATACTCTCTTTAAGTATGTAAGACCAGTAAGTATCGTTGTAACTTTTTTAAGTTTTAACTACTGCTGTCCCTTTGAGATAGTGTATGGTCAATCGATGATGGGGATTTACTCGTCAAAATATATGAAACATAGGGTCTTTCTTCGGATGGAGGTATTGAAAATACAAACGAGTAACCAAAATCATTTCTATATTGGCTCTTTTTCCATAAGTCTGAGGCTCTTTTTATTTGCTCCACGGCAAATACATCTGCAGCATACTCGTCTAAGTTAGGTCTTGCTAAACCGAAGTCATTATTGCCAAGTAAGTTAGCGTTTGATTCGGGTAACTGATCATATGTTGTAATGATGTTATATATACTTAATAGATTCAGTAATCCCTTTTTAGCTAGAGCTGGTAACACTCTTACTTGCTGATCATGCATAGTTTCATGATAAACTATAAATCCGGGTGGAATTCTTTTATCAACATCTATTAAGTAAGCATTCTCATTCCTTTCGTTCCCTCCCTGCTGCGTTGGGATTCTGTCTGGAGAAAGATGAGTATCATGAACGGTTGGTGTCATATCAGTAATAGACTGTGGTCGAATGGAATCTCTTGTAGTTGCCAGAACCTCACCGAAAGGACTAAAAGACAAAATGTATGATTTTGGCGTTGGGCTACCGAAAGCTTTACCGGCTGCTACCAGAATAAAAGCTGTATTAGTAGAAAATCCTTTCTCATCATCATACATGTCGTCTTGAAGGCCGTATGGTTCGTCGTCTTGAATAAGATCTAGTATTTCTTCCTCGGGAAGTTTCTCATACATCATCATCGTTTCTTTCAAAGAAATAAGATCTTGTGTTAACTGTTGAAAATCAGAGTAGGTTGCGGCTTCTCCCAGATTTTTTCTAGCGGCATCAATTTGTTGTTGAAGTGATTTTATTTGTGTTGTTCGATAGCTATCTATAGTTTCAGGAAGGCCGGTGTAGGGAGCTAGATCTTTATATGGCTCAAACTGTGGTTCATCTCTAAAACGACCAGAAATATTGTTACCGTTTACAATGATATACACTAGATCCATTTTCTCTTCTGGAGATGCATGCTGATTGTAAAGGGCCAATGGCTCTAATATACCTCCTGCCTCAAATGCTCCTTTGCGAATATAAAATTGTGCTGCGTCTTTTTTATGTGACGTCACTACAGAAACCCCTCGTTCTTTTAATTCTTCCTTAGAAAGAATGTCTGTAGGAAGTTCAGTCGTTACTGGTTGAGCTGGATTTTCCTCCGATTCAACCTTCTGTGTAGGTTGGTCCACAGTAAAGGGAATGTACTTTATTGGTTCAACTTCATTTAATTCGACTGCATGTTTTTTAGCGTCTAAAAACTGTAGTTTTTCTTCAGGAGTAAAAATATGTTCAATACCATCAACGGTATAAGAAAGAGGTATGTTTTCTTCGTCCAGTGAAACAGATAGAGTTTCATGGGTGATTATTTTTGTTTTCTCTTCACTAGATTTTGGCCGATTTTGAAATTCTTCATCAGATAAATTAAGGTTACTTGGAGCTTGAACAGAACCGGCACTTCGGAGCAGAGCAGCTAATGTGCCTCCCAAAATTCCTCTCAATAAATTTTTACGAGTAACCGGTGTTTGTAAGATTTTCTTCGCTGCAGTTTCGACAGGATCGGTAGGTTGAGAATCTGGAATTGCTGATTGTTGTTCAGCTGTCGGCAGCAAGACATTATCAGGTTGTGATTCCATAGTTCATATTTATGCTACAACATTTAAAGGATAGTTTACATGTAATTTTCTTCCGAAGTTTATAAATGTCCTCTATGTGCCGAGAAGAGGACTTGAACCTCCACGTCCTTACGGACACACGCCCCTCAAGCGTGCGCGTCTGCCAATTCCGCCATCTCGGCAATAATCTCTTTATTCTACTACGCCCCTCAAGCGTGCCAGCCTTCGCTCCTCGCTAACGCTCGGGCTATGGCCGGCAAAACGCGTCTGTATTTACCAATTCCGCCCTTTGCCCTTCCGTAGTCAAGCTAAGCTTGACGAAGGAGGGATCTCGGCAATCACTGCTGTACTCCCTCTTACTGCGCCATCAATTTCAAAACCATTTTGGAGATGCGGCTCGATTCTACACCGTCCCGGCCGGCCAGCTCCTTTATGACGGCGCCGATGCGTCGTCCTCCTTCTATGGAAGGATCAAGCTTCTCAAGCGCTATGCGCACATTTTTTTCAAGTTCTTCGTCACTTATTTCAGCCGGCAAATACTTGCTAATTGCCTCAATCTCAAGTTTATTTTCTTCTGCTAAATCATCCCGGCCGCCCTCTTCAAACATCAAAGCAGCATCCTTAAGTTTTTTCACTTGCTTGCGCAGTAAAGTAACTGTTTCTGCATCAGTAAGCTCATGCTTAAGCTCTATCTCGGCATTACTGATTTCAGCCAACAGATTACGCAACACCACTAACCTCTCGGTTTTTCCCGTTTTTAGCAACACAATGCTGTCGTCTTTAATGGTTTGTTTTATCATGAGATAGATTATAACACGCGACCCGCCGTTAGCGAGGCAAGCGCTTCCGAGAAAAAAATAACGCTAAGGTGTATTCCCCGTCGGAAGGCAATATTTTTTCGGACAACTCAAGTGCCTGCCCACGTAGAACCAACTCATCCATTTTAGTCAGGTTTCGGCATATACCCAGCTCATGATGCGGATATGCCTGGGCAATGGCTTTAATCGTTTCGTTTATGCGATGCGAGCTTTCGAAACATACGACAGAATACGGTTTATCCAAAATTTTGTCGCCCCATGTTGCAATATGCTTACGCGCATCAGATTCTTTTTTAGGCAAGTAACCACAAAACAGATAACGGGATCCGTCAAACCCCAATGCAGCAAGGGCTGTTGCCGGAGCGCTGGGCCCGGGAACAATAACCACAGTAATACCAAGCGCACGGGCCGCTGCGATGAGGTAGCTTCCCGGGTCAGAAATGGTGGGCATGCCGGCCTCACTCATAACTCCCACGTCGTGTCCTTGTTGTAGTAATGAAATTATCCATGCGGTTTCTGTCTGTTCCTTTTCCTGATACAGTGCAATATATTGCTTAGGTGACGTTATAGCACGCGCCATTAATAATCGATGGGCACTCCTCGTATCTTCACAGGCAAGATAGGTAAGCTTAGTCAGTATGACAATAGCACGCAGCGATAAGTCCGTGCTGTTGCCCAATGGGGTACCAATAACGTACAAGGTTGCCATGGTTATTTCCGGTCTACCACGTACAAATACGGATAGTACAGAAAGACCGCGGGAACTTCTTCCGCTAATGTTTCCTGAAATTTATAGTAGAACTCTTTTCGTTTATTTTCAGAAAACTCCAACCGTCCCCGCTCAAGCGCGTTATCAATTTTGACATTATTGAGCTTACTAAAGTTAGGTTCTATTTTGCGGGACGAGTGCCAAAAAATGTACTGATCAGGATCTATATCCGGCTCAACAATAACCAAATACAAGTCGTAATCAACCGGCGTGTAGTTGGTGTAGCGCAGGTCAACATCAAAACCAACATCCTCAAGATATAGCTCTACTGCCTCGGCTATGTCGTGCAAATCATACGAAGAATAAAATACCAGCTTAGTGCCGTTGGCAGAGCTTTCTTTAATTCTTCCCCGCGCTATCTCTGCCTCGTAATTATAGGTAACAATGTCTTTGTTGTATGCCCATGAGAAGGGCAAAATAGAGGTATACGCGCGTACTCCATGTTCTTCCAGCTCAGGATAATTCATGCTTTGCGCTATGGACTGGCGTACGGTCCGGTTATCAAGCGGCGGTCTCTGGGTGTTAATAAACAGGGTCGTAATTTTTTTAACGTCCACTATACGGCTTACTTTCGTGTTTCTCCAGGTTTGAAATTCATCGGCAACGCTTTTGGTGTAGGTACTAAATTCATTAATCTCCCCCAATTTATACCCCAGCACCACGTCATCTTGGTTTTTATACAACCGGTATTGCAGCACCGGCGCTCCCCTTTTTTGTGGAGCTAAAATAACCGATTCAAGCTCACCAAACCGGTATTTAATTGAACGAAGGCTATACTCTCCTTCAACACCAACCAGCTTCTCGGTAACCAGCGGCGCGGTTAACAACGTAGGGAACGTTGACGGAGGGCGATCAACATCAAGCGTAAACCGGATAGTACGCTCATCGATAATCTGTTTTTTGGTCCGGTCAAAGTTAAGCAACTTATCAGGAATCGTGTATGCGGTAAATTGCCTGCCGTCTTGCCACGTCAGGTCTTTTTTTAGAATAATGTCGTACACTTTGCCATTCTGGCTCATGGTCACCCGCTGCGCCAACTGGGGAAACAGCTTCCCTTCTGAACTATATCCCATTAACGAACGGGAAACACGGCGTAATATTTCGGGAGGCAATCCATTGCCGGTTGGCGGCACCACCAATCCGACGGTTTGCTTGTTAATGGTAAACACCACCGATATAAAATTGAAAATCGTTCCTGAAAAAAACATGAAAAGAAATGCTCCCACACACACCACGATAATAATACGCAGGTGTTTAGAAAGAAATGATCGGATAAGCCAATACGAAAAACGGAATTGCTTGAAGTAGGCCTTCATACAAACAAGTTTACAATAGAAAGTACCAAAAAGAGGGAAACTGACAGAATGGTGGCTATAAAGGTGAGCCGCTCAACCCCTCTGCGGGTGGAAAACGATTCGGTACTTCCTCCCCACGCACTTCCCATACCCCCCCCTCTTCCTTGAGACAAGATGAGTAATATAACCGCAACGGCATCAATAAGGTATATTACCAGTAAAAATATTTTCATACGATTTTTTCAAAAACGGCTACGCAAAAACTTACGAGCATTGCGGCCACTATCATGGTTGCCACAACTCCTATCTCCATCGGTGCGATGGTAATTCCCAGTGGTCCCCATGACCATCCGGAAAACTGCCACTGCTGTATTGTAAAATATCGCGTCAAAAACTGCAATGCCGCCCAAAATACCGCGGCATGAATCAAAATTGAGAATAATCCCATGGTAATGAGATTAATCGGAAGAAGAATAAGGCGGATAATCGGTTCAACTAAATTGAACGCAATGGTAAACACTCCGGCTGCAATCAACAATCCCAACAGTGGGCCTTTAATGATAAACCCCGGAATAGCCCATTCAACTACCAGCAGCGCTACGCTATAAAACACTAATTTTCGGGTTATGTGTTTAATCATGGTGTTGTACTAATGATACCGCATCACGTAAACGAACATGATACTGCTTTGCAAATCGATGCGCCTCATCCCGAACCCGTTGCACATAATGGAGTGCATCCGATGAGCTTTCTAATGGGATCACCGAAATGGGATCTGAAATCATCAATCTATCGGGACGTTTGGCAATGCCGATAATGACCGGCAGTTGTGCATACTGTCGTTTGAGCGCCGGATACACGCTGCGCAGTTGCGGCCCTCCGCCGTCAATAATGATAAGGTCGGGGCTTTGCCACTCATCATGCTTCATGCGACGCAGCAATACTTCGGTAAGCATTTCGGGATCAAAATTTCCTTTGCCGCGGATGCGAAAACGGCGGTACTGCGACTTTTCAACCCTCCCTTCAATAAATACCACCATGGAAGCCACCGACTGTTTTCCTGAGAACGTGCTGATGTCGTAACATTCAAGACGACTGAGCTTAGGCATATTGAGAAGCTGTTTCAGTGCTTCATTCTCTGTCGCACGAATGCCTTCTAAAAACAGCGGGTCCTCCAGCCGGTCATCAAACAATAGCCGCTTTTGGAATAGCGCCTCAAAGCGGTCAAGCCGATCACGGATAACTGCCGCATGCTCATAATCCTCTTGCGCCGATGCTTGCTCCATGTCTTTGCGCATGGCATTGAGTATCCGATCCCCTTTCCCCTCAAGAATAGTTTTTAGGCGGGTAATGGTATTGCGATATTGCTTGCGCAGTTCATGCTGCTCATTGTGGTTGTCGAGTCCCAAAATGTATCCCGGACAGGGACTGCACAACCCAATATGACTTTGAAAACAGGGTTTGCGGCGTGCTCCACGATCCGTACAAAAAGGCACAATAGTGCGCAGGTAGCGGATCAAGAAACGGGCCATACGGTTGCTTTGCAGTGGGCCAAAGTAATAACGGTGGGAGGTTTCTTTTAGTTGGCGCTCCCGCATCAGCAACACGCGCGGCAAATCTTCTTTGGTTATTACAATGTAAACCGATGAGCGATCGTCTTTTAAATCAATATTGTAGCGCGGAAGATATTTTTTTATTAAGTTTGCCTCAAGCAGGATGGCTTCAAATTCAGAGTTGGTTTCGCGCCAGTCAATTGACACCGACGACTCGCGGATGCGCGCCTCCTTAGGGTTTTTGTTGTCCTGCAGATGCTGAACGACACGTTTTTTAATATCTTTAGCTTTGCCGATATAGACCGGCTTACCCGTTGTATCACGGAAATAATACACGCCCGGTAACGACGGCAATAGAGAGGTATTAAGCGTTTTCATCGCCTGGAAGATTGTAACGCAAACAGTACCACGATTACCGCAATCACCCCAGCGAGCGCAATATACACCCAGTACGCGTATGCCAACGCCAATACAGAACCATAGGCTTCATAGGGGCGCGTTGCCACCACTACATCATTAACAATGATAGAAAAATTCCCTGATTGTTTGAATGTTGTTTTGGGTGGCGTAATGGGTACATCCACTTTTATATGTTCATACGGGGCTATAATTTCTATAATGGTTTGGGCAATCTCACGGCCCTGATTTTTTACCACCACCGGAACATGGTATTGAAACACATTTGATTCGGAGATAACTCCTAACGTAATCACCTGTTTTTTTGAACCGAAAAAGATAAATTTATCGACTGCTGTTACCTTCACATCGTGTACGATGGGCGGAGCTGATGAAGTAGGGCGAACATACACATCTTTTGACTTCTGGTTGATTTTATACACTCCCGGAGGATACGGCGTTTCCGAACTGGTACCGTGATATACAAATGCGATATGGCTTAAATCAAAGCTTGATAAATAATCAAGTCGGGCGGTATCGCCCCAGGTTGGGTCGATTGGGTGCCACAGCTCCCGCGCCCGGTCGTAATATTCGGGCCAGGCATGCAACAGGTCGCCGTAAAACGAAAGCGGCAATAGGCTGTCGTCCTGGGCAACGCCATAGCCCACCACTTCGCGGGCGGGCAGATTATTTTCGCGTGCTAAGGCAATAAACAAATCCGTATATTCCATACATACCGCACGCTCCGGATTGGAAAGCGCCCAGTTGGCTCCCATACGTTTCAGGCTGTTGTCAATACGGCTATCGTCGTACGAAAGCGTGTCGGTTATATACTCATACATATCCTTTGGAGTTGCAAAGGCTGGAATCGCGACATTAGACAGCGTCCAATATGGCTGTTGCGACAAATAACGGCTGGTTAAAAGGTTTGCCGTATAGCGCTTGCGCATATATGACTGTACATCAACCCGCACATCACTCGTGAGACGCGCAACGCCATTAAAAATTACATTCAGCGTGCTGTTGCCCGGCACGCTGTATGTTGCCATAAAGTTGTCATCTTCATCCCGATAGGTCTTGTCTGGTTTAGGCTGCACGTTATCGATAATGATCTGCTGCCAAGCCCCGTCAGGCGGAAACGGTATGCTGTAGGAGCGGGGGTAAGGATACTTGTTTTGTATGGCGTACTGCAGTTCCAGCTTATACAGTGCCTCTTGTCCAAAGGCCAAATATAGGTTTTTTTCATCAAAGGTTTGGACCGTGCTCCACCGGTATTGATGGTCGCTTACCTTTTGCCCCAAGGGTTTTGCAATAGACACCAGCGGATAGGTGGGTGGTGAAATAACGTCAATAATATAGTCGCGCACATCCTCATCTTCCGACACCCTGCTGGGGGCAATAATCAGTTCCTTATACAGCCCACTCTCCTGCAGATAATCAGACAGGGTATAGCGCATGGTAATGGTTTTTGTTTTGCCGATGCCGATGGCCGGGCGCTGTAGCGTGACCGTTACTTCCATTAGCTCACCGTTGCGCTCGGTCTTAAACTGGGCAATCTGCCCGTCTTCTTCTACCACCAGTCCATGGGTTTTCTGGGTATTGTGAAACGAAAACGTATACTGATTCACGTACAAATCAGGCACCTGGTTGGTAAAGGTGAGCGAACGCTCAACTTGAACCGTTGAGGTATCGGTTAAGCGGTACGCATCATGCAATACGGTTGATACAGTAGAAACAGCATAGACAGCCCTCGGCCAAAGGCCGATCGTCCCTTGGACGAAAATCCCAAAAATAAAAACAAATAAAAGGTTTATTAGTTTATTTCGCATGCCCAACATATTCTCGCACATATTGAGCAGTATACGAAGTATCGGCTTTTTTTGATGTCAAAAGCTCATCAACGGTGCCCTGAAACAAGACTTTCCCTCCTCCGTCTCCACCCTCAGGACCCAAGTCAACAACATAGTCACAGTTTTTAATCACGTCCAAATTATGTTCAATGACAAACACCGAATTTCCCTGCGAAACTAAATGCCGCAGCACTTTAATCAGCTTATCAACGTCATAAAAATGAAGTCCGGTGGTAGGCTCATCCAAAATATAGGCGGTATGCACATATATGTTCGTGTATAGCTCTTTAGCCAGCTTCACCCGCTGTGCTTCCCCGCCTGATAAGGTAGGAGCCGACTGCCCCAACTCCATATACCCCAAGCCAACATGCTGCAGTACCATCAATATTTTGACAATACTGCTGTTGTGCTCAAAAAAAAAGAGTGCCTCATCGACCGTCATCTTCAACACCTCTGCTATATTTTTGCCCTTAAAGCGCACATCAAGCGTTTCGCGATTATAGCGCGCACCTTTACACACATCACAGGTAACGTACAGGTCGGCCAAAAACTGCATTTCAACTTTAATGGATCCGGCACCCTGGCAATTCTCACACCGTCCGCCGCGCACGTTAAACGAAAACCGTCCGGGCTTGTATCCTTGCGCTTTTGCGTCGAGGGTAGCGGCAAACACCTCACGAATATCGGTAAATACACCCGTATAGGTGGCGGGGTTGCTGCGCGGTGTTCTGCCGATCGGCGACTGATCAATTAATACCACCCGTTCAATCGTGGATATGCCCTCCACCGATTTAAACGCACCCAGGTGCTCCCGTGATTCTTCATTGGTCTCATGTCTTATGGCAGGGTACACCGTATCAAGCAAAAACGTTGATTTGCCCGAACCCGATACGCCAGTAATACCCACCATACGCTTTAGCGGCATCGTAACTGATATATTTTTAAGGTTGTGCTCACTGCATCCCTTAATGGTCATGATCTCCTCAGGTGTACCACCGGTCATACGCACCGACTGGATACGACGTTTGCCCGACAAATAGGCGCCGGTAATAGATTCGCTGCTTTTTTTAATGTCGTCTACGGTTCCCGTTGCGATCACCTGGCCTCCGTGTTTTCCTGCCTTGGGTCCGAAATCAATGATATGATCAGCGTGTTCAATGGTTTCCCAATCATGCTCAACCACCACCACGGTATTACCCAAATCGCGCAGCCTCATAAGTGCGCCCAGAAGGCGTGATACGTCACGCGAATGCAACCCAATGCTGGGCTCGTCCAATACATACGTAATGCCGGTTAAGCCGGTACCGATTTGCGAAGCCAAGCGTATGCGCTGTGCTTCTCCTCCCGACAAGGTGCTGGCGCGACGCGCAAGCGTTAAATATGATAAGCCAACTTCATCCAGAAAATGAAGACGTGCGTAAATTTCTTTTAAAATCGGAGTGGCTATGGTTTTATCCTGCCCACTCAAACCTTTTTCGTGCTCCTGCAAAAAAGAAACTTCGTCATGGATTGATAGATTACATAAGTCGGAAATGGTCTTGTCCTGCAATTTAATATGCAGAGCCAGCTCATTAAGTCGCTTACCATTACAAACCGGACATATTTCTTCAATCATATAGCGCTCATAATCTGGCTGGTTTTCGGATGTGTCATAATACCGGTGCTGCACCTCTCCGGCAAAACCGCGAAATTTTTCATGGATAGAGGTCATAGCCCCCTCCCTATTTCTTCCCCGCACATGAAATACCGTATCGCTTCCATGCAGCAGAATATCACGGTCTTCCTCACTTAAGTTCCCAATAGGAGTGGCGATATTAATATGGTGCTTTTCTATTACTTCACGCACCAAACGGCCAAACCAGGTGTCATGGTTCAGAATGCGGCTAAACGGGAAGAAACCTCCCTCAGCCAGCGTGAGTGATGTATTGTACAGACGGTTTTCGTCAACACGCAGCACTACCCCTAAACCACGGCACTCGGTGCATGCGCCGATAGGCGAGTTAAACGAAAATAGCCGAGGTTCAATTTCGGTAAACGATGTGCCGCACTGAGGACAAGCGAACCGTTCCGAATAAATTCGCTCTTCAACCTCTTTTGGTTTTACCGGAATATCGAAGCCCTTATCTTTAATATATCCCAGTGAAACCAAACCGTCTGTTAACGCCAATGCATTTTCAATCGCGCGAAATAGCCTTGAACGCAGTTCAGCCATCCGTGCCTCATCTTTAATAATCGTCTTATCAAGAGAAAAGCGGTCAATAATAATGTCAATCGTATGTTTGTTGTTTTTGAAAATAAATAGGTCTTCATTATCTAGGTCGTAATAGTAGCCATCAATGCGCGTGTAAGAAAAACCTTTGTAACGCACATTGTCAAACAGCTCCTTGAATTCACCGCGCTTGTTTTTAACCACCGGAGCAAATACTAAGAATCCGTGCGTGCGCAGTTTGTCTTCCGATACCCGGGCAGTTGCGTCCGCAATCATGGTTTCCACAATCTCATCTGCCGACATCCGCTTTACCGGTATCTCACAGTTGGGGCAATACGGCGTTCCAATCCGGGCATACAATAAACGCAGATAATCGTATATTTCAGTCACTGTACCAACGGTAGACCGGGGATTGTGGGAGGCGGTTTTTTGATCAATGGAAATGGCGGGCGACAGGCCTTCAATCATATCAACATCAGGCTTTTCCATAATGCCCAAAAACTGACGGGCATAGGCCGACAGGGATTCCACATACCGCCGCTGCCCTTCTGCGTACAGCGTGTCAAATGCGAGTGAGCTTTTTCCCGAACCTGATACACCGGTTAATACCACCAGCTTATTTTTGGGGATCGTTACATCAACATTTTTGAGATTGTGAACCCGTGCGCCTTTAATGCGAATTTCTGCCATGAATTGGTCAGTATAGCACACTATTTACTATTGCTCCAGCTGTCGTACTTTGTCGCGAATTGCTGCAGCGACTTCGAAATTGAGGTTATCGGCCTC
>Ga0210057_1008833_pt1 | contig 11818 bp, 9 predicted proteins | sample CryGeyCG2114_010_2_FD_183968 | JGI IMG/M metagenome (GOLD analysis project Ga0210057, IMG submission 183968) | Groundwater microbial communities from aquifer - Crystal Geyser CG10_big_fil_rev_8/21/14_0.10 (SPAdes) (version 2) | ecosystem: Environmental > Aquatic > Deep subsurface > Groundwater ...
CCTTAAGAACTAAATGAGCGATTGCCGCCTCCGGCGTACTAATCTCACCCGCAAAGGCTTGATTAATAAGGTCTAGATCTGCGCCAGGTAAAGTTGGAAATAAATTCTCTTTATTTGTTTTTCCGGGGGTTGCCGTCGCTTGCTCGTATCCGCAACCCACTAAAACTTTTAGCTGTTCATCGGGAGTTAAGTTATTCAGCTGAGCCACTCGAGCTATGGACATATTTTTCAAGGTGTTTAAAACCTTCTCGGCTCGAGCCTTGTCAACCAACCTGTCGACAAGATCTCCAAGCCCAGCGATGGCCCGCGCTTCCGTGGGGCTCGAAACTTTCGTCGGTGAGGCATAAGGCACGTAAGTGCCAATAGCCAGTTCATGGTGTCCGCCTGAAGCCTTGCCCGTTTGAGTTCCGATATTGTAAGTCAACGAACCATTACGACCTAAAGCAGCAAAAATATGCGCGGCGGACATTTGATTTTGACTCGTGTCTGAGCTGGATTTTAAGGCCATTAAAAAACCTGCCATATGATCCTTAACGCCTGGTAAAGCCGCTGAATTAAATCCATTGATAAAGGCAGAATCAGGATGAACAAGAACGCCTAACGAACTATCTGGGGTAATTTCCGGAATATTATAGTTTTGATCATCGGGAATCCCATAATTCCAATAAGCTTCCTCGCCAGTAATGAAGTCCAACTGTCCACCTTCACCACCGCACGTAAAATCCTCAATCCAAGCCGCTCCACCTGCGGCATGATACTCAATCACAGCTCCAAAGGGGCTTGGACCATTATTGATTAAGCCTTCACATTCTTGGCTTTGAGCATAAAGTTTACGAGATACAAGATCAAAAACGCTCGGGGCAAAAACGAATCCAGCGGCTGCCGCACCAATGAAATTCCGTCGGCTAACTCCCGTCCGACCTCCATGAGTAAGATATTCCAACTTGTCTCGTTCCGATAATTTTTTCTTTATGATCATATATCGTCCTCTCCCCTATTGATCAAAAAAGAATAACAGGGCCTGCGGCCAATGCAGCGGTACATACCGACGCCATTACATATTTAGTTACGTTATTGCTTTGCAGAGTTTCCCCAGATTGTAGGGTGCTCAATAAATAATCGATCATACTTGTCAATTCAGATTCTGCTGATGCTCGATCTGAAAACTGATAAGTGCCCCAAAACTTATTTAGCAAATGATTGATCAGCTCTAGTTTGTTAGCCTGACTGTTCAGAACTTGCGTGGGTGGACCAAGTGGTAAAGGTAGCCCTTCGTCGTTTCGACCCCCAAATATAGTTCCTTCGTAAAAATCTGCGCGTATTTGGTCTGTATCACTAGGCAACCGACAAAATTCGTAGGCAAGATTAAAAATTGCCAAGCGCTGAGAGGCCGTAAACGCCTCAATGGAGTTCGAGTCAGGAAGAGCCGCCTTATTAGAATTATAATAGTTGCGGATACTTTGATTCGCGCCACGAGTGAATCCCGTCACTGACTCAAACGTCTCAACTATTTGAATAAAACTCTTAACTCCCAGCTGTTGCTTGCCGGCATTTATTTCATCTAAATTCTCTTCGTTACTTCCCGTATCGCCACCGTCATCTTCACCATTGGCATTGGTAAGAACGGCATCAAGCTTTCCCGAAACAGAAGTCGAACAAGCCGAAGCCAGAATTAAAAGACAACTACAAATGATCGCGAGCATCTTCATTTATTCATTCCCAAAACAAATAGCTGATATCTTAGATATCAGACCAACAAAATTATATTCCGTATTGGCTCCAAACTCAGAAAGGTCGTCAAAGCCAGACTCAAAATCTCGCGCCATTTGCTTAACTAACAAAGATTCAAAAGGCGTAGGCACTCGCAAACAAACTCTTTCAAAAGCACGATTGGCCATACAGTCACTAAAGGCTTCAGCGTTTGCTAGCACCTCACCCAGCGCGTGGGCTCCCGTACCTTCCGTAAGGCTTTGACCGCCATCGGGTAGTCTCCATCCTAAGGCCACATTCGGCCCCCCGGAAGACCAGAAATTAAACCATGTATTGTTTTTAATTAAATGACCGGCTGGGAACATATTATTTTGTCGCCATTGTTTCTTTTGATTCGTTCCAGCAGAAAAATCTTGCTCGGTAGGTTGGCCGTCTAAGCCATTTTTATTGTATCGCAAAATACCTTCATTAGAGCTTACATCAAAATTGAAGAATGCAAAGGCCCCTGCCATTCCGTCCATTCCTGCGTGACAAGAACGACAATTCGTTTCAAACACACTGTGATCGCCACCAGGAGCGCGATCAATATCCCGTCGTACTCTCACATCAGGCGCCGAGGCATCTTGCAATTGATTTATTTCACGGCATAAGAAACGCATCGGATTGAGGAATCCTCTACGATTCGTTCCGGCTGCAAAGTTAGCTCGTCCCATTTGGCGTGATGTAATCACACCCATAATGTCTTCGTTGTCCACCTTAGACGAGTAGTTGACCGTACTATAAACATTCGACTGTGTTCGTGCTTGAAGCCTTTCGGGCCAATTGCTTACTCTCGTTTCCAAATTTCTGTAGTGAATATTGTCATCATATCTAATATCACCGTAAGGTCCATTACCACTAGTGGCGTTTTGAAGCCGAAGCAGAGGTTCAACCTTAGGATTAGCCGCAGGATCGATAACGGATGCGTCCGCGTTTCGATACTGTCTAGGATAATCGCCGAGTTGGTTAAAATTCAATCGACGAACCGTTTTCAACTCACTTCCACCTGACGGAGTATAATTGTTTTTAATAAACTCTTGTCGGTACTCTAATGCGTGAGTCCCCGTACCAGCATCCGTAATATCTCTGGCCGTTCCACTGATAGCATTGTTTAGATTTGAAGCGACTTTAAAGTTATTCACGTCAACTGGAATAATAAAATGATCTGTATCAGCAACAATCGGAGCGGGTAAAGATCCTCCTGAGGCAAAGAACCGGACCTTTTCACCCAATCTCAAGCCATGGCCAGAAATCATAATGCTATCCGTCGCGATACTCACATCGGCCGGATCAAAACTAACTTGAGTAAACTCAGTCATGCCTAAATTACGAAAGACATAATACTCACCAAGTTTATCGTCACCGGTGTAAATTACATCATCATACATTAAACGATTGAAGGCCATGTTATTATAAGCAAGACCTACAATCGTTGCCGTAAAATCTGTAAGCTCTACATCATTGATAAGCTCTTGAGTTCCATACTTGTTAAACATATTAACAAGTGTCGATTTAAAAAATCCTAGAGACTCCCCTCGAATGGCGCGAATGGCAGCAAGGTCTGTCTTGCCCGCCATAATATCGTTTTTCATTGCCTCGAGAAGTGATGATGAGGGTGGGACACCCAGTAATCGCTGCGCCAATCGATTAGCCTGATCCATGGCCGCCTCTTCACTAATCGCTAAGATCGCCGAAGACTGCAGCGAAAACATCATAACCAATAGTAGCCGAGACATCCGCATGGAACAAATAGATGCAAAAACAGCTCCAAGATCTATATACTTGAAAATAAAGCCTTTTCTAACTTACTTAATTGAGAGTTCAGACAATTTTGCCATACTAAAAGTGACAATATTCGCGTTAATGACCTAGTTTACAGAACTTATCCAGGTCAAGATCTTACTGCCAAGATTTTGACGAAAACTCTCGTTGCCACTGCCAGGCATCGGACTCTCGACATCCGAGTAAGTATGTCCCGGTAAGTCCTTCATTACGGCACGATACAAAACAGAATTCTCGGCATCTCCCGGCACGACGAAATATCTTGGACTGTTATCAATCCATGTACCAACTTGATGATTTAAAAAATCCCCAGGTGAATCAAAGTTTATAAAGTCTGGAACAATTCGCTGGGCCCCATTATAAGTATTGTAAATAAAATTCTGTACCTGCGAATGGCAGTTTGAACACGCCGCCTCGAGGTTATCTTTCACATCCAAAAACGAACCAAACTTGCTGCTTAGACAAGGACCTGCCCTATGCCCACGTTACAAACTATCCGGCGTCGCAATGGACTCAAACTGAACAGAAATTTCGTCCACACTCGGGCCTCCAGTACCTTGAGGTAAATTAAATCCAACAGATGCAAACTGACTCCCATCCGAAAGACTCGAGAGTACATTCGCCGGAACAATGGTATCAACCTGCTTAAAGACTCCACCGACTTGAGAATCGGCGGCATTGATTAAGATACTCACAGAGTTCACAGCCAAGGCTTGAGAACTGTGCATCTTGAGATCTTTGATTCTGTAGGAATCTAAACTAAAACGCTCAATCTTTAATTGTAAAATGGCATCAGATGGAACGGAATCATCAATACCGCTTAAAGAAAACTCAAGCATCTCGCTCGCTCCCATATTTACTAAACTGGCAGGTACAACAAGGTTGCCTGTGACATATTTATCATTCTCCACAAGTTCGACACTTAAAGCCTCAGCCCAAGATTGTATGGCTGTTAAAATATCTTCTGCATCATCTGAACAATTGCCACTCCAACAGTTATGAAAATTTAGGACCTTAAGATAGAGCCTTGAAGTGGAAGGCTTATCCAAAGTAACAAGTTCATTACTTAGGCTAATGGAATGTGCCGCAACAAGATCATCTTTAGCAAAAAAAGGAGCCTGAACCGTCGAGTGACAACTTTGACAATGCTCAGAAACAATTGGAAACAGCGTCAACTGATAAGCAAGCTCGGAGGCCGTTAGATTCGTAGGTGGTGGCGGCTTCTTTGCATCCTTTCCGTCGGAATTCGCCTGAATACTGGTTCCCGTATAGGCACTGTTTCCACAGCTCGCAAGCAAGCAACTACTCGAAGCAATCAAAATAAATGCCCACTTAGACATCCCAGGCCTTTTTTAAAATTTGGTATTCTGGCGCATCATCGAGAAAATTATTAGACCCCAGAACTAGATTTATTTTCGGCCCTAAACCTTGAAGCAAAAGATATTGATATAAAATAGCCTGAGCCACCTTCCCCGGGGCATTGGCGGTCTGCAAATAATTGAGAACGACACCTTTCGTCGAAAATGCCCCAATTTGACGCCCTGAGTTTTGGACCAGATCGCCACGAGCCTTTCCTGGAACATATGCTAAAAACCACTGACAGCCCACGATGTTACTATCTCCAGGTCGACTCGCTGTTCCAAGACCGCCCGGTTGATAACCTAATGTATTAACCGTTCCGCTCGGATCGGTATTGTCGATTTGCAGGACGCCACTCACTCGTTTGACACCCATATAACCATCCGTAATCCCCGCGATGAACAAAGGCATTCCCTTGGAAGCAAAATACTTAATGGTGAGTCCAGCAGCAAAACCGGCCCGATAACGAATGGCATTTGGCTCTTTGGAATTACCGTTATGATTGTCAAATCCCCCGACGGAAACACAGCCTGCCCCGACATAGCCTTTGGATAATAAATAGGAAATTGGTGCGAGAGCTTTGGTATGAACACTGTCGTTAAAGTCCGCACCAAAACTATCCAGCAACTCAGCCTCATCTGCCTTAAAGAGATCTTCGGGTGGTACTGAAAACGGCAAATCCTTTGCCCTTAAATAGCCACACTTATGAAGAGCCTCGATTTGATCGGGAATATTCATATTTTTAAAGTTCAAAAGCTGAGAAGAGTTCAACTCTCCAATAGCTTTCAAAACTCTTTCGGCAATGGGCTCACCAAATGTCGTCATTAAATCTATATATCCCGTAAGCTTAGCCGCTTCCGTGGCGCTTGAGACTCGGGAAGGTCTCGACAAGGCCGAATAACCTCCGATGGGATCAGGAGCCAAGGTATTATTTCCCCCGCTTGCGTTCAGAGTACTCCCGACCGAAGGTACGACTGTACCGTAGCGATCTACAAGTGGAATATATTGTAGCATCCCAAGAGGATTGGCCTGAGTATCCGAATCCGTCGCCGAGGCCACGATCCCTCCGTCGACTGAATTCCAGTATTGTGACGGTAAGGCGCTTTTAAGTCCCATCAAAAATGGACTATTGGCGTGAAAAGCTACTCCAAAGCTTGTATCGGGAGTTACATTTGAGGGATGAAGATCAGACGGATATCCAAAATTTTCATAATCAGTTGAATCGCCCGATGCTGTCAAAAAGTCTAACTGCCCACCTTGACCTCCACAAATGAAATCACCTCCGAAGGCCGCTCCGCCAGCATGATCCAATTGAAGAAATGGAATCATCGGACTAGGATTAGTTGGGTAAGTCGGACAATTAAGCCCTTGGCCATACAAAAGGCGGCCCGACAGTATAGATTCGATTGACGGCGCTATAACAGCCCCGAGACTTGCCATTAAACCTCTTGCCAAAAAATCTCGCCGACTTAAGGGGGCAGCATGATTCTCGTGACGATATTCAGATTTTAAATATTTTTTCCAATTCTTCATGTCAATCTCTACTGATACATCATAGGTCCACTTGATAATAAAATTGCACACAATGCTTGCATAAGCTGACGGGTACCTCCGGAATTATTTTGGACGAGTGGAATAAGGTCGTCAGTCGCCATCAAAAGCTCTGATTTGGCTTCTGAGTAAAGTGACGATTCCTGAGGAACAAAGTACCAAATTTTTTCTAACATCGTCTCAACTAAAGCTTCCCGTTGCTCTGAGGTACTCAAAAAAACGGAAGGCTTATGATCGCTATCAGTATCAACAATCGCATAGGGTGTGCCGGCAAAGAAATTGGGCTGTGCTGGATAATTCCCGGCGCTATTATCAATTAAAGATGTGCAAAATTTGGTCGCAAGATTGCCTAACATAATTACGTGAATGGGTAGGAAATTGGAGGCATTGGCATCAACAGGATATCTTGTTTTCCTTACATTGAAAAAATTAATGATATTGGCATGATCACTACTTATTTTGGGTAGCCCGGTAACTTCCCACATTCCAGTATAAACTTGCTCAAAATTCTTTATGGCTAATCCTGTCGTGCCCGCATCTGCTTCCAGGTCCGTGCCGCCATCGTCCGAGCCTGATCCTGTGTCCAATCCATCTTGCCCCGTAGTGCCCCCGTCATCATCTCCGTTTCCAAGTATTTTCTTATAACCGCTATAGGTCGTATTCTGGCATCCGGACAAATAACACATCAAACTCAATCCCAAAAATAAACTGAAGATGTGCGAAAAATTAAAATTTAAAATGTACTTCAGCTTTCTCATATCAATCTTCCGAAGAGAAACACATACCCGCCGAGGCAGCAAACAGTGCTCGCATATTATACTTTCCATTGGCATTATAGCTGGCGTATTGAGGCATCCCCTCTTCGAAATCTCGAGCCAAACTTGAAAGATGTTTGCCCTCCTTTGGCGTCGCAGCTCGGTTGCAGACTTGTTTAAAAACACGATTAGCCATACAATCTCCAAAGGCTTTTGTGGCGCTGAGCGCCCGTCCCAAACTCTTGGCCCCGATACCAGTTTCAAATGATTGTCCATTATCGGGAGTTCGAAAACCAAGAACACCAGCATGTTCTCCCTGAGGTAGCAAATTCGTCCAAGAATTGTCTTTCGGTTTCCAGCCATCCGGGTAAACATCCGCTAACCTAAAGAGTTTATAGTTTGGATCGGTAAGAGCATCACGATTGTAGCGCATAAAGCCATCTTCATAATTAAAATAAACAAAGGCGCCCACATTTCCATCCATATGAGAGTGGCATCCCACACACTGAGACAAATATTGCTGATTGAGCCCACCTGGAGCACGATCAATATCTTGTCGTACGAATTGATCCGGAAGAGATGTGTCATGAAGCTTCTGCTTAAGATCCAGACACAAAAACGAAGATGACATTGTTGGATAGACTCGACGATTGGTTCCGGCAGAAAAATATTCCTTGGCCGATTGCCGTAGCGTATAGATCCCTGCCGTATCTTCCGGCTTTAAACGTTCTGAAAAGTTACCTGTGTAATTTTCGTTTCCAAATAACTTTTGGGATAACTGAGAGTAAGTGCGCTTAGTTAAAAGTTCCGGCCAATTTTCAATTTTTGACAGGTCTCCGAAGTGAGAATTCGCTTCGTCAGAGGTGTACAACCATCGAATAGTAACATTTCCAGTAGGGTTTCCGTTTACATCAAAATTATTAAATGAACGATAGAGGGGTCGAACTTTGCCGGCTGGAGGCGTGCTATTACCTTCTGAACCTCCTTGTTCCGTATTTGGATCCGCCATGATTGAATAGTCATCCTTATAATTCACATCTATGAGCTTACCCATGTCGGTAATAATATTGTAATCCATTGAATAGGCCTCTGGTGCAATATAAATAAAATCACCCCAGAACACTTCATCAAAACGTTCATTGTTTCGAACCAATCCAACGATTCCAGCCGTAAAGTCATTAAGGGGTTCGAAGTTAGATTTCTCTCGATTTGAATCCACCTCAAACATTGTCTTTAAGGTTTCTCGATAGAAATTAAGATCGTTAAGCGCAATGAAGGCTGCCTCATCGGGGCGACCTTCCACTAATTTGGATTTCATTGAATTTAAAACGCTAGAAGATGGCATCGTACCAGCGATCCGTTGGTAGAGTTGTAGGGCTATCAATTGAAGATCGGAATCTGCAGCTTCCTCAGCGCCAAGCGGTGTCGCCATCAAAACAAACGCTAAAACGCCTAAAAATTTCAAATTTTTCAACCTCATACCGCGGGTCAAAATAATGCAAGGCTCTTGCCACAACTCCACCCAAAAAATTGCCGATATTCAGGCATTAAAAGCCCTTAAACTGCTCCCCCATACGTCCGAACCAGCTGTAAATCGAAGCAATATGAAGAAGGATTCGCGCTTATCGGCAATACTTGCATATACAGATCTAGTGATCTTCCACCTCAAATTGGATACATTTATGATTCGAAATGCCTCTTTTAACACCCATCCTACAAGATCTTCTCGTCATTTTTTCATCCTCGATAATTGTCGTCGTTGTCTTTCATTTTCTAAGGCAACCAGCTCTTGCGGGTTTTCTAATTTGTGGTGCGCTGATCGGTCCATATGGATTCGGGTGGGTTCACAATCTAGATCAGGTTAGTCATTTGGCGGAAATTGGCGTGATCCTTTTGCTTTTTTCCCTGGGCGTAGAATTTTCGCTTAAGAGTATTAGAAAAATGAGTCGAGCTTTTTTTGGATTAGGAGCCCTCCAATGCATTCTCACCACCCTGCTTGTAACGCTTATCGGAAAGTTATTCGGTTTTGATTGGCGTACGACATTCGTATGGGGGTCCATTGTAAGTATAAGCTCCACTGCCGTTGTCCTCAAGGTACTGCATCAACGCCGAGAGTCGCTAACACCTCACGGCCAAACCAGCATTGCTATTTTACTTTTTCAGGATCTTTGGATTATTCCCCTAATGGTTTTGCTGCCAATCATCGGGGCCGAATCCGACACCACAGTTTTCTCTACCGCTGACTTTGAAGATTTTATTTTAAAAGCCTCGTTATTTATCGCCTTTGTATGGTTCGGCGCCAAAATTCTTATTCCTAAAACTCTAAAACTTGTGGCCAAAACACGAAACCGAGAGGCGTTCCTAATGGTCGTTATCATCTTGAGTGCGGGCATGGCATTCGTTAGCGCCCAGCTGGGACTTTCATTAGCTCTAGGGGCCTTCATCGCTGGAGTTATGATTTCCGAATCTGAATATGGCCACCAAGCGGTTGCCGATATCGTTCCCTTTAGAGATATTTTCATGGCCCTGTTCTTTGTGTCGGCTGGAATGCTTCTTGATTACCGGATCTTTACTGAACATCTTGGATTGATTATTGCGGTTACCCTGGGCGTTTTCATTCTAAAATTCACGGTTACCTCGACTTTGGCCAGCGCGCTTGGATTTGCGAGTCGACTCTCGGCTTTGGTCGCCATTATTCTTTCTCAGATAGGAGAATTTTCGTTTCTTCTTGCCAGTGAAGCTCGTCGCTACGATTTGATTACCTATGAACATTCCCAAATTTTTCTTGCGGCGACCGTCCTCTTAATGGCTTTGACACCCGTCTTTGTGAGCTTTGGACCCCAGTTTGCTGCGACTCTTGGTCGCTACGACATCCTCGGAAAGAAAATTGCCAAAAGTATTGGATCTTCAGCTTCTCAGCTTGTCGAAGCCACCGCGCTTCCACTCTCGCAACATGTTGTGATTATCGGCTACGGTCATAATGGTGAGACCCTTGCAAATATTCTAACAAAGACGGCTATACCTTTTATTATCGTCGAGATGAACTACGATCTCTATCAAAAGGGCGTAAAGGCAAAGATGCCCATTCGCTTTGGCGATGCCTCTCAAGTGGAAGTTCTTGAGCACACTAATATGGAGTCTGCTCGCCTGGTTGTTTTGGCAATTAACGACAGTCGGGCGATTCGCCAAATTGCTGAGCAAATCAAACGTGACTACCCCGAGATTTATATTTTAGCGCGTTGTCATTATATTCAAGAGGCTGAGGCCATCGAGGATCTTAAACTCTCGGATTTGATTATTGGCGAATACGAAATGAGCTTTGAGTTATTTGCGAGAGTCCTTCGTCAATTTGGCTACCCCATTTCTTCGATTGAAGAACATATTCATGACCTTCAGAATGAAAGCTATCGAAGTTTACGAACGGGATTGAAAACTTAGAAAAATTTCGGGATGAGAGGATTTGAACCTCCGACCCCACGCACCCCAAGCGTGTGCTCTACCAGGCTGAGCCACATCCCGATCTGGGGTCAGGGCGGTTAAGTGCCAGGTAAGGCGAAGGCTTACCTGGCACTTAACCGCCCTGACCCCACTGGAATCTAGAAGAGCTTGCAGGATAAAATCAAGCTGGAAGGCTCTAAGTCTGACGCGCTTCAAGCTGCCTACGGAGCTTTCGAATCTCCAATTGAAGCTCTGTAAGCCTTCGGGCGCGCGGAGGGGATTTTGATGAAATTGATTTAGAGCCCGGGTGGGCCCGCCGTTTGGAAGCCATTCCTAGCTCCTAGGAACCAGTATGAGATTTTTGCTCTGGATGTCTTCGCTCCGGAAGATCCTTGTTCAGCATGGCCTTTAAAACCTGAGACGGCTTGAAGGTCAAAACACTTCGCGCGGTGATCATCATTTCTTCACCCGACTGAGGATTTCGACCAACGCGAGCCTTTTTGCGACGAACCACAAAGTTTCCAAATCCAGAAATTTTTACTTTATCGCTCTTCGTAAGATTTTCTTTGATAGCATCAAAAACAAACTCAACAACATCAGTTGCTTCTCTCTTACTGAGACCGATTTTTTCAAATACTCTTTCTACTAGATCTGCTTTCGTAAGAGTCATTTTATTTTCTTCTTTACCTGGGCCTTTTGCTTCCATTATTTCCTCCATCCCCCTCAACCTTGTGAAACCAAGCCACTGGATCCCTTAAGGATTGCTTATCATTATCCATTAATTTTACTGTTGAGAGAGTCTCTGCGGCAAGGCACCGAAACTTAAAAAGAGCAGTTCTTTCAGTGCTTTAACGCAATGCGATTCGATATTCTGACAACTCGGCCTGGATCTTTGTTAAAAGCCTTTCCTGAAGCTTCATCACCTCTTCCATTGATAAAGAAGTCTCCGAAGACCGATACCGCAATGCAAAAGTCACAGCCCGCTTGGACTCCTTTAGCAAGGCTTCGGATTCAAAAACATCATAAACCCGAAAGTTCTCTAGTTCTTTTGGCTTACACTTCTCCAAGCTTTCCGAAAGTCGGCCCACCGAAAGTTTCTGATCCACCAGCAAGGATAAATCCAAATCTATCGGCGGCAATTGTTCCGCGCGCGCATACCTAAGATCCGCCAAGCCAACTCGTAA
>Ga0210057_1008836_pt1 | contig 11813 bp, 8 predicted proteins | sample CryGeyCG2114_010_2_FD_183968 | JGI IMG/M metagenome (GOLD analysis project Ga0210057, IMG submission 183968) | Groundwater microbial communities from aquifer - Crystal Geyser CG10_big_fil_rev_8/21/14_0.10 (SPAdes) (version 2) | ecosystem: Environmental > Aquatic > Deep subsurface > Groundwater ...
ACTCTGGGTGAGCGACCGGGGGCTCGAACCCCGAACCGATTCCTTAAGAGGGAATTGCTCTACCAATTGAGCTAGTCGCCCTACGTCGTCGCAAGTTTCCTGCTTTTGCCCCGATGTAACATCGGGACTTCAGCTTTGAAACTGCTCCTCCTCATTTCAAAAATTCACAAGAATTTTTGACTCTAAATTGTAAAATTGCAAAGCAATTTTAAGTAGCGAAGCAGCAAGCCGACAAGCGTGTTCTATTTTAGTCGAACTAAGCGTAAAGGCTTTGTCTGATTCGCTGCGCGCCTGAAGGGAGTCGAACCCCCAACCCCGTGGTCCGAAGCCACGTGCTCTATCCATTAAGCTACAGGCGCTCATTTACAAATAGCTAACAACGTATTTTAACAGAAAAAAAGCCTCATCTACAAACAAAATGCAGTTATTGTTATAATACTAAGAAACAGCCTTATGGGAAGTTATAAATATTCTATTGTAATACCTGTTCTTAATGAAGAAGAAAGCATTCTCGAGCTTTACTCTGAAATCGAGAAAGCTCTAACTTTCGCTAAAGAATCTTACGAAATTATTTTCATAGACGACGGTTCTACAGATAACTCCCTTTCAATATTAAAAGCACTTTCCAAAAAGAATTCGAATGTAAGAGTAATCTCTTTGAGAAGAAATCTTGGAAAGTCTCCGGCATTAACCTTAGGTTTTCATAAAGCACAAGGTGAGCTGGTCGTTATGATGGATGCCGACCTTCAGGATGATCCTTCTGAGATTAGAAAATTATCCGATAAGCTTTCTTCCGGTTATGATTTAGTTTCCGGATGGAGGAAGGATAGGCGTGATTCCCTGCTTAAAATAATTTCTTCAAAATTTTTCAACGCCCTTATGTCTACCCTTTTTAACGTAAAACTCCACGATCTAAATTGCGGGTTAAAGGTTATGAGAAAAGAAGTTTCTGATGAACTTTATCTCTATGGAGGGATGCATAGATTTATACCTATTATTACAAAAGAACTTGGATTTTCGGTTTCTGAAGAACCGGTAAAACACCACAAGAGACAGTATGGGAAATCGAAATATAAACCTACAAAAATATTTACAGATATACCTGATTTAATTACCATTTATTTTCTTACAAAATATACGAAACGTCCCTTGCACTTTTTTGCAAAAATTGGTGCACCTATAGCTTTTGCCGGAATTGTAGCTCTTCTTTATCTTTCAGTTCTAAAACTTTTTGGAGAGGAAATCGGACAAAGGCCTCTTCTTATATTTGCGGTATTATTTGTAATAACAGGATTCCAGGTGATGCTTACAGGATTAGTTGCGGATTTAATAGTTAATTTTAATAGAAAAGAGACTTCTGATTTTCCTATACGCTTCGACTCCGCTAGTAAATGAGCAAAATAAAAAGAATAGCAAAAATATTTTTCGGTCTCCCCCTTACTGTAATTGCGTTTCTATTTATAGCAAAAATAATATTTGATTCGTGGCCGAGTATAGAAAAATTGCTGGAAACGGCTAACTTGCTATTATTGCTAGTCGGTTTTTTCTGGATGCTTATTTTTTTTCTGCTTCATTCACTTGTCTGGCGGAAAATACTTGAGGTGTTTGGCAAAAGCGATAAGTCCGCGGCTGAAAGCATTTACCATTATTCCTTAGCAGAAACTAAAAGATATATTCCGGGAAATATTTTTTCACTTGTTTCAAGAGTACAAAAATTTAAGGGAAATACTTATTCAAGTAGAGTTCTTATTCAGGGAATTGTTATAGAAACCACAATGGTGCTATTATCCTCATTCATAGTTTCAATTCCTGCGCTGTTTAACGTTGTTCAGCGGAAAAATTTAGGAAATTACACGCTGTTATTCTTTGTCTTCGCAGTTCTTCTAACTGTTTTTTTCGTTTTTGTTCTAAAGAATAGATTAAGAAAAATATATGAATCTAAGTTAAAATTTTTCTTTGGAAGAAGATCTTTTTCTAGCTATCTTGATACATTTTCCATCTCTATTGCCTCATGGATGTGTTTTGCTTTGGGAAATTATTTTTTTATGTCATCTCTCTACCCGACTGACCCAGGTAAAATATTATTGTATTCTTCGATGTTTGCCGCCGCTTGGCTTATTGGTTATGTTTCTTTTGTTGCGCCAATGGGTTTGGGTGTAAGGGAAGCGGCAACCATTTATTTATTCGCGCCGGTTGTTCCTCTTTATGTGGCAACCGCCCTTGCTGTATTTACAAGAATATTCTTAATTTCAAGCGAACTGGTTTTTCTTGCATTAGCCTATTTTGTAAATAAATTTAGAAAAGATATAAAAAGATTTTTTCCCATGCCCCCCTCATTTTTGGCAGTAAGCCTTTTTGCTTTTATTTATACGGTTTACTTTACATTTTTTACTATACTTCGGCACGCTAATTTCTTTTCCGGCAGATTTGATTTGGGAAATATGGAGCAAACAGTATGGAATACTATAAATGAAAGATTTTTTCTTTTGACAAATCCCGACGGTTTGGGCGAGGTATCAAGGCTCTCCTTCCACGCGGACTTCATTTTAATTCTACTTTCTCCTTTTTATTATTTTTACCAAAATGCGAATTTTCTTTTAATTTCCCAAACTCTTTTAATCGCGCTTGGAGGATATTTTGTCTATTTTATTGCAAAGGATGTTGTCAAATCAGATAGAATTGCCGCAGTTTTAGGAATTGGCTACTATTTTAATTACTTTGTTCAGGAGCAAAATATATTCGATTTTCATCCGGTCTCTCTGGCCACAAGCTTTCTTTTAATTGCATTTTATTTTTTGATTAAGAAGAAATACTTGTTTTTTGCCTTATCACTGTTTTTGGCAATACTGACAAAGGAAAATGTTTATTTAGTTGCTTCAGTTTTTGGTCTTTATTTATATGCGAGCGGCAAAAAAGCATTCGGAGCTGCTGTTTTTTTTGTAAGCTTAATAACTTTTACCGTTTTGCTAGCAGTTGTTATTCCGGAAACAAGAGGCGATAGCCACTTCGCGCTCTCTTATTTAAGTTATTTAGGAGACTCAACGATAGAAATTCTACTGAGCCCAATACTCGCGCCAAAGGATTTTTTTGGCCAGCTTTTTAGTATAAATACTTTCAATTACTTTTACCAAGTTTTCCTTCCAGCGGGTTTTCTTTCCATTTTCTCGCCATTTTACCTGCTCTTTTTGGTTCCTGATTTTCTGATAAACATAATGTCAAGTAACTCAAATCTTCGCTCCATCCAATACCATTATGGAGCGTTGATTGTGCCTTTCATTTACATTTCGGCTATTTTTGGAATAAAAAGCATTATTTCTAAATTCAAAAATAAAGATTTGATTAAGGGCATTATTTTTTACTATTTAATTTTAGTTATTGTGGCCTCATCTTTTAAATACTCTCCCCTGCCGGGATCTAAAAACTCCGATTTGACAGCGTTTTTAAAGATTGAAAATAGAAATGAAATAGATAATTATTTAAAAGGCTTATCCGAAAATCTGTCAATCGCCGCAACCAATAATGTAGCGGCACACTTGTCCAAAAGGCGGGAGATTTATGTTCTTCCGAATGGCATCGGGACAGCAGAGTATTTAGTTTTTTATAAGGAAAAACTTGATATCGCTGAAACTATAAAGGCGGATGGAAAATATGTTATTGTTGAAAAAATTGGAGAAGACTTTGTAGTTTTCAAGAAAAATTAGTTCCCCTTAATTATTTGATATGTTTTTGGATGAAAAAGAAAAGTGGCCGGTACATCGTCCATAAGGTATTTTTGAAAATCGGCATATATTTCCTGCCTTTTTCCAGTATCTGCTATAGAGCGCCCGTCTTCTATGAGCTTGTCAATTCTTAAGTTCTTATATCCGACAATGTTACTCTTCTGGTCGGAGTGCCACAGGATGTATTGGTCAGGATCCTTTGGTATTTTCATTTCAAAAATTAAGACCTGAAATTTTTGAGGCATGCCTCTAACTTCTTCTATATCAGTTTCTATTCCTACATCCTTCCAATTCAGCCGCACCATCTCCGCAACTTCCCTAAGGTCGTGCGATACTTTTATGCTAATTTTTTCGTTAATATCGTCCGCGGCATCTAAAATAGATAAAGCGAGTTCTTTATCTGCTATCCCGTAATTGGGGGGCTTAGAAAAATAAATGGAACTTTCTTTTATCGGAGAATAAAGTCTCTTACCAAACGGCACATCTTCAGGCAGTGCATAATTTAGCGCCTGTCTTACTCTTTTGTCGGACAGAATATTGTCGTTTGTATTGTAAAAAATAGTGATAATAACATTGTCGTTTAGCTTTTCTTTAATGCTTACTTCCGGCCACTTCTTCAAATCATATTTATTATCCAATAAGACGCTTGGGAGCCCCTCTGCAATGTTTATTTCGCCAAGTGAAAACGCAACTTTTAAAGCTTCGTGGGTTGGGTAAAAAGTGATATATTTTTTGCCGTGCGGCGGGCTAACTTCCTGGATTTTAATTGATTTTACAAATTGAGCATTTAAATCGATATCCTTTATTTTAAAATCTCCAAGGCCGGAAAGATCCTTTAGCAGAATTGGCTGTGCTACCGCTGTTAAAAATGGAGAATATGGATCTTTAAGAGTAAACTTGATAGTAAAATCATCAATTATTTCTTTCTTTACATTCTCAAAGTTGAATGGCACTGTTTTAGAGGTAAATTTACGTCCGTTATGAAACTTCAGGTTTTTTTTTAGGTAAAACGTGTACTCTCTGTCGCCTTTTATTTCCCACCTTTCAGCAGCACCGGGGATTATTTTTCCATCAGGAGCAGTTATTACCAGCCCCATGCTGATATCATTGATTATCTCTTCGGGAATATCTTCTACTCTGTATACTCCCCAATAACCTATTCTAAGTTCATTATCAGAAAGCAAAGGAGCAAGGTAAAAAACCGTAAGGCTGATAAGCCCTAATGAAACAAAAATTCCCACGACTATTGCGCCAAGTATAGTCTTCTTCCATCGTCTAAAATAGGCCTTAAACAACCATGTGTAATAGCGCCTTCTTTGGAAAGCCATAGTAAAATAATTATCGAGAAATAAGGCTGAGAATCGAATTAGAAGCAAATAAAATTGCAAGAATTATTGTCGCGTAAAACAACACCTTTTCAAGCCCTCTTTTGCTTCTAAAGGTTTCCCCTCCTCCGCCAAAGGCAATTCCCGCGTCGCTTCCTCTCGATTGAAGAATAACAGTGATAATTAATAAAACAGATATAAAAATTTGTACAAATATAAAAAAATTCATAAATCGAAAAGCCAAAATATGGCTTTATTGATGAGGTATATTGTAACAGAAATAACTACGTATGACAAAAGGGGCGGTACGTAAAATGGACTTATAATTATACCCAGAAAGCTAAAGCCTTGAAACTGGAATGGAGATATTATCATTTGCGGATAAATTAGGGTAATTAAAAATACAATAAACGACAAGCTAAGAGCTCGAAATAAGCCAAATGTAATTATACTTAAAGGCAGAGTTATTAGATTAATTATTGGTCTTACGATTTTGAAGCCAATCGTAATCAGAATTGACGCTGTAAATACTGACCAGAAGCCTCCCTGTATTCTTAATCCCTCAGAAAGCACCATTGTAAGATTAAGAGCGGCGATGTTAATAACTGTTTCCTGCAGAAAACCTTTCATAATAATAGACTACCACAGTTCAAATTTACTAATCAACATTTTATTTGCCGAACATGCTCTTTTTTCGTAAAAGCCTATGGTAAGCAATAGCAAACCTGTGCGCTTCGTCCCGTATTCTTCTCAAAATATTAATCGCGGGAGTACTTTTTGGAATTTTTATTTCAATAAACTCAAGCTTTCCTCCGATTTGCACTTGAGGAATTACTATTGTTTCCTCCCGTTTTGCAAGCCCTACCAGGGGAATTTCTTTTTTGTTCCTCACGAGGGCTTTTAAGGCGGAACTCACCTGACCTTTTCCTCCATCAACTACTATTAGGTTGGGATTTGTCCAGCCGTTTCTTTTAAAACGCCTAATTAGCATTTCACTCATCATTAGAAAATCGTCCGGTGTATTTTTTGTTTTTATCCTGAAACGTCTATATTCACCGGGGTCCTTATCCCCCCGGGTGAAAACCACCATGCTCCCCGTTGCCTCTTTTCCTTGAAAATTTGATATATCATAGCACTCGATTCTCTTTAGATTTTTAAGATTAGAAAAATAAGGCTTCAGAACTTTTTTAAGCGAATTAAGCTCTTCAGTTATTCGAGTAAAATAGTAATCCGGCTGCTCTAAGTACCTAAAAGGGTCATAATTTTCACTTGTTACGTGTTCTATGTATTCAATCTTCTTTTGAATTTCTGAGGCTTCCTCAAAACTTTCTTTTTCTACGGCATGCTTTTGATCCCTTTTTAAGTCTTTAATTACAGAACCTGTATCTCCTTTTAAAAATTTCTTAATTTCTGCTAGATTTCTTTTATACACTTTTGCATTTTCAGGGCGGGAAAGCACACATGGACAAAGCCCCAGATGATAATAAAGGCACTGTTTTTTTGAATGGTTCTTAGTCGATTGATAAGGGAAAATTTTCCTTAAAATTTTAAGAACTGTTTTAACCGCACCAGACTCTATGTATGGGCCAAAGTAGAAGGCATCCTTGTCCTTTTTATTCCTAACAAGTAAAACTGCGGGGTTTTTATTTTTTGTTATCGCTATGTACGGGTAAGATTTGTCATCGGTCAGCTTTATATTGTAGAAAGGCTTATGCTTTTTAATAAGCTCTGCTTCCAGTAAAAAAGCCTCTATTTCAGAGCCAACAATAATATGTTCGACAAAACTAATTTCTCTCACAAGCTTAATAGTTTTTGTGTCCAGAGCTTTGTTTGAAAAGTACGAGCCGACTCTTTTTTTGAGATCCTTTGCTTTACCTATGTATATTATCTTTCTTTCTCCGTTTTTGAATATGTAGACTCCAGGTTTTGTAGGAAGTCCATGTAACAAGCGCTGTTGCAGCAAAAATACCACCTCCGATCAATATGAAACTTAAATTAGGAATTAGTGTAATCAAAACACTATCTTCTTTTTCAATACTATCCACACGAATTTTAATCGTCTGCTTCGAATTTGTCAAAATTGGCGTATCAAATACTACCTTAAATTCCTCCTCGCCAAAAGGCGGCAAGCTCCAAATAGTATATTCTTTCTCCTGTCCGGTAGATTCATTTGTTATTATTATTTCTTTATTTTCAATAAAAGTGTTTCCTGTATTTTTAATGCTGACAAGTCCTGTGATAGAAAAGCCCGGCAGCGTGAAGGAGGGAAAGTTTGTATCGATAGAGACTTTACTCTTAGACACGAATTTATCTGCTTCTAAAAATGAGACGTTAATATCTTTTGAACTTTCTTCAAACTTATAGCCTCCGGCGGGAATAGGATAGCCGCTCTCCTCTCCTTTTATGACAAAGGTAATATGATCCAGGTCTAGAGAGTTAAAATAATCGGCTCCGTGTGTAGTATTTCCCCAGGTAGGATCGACCATTATCCATCTTTTTTTCCCAAAATCGTAATATTCCGCCCACGCGTGCAGAACATCGGCAACCAGCGAAAGGGGCCTTAAACGTGAGTTTTTAGTATATGCATATCCTTCTACAGTTCTTGCGGGAATTCCCGCGGCTCGGGCTATTGTTACAAAAAGATCCGCAAATTCGAGGCAAACACTGTTATCGGGGTTTGAAAGTGCTCCCTTCCCGCCGAGCCTTGCGTTATTTGATGTAACTTTTTCATAATCATAAATCAAACTATTAACAACGAATTCATAAATCTTATCGGGCGTTTTTAGTGAATTAGCAAGATTTATTACTTCAGTATCATTCACGTCCCAATACTTCCTAGCCCCAGTGTAAAGCTTTATTTTGTCATGTGCTAAGCTTTCCTCCCTGGGCTCCGAGAATATTTTAACCAGAACCTCGGCGTTGATTACTTTCTTCTCGCGGGGAAGAAGTGTGTAGGAAGCTATCCAGTTACCGTCCTTATCTATCTCGACATCTTCCGGTTCAATGCTCAGTTTATTTATCAAAACTTCTTGGTAATTCGTATTTGGAGGAAGCGCAATTTCCGTAACTATCGGGAACAAGTTCGGGTTTGACAGGTTGTATCTTAAATCTAATTTGTAATGCTGTATGTCGCCAAATATTAGAACTATGCCCCCCGTACCTGTCTGCTCTTTATTAAAAACCAAATCTTTATCTTTGAGTACTACTTTTGGTTTTATGATTTTTAGTTGTGGGAAATTACTGGGTACTAATATTTCCGTGTCATATTGAGTGAATGTCTCAGGATTTGAAATACCGGGAATTATAACTTCGTATACTTCTCCTTTTTTATCAATCAATTCGTCAGTTTTAAATTTAACGGTAAAATTATTTGTCCTTCCACTCCCGCGCGGGGGGTTTTGAAAATTTACGGTTAATGTAATACTGCCGTTTTCCTTACTGAAGTTGAACGGAATTGATCCCGCTTGATTATAAACCTGAATGTTTTCAATATTTTCAAATCCGAACGAAATACTGTACGAAGGCGTATATATAAATTCTTTTTTATTTACTATTGTTATGTTTTGCGTAACGGTAGCCGACCCTTCTTCAGGTATTAAATAAGTATTTCTTGTTGAAATATCGAAATTCTCATCGGCAAGCGCGTTTTTTGAAAAAAGAAAAGAAGCAGTTAAAAGAACAAGTATAAGCTTAAAAGAGAACCTCATCTTAGAGTTTTTTTTAAATAGTGTCCCGTATAGGATGAAGGATTCTTAGAAATATTTGAAGGTGACCCTTCAGCAATTATCCGCCCTCCCTTATCTCCTCCCTCAGGACCTAAGTCTATTATATAGTCGCAATTTTTTATCAAATCAAGGTTGTGTTCTATTACAATTACAGTATTTCCTTTATCTACCAATTGCCTTAATACAATTATTAATTTTTGCAGATCCGCAAAGTGAAGGCCTGTTGTTGGCTCGTCCAGCAGGTAAATGCTTCTTCCCCCTCCTTTTTTTGATAGTTCTGCGGCAAGCTTTATTCTCTGTGCCTCGCCGCCTGACAGAGTTGTGGCGGATTGTCCCAGCTTTACATAAGAAAGCCCGACCTTCTCAAGAGTTTTCAATTTGTGTGAAAGAGGTTCGTGAAATGAGAAAAACCTACTTGCCTCTTCAATGCTCATGTTTAATACGTCTGAAATATTCTTTCCCTCAAATTCTATTTCGAGCGTATCTTTTGTGTATCGCGCGCCATTGCAAGTTTCACAGGCAACATAAACATCAGGTAAAAACTGCATTTCGATTTTAATTTGTCCGTCTCCCTCGCACGTCTCACAGCGTCCTCCTTTTACATTGAAGGAAAATCTTCCCGGAGCATACCCTCTCATGCGGGACTCTCTGGTGTTTGCAAAAATTTCCCTAATGTATGTAAACGCCACGGTATAAGTAGCCGGATTTGACCGCGGTGTTCTGCCTATTGGTGACTGGTCTATCATAAATATTCTCTTGATTAAATCATCATTAATTAACTCTTTAAATTTTCCCGGATTCTCCTTATGAAACGGATTTTTTGCCTTCGCAATCGCGTGGTATAAAACATCATTAATAAGAGTAGATTTTCCGCTGCCCGATACTCCGGTTACACAAATAAATTTGTTGAGAGGAAATCTTACATCCAGCGCCTTAAGATTATGCTCATTTACTCCCCTTATTTCCAAATATTCATTATTCACCTCTATTTTTTCGCTTCTAGGAATTTCTATTTTCCTTTTTCCTGATAAATACATTCCTGTTAAAGAATTCTTATTTTTCTTAATCTGTTCGGGGCTTCCTTTCGCCATTATTCTGCCGCCCGCCTCCCCCGCTCCCGGACCAATATCAAATATATAATCGCTCTCCTCCATCATTTCCTGATCGTGCTCGACTACTATTACTGTATTTCCGATATCTCTAAGATGTTTTAAGGTGACTATCAGTTTTGAGTTGTCTTTTGGATGAAGTCCAATTGACGGTTCGTCGAGTACGTATAGGACTCCGGAAAGGCCGCTTCCTATTTGCGACGCAAGTCTTATCCTCTGTGCTTCTCCACCCGCAAGACTTTGCGCGCTCCTTGAGAGTGTTAGATATGAAAGCCCGACATCATTTAGGAAAGTAAGTCTTGCAATAATTTCCCTTAAAACCATTTGCGCTATCTCTTTCTCTTTTGCAGTTAAAGAGGCGGATAAATTTTTAAAAAATAAAAGCGTTTCATCAATAGAAAAATTTGAAACTTCAACTATCGATTTTTCAGCAATCGTTACGGCTACGGCTTCTTTTTTTAACCTGGTTCCATCGCATTCTTCACAAATAGTAGGTCTCATGAATTTCTGTATTTCATTTTTAACTATCTCGGAGTCGGTTTCGTGATACCTATCCATAAGATACTTTACTACTCCCCCGAACGGCTCATAAATTACCGTGTTCTCACCAAACCTGTTTTTTCCCTTAATCTGATAGATTCTCTCTCCGGTTCCGTAGAGAATTAATTTTTTTTGCGAAATGGTAAGATTTTCAACGTAAACATCAAGAGGAATTTTGTTTTCCTCAAGAACCTGCTTTATAGTGCGAGTTAACCATGTATCGCGTTCTTCAAGGTTTGAAAACGGCATAATTCCACCCTCTAGAATTGTTAGGTTACCGTTTAGGACAAGGTCTTCGTTTACGGTTGAAATTTCACCCAAACCGTTGCATCTGGGACACGCTCCATATGGAGAATTGAAAGAAAAGAGCCTTGGCTCAATTTCTGAAACAGAAGTCCCGTCCGCAGGGCAGGCAAAACGTTCGGAATAAAGAAAATCTTCTAAATCATTTGGCTTTTCAGGAAAATTAAAGGATTTGTCTTTAACTTTACTTATTATCAGTTCTCCATTCCCTAGTGATAGAGCCTGTTCTGTAGAATCCAAAAGCCTTTGTCTTTCGTAATTTTTATCCAAAATTAACCTATCTACTATAGCTTCAATCGTATGCGCGTTTGTTTTTATTAAAGTAATATCATCTGATAGATTGAATACCTTTCCGTCAATTCTGACTTTTTGAAACCCCCTTTTTCTTAAGTCCTTAAATAGATCCTGGTATTCTCCCTTTCTCCCTTTTACAATGGGAGCAAGTATCATTATTTTTGAAGGTACGCCTGAAATAAACTTTTCAGTAATATCGTCAACAATTTTGTCTTTTGTGGTTCTGGTTATTTCTCTTCCGCATTTCGGACAGTGCGGGTGTCCGATTCTGGCATATAAGAGTCTCAGATAGTCGTAAATTTCCGTGACTGTTCCGACAGTAGAGCGGGGGTTATGGGAAGTCGTTTTTTGGTCTATGGAAATACTTGGTGAGAGGCCGTCTATAAATTCTACATCGGGTTTTTTCATTATTCCCAAAAACTGCCTGGCATAACTGGATAAACTTTCTACATACCTTCTTTGGCCCTCAGCATATATAGTATCGAAGGCAAGACTACTCTTTCCGCTGCCCGACAGTCCCGTAAAAACGACAAGCTTATCCTTCGGGATTTCAAGATCTATGTTCTTTAAATTGTGCTCGCGAGCTCCTTTTATGACTATTTTCCTATCCATGAAATTAAAAAATTAAAGACAACCATTATAGCCTAAAAGCATTATCTTATTCAAGAGCACGCATTACCTCATCTAAAATATTGGTGAAACCGATTCGTTACCTCATTTACGTTTCTTGGTGAAATACAATCCATACATATTCCGGAGGGAGGTGAATATTATATGGATATATTAGCAAAGCATGCT
>Ga0210057_1008838_pt1 | contig 11810 bp, 12 predicted proteins | sample CryGeyCG2114_010_2_FD_183968 | JGI IMG/M metagenome (GOLD analysis project Ga0210057, IMG submission 183968) | Groundwater microbial communities from aquifer - Crystal Geyser CG10_big_fil_rev_8/21/14_0.10 (SPAdes) (version 2) | ecosystem: Environmental > Aquatic > Deep subsurface > Groundwater ...
CATTGCTCTCACTGCTCGCGCCCGAGAGCTGCGGCAGAATATGACGGAGCCGGAGAAATTACTTTGGCATAAGGCTCTGCGTACCCGCCAGCTTAGTGGCTTTAAGTTTCTCCGCCAGAAGCCCATTCTCAATTATGTTGTAAATTTCTGGTGTGCGGATCTGATGCTGGCGATAGCATTAGACGGTGACAGCCATGACGAGCAAGCTGGCTATGATGCCAAGCGGAGTGAGCGATTGGCGGCATTGGGTATTCTTGCCGTGCGATATGATAATCGGGAAGTGCTGAACAACTTTGACGGTGTTTACCAGGACTTGTTGCGACGGGTCGAAGATCGAAAGCAAACCCACCCTAACCCTCCCTTCAAAGGAAGGGGGACGACTATGCCACCTTTGCGCGACAGCAAGCAGCTGACGGCCAAGCAGCGGGAGGCGGCAGCGGTATGGATCAAAGGGGAAGCGTCGGCATGGGCGGTGGGCGAAGCTTCAGTTGAAGAAATCACTGAGTTGAATATTTTGCGAGCATCCCACTTGGCAATGCGGCGGGCGATTGAGGCGTTATCACGCCAACCTGACTTGCTGCTGATAGATGGTCGACCGGCGAAGCCGCATGAACATATTCCGGCTGTTTCCATCATTGGCGGCGACCATCTTTCTTGTTCAATAGCAGCTGCTAGTGTCTTAGCTAAGACACACCGTGATGCCGTGATGCGAACACTGGATGAACAATACCCGGACTACGGCTTGGCCGCACACAAAGGCTATGGCAGCGCAGCTCACCTGGCGGCACTGAGGAAATTCGGAGCTTCGCCGGCTCACCGGCCGACATATGCGCCGGTGGCAGCTACTTTGACAAATTAGGCGCGGCAGGTATGATTACGTTCTAATCATTCCTATGGCCGTACCCAAGAAACGGACTGCCCCATCGAAGCGGGACCACCGCCGCAGCCACCATGCGGCGAAGCCCGTGCAACTTGCCGCGTGCCAACGCTGCCAGGCGCCTGTCCGGCCACATACGGCCTGCCCGAATTGCGGCACGTATCGCGGCCGCGAGGTGATTGACGTCATGAAAAAGCTTGACAAGCGGCAGCGGAAGGCCAAGGAGAAAGAGCTGGAGAAGGCGGGGAGTCGGTAATCGGTAATTTGAGCAGCGCAGTTTCATTGCTGACTTGTGGTTTCCAATTACGAGTTGCTACTCCCGATTATTGACTTGCCCTCCCCTGGGCTATACAACTGGAAGTAGCCCTTTTGTTTCTTATTTTTTCGTTCTCTCACCATAGTGTATGGCTAACCGGCACTTATCCCGATCTGTCGCTCTGCAGAGTCTTTTTGAGTGGGATTTTCGCGGTCAGAAAGACCCGCTGAAGGAGATTACGCAGCACAATACGGTCGAGTTTGCGCCGGGCATAGATGATACAGATTTTATCTATGACCTGGTGCTGGGTGTGCTGAAACATTTGCCCGACATTGACGTTCTCATAACCCGGTCGGCGCCGGACTGGCCGCTTGAGCAGATTACAACAGTAGACCGGAATGTGTTGCGGCTGGGCATTTACGAGCTGATGTTCGCCCAAGCCCAGGACGTACCGCCGAAAGTGGCGATTAATGAATCCATTGAGCTGGCGAAAACATTCGGCGGGGTGAGTTCCGGCAAGTTTGTTAACGGCGTGCTGGGAACGATTTATAAGCACATGGGGGAGCCCCGTAAGGATGAGTGAGCTCATCCTTGCAAAGAGATCACTATTCAATTTTCAAACATGGGTGGCCAGGACTTGTCAGCGTTTGAAAAAATTATTGATGTTACCTTCCAGAACAAAGACCTGCTGCTGCAGGCGTTTGTGCATCGCTCTTACTTAAACGAGCACAAAGATTTTCGCCTGGACCATAATGAGCGACTGGAGTTTCTGGGTGATGCGGTGCTGGAGCTGGCCGTGACGGAACACTTGTATGCGCATTACAACTTACCGGAAGGGGAACTGACGAATTTGCGGGCGGCGATTGTGCGGGGGGATATGCTCTCGCAGGTGGCAGATGAGATTTCTATGGGGGATTACATGCTGCTGTCGCGCGGCGAGCAGAAGGGCAGCGAGAAGGCGCGGCAATATATTCTGGCGAATGCATTTGAGGCACTGATCGGTTCGTTGTATTTGGATCAGGGCTATGCAGCGTCAAAGGAATTTATTGACCGGTATATCGTGGCAAAGCTGCCGGGAGTGATGGAGTTGGGACTGCATGTTGATGCCAAGAGTAAGTTCCAGGAGCTGGCGCAGGAGCGGTACCGCATTACCCCGTCGTACCGGGTGTTATCTGAAGAGGGGCTGGACCATGACAAGCAATTTGTTATCGGAGTGTTTTTGGGGTCGAGGCAGATGGGTGAGGGGTCCGGCAGCAGTAAACAGGAGGCGCAGCAGGTGGCAGCGCGGCGTGCGCTGAAGAAATTACAAGACTCAACGGCGTAAGGCTCGCTAACCAACGTATGGCAGTCTCAACAATGCACAAAAAGAAGTACAAAACAGCAATAAAACATACTGCCAGGGCACTAACACTTAGGCAGGGATATATTTCTATTCCTGCTTTTTGCATGTTTTCGCTTTTTTAATTTTTGCCTTTATGTCTCTGTTCATTATTTGGTTCATCGTTAGCCTCCTTTTCCTAGCCGGCCTGGCTGGCATTTTCATTCCCGCGGTACCGGGAATCGCGCTGGTATTTGCGGGCATTCTGGTGTATGCGGCAGTAACCGGCTTTGCGGTTATCAGCGTGCCGATGGTGATTGTGCTAAGCCTGATTGCGCTGTTGGCCTGGCTGGCAGATTGGTTTGGTCCGGCGGCCGGCGCACGGCTAGGTGGGGGCGGGAAGGCGACGATACTTGGCAGTGTGATCGGCTTACTGTTGGGCCTGATGATGGGCAGTCCGCTGGGAATAGCGCCGGGCGCGTTTCTAGGCGCGTTGGCGGGAGCATTGTATGAGGGCAAGAGCGGCAGTGCTGCCAGCCGGGCAGCGGTGTTTTCTGTGCTCGGCCTGCTGGGCGCGGCGGTGGTGCAGTTTATCCTGGCGCTGGGGATGATCGCGGCGTTTTTCGTGGCGGTATACTGGTAGGACTTATTCCTTTTGACAGCACGCGGTGATGCATCTAGGATAGCTCTACATGTTGCGACTACGATTACAGCGCCGCGGGAAGACAGGTTACGCCACTTATCGGGTGGTGGTAGCCGATCAACACGCGCCAATTAAAGGTAAGTTTATTGCTGACGTGGGGCATTACAATCCACATACGGATGCCTTTGTGGTAGATACAGGTGCTGTGAAAAGCTGGTTGGATAAGGGCGTGCAACCCTCGGCGACGGTCAATAATTTACTAGTGGAGCACAAGGTGATTGCCGGTGACAAGGTTACCAGTTGGAAGCCAAAGAAAAAGAAAGAGGCTGCGGCATAAACTGTCCAAAGAAAAAATACGCACAGCAAACAGTTACGAGCAGAAAAAAGAAGGGCAGGGACAAGACCAGAAGGTGCGGTTTTTTGCTCTCAAGTAGCCTGTATTAAGTTTGGGCTTTTATGAAGTCTCTGTGTTACTTTCTTGTGTTATAGTCGGTTTTATGCTAGCGTTCAGGCTATCCGAGACTCGGTAGAGGAACTGTGGTCGACGGTTCGTTTTTCTGCCGAGATCGGCGCACTTAACACCCTATAACTGCAACGGTACGTATCCTATGGCTGATGAGCGACCAAGTCACGATCAGGAGTTTGTAGAGTATGTCGTTAAATCGATTGTGGACCACCCTGATGATGTCAAAGTGGACCGGACGATTGATGAGATGGGCGTGCTCCTAACCCTGACGGTGAATCCAGAGGACATGGGTCAGGTGATCGGCCGGCAGGGTGCGACGGCGAAGTCTGTCCGCACACTGCTGCGGGTGCTCGGGGCGAAGAACAATGCCCGGGTGAACCTGAAGATCAACGAGCCGGAGGGTTCGGAGCGCGGTAAAGAAGCGCCCCAGCCGCCGGCAGCAGCGGAGGAAACGCCTCCTACCCAGTCCGTGGAAGAAGCGATTGACGACCTGAACATCTAAAAATAGACACGATTTGAAAAAGCTCGCTCCCGGGTGGGGCGAGCTTTTGGATGTAAAAGCCCTTCACAATGCATCAAGGGCTTGGTGCTGTTCAGCGAAGGAGCAAAGACCATCTCTGAATTAAATGTCTTGAGACTTCTTAAGCAGGTTTTTTGTAGCCTTAAGTCAAGAAGATAAATTTGAAGTCGGGGTCCCGTGGGCAATTAGGGGTGGCACCGTAGCCATCAAAAGTGCAGAGCCACAGAATGCCATTGTAGTGCGCGACGTTGAAGATACGATGAATGCCGTTAGAGTCGACGAAAGACTCCATGGCGATGCCGAGATGTTCGTCGGCTGGTTGCTCTGCGTATTGCCCGCGAAGTTGCGGACCAATCTCAGGTGGGCACAACTTGAGGCCATACTCTCTCGCACGTTGCCAAATGATGCCCTGTGGGGCAGATTGATCGAAACCTAAGTCGTATCCAGCAACGGCGACTAAGTCAACCTGCCTTTCTTTCCTGACGACAGTGAACGCGTTGTCCGTCATCATGTGAAGGGCGGGGTCATTGCAACGCATACCTCTTTCGGTAAGCCAATTTTTTAACCGCTTTTTCGAGGTACCGCCAATCTCAATACTTTTCCAAACTTCCCAGTTTGATCTGGACATGATAAGTCTCCTAATTGGAAAGTGAACAAATGTCTATCAGCAGAAGGCAACGAGCCCTACACTGAATTTGCAATCCTGGCATATTTAAATAATTATGTCAATATGCGCTTTGATATCTTAACCCTCTTCCCCGAGCTATTTGCCCCGCATATCTCCGCGAGTGTAATTGGCCGCGGGCGCGAGCAAGGGCTGCTGGACGTGCAGGTGCACGATATCCGCGAGTATGCGACGGATAAGCACCGGATGGTGGATGATACGCCGTATGGCGGCGGGGCCGGGATGGTGATGAAGGTCGAGCCGATTGATCGCGCCCTGCAAGCAGTGCGCGGGAGGGCATTCCCCCCTGATAAGGGGGGCCGGGGGGGTTCCTCTTCTCAGCGTGATTTAACCCTCTCTGACTCCCCCTTATCAGGGGGAGAAACTCGGACCGTGGTTCTTTCTGCTCGGGGTAAACAGTTTACGCAGGCGAAGGCGCAGGAATATGCGCGCCTTGATCATCTCATTTTAATCTGCGGGCGATATGAGGGAATTGACCAGCGAGTGGCGGACCATCTGGCTGATGAAGAGCTGTCGATTGGCCCGTACGTGCTGGCCGGCGGAGACGTGGCGGCGATGGTGGTGGTGGAGGCGGTCTCTCGTTTGGTGCCAGGCGTACTGGGGAATCCGGCGTCATTGGAAGAGGAATCTTTTCATACCCCTCTGCCCCCGCCAGAGGCGGAGGCACCTCCCCTTCGAAAGGGGAGAAAAAACGAACTTTCCCCTCCTTACGAAGGAGGGGTGGCCCTTCGGGCCGGGGTGGTTGAATATCCTCAATACACGAAGCCAGCCGATTACAAAGGCTGGACAGTGCCGGAGGTGCTGCTGTCTGGCAATCATGAGGAGATTAGAAAGTGGCGGGAGGGGATGCGAGGAGAGAGTGCCGGCCAGTCTTGACAGGCATTTTAGCTGCCCTATAGTGGGGTATGTAATCCTTAAGTAATTTAGTATCTATCGGGTTACGATTTTGTCTGGAGTTGTTACGGTTAACAAAGAGCGAGCGTGCTATCAGTCATACTCTCTCTTTTTTGATCGCAAGGAATGCACGTCGTCAACTGAATACAGTAAGTAAGTAAGTAAGTAATAAACTGCAAAATTCTGTGCGACCGTATATATACGTCTATCTCGCAACGTCTGCTTGTATAAGCAGGAATGCGGGGTGAAGTGGTCTTCTCGTATACGAAAGATCACTTCTTAACTAAGAGTTTGATCCTGGCTCAGGGTGAACGCTGGCAGCGTGGATAAGGCATGCAAGTCGAGCGGTTTAATTTCAGTTGCTTGCAACAGAAATTGAATAGCGGCAAACGGGTTAGTAACACGTGGGGAATCTCCCCGGAAGTGGAGGATAGCCCGCCGAAAGGCGGGGTAATACTCCGTGGTCTGGTAAGACGAACGTCTTACCAGTAAAGCTCCGGCGCTTCCGGAAGATCCTGCGGCCTATCAGCTTGTTGGTAGGGTAATGGCCTACCAAGGCGACGACGGGTAGGGGGTGTGAGAGCATGATCCCCAACACTGGGACTGTGACACTGCCCAGACACCTACGGGTGGCTGCAGTCGAGAATCTTCGGCAATGCACGCAAGTGTGACCGAGCGACGCTGCGTGGAGGAAGAAGGCCTTCGGGTTGTAAACTCCTGTCGTGTGGGAAGAACTTTGACGGTACCATACAAGAAAGGGGCACCTAATCTCGTGCCAGCAGGTGCGGTAAGACGAGAGCCCCGAGCGTTACCCGGAATTATTGGGCGTAAAGCGTCCGCAGGCGGTATGGTGCGTCTGCTGTTAAATCCGAGGGCTCAACCCTCGGCTGGCAGTGGATACGGCCATGCTTGAGGAACGGAGAGGTGAGTGGAACTCCTGGTGGAGCGGTGAAATGCGTTGATATCAGGGGGAACACCAATTGCGAAGGCAGCTCACTGGCCGTTTCCTGACGCTCATGGACGACAGCGTGGGGAGAGAAGAGGATTAGATACCCTCGTATTCCACGCCGTAAACGATGTCGACTAGGCATTGGGAGTTTCGACCCTCTCAGTGTCGAAGCTAACGCGTTAAGTCGACCGCCTGGGTAGTACGAGCGCAAGCTTAAAACTCAAAGGAATAGACGGGAGTCCGCACAAGCGGTGGAGCGTGTGGTTTAATTCGATGCTAAGCGAGGAACCTTACCAGGGCTTGAAATCTAGCTGTGGTTTTTCCGAAAGGAAGAACGTCTTTGAGATCGCTAGACAGGTGCTGCACGGTTGCCGTCAGCTCGTGCCGTAAGGTGTTCCCTTAAGTGGGGTAACGAGCGCAACCCTCGTCGCGTGTTACTTTTCACGCGAGACTGCCGCGGCTAACGCGGAGGAAGGCGGGGATGACGTCAAATCAGCGTGGTCCTCTGACGCCCTGGGCGACACACGCGCTACAATGGTCGGGACAATGAGTTGAAAGCAAACCCGCGAGGGGAAGCAAATCTCCCAAACCCGGCCTCAGTTCGGATTGGAGTCTGCAACTCGACTCCATGAAGCTGGAATCGCTAGTAACCGCAAATCAGCCATGTTGCGGTGAATACGTTCTCGGACTTTGTACTCGGATGCCTTGCAGCTGCATCCGCCAGCCGGTGACCTGTCTGTCCGGCAGGCAGGAAATCCGGCCGCAAGCATGTAGAGCTTGCGAAGTGAAATCGCAGTGTTAGCTGGCGACAGCTAGCATGAAGGGCGAAAGTAGCATCTATCAGCTTGAATACTCGTTTTAGGCTCTATTCATTGGCGACCCTGCGAGTACATGGGGAAGCTATCTGCAACCTATAGTGAATAGAGTGCAGGAGTATCGAGATGATAGAAAATGGTGGACGCAGTGATCGAGGGAGATCTTGTTCGGTGTTTGTTCTTCAGTGTGCTATACTCTAGCGCATGGGAGGGCGAACTAAGGCTGTTGAGCAATCAGCAGCAGAAGCCGGGCAAGAAGTCAGCAGACCTCATAGTACCAAGCGGCGGCCGTATGATCGCAATCCAAATTGCGCGGCGCCGATTGGGAAGGAGGAAACCCAAGCTTTGCCTCTTTCGGGAGGTTATGTCGCCGGTTTCATTGACGGCGAAGAATCGTTTTATGTGGGCATTAGCAAACACAAGACGACCCGGAGCGGCATTGAAATCCGGCCGCAGTTCTCAATTGAACTGCGAGCAGACGATCGCCACATTCTTGAACGCATTATGGTCACGATTGGCTGCGGAAAAGTCTATGACTGTTCGTATGATCGGTATGGATGGTTTCCGCACGCCAAGTACAAGATCTCAAGCGTTCAGCAGATCGCAGAATACTTGATCCCTTTTCTGGACAAGCATCCTTTGCAAGCGAAAAAGGCGGGATTCATACCGTCTCTTCCGTGAAGTTGTTATCATGGTTCGCCGCAAGGAGCATTTGACTGAAGAGGGGGCACAAAAAATCAAGGCGCTGCGGGAAGAAATGCGTAAGAATGGGAAGAAGCAAAAAATGGGAACCGCCAGGATACGGGAAAACCGTTCGTCCGGTGGTGTGAGGCGCACTACTTGACAAAATTTGTTAATTAGTGTGACGTCGATACCGCCCGTCAACTCAGAAAAGCTGACAGTACCCGAAGATCCCGCATTAAGCGGGGGCCACGGTAAGGTCAGTGATTAGGAGTAAGTCGTGAACCCTTTGCGACTCATGACCGGTAACGGTCACGCACAAACTTGGCTATATGCTGGGACATCCGTGTATGTCGCGGTACGAGATGGAAGCTACAATTTGGCATTCTGTCCGTGATAATCCGTCGACTGCGGACAATCAGCAGGAAACCGAAAGGGATCCTCAGAGACTATATGCCGAGCCCCTGAACCATATGGGTTCAGGATGAAGATATAGTCCGACCCTCATGGCGACATGAGGAGGCAGGCAGAAATGACCTGCCCCCATTTCCACTGCGTAGGTGGAAATGGTTGTAACAATTGTGAACAAGGCATCGCTAGGGGAACCTGGCGATGGATCACCTCCTTTCTAGGGAGAACTTTATCTCGTCGGGCTCTGCTTTGGCAGATCCGCGGGACACCCTAGAGGTCGATCCCCGTAAAGTGGCTTCGCCACCACGGGGCTAGCCGCAAGGCAATGGAAAGCTGGCCATCCATTTAAAACATGCGGTCAGCACAAACGGCGTATCTATACGGCCGCACAGAGGATTGCAGCTACTACAAAAAACAGCCGGGATGGCTGTTTTTTCGTACTGTGGCTGTGGGTTGAGCTTCCCGTTCTTTTCTTGTTCTGCTGGGTTGTGGCATAATCAGCATATGTCCTCCTTCCCCTGGCGGATCACCAGCCTGTACTCTCACCCTTTTCCTGTTACCGCTGACGGCCTGTACGCCATCACTGTTGCTGCCACCTGCCGGTCAGGCGCGCGCAAATTGATCAACACGGCGGAGAAGACCTGCGGGTGGAGATTGACGGCGTGGCGCTGCGGGAAATACCTCCATTGGCTAGAAAACAAGAATACGACATTCCGCCAGCCTGGAGCGGTACGCAATCACAGGGTTTGCCTAAAACGGTTGTGTTTGTGCTGCGGCTGGCAGCCGGAGAACATACGCTGAATTTTGTGCCGTACCGCGGGGCGGAGATTCTGGCTGAGCCACAAGTGAAACTGGTTGCCGACCCCCGCTCCTGGCTAGCTGTTGCGAACAAGCAGGCGGAAGAGAACGATCGGCGGCCGTGGCAGATGATTGCGCTGATTAATCTGCCGCTGAAAAGCATCTCGCTTGATGCGACGGCCGAGTGGCGCTGGCGGGATAGTGATGATTTGAAACTGATTGTGGATGGTGTGGTGAAGCCGAATCCAAGCTGGTTAGCTATCTTGCGAAAGGATTGGCTGCTGTCGGGCAGTTTGCTGAAGTGGTTGCGGAAGAGCCAACAGCAGCACTTCGCTTTCGAGGAAAATCTGCCAGTTGGCATCCACTACATTGAGCTGTGGACAGATCGGCAGCCGAGGGTACATGTGTTAAAGCTTGATCTTGGAGAGGTCGCCGAAGATGAGGAGCAGCCAGAAGAGCCGCCGACGGAAGAGCCAGCGCAGCGAGTTCCTACTGTGGATGATCCTGAGTGGACGGGAGACTTCGAAGATGATACGGAGCAGATGATTTTGGCCCGGGTGATTTTTGGAGAGGCTCGAGACTCGTTGCTGTCAGATAAGGTCCGAATTGGTATCGGTTGGTCGATACGGCGCCGGGTAGAAGATAACCGATGGGGCGCTACTTACAACGACGTTATTACCCAACCAAGCCAGTACAGCGCTCTCAATGAGGACGACGATAACCGGGAGTATGTTGAGGATCCTCTGCACCGTAATGATCAGCTTTATCGAATAATGTGGCGCCGTTGCTACGAAATCGCGGGCAAAGTTATTGCCGGCGAGCTACCTGACCCGGTTGATGGCGCTAATCACTATTATGATATCAGTATTGATGAGCCCTGGTGGGCAAGTCAGGAAACGTTCGTTATTCAAATTGATACGGTGCGCTTCTATAAGTTATGAGGCGTTTGAAGAGTGCCCTTTCTACGTTATTTTTTGTTGCTCTCCTTTTTACTGTTGTTTATCTGTCAGGAACCTTGGCTGAAATGCTGGCAGAAGAAAGCTGCATTGCCAGTCAAAATTTAGCCGCCCAGTCGGTAAAACAATGTTCTTCTCCCGGTGTGCACTTCATAGGTGAACGCATGGACGTACGGGACTTGCCGGATGCGGTGCTCGATTACCTGCCAAAGCGATCGCGTCAGATATATCTCACTGATAACTACAAAACAGTGTATGAAGATGATGAAGGCAGGTGGCGTGAGATTTACTATGATGAGTATCCGGTCAGCCAACTGAGGTTTGCTCCGCGATCGCTCAATGAATACACTATTGGCTTCTTTTATGATCCGGAAGGATCACAGGGTGATACAGTGCTCGTGATAGTAGGAGAGGAAACAGGCAATGCGAAAGAGGTGTATCGCGGTAATTTCCGCACCAGCTCGTGGGAATGGGATGGGCCGGAGCGGGTGATTGTGTACTACAATTGCGGCACGGCGTGTCTATATGCGTATAAAATTGATATTGCGACCGGGGAGCGGGTGGATGAGTATCACGTGATTACTGACTATACGCCTCCGCCGAAGGCTGCCGGATAATTAGTCCGCTGATGTTGCCGCACGCGCCGTATGGCGCAGTTTTTACAGAAACCGGCGCAACTGCTCAGGCGTCAGGCCAGCGTGGCGAAGGATGCTGTGCAGCGTGCCTTTGCGAATCACTTTGTGATTGGGGACAATGACAGTCTTAGTGGCGCCGTTAGCCTGGCGCTTTAATTTTATGTGCGAGCCGCGCTGGCTGATGACTTTGAAACCGAGATGTTGTAATACCTTAGCGAGCTCACGCGCTGATACTTGCGGGCTGCGAGCCACAGGTTAGACCGTGACGGAGGTAACCACCTCGCCCCGGCGCGTTTTCAGGTTAGCGAGCGTTTCTTCGTCGGCGTCCTCGAGATAGAGTTCGATGGCTTCGGCAATATTGGCGCGTGCTTCTTCGAAACTATCTCCTTGCGAATAACAGCCTGGCAGGGCAGGAACGGAGACAGAATAACCGCCGTCTTCTTCTTCCTCAAAAAAGGCCATGTAGGATTTTATCGGTTTCTTTTTCATGCGACTAGCATACTGATTATTGGGCTGGTATTCAACCTTGTCAGGAGCGGTAAAAAGAGTTTTAATGGCTAACACGGCAGGGTTCCCTGCTCAGGCGCGTGTAGCTCAGTGGTAGAGCACGTCACTGATAATGACGGGGTCGGAAGTTCGATCCTTCCCACGCGCACACTTACTCGCCCGTTCTCTTTTCTGACCATAGCCGCGGGCGGGAATCCTTAATGTAAAAATTTGCATAGTGAATCTGGTCATCAAAAAAGAACGGGCTTGCTCGTGCAGTACGCCGGGCGGGTGTAACCGCTCACAGGTTAAGGATGTGGTAAGCTAACAACCGTTAACCAAAACCAACACGTAAACAAAAATACCTCTATGCCCTTCCGTCTCTCGGAAACAACCATTCGCCAGCGCTTCGTGGAATGG
>Ga0210057_1008839_pt1 | contig 11810 bp, 14 predicted proteins | sample CryGeyCG2114_010_2_FD_183968 | JGI IMG/M metagenome (GOLD analysis project Ga0210057, IMG submission 183968) | Groundwater microbial communities from aquifer - Crystal Geyser CG10_big_fil_rev_8/21/14_0.10 (SPAdes) (version 2) | ecosystem: Environmental > Aquatic > Deep subsurface > Groundwater ...
TATGACTCAAAAAGCAGAAGAATATTTAAAAGGTTGGCAAAGGTGTAAAGCTGATTTTTTGAATTTCAAAAAAGAAGTTGAAGAAAAGCAGAAAGAATGGCAAGACCAGGGCAGGGGAGAGGTAGTTTCAAAAATTCTGCCGGTTTTAGACGGTTTAGACCTCTTGACAAAAGAGTTAAAACGATGCTTAAATATTAAAGCAGTACCGACTAAATCCAAAAAATTTAATCCCGAGATTCATGAAGCAATTGCCAAAGGCAATGGCACAGGCGATAAAATAGAAAAAGTACTGCAAAAGGGCTATTTTTTAAACAAAAAATTATTAAGACCAGCCCGGGTCAAACTAGAATAGGAGGTGAGATTTGTGCGAAGCTTAATTAACTGGGATCCATTTAATACTGATCGGTTTTTTGAAGATGATTGGTTTCCAACAATGCCACAGTGGGGATTGGGCAGAGTTTTACGCTCAATGGTTAATCTAAGAGCTGATGACAAGAAAATTAAAGTTGATATTGAACTGCCTGATGGCGCTGATGTTGATAAATTAGAAGCAAAATTAGAAGACGGCGTTTTGAGTTTAACAATTCCTAGAAAACCAGAAGAGAAAGAAAAGGCAAAAAAAGTTGACGTTAAAGTTAAAAAATAATTAGTTATTTTTTCGTTGTCCGCCTTTGGCGGACAGCAGAAAGATAATTAACTTATTAAACTTATGTCAAAAATATTAGGTATTGATTTAGGCACAACTAATTCCTGTATGGCGATTGTTGAAGCTGGCGAACCGCGCGTTTTAGAAAACAAAGAAGGCAACCGAACAACGCCATCAATCGTTGCCATCACAAAAAAAGGCGAACGATTAGTCGGGCTTTTAGCTAAACGTCAAGCAGTCACTAATCCGGACAACACAATTTTTTCTGTCAAACGTCTAATCGGCCGCAAGTATTCAGATGCTGAAGTGCAAAAAGATGTTAAATTACTGCCTTATCAGATCAACCAGAATATGGAAATTAAAATAGGCGACAAGTGGTATAAATCAGCTGAAATTTCAGCTATGATTCTGCAAAAATTAAAGCAGGACGCTGAAGAAAAATTAGGCGAAAAAATTAGCGAAGCAGTAATTACTGTGCCGGCTTATTTTGATGATTCCCAGAGAAAAGCAACCAAAGACGCGGGCGAAATCGCCGGTTTTAAAGTGCGAAGAATTATTAACGAACCAACAGCCGCGGCCTTGGCTTATGGCTTAAATAGAAAAAAAGACGAACAAATCGTTGTTTACGATTTTGGCGGCGGCACTTTTGATGTTTCGGTTCTGGAGATTTCAGAAAGCACGGTTGAAGTTAAGGCAACCGGCGGGGACACGCATTTAGGCGGCGATGATTTTGACCAAAGAATTATTGACTGGATAGTTTTAGAATTCAAGAAAGAGCAGGGTATTGATTTATCAAAAGACAAAATGGCTTTACAGCGCTTGAAAGAATCGGCTGAAAAAGCAAAAATAGAGCTTTCTTCAACGCCGGAAACCGAGATTAATATTCCATTTATTACGACTGACGAAGCCGGGCCGAAACATCTCAATCTTAATTTTAACCGCGCCAAGCTGGAAGAGCTGGTTGGCGAATATATTGATAAATCAATTGAAAAAACCAAAGAAGTTGTCAAAGACGCCGGCTTTAAAATGTCGGATATTGATGAAGTTGTTTTAGTCGGCGGCCAAACCAGAATGCCGGCAATGCAAGATGCTGTTAAAAAGTTATTTAACAAAGAGCCCCATAAAGATATTAATCCTGATGAGGTTGTCGCAGTCGGCGCAGCGGTGCAAGCCGGCATTCTGCAGGGCGATGTTAAAGATGTTTTGTTGCTCGATGTCACTCCGCTCACCCTGGGAATTGAAACATTGGGCGGGATTCGCACTCCTTTAATTGATAAAAACACAACAATTCCGGCTTCCAAAACTCAAATTTTCTCAACCGCGGCTGAAAGCCAGCTTTCGGTTGAAATTAATGTTCTTCAAGGCGAAAGAGAAATGGCGGCTGGCAATAAATCTTTAGGTCGATTTATTTTAGACGGTATTCCGCCGGCGCCGCGCGGTATTCCGCAGATTGAAGTAACTTTTGATATTGACGCCAATGGTATATTAAATGTTAAAGCCAAAGACAAAGCAACTAATAAAGAACAATCTATCAGAATTGAGGGTTCGTCTGGTTTGTCCAAAGACGAAATTGAACGCATGAAACGCGAGGCCGAAGAGCATGGCGAAGAGGATAAAAAAAAGAAAGAAGCGATAGATGTTAAGAATCAAGCCGATGCTTTGGTTTACGCAACTGAAAAGCTAATTAAAGAAGCCGGCGATAAGATAAAACCGGAAGATAAAAAACAGATAGAAGAAAAACTAGAAGCATTAAAAAAATCCGTCTTGAGTGGAAAAGATTCTGAAAATATTGAAGAGATTAAAAAAGCTTCTGAAGAATTATCTCAAATAAGTCAAAAAATCGGCAGCCAGATGTATCAGCAAACACAACAAGCCCAGCAAGAGCAGCAACCAAAGCAAGAAGAGAAAAAATAAGGTTGACTGTTAATTTACTTTAGGTTAAAATCATAGTATGAAAGATTATTATCAAATTTTAGGTGTTTCTAATGATGCATCGCAGGATGATATTAAAAAAGCATTCAGGCGCCTAGCTCATCAATATCATCCTGACAAAAAACAAGGCGATGAGCAAAAATTCAAAGAAATAAACGAAGCCTATCAGATTTTGTCTAATCCTCAAAAACGCCAGCAGTATGACTATGGCCAGGCAAGCGGTGGATTTGGAAATTATGATTCTGGCGATTTTGCTTTCAATTTTGGCACGTTTTTTAATTTAAACGATTTGTTCAAGGATTTCTTCCGACGAGGTTATAGCCAGCCGCAGGAAGTAATTTCAATACCAATTTCGTTTGAACAAGCGCTAAGCGGCGATATATTTGAAATCAAAGATAACGAGGACCGATTGATTCAGATTAAAATTATCCCGCCAAAGCTTAACAGCAAACAAAAGAAAACATTAGAAGATCTTAATTTATGATAAAAATTCTATTTTCTGTTTATATTGCTCTTCTTCTGACTAAAATTTTTCCTTTTCCAGCGCCTATTTCTCCTTTAGCTCTTTTTGTTGTTTTGGTAATTGTTGTTTTCCTGTTTTTATCGCAAGCAAAAATTTTTAAGAAAACAAAAAGATTTTTCAGCCGCGAAATAGCTTTGTCAATTTCGATAGTCGGCTTACTTTGCGCAATTGTCTTGTCTTTCTCTGAAATTTCTTTATTTGATAAACTGCCAGGCCAAGTTCAGCAAATTTTTATTTCGCCATATTCGCTTTTTGCCTGGCTATCACTGCCTCTTGTTGCCCTGGCCCTGATTAAAAAAACAGGTAAAGACAAAGAATAATATAGGTCCATAGCTCAACGGCCCGCCCGCCATCGCAAGCCGAGCTTGCGAGGCGTTGCGGGCGGGTAGAGCAACGGCCATTATTATGTATTACACATATGTTCTAAAAAGCGAAAAAGATGCGAATTTATATATTGGTTTTGCGTTTGATCTACAGAAAAGACTAAAACAACACGTGAATGGCCGAGTTTTAGCAACTCGCGATAGATTACCAATAAAATTGGTTTATTATGAAGCTTGTTTAAACAAAGAAAAAGCTGTTAAAAGAGAAAAATATTTTAAAACCGGATTCGGCAGAAGATTTTTAAAAGAAAGACTGTAATTTTATTTATAGGTCCATAGCTCAACGGTAGAGCAACGGCCTTTTAAGCCGCTGATCAGGGTTCGATCCCCTGTGGACCTACATATTGACAAAATCCTGTTAAAATACTAGGATTTTATTAGTTCATTACAAAGGAGGAAACCAAATTGGCTAAAAAGAAAAGCCTAAAAGAGGCGCTTAAACCCGAAAAAGAAGATCTGCAAGACCTGCTAGACGTTGACCCAGCTCAAAAAAAAGAGGAAAGCCCCTTAGATAGAGCTGCTAAACAAGCAGCAGAATATGTGGACATCAAAGAAAGAATTAAAGGCCTTGAAAAGCAGGCAGAAGCTTTAAAAGCCGATTTCGAACCCGTTGTGAAACCATTGGCAGAGAATGGCACATGGTTACATAAAGGTGTTCAGGTTCGTTGGATTGAAGCCAAGACGCAATCTGCAGAACCCCAGGATTTTTACGAGTTAGCTGGTGATAGCGGACTGCCGTTTTTGATTGTTTCCGTGACTAAAGCGCGAAAAGCAATTGAAGCCGGCATATTGCCAATCACCCAAGAACAGCTTGATAAAATATCAAGCTGGAATTCCTATGAACGCTTTGAAGCTAAAATAGTTTCGCTTGAACAAGCAGCTAAATTATTCGCACTTCCGTTCTAGAGGCAAAGAAAAAAGCCTGCAGGGAAAATTTTCTAATTCCCTATGGGCTTATTTTATTTTTTTCAGCCTCCTTTTTTTGAAGGGAAGAGCTAGGAAGCGCCTAGCTCTTCCGGAGATGAAATGGACTAGATTAACCATCTTTATAATATAAAAATATTTATCTCTTGTCAATACTTTATGGACCTACATATTATCAACCAATTCTTTAAAATTTTTTATTACAAGCCATTTTTCTTTTTTGTCAAAATCTATTTGATAATGATTATATAAAACTTTGATAATATTTTTTGGGCAAAGCATTAATATCTCTGCAGAATCATCAATATAAATATCGGGCTTATATTTTTTGATAATATTAGGCTTTTTTGATTTTGGGCAAAAAATGATTTTATCAAAATAAGCTGTTAAGTTTTGCTTTTTAAGCCATTTTCGCGCAAATAAACCCTCTTCTTTCCCGCGGGCTGAAATAATAACAAGAGAATATCCGCAAATTTTAAGTTTTTTTATTAAAGCTTTGATCCCGTTGCACGGTTTAAATTTTAAAGTTTCTTCACGATAAAGAGAGTAAGCTAATTTCTTATAATTTGACTTTCCAATAATTTCTTGTAAAATATTAGAATGTGTTTGTTGAGGAGTAACAGGAAATCCTAAATTTTCAGCTAATTTTATTTTAGCTGGAATATGATTTGCTATTACTCCGTCAAAATCAAAACCAATTAAAATAATTGGTTTTGAAAAGGAGGTTTTATTTTTGGACATAGTTCTTTTACAAACTATATCATTTAAAACAATAAAAGCAAATTTGAGGGATGTAAGTTTGCGAGAAGATAAAGGCAAATATCCTTACAAAGAGGCTAATATTGTTTTGACAGAATTTAATCCTGATCATCTTAAACCAGCTGCATTTTATATCTTAGACGAACAAATGCAAACGCATCGGCAATTGCGCAATATCCTTTTGAAGAAATATGCTTTAGACATTTTAAAGCTCCGGTGCGGCTTGGTTTATAGATATGCTAATCAGATTCATACAATGTATCCACCAATTATCGAGGAGTTTGGTGAAGACCATATAGTCCTAGATGGTCTTCACCGAGTTGCGTTAGCACGAGAATTTGAAACGAATATTGCGTCTATTTTCATTTCAAAGGTTTCTTCCGATTGCCCTTTCCCTTGTTTGCCTATTGAATGGGCGCAAGTTAGTTTAGTCCAGGCAGTGCCGGGAGTAAAACGTTTGCCTCGACGGCCTGATGCATACTATAGCTTACATCGGAATCTGAACATTTTGAATTTAGGAGGGTCAAGACAAAATGGAGCCAAGAATTAATATCTTGGCTCTTGTTAATTTTTAAAAAACTTGTTAAACTCAATTTATATGCAACGAACTTTGATTCAAGACTTAAACAAAAAACAATGCTCGACAAAGTAATTCTCTTGATTATTGCTTTATTGATTATATTAACTGTTTATATTGGCATTGATAATAATTATCAGAAAATAAGAACCTCGCTTATCAGTCCTGATAATAATTGGCTTAAAGCCGAACTTGTTCCGGAATCGCCATTCCCCTTGCAAGCCAAAGCCGGCATTGTCATTGATCGCCAGACTAATCAGATTCTCTACCAAAGAAATGTTGATTTGCAATTGCCAATTGCCAGTTTAACAAAATTAATGACTGCTTTAGTAGTTGATTATGACCAAGACTTATTTAACAAAATGCTGATTGCTTCAGACAACCAAGCAGCTGAAAAATTAGCCAAAGAAGATACTATCAGCAAGATGAATCAAAAAGCGAAAGAGCTTGGCATGGACAATACTTACTTTGTTGACACAACAGGCCTAGGTCCGGGTAATGTTTCAACAGCGAACGAGCTTGTTTTACTGACTGAAGAGGTGTTAAAGCATCCTGATTTGATTAAAATTCTAGGCACTCAAAAATATCAAAATTTTGAAAACACAAACAAACTGCTTGCTTTGCCAACCGTCATTGCCGGTAAAACCGGTTTCACTGATGAAGCAGGAGAGTGCTTGATGCTGGTTACGGATAAATATATTAGTATTGTTTTGAATGCTGAAGACAGATTTGAACAAAGCGAAAAATTAATAAAAATACTTGATAACCAATAAACTATGTTAAAAAACAAAATTTTAATAGTTGAAGACGAAATCTTGATGCTTAAAACCTTGGTTAACACTTTGAATAATCATGGCTTTAGCACCCTAGAGGCTCAAGACGGCGAGCAAGGGCTTGCATTGGCTTTGAAAGAAAAGCCTGATTTAATTTTGCTTGATATTATTATGCCCAAGATGGACGGTTTGGCAATGCTTAAAGAATTAAGAAAAGAAGCTTGGGGCAAAGAAGTGCCAATAATTTTTTTGACTAATTTGTCTGACCCGGAAAAAATTATTCAGGCGACAAAAGATTATACTCAAACTTTAGATAATATTGCTTACGAGTATTTAATCAAATCAGATTATCACTTGGCTGATGTTGTTAAAATAATCAAAACAAAACTAGAGATAAGCTAAATGACTCTGGCACAGCTTTTAAAAAACTTAAAAAAAGAAGCGCATGGCATAACTTGCGACTCTAGAGAGGTTAGAAAAGATTATCTTTTTGTTGCTTACCAAGGCATAAATCAAGACGGCCATAAATTTATAGAACAAGCCCGAAAAAAAGGCGCTAAAATTATTATCGGCGAAACAAAAAATTGCGATATCCAAGTCCAAGACGGCCGCGAAGCAGTTGCTTCAATTGCCGCCAATTGGTTTAACAATCCAGCCAAAAAATTAAAATTAATCGGCATAACCGGCACCAATGGCAAAACATCAACTGCCAAAATGCTGGCAAAAGTCTTGAATGCCGCTTATATTGGCACTATTGGCTACGAGTATAAAAGTATTAAATTCCCAGCCCGCGAAACAACGCCTGATGCAATAACTTTACATAAAATTTTGCGCAAGTTTTTGGACGCGGGAGCAAAATATGTTATCATAGAAACAACCTCGCAGGGACTGGTCCAAAAAAGATTATTTGGCTTAAATTTTGAAATCGCTATTTTTACAAATTTAACGCAAGACCATTTTGATTATCATAAAAACTTTAAAAATTATCTAGCGGCTAAACAAATTCTGTTTGACCAAGCTAAAATCGCAGTCTTAAATAAAGACGACAAAGCCAGTAAAAAATTCAAGCATAAAAAAATCTTTTGGTACAGCAAAGCAGATATTAAATTAAAAATGCCAGGCGAATTTAACCAGTATAATGCCGGCGCAGCTCTAGCCGCGGCTAAACTTTTGAGAATTCCGGCAGAATTTTCAAAAAAGATAATAGCTAAAATAACTGTGCCCGGCAGATTTGAACCAATAGGGGATAGAGTGATTGTTGATTATGCTCATACGCCTGATGCTTTAGAAAATTTATTAAAAAATGCTCGGCAAATTACTAAGAATAAGTTAATTTGCGTTTTCGGCTGCGGCGGAGACAGAGATAAAACAAAGCGGCCGATTATGGGCAAAATCGCCACAAAACTTTGTGATTATGTTATTATTACTTCTGATAATCCTCGGACAGAAAATCCCAAAAAAATTATTCAGGATATAATTGCCGGAATTGCAAAAAATGCAAATCTTGAAATTATAGAGAATCGAGCTCGGGCAATCGAAAAAGCAATAACAATTTCGCAAAAAGGCGATTTAGTTGTTATTGCCGGCAAAGGCCATGAAAATTATCAAATTATAGGCACAAAAAAAATTCACTTTGATGACCGAGAACAAGCACGAAAAGCGCTTTCAAACGGCTAAACCATGATTTAGCCGTTTTTTTGGATTGATAAAGCAAGGGAAATGTGATAGAATGAAATAATGATTATGATGCGGGATTTGCCAAAAGAAGAAAGGCCCAGAGAAAAACTTCTTTCAAAAGGACCAGCGACTTTAACTGATGCCGAGCTTTTGGCAATTCTTTTAAGGGTAGGAACTAAGGGTAAATCCGCCATAGGCATCGGCCGAGAAATTATTAAAAAGTATGGAGGATACAAAGGTATTGCCGATCGCAGTTTTGAAGAATTTAAACAAATTAAGGGACTAAATAATGCAAAAGTAGCACAACTCGCAGCTGCTTTTGAAATTGCTGATCGTATAGTTAAACAATTAAGAAAAGAAGGAAATTTATGAAATCAAAAAAATTCACTGATCCTTTTGGCAAAATCACGCATATTCAACGCAAGCAAACAAAAGAATTATTAGATCAAGTATTTGGAGATTTCGCTATAAAGTTTGGTTTAAATTTTTTCCAAGCGGATATAGTTGAAAAACTATTGTTATACAAGAAGGAAAATAAGATTTATCTCCAATGTTTCTTAACAGCAAAAGAAAGGATTGCTAAGCCAGAAGAAATTGTGCGGCAGTTAATGCTTCTTTATCTCCATAAAAAATTAAGTTATCCGTGGTCGCAAATGGAAATTGAAGTACCCATAAAAATGGGCGTAACTTATGCCAGCAAAAAGGCAGATATTGTAGTTTATCAAGACGACGACAGAATCAGCCCTCGGATTATTGTGGAATTAAAAAAACCAACCCGCCGTGATGGTTTAGAGCAACTGCACTCTTATATGAATGCTACTGGGGTTTATTTCGGTGCTTGGATTAATGGTAAAGAAAGTGTTTCACAATTACGCACTGAACCAAATATTTTCGAAGAAATTAATCGTTTGCCGGCAATTCACGAGACAATAGACGATATAAAAGAACCCCTGCAAAGAAAACAATTAGAGCCAATTAAAAATCTCAAAGAAACAATTCAATATCTAGAAGATGAAGTATTGGCTAGCGCTGGAGTTAATACTTTTGACGAGATGTTTAAGCTCATTTTTGCTAAATTATACGATGAATTTGAGCATCGTAAAGATAGCGATTATATGGATTTTAGAACCACTACAGGTTCTTTAATAGAGCAGGCCAAACGCATTAAAGATTTGTTTAGCAAAGCTAGAGAAGAATGGCCAGATATTTTTGACGAACACGATGAAATCAAACTGCCGCCAGCTGCATTGGTTTCTGTAGTTTCAGCAATGCAAAAGTATAAATTTTTTGATGGTGATTTAGATGTGCTTGACGCAGCTTTTGAGTATTTGGTTAATCCAGAGCAAAAAGGCGGCAAGGGACAGTATTTTACCCCGAGACATGTGGTGGATATGATGGTTAAAATGCTCAACCCCAAAGCTCGCGAAAATATGATCGATCCGGCTTGCGGACCTTGCGGCTTCCCGATTCATACCTTTAATTGGGTTAAAAACCACGAATTAAAAGACCAGCCAAAAGATAGAAAAAAAGATTATGCCCAGCGCCGTTTATTCGCCATTGATTTTGATATCAGATTGGTCAAGGTGGCCAAGGCCTTAATGTTAATTGCTGGCGATGGCCGGACTAATGTTTTTCATGCCAATAGTTTAGATTCCCGCGATTGGGCTGGCAAACCAATAGGGCCAGTTGTTAAAGAGAAGATATTTGATGTTTTAATGACTAATCCGCCATTTGCTGGGGAAATAAAGCAAGCCGAAGTTTTAGCAAAATACGCTTTAGCTTATAAAGGGGATTCAACAAAGAACAAGCGAGCCAGCCAAGTTAGTCGAGAATTGCTTTTTATTGAAAGGTCGCTGTGGTTTTTGAAGCCAAGCGGCAGAATGGCTATTGTTTTGCCTCAAGGAATTTTGAATAATACGAATGCTGAATATGTTAGAGAATGGATTATGGACAAAGCGCGCATTTTAGCTGTTGTTGGTTTGGGCCAAAATACTTTTAAGCCTTTTACCGGAACTAAAACCTCTGTTTTGCTTTTACAAAAACACAAAGAAAACAAAGAATTCCCAGAAGATTATCCAATTTTTATGGCAACAAGCCAAAAATCTGGCAAAGATAACTCAGGAGAGTATATTTATAAAGAGATTGATGGCAAGCGGGTTTTAGATCACGATTTAGATGATATTGCAGAAGCGTTTATTGAGTTTGCTAAAGAGCAAAAATTTGATTTTTGGGGATAAACCATGAGTTTTGATAAAATAAGTCAAATAACTGAATTTATAGCTAACGTTATCACTATTTTTGGTATCCCCGGGATTCCTTATATTTACAAAATTTGGGTTTATGATAGAAAAAATTATAAATTCATGAAAAGTCCTGAGGATATCCCCATGGGAGAAGTAACCCAAGATCTGTCTGCAATTGCTTATCAACCAAACATAAAAATAGAAGATATTAACAAAGGTCGAATCAAAATAATAACCAAATTTAGCATTAAATAGAAACTATGAATTATAAAAAGATTGATCCTGAACAAATTGACATTCGACAGGGAACTATAGAGTTTTGGATTCAAGAAGATAAAATCCAATGGAATGATAATAAAGCAACTGTTCTATTTAATCTCTCGCCTAATAATAAGAATGGAAGCCTTTTTATGGTCAAAGATGATGACAATAAATTAAAATTTTTTTATGTAGTTTTAGGGCAGGGCAGAGCTGACACAGAAACAGATGTTTCCGATCTTGCACAAAACAAACCGCATCACATAGTAGCAACTTGGAGTTTGAAAGACAGAAAAGCTAATCTTTATGTGGACGGAGGTAAATTAAAAGACGAGGGTTATTTAAATTAAGTTTTAATGACTTATTCCATAATCCAAAAGTCTCAACTCGAAGGCGCACATCGGCTGGATGCAGAATATTATCAGCCGAAGTATTTGGAATTGATAAAACTTTTAGAAAAACAAAAAACGCAAAAATTAGAAAATCTTTTAACTGATATTAGATATGGTATTTATACTGAGCCAGATTATTTAGAAGAAGGAGTGGATTTTTTGCGGGGTTCGAATTTATGCGCATACGGCATAGATGGCGATATTTTAAAAGTAAATAAACTTGCGATACCTAATGAAAAATACTTGCTTAAAGAAGGGGATTTATTAATAGCCCGAAGCGGGAGCGTGGGACAGATTAGCATTATCGCGCCTGAATTTAAAAACGCTACTTTTGGGTCTTACACCATCCGCTTTAGGGTTCAAAATATCAACCCCTATTTTTTGTATGTATTTTTAAAAACAAAATACGGCAGATTACAAGTAAAAAGATTAAGCACCCAAGTTTCTCAACCAAATATCAATGTGCCGAATTTAAAATTAATAAAAATTCTCAAAGTTGATCCCAAAGCACAGGATAAAATAGAAGTTTTAGTCAAGCAAAGTTATCAGGAAAATAGAAAATCTAAACAATTATACCAACAAGCCGAACAAGTGCTTTTAGAGAAAGTTGGATTTAATAAAATCAATCTTAAAGATGATTTGTGTTATAGGAGCACATTAAAACAAGTCCAAGAGTCGCATCGTTTTGACGCCGAGCATTTTCAGCCGAAGTATCAAAGATTA
>Ga0210057_1008840_pt1 | contig 11809 bp, 9 predicted proteins | sample CryGeyCG2114_010_2_FD_183968 | JGI IMG/M metagenome (GOLD analysis project Ga0210057, IMG submission 183968) | Groundwater microbial communities from aquifer - Crystal Geyser CG10_big_fil_rev_8/21/14_0.10 (SPAdes) (version 2) | ecosystem: Environmental > Aquatic > Deep subsurface > Groundwater ...
AGCAAATGAAAAACGCTAACTCAGAACAGCGTCAGTCAATGATGGAAGAATTCAAGCGCCGCTACGAAGAAGCGCCTGAGGTGTAATACAAAACCGCCCTTAAGGGCGGTTTTGTATATTTTGGTGGAGGTGGGGAGAATCGAACTCCCGTGCAGTAGAGGGGATGTATATGAGTCTACACAGCGTAGACCATCTTGGTTTGTCCCGCCGAGGCGAGACAAGTTTAAGCAGTGTGTGTCAGAGATGGGCAGAATCACATACTGCCGAGTTCCGTAAGTTTAAAGCGCACTAAGGAACGGTAGTGCACCCGAGTCCGAAAAGAATGACACCGCAGTGAACGTATCGGACGTCAGCTAGTGCGATGGTCGCTTAGGCTAGTGCGTAAGCGAACTGGAGATCCTTTGCCTGAATTGGGCTCAGAACTCCTGCAAAAGTGTTTTTTGCATTTAGAAGTTGGAGTTTTTAGGGAAGTACTCCACTTCCACTGTGCACATATACATACCTATTCTCTCTGTCGAAGCCAATCACCCCCCACGTGGGATAGCGATTCCGCGGACGGAATCTATCCCACGTGGGGACCGACTAGAGTTTTATGTAAATGTTCTACGCGAAGCGACGCTTCATCAGGCGTTCCATGTTTTTCTTTTCATCTCGCGCTTTGATGGTCTCGCGCTTGTCGGCTTTCTTCTTGCCGCGCGCGATTGCCACTTCCAACTTTAAATTGCGGCCTTTATTATACACTAAAAGTGGCACAACTGTCAATCCTTTCTGGCTTTCGGCACCGAGTATTTCAGCTACTTCATCCTTCTTTAGTAATAGACGGCGGGAGCGCTCTGGATCATACGACTCCGGCGTGTTGCCTTCTTGCCAGGGAGAGATAGTGGCACCTACCAAAAAGGCCTCGCCGCCGCGCACCACCACACGGCTTCCCACGAGGGATGCCTTTCCGGCGCGCAGGGATTTCACCTCAAGCCCGAGCAATTCTAAGCCTGCCTCAAATGTCTTGAGTATTTCAAAATCAAATCGCGCCTTTTTGTTTGTTATCAATGCCATGCGTTTACTATACCTCGTGGGCGCGCTCCGGCCACCTTGCCTCTTTTGCCGCACGCTTTTGTTCAAGGCGTTTTCGCGTATAATGCGCGGGTATGGCAAACTTGGCTCCAAAGAAAGGCGCTTCACAAAAGAAAGATAGCGGCAAAGGATCAATGCCGCCGGAGAGGCAGAATTTCTGGATTCAGGTGCTCATAACCGTAGTAATTTTCTTATTATTGCTTGGCGGATATGCCGGAGTCCAGCGTTATATTCAGGATGATGAAATGATTCCGCTCTCGCAATTGGCAGGGGACATTAAGGCGGGAAAGGTAGTGTCAATAGTGGTGAGAGGGGACGACATTGAAGCGACTTATACGGAAGACGAAACCAAAAAGAAGTCGCGCAAGGAAAGCGATGCGTCGCTTACCGAAACCCTGACGTCTTCCTACGGAGTCAGTCCGGAGGAGCTCGCGGCGTTGGAAGTGACGATAGAGAATCCAGGCGGCGTGCGGTTCTGGACGCTCACTCTTCTGCCACTGATCCTTCCTCTTTTGCTCCTGTTCGCGCTTATTTGGTATCTTTCAAGGCAAGTGCGAGGTGCGGGCATGCAGGCGTTTACGTTCGGACGCTCGACTGCTCGCATGACAAGTCCGGACGACTCGGCGCAGAAAATCACCTTCAAAGATGTTGCAGGCGCGAAGGAGGCGAAAGACGAATTGACCGAAATTGTGGACTTCCTTAAGAATCCGAAGAAGTTCATCTCCATTGGCGCGCGCATTCCAAAAGGGGTGCTTTTGATGGGAGGTCCGGGCACGGGAAAAACCCTGCTTGCGCGCGCGGTAGCGGGTGAAGCGGGTGTGCCGTTCTTCTCCATCTCGGGTTCTGAATTCGTGGAAATGTTTGTCGGTGTCGGCGCTTCTGTCACTGGGGACACGCCGGTTTTGGTACGAGACAAAAACGGTGTGCGCCTCATGCCCATCGCCGAAGTCGTTGATCCCTATTATAAAGAGAATGAATCCGACAGGGTAAAACGCGTGCATGGGCTCGAAACGCTTGGGTACAAACGGGCTGAAAGCAAGTTCTGGGGCTCGAAGTCGGGTGACAAGGCATTCTTCGGCGGCAGTGCCTGGAGCGGCGTTGAGGGCGTGTACCGCCACAAGGTTACCGACGTCTACCGAATCCGCTACCTCGGCGGCGAACTGCGGACCACAGGAGATCACTCCGTATTCGTACGCGAGCGCAACATGATTCGCAAGAAACGCGCCGACGAGCTGAAAGAGGGGGATGTGCTCGTGAATCTGCCGTTTAGGGTGCGCGGCGCATACGTACCGGGAGTTGGTACGACACACATGACACGTGCTCGTGCGTTTGAAGAGGCTACGCCTGCCGTGTTCAATATATATGGGGAAGAGGAAGGCGTCGCGCGCGAAGCATACGCATACGCAGTCGCACAGCGCGGCAAGATGCCGCAGAGGGTGATTGCCAGTCGGCTCGGTGACCAGCAAATGACCATATCAAACTGGCAGCGCGGCGTGCACGAGCCGCGCGTACTCACATCCCCGGGTGTCGGCGTCGTGCCGCGCTCAGTCGCATCATCTCCTGAACTGATGCGGCTTGTCGGATACTATGCCGCCGAGGGTCGCACAACAACCCATTACATGCAGTTCGTGTTCGGTCTGCACGAACGTTCTCTCCATGACGACTGCCGCCGCCTTATTGAGGATACATTCAACGTATCGCCGCACATGCAAGCAATGCCGGAGACGAACTCGATGCGTATCACACTCCACAGCACGTCAATCGCGCGGTTCTTTGAAGCGCAGTGCGGCACGGGGAGCAGGCAGAAGCATCTGCCTGAGCACCTCTGGACCGCTTCGAAAGACGAGTTTCTCGGGTTCCTGGAAGGGTACTCTCGCGGCGACGGATACACGACCAAAGACGGCAAGCTCAGCATCACGTCCGTTTCCCAACAGCTTATTCGTGAGCTTGCCTGGCTGTGCTCGATGCATGGCATTCAGGCGGGTGTGCGGCAGACACACACGCCTGCGCGCGTCATCCGCGAGGGCACTGAGCCGGTTTCGGCGTCCACCGCGTGGAATCTTATCATCGGCAAGTCGGCGAATCCGTTTCGCCAGTATGACGGTACGAAGAACCAGTTCAAGCGTCCCATCGTGCAGTCAGTCGAGAAAGAGTCGCATGACGCCTATGTATATGACCTGTGCGGATGCGAGAACGAGGCGTTCTTCGGCGGCGAGAAGCCCCTGCTTCTTTCGAACAGCCGCGTTCGCGATCTCTTTAAGATGGCGAAGAAACTCGCACCCGCGATTGTGTTTATTGATGAGATTGACGCGGTTGGCCGCGTGCGCGGTACCGGTGTTGGCGGTGGGAACGACGAGCGCGAACAGACCCTTAACCAGATACTGGTTGAGATGGATGGCTTTGAGCCGAATGAAAAGGTAATAGTTATGGCCGCCACGAACCGCCCGGACGTCCTTGACCCGGCACTCCTGCGGCCCGGGCGTTTTGACAGGCGGGTAACGATTGATTTGCCGGATAGGGAGGACAGGAAGCAGATTCTTAAAATCCACGCACGCAAAAAGCCACTTGGCCCGGATGTGGACATGAGCGTTATCGCCGCACGGACTCCCGGCTTTTCAGGCGCGGACTTGGCAAATCTCATGAATGAGGGAGCGATTCTTGCGGCGCGCGAGAGTCGCAAGGAAATAACGCAGTACGACCTCATCCGCAGTATTGAAAAGGTTATGTTGGGGCCTGAACGGAGAAGTCATGTCCTAAACAAGAAAGAAAAAGAAATCACCGCGTATCACGAGGCGGGGCACGCGCTCATTGCGTCCATCTTGCCGTATGCCGACCCGGTGCATAAAGTTTCCATCATCAGCCGCGGCCGCGCGGCCGGCTACACCTTGAAGCTTCCGTTTGAGGATCGTCGTATGCAGTCGCGCAATGAATTTTTGGATGATATTGCCGTGTCGCTTGGCGGCTACGTCGCGGAGAAGATGATTTTTAATGACCTAACAACCGGCGCATCAAATGACTTGCAGGTGCTGTCCGCGCTTGCGCGCAACATGGTAACGCGCTGGGGCATGTCGGAGAAAATGGGGCCGGTTGCGCTCGAGGCCTCAGGAGGAAAGCCCTTGTTTGGCGTGGGGGTTGAAAGCGGTGAGATATCCGAAAAGGTAGCAGCTGAGATAGACGCCGAGGTCCGCTTGATAATTGAGGGTGCCTTAAAGAAGGCGGAAAAGGTTCTAGCCGAACACCGCAGTGTGCTTGATGCGATTGCCGAAACCCTGATGGAAGTGGAGACGCTTGAGCGCGAGGACTTTGAGAAAATCCTCATTGCAAACGGTATTACACCGAAGCAAAAAGAAGACATAGAGCACCAGCCGTTGGTGTAAGAGAATTCAGAAAAGAGCCATAAAAATGCCGGCTTTTGCTTGCCGCGGGCGTACATATTTGGGCAACCCACGTTGATTTCGAGAATGATGTTATATTTCCGGGCGATAGTAATGACAGCGCGCGCAAGATGCAAAAATTCTTCAGCACTGTTTGTCGCGATGTTCACTACCAGCGTTTTTTCTGCATCGCGTGCGATTTCGCACATACGTGGCAAGTGCCTCTCGAGGTATGCAAGCCCATTGTTTGGAAGGCCGAGAGAATTGACAGCGGTTCCGTCATCGGCGACATCGAAATTTGTGCCGCCCGTGTTTCCTTTGCCACCTCCCTTGGTGAGCGAACCGACGAGGATATGCGTAAGGTGCGGAATCTTCGCCAGCTTCTCAACGTGCCCAACCGTTTTCGCCCACCCAGCCGCGTTCATCAACCAAAAATCACTACGAACCATGACACACCACCCTTTCAGCTTGTTGGCTCTGCAAACGAGCACACCCTAAGGAGTGAGAAACGCCAAGAGATTGTAGGGAAGTAATTCATGGCGTACAGTATGCTTATGCGCCCATAGCTCAATTGGTTAGAGCATCCAGCTTATACCTGGAAGGTTTCTTGGTTCGAGTCCAAGTGGGCGCACATATATGTAAGCAGAGGCGGCTGTTCCCTACGCTTAAATATGGTAGGGTTAAGTAAGCAGAGCAATTGTGCTCTATGCTATGGCAAGAAAGGAAATGCCATGAAATTACCTGAATGGATCATACCTGCCTTCTGGTGTTCATTAGGCACGGTGGTGGCGGTGGCCGTTGTAACGCTCAGTCTCGGTTGGATAGTCACCGGCGGCACTGCTGAAAGGCAGGCGGTAGAGCGTGCGAGCGAAGCCGTCGTGTCGGCGCTGGCGCCCATATGCGTGCACCAGGCGATTGCCGACCCGAAATACGGGGCTCTCATGACGCCGATCAACGATGCCTCGTACTGGCAGAGGGGCAACATGGTCGTTGAAGCCGGCTGGGCCAACATGCCCGGCTCGGACAAGGCGTTCTCCGGCGTTGCCGAGGAGTGCGCTCGCGTACTTGTGGACAAGTACGCTACCAAGCAGGCGGCGACCAAATAGAGGTCTCTGTCATGGAACTTTACGGGAACTGCCGCCACATAGGAGATACACAATCCTTCGTGGCGGTTTTGTTTTTTCAAATATTTAACCTAGATATTTTGCCGTTGCCCCAAGTAGCATATGACCCAGTAGCCCGCGGGCATGATGACAGCAAACGGCAGGAGGCCGCCGATGAGGATTCCGACAATACCAAAGAGTCCGCCACTCAAGATGCCGATGTACGAGAAGGGAAGGGCGATCAAAAACGGAACCAGAAGCCAAGCCCGCCCGCTCCCGAGTTTGTTTGCAAAATACATTGCAATGATGACGGAAATGATTCCGACAGCAATGATAAAAATATCAAGAGATGTGAACGTCGTGTTTATACTGCCGAATCTGGACAAGAACATAATCTGGAAAATCAGGTACATATACAATCCGTAAAGGATTGACCACTGGTATGAGAGATAGTCCATAGGCGTTTCTTATTTGTATGCGTGCATTATACAGGAAAAAATGGTCAGGTTCGGCTGGATCATGGGGCTGTGGATTGCCTTCCCGCATGACGGAAAATTATGTAACAATATGAGAGTAATGAAATACAGGATTTCCGGTTTTTTTGTCGCTGTCGTTTTCGTTGCTGTTCCCGCATTGTCCGGTGCCATTACTCTGCCTGAGTTGGTTGAATTGTTCATAAACCTCGGCATCATCGCTCCAGACAAGGCGACTTCGGCCCGTGCCGCCATATCAAACATAGACACGACCGGCACCGCGCAGGCAGTGCCTGGCATATCGGGAAGCACTGCTGTGGTAGTGGCAGCGAAGAGCTCTTCCGGAGCTACGGGCGGTGCGTGTCTTGCGCTCTCGCGTACGCTTTCTAGGGGAGATGTGGGCGCTGATGTTTCAGAGTTACAACGTGCTCTTCAGCGGACCGGCGACTTTACCTTTCCGGAGATAACCGGTTTTTACGGATCTGCTACCGAAGAGGCGGTTAAAAGATTCCAGGCGCGCATGGGGGTCACTTCCTCCGGCACGCCGGATACGACCGGCTATGGATTGGTTGGCCCGCGCACTCGCGCGGCACTAGCCGGCTGCTCCTTGGGCTCCGGTAGCGCGGCCGATATTCCCACTCCCGCAAACAGCGGTGCCGTCGGAGGCATTTTGAAAGTTTCTCCTACGTCGGGCGCGGTGCCGCTTGCCGTTGTTGTAACTGCCGAGGTAAACGCTTCGCGTTCCTGCGGCGCATTCACCTACACTCTGGAGTTCGGGGACGGCGCAAGCGAGCAGATCCCCGTGCCTCAAGGCACCTGCAACAGCATCACGCGCACGTTTACTCACACATACTCGGTCTCGGGGACATACACTCTGCGCCTCGGAGCGTCCGGATTATTTACGACCGTCAGCGTGACTGCCGGCGCATCCAACACTCCACCTGCAAATGCCGGCCAAGGATCGGCCAATTTCTCCGTTTCCACTGCATCCGGCCCTGCTCCGCTCGAGGTTACTTTCAAGGCAAATTACGGCGGCTTCACTCAAGGCAGGTTTGAGCTTGATTTCGGAGACGGCACGTCCGCCGTGGACGTGAGATGCACCGCTTTTGCGGAAGAGTGCGAAGAGCCCGACTCCATAAAACACACTTATCAATCCGCCGGAACATACACGGCAAAAATAGTCCACGTTGACGCTACATACGGAACTCGAACCGTGCGCGACTCCCTGAACATCCAAGTGGGACAGCCGCTTGCCTCCGGTGCGCAAACGGGGAACGTCGGCGATAGTACAAGCGCCGCACCTCAGCTTCCTGTTTCCGTGGAGCCCGGGTATCAGGGGGATCCTTTCGCTCTTCGCGCGGTGTTTGACATCGGCTCGCCGTGCTCCGCGTACACCCTTACCTGGGGGGACGGTACGAATTCTTCAAGCAATGGAGGAGGAGTGTGCACGCAGGTGGTAACGACCGTGCGCACCACTCATACATACAAAAGCGAAGGAACGTACACTATAACTCTGGTAAGGGAGAACGCCGCCGATGTAATAACTGTTGCCATCGTCAATTGATTAATTCAGTAGGTTTTCAGTTCGCCATCATTCATCGTGAAATAGTTCCGCCAAATGCTCGGCGCGTTTTGCAAGCGCCGGATAATCCGCGAGCTCCGGTTCTTTCGCCACTATTGCCTGCGCCTCTTTGCGCGCGGCCTCAATAAGCCGTGCGTTTTTGAGTGCTTCCATCGCCAAATCCGAAATACCCCACTGCTTCCTCCCGTAGAAATCTCCCATGCCGCGCAACATCATGTCCGCTTCAGCGAGCGCAAATCCGTTGCTTGTGTCCGCCATCGCCCTTAGCCGATCGCGCGACTCTTTCATTTTTGCGTCGGAAAACAAAAAGCAATGCGCTTTGTGTGAGCTCCTCTGCACTCTGCCGCGCAACTGATGAAGCTGTGAAAGCCCGAAGCGCTCCGCGCCCTCGATGATTATGCTGGTGGCATTTTGAACATTGACTCCCACTTCAACAACCGACGTGCTGACGAGAACGTCTATTTCTCCGGCATTGAATTTGTCCATTACTTCGTCTTTTTCCTTTGGCTTTAATTTTCCGTGCATTAGACCTATTTTATAATCGGTGAAAACCTCTTTCTGCAGGCGCTTGGCTTCCGCCCGCGCCGATTTTACTCTCAATGCCATTGCCTTGCCGGGGTCCGGCTCTTCTATACGCGGGCAGATTACATACGCCTGCCGCCCTTTTTCTATTTCTTCTCTTACTGTCTCGTATGCGAGTTCCCTTTCCTTCGGGCTGACAATTTTGGTTTCAACGCTTGCCCTGTTCGGAGGCAATTCATCAAGTACTGAAATGTCCAAGTCTCCGTAGATGGTGAGTGCGAGTGTGCGGGGGATGGGGGTGGCGGTCATTGAAAGAAAGTGAGGGACTGCCTCTCCCTTTTTTGCGAGCGCTTTTCGCTGAGCCGTACCAAAACGGTGCTGTTCGTCCACAATAACGTACGCGAGGTTTTGGAACTCCACGGATTTCTGAATCAAGGCGTGTGTGCCAATCACAATCGCAATCTCGCCATTGGCGACCCACTTCAACATTTGCGCGCGCGATATCTTGGTCGGCCGTTCTCGGTTGAGCTTTGACGGGAATTTGTAGCACCCGCTTCCGGTGATGAGCGCGATGTTTATCGGAAGTTCGCGGTACATTTCAATGAATGATTGAAAGTGTTGGCTTGAGAGTATTTCGGTTGGCGCCATGTAGGCGACCTGCAGTGTCCCGGCGGAGCGTCCGGCTGGCCGGCTCGTCACCACCGCGTAGGAGGTCGCGGCGGCCACCGCCGTTTTACCAGAGCCCACGTCACCTTCCAGCAAGCGCGCCATAGGGTGTTGCTTCGCAAAGTCACCAAGAATCTCGTTCACGGCGCGCGCTTGCGCGCCGGTTAGCGGATAGGGAAGCGTGTCAATAAATGCGGCGATTTTTTCGTCATCCACCACAACCGGCAGTGCTTCCTGCGTATTGTTGAGTGCGCGCTCTTTCTGCTTTGCCACCTGTATGACAAAAATTTCTTCAAAGGCGAATCGCTTGCGCGCTCCTTCTGCATCGCGCGCATCTTTTGGCGCATGGATGTAAACGAGTGCAGAGGATAGCCTGGGCAAGTTGTACTGCTTTGCAACGTGCGGAGGAATAACATCTTCAAGCTCTTCAAGCACGCCGCTCGTGAGAATGCGCTTCATTGTATGGTAGAACCATTTGCTTGTTACGCCACGGCTCTCAGGGTACACAGGGAAAAGCGTATGCTCGGCTTCTTGCTCGCCGCCCTGCATGTTCAAAAGTGGCTCGGGAATGGCATCTGCGGCAACTGACTCAATTTCGGGGTTTGTGATGTAGGGAGATTTCTCTGAGCCCGACACAGCACCGGAAAGTTTGATTGGCGTATTTTGTGGCACCATCTTTGCAATGTAGGGCTGATTGAACCACATCACCTTCACGCGGCCGGTGCCGTCCTCAAACCACCCCTGCGTTGCTGGGCGGCGGCTTTTCCAGAGGCGCTTTGCCTCAAGTTTCGTGAGCTGGCCGAACAATGTCACCGTATTGCCGGGTACGAGATGCGCCGCCTGCGAGCTCTCAGCCATGGACTGATAGCGAACAGGGAAGTGCCAGAGAATGTCCTGAATGGTGTTGAGGCTCAGGCGCTTCAATGCCGCTTTCTGGTCTTTCGTCACGCGAAAGTGCGCCTCAATCAAATCCTCCGGATGCATAGGGGAAGTATACCAATTCAATATTCAGGGTGTATCTACCAACTGCCCGAGTTTTCCATGGAGGCCCATGGTTCTTGAGGGGAGAGCGCCTCGCCCTTTTGGAGCAGTTCTATTGAGATATCGTCTAGTGTTTTGATGAATGCCATTTTGCCGTCGCGTGGTGGGCGATTGATAGTGATGCCGTTATCCTGCAGCTTCTGGCAAGTTTCATAAATGTTATCTACCTCGTATGCGAGGTGGCCGAAGGCGCGGCCGGTGGTGTAGTCCTCAGGATCCCAGTTGTAGGTGAGCTCCAAAACAGGCGCAACTCGCTGGCTTGCACCCATTTTCTTCTCTTCTGGCGGCTCGCCAACTTCGTCGCTCGGTGCCTTGAGGAAAATATTCGTAAAGCGGCCTTGCTCACTTTCATACCGATATACTTCTTCCATCTCTAGCAGGTCACAGAAGAAATGGAGTGATGCATCAATGTCGCTGACGCGAACCATGGTGTGTAAGTAACGCATACGGGCACTATACCAAACTGCGCATTTATGGCACGTTAAGAGTTATGCCCGCACACTTATTGTCCTATAGTCCCAAATCGTATAATGGACATATGTATTACGTATATGTATTGAAAAGCCAATATGATGAAGGTCTTTACATTGGTCGAACAAACGATTTGAGACGTAGGCTGAAGGAACATAATGACGGAGAAAGTTTTTCAACATCATTTCGGGGACCGTTCAATCTACTCTACTATGAGGCATACAGAGACGAGAAAGATGCTATAAAACGTGAAAAGGCATTAAAATTACGCGGCAATGCAAGGAGATTTCTGATGGACAGACTTTCTTACAGCCTACAATAGGACAATAAGTGTGCGGGTTATGCACAGCAGGGGCGGGAACCCCTTCACGATTTTCAAATTCTGAGTATGATAGTGTCCGAGAAGGGAAGACGGAGCTCCCCTTCGTTTTAAAAAGATAATATTTGTACTATGGGTGAATGGGATCACGACGACGATATGTCAGGTGGTGCGGAAGAAAGCACGGACACGAGTATGGCCGTGGGCGAGGAGGATGACGATGCGGCCGAAGACGGAGAAGGCGGCGAGGACGACGAGTAGTCAGCTCAAATTTACATACCACAAAGCTCCGCAGAAGCGGGGCTTTGTGTGTTTTGGTGGGCAAATCAGAAGACATTGAGGCGGTACGCTTCCTGATATACCATAACGGAGTTGGAGGAGTGATGGAGAATTTGGTATTCCAGCACCTTGCTAAGGTGTTGCCCGTATGGGCGTGCAGGTTCGAGTCCTGTCTCCTCCGCAGAAAGAAACTTCCGAATCCGAAAGGTGGGAAGAAGCCCGCGCCGAAGGCGCGGGAGTGGGCAAAAGAGCCCGTCGCTCCGCGACGAATTGGGATGGGACGGGTACGGCGAAATGGGCGGATTTGTTACGAACCAGCGGGTTCGTTCCGATTTTTTGGACGAACGACTTGATTTGGTACAAATCAGAGGAGGAGGACAAAAAATTGGCTTGTTTCATATCTAAAATCCATTCCCGCAAGGGTTCGACCCAATTGTTTCTCCCGCGTTCAAAATCTTTCATTTGCTCCTTCAAAGCGGCGAGAGAGCGCATGAGAATATCTTTTCGCTTCAAGTAAACCTCTTTTGGCACATCACCATCTAAATACGCCGAGAGCAGTTTTTCCATGCGCTCCTCGTTCGCTTTGATTCCATCGGAAAGATTTTGAACCTCGCTTTGCGACGCTCCAATTTCCTCGCGCTCCCACATTTTCACTTTGTTCAACATCCAGTCGGTATAGCGATCGCAAAGCGAGATTGTTTGAAGCCGTGCACAGATTTGCCGCGCAAGCTCGCTTTCTTGCAAATACGCTTGCGAACAGTGGCCACGCTTTTTCGAGCACCGATAATACCGATAGCGACCACCAGATTTTCCAGTCGCCCACTGCGCGGAAATCATACTGCCACACTCGGCGCATCGAAAAAGTCCAGTGAAAGGAAAATCATGCTTGATTTTCCTTTTGCGCGGCC
>Ga0210057_1008841_pt1 | contig 11809 bp, 12 predicted proteins | sample CryGeyCG2114_010_2_FD_183968 | JGI IMG/M metagenome (GOLD analysis project Ga0210057, IMG submission 183968) | Groundwater microbial communities from aquifer - Crystal Geyser CG10_big_fil_rev_8/21/14_0.10 (SPAdes) (version 2) | ecosystem: Environmental > Aquatic > Deep subsurface > Groundwater ...
CGGAACACTTGTCCGGATAAATATTATTGGTTCTCTCTTGGCGGCGGGTACTGGGACTGTGCGGCTGGACCGGATCCGAGCTCGATTCCCACTTCACCACCCGGTAGCGGAGTGATGTATCTGAAGGCCAAGGTCGGCTTCACTCCCGCTGTTTGCCCGGCAGGTTGGACAGACCTCGGTACTCACCAAGAGGCCGCCGGTAGTACCTCTAATGTAGTGCGCACTTGCGTAAAAAGTGACCAGAGTTGCCAGGTAACTTACTTCAAGTCTGCTACCTCTCCTCCGCCCGGTTGTGGCGGCTCAGCTGGCGGTTCTCCTCCGCCGGGTACTCTCCAAGCGGCAACCTGGGCGGAAACTTATGTTGATGGTGTCACTCACTTTGTAAGAGCTTGCTACCTCTGCCACTGATCTTAGTGAACAATGTGCTACAATAATTACCAACATGTGGCTTGATCCGGAGCGACTTAAGAAATTTATCCTCGAATCGGAATTAGTTCCGGTTGAGGAAGTTGACAAGCTCTATCAAGAAGCGACCAAGAGCAAGCGCACCATCGAAGACGTCTTCCTCTCCAGTGGTCAGATCAAGGAAGATGACTTCCGTCGGATCAAATCGTATCTTCTGGGCATCCCCTTCGTTAATTTAAAAAAAGAGAAGATTGATAAAGACACCCTCTTCATGATCCCCGAGCCGATCGCCCGCAAGCACAACATTGTCGCTTTCCGGAAGAAGGGCAATGAGCTTGAGGTGGCGATGCTTAACCCGGAGGACTTGCAGGAGATCGAATTCATTAAGAAGAGTGTGGGGTTGAAAATCTTACCCCGTTTAACCGACAACGACTCCATTAAGTCTGCCCTTCTCCAATATCAGAAGAGTTTAAAGGCCGAATTTGGCGATATTATCCAGACGGAGACAAGGCGCCTTGAGGGCTTAGCGCTGGCCGGCGAAGACGCCTCCGAGGTGGAACTTAAGAAATTGGGTGAAGGATTGCCGGTGGTCAAGATTGTCGACACCCTGCTTCTCCACGCTATCTTACAGCAGGCCTCCGACATCCACATTGAGCCGTATGAGAAGGAGCTCGTTATTCGTTACCGCATAGACGGCGTCTTGCACGATGCGATGATCTTGCCGAAGACGGCGGCTCCCGGGATCGTGGCGCGGATTAAGATCTTGTCCAGCTTGCGTCTTGATGAGAAGCGTCTTCCCCAAGACGGTCGTTTCAAAATCGAGACGAGCGGCCAGCGAGTCTCGTTCCGCGTTTCCATTCTGCCGACCTTTTTCGGGGAGAAGATTGTAATGCGCCTTTTGCCCGATGCGATTAAGGGTTTTACCCTAGACCAACTCGGCTTTCATGGTGATGGCTTGGAGAGGATCCATGAGGGCTTGCGTCTCAAGACGGGCTTAATCTTGGTGACGGGGCCAACCGGTTCGGGTAAAACGACCAGTCTCTACACCGTACTCGACATGCTTAATCATCCGGATGTAAACATCTCGACCATTGAAGACCCGATTGAGTACCAGATCCCCAGAATCAATCAGACACAAGTGCGACCGGACATCGGCTTCACCTTCGCTAATGGCCTGCGCTCCTTGGTGCGTCAGGACCCAGACATTATCATGGTGGGGGAAATTCGCGATGAGGAGACGGCCAGCCTCGCGGTGAATGCCGCTCTTACTGGACACTTGGTGCTCTCTACTTTGCACACTAACTCGGCCGCGGCGGCCATACCACGGCTACTCGATATGGGGGTTGAGCCCTTTCTCCTAACTTCAACCGTGCGAATTGTGGTGAGTCAGCGCTTGGTGCGCCAATTTTGTGGCAAGCCGGAGGAGTATAATTTGTCGGAAGCCGAAGTCAAAGAATTATCAGACAAGGCCGATCTGGATCGAGTGCTAGAGGTTTTGAAAGATGAGAAGGCGGTAAATAACGGTGAAGATGACTGGCGGAAGATCAAATTTTCCAAACCGAAGCCCACAGAGGAATGCCCCGATGGCTACTCTCACAGGATTGGAATTCATGAGATAATGAGAATGTCGTCCGCGCTCGAAACTCTCATACTGAAAGGAGAGACGGCCACTCGGCTTGAGGAGCAGGCGCGCAAGGAGGGGATGCTCACCATGCTTGAGGACGGTCTCTTCAAAGCGGCGCGAGGCGTAACCAGTCTCGAAGAAGTCTTCCGAGTTGTGAGTGAGTAAGCTGTAAATAAGTACAAATTATGAAGTTTTATTTCAAAGCTAAAAATGCCGCCGGTAAGGAGATCGATGGTGAGCGCGAAGCGAACGATCGACTGGCTTTGGCTCACGAGTTGCGCACCGAAGGCCTAACCCCCATCGTGGTAAAACCGATTAAGGGTTCCAAGTGGTGGCAGATCTCTTTCGGTTCGGGGCGGGTGGCTATTAAAGAGAAGATTGTCTTCGCTGGTAACTTGAGCGCGATGATCTCGGCTGGACTGTCTCTGGCCCGAGCGCTCTCGGTAATTGAACGGCAATCTTCGTCTAAAACCTTCCGTCAGGTTATCGCCTCACTCTCGACCAAGATTCGCGAAGGGCAGAGCTTCAGCGCGGCTCTCGCCGCTTACCCGAAAGTTTTTCCGCCGGTTTTCACTGCGATGGTTTCGGCCGGAGAAGAATCCGGCAAATTGCCCCAGGCGCTCGATACGGTCTCGGATCAGATGATGAAGAGTTATGATCTGCGGCGTAAGGTGAGAGGAGCAATGATTTACCCAATTATCATTATCATCGCCATCATTGCTATTGGGGCTCTAATGATGATCTTCTTGGTGCCGAACCTCGTGTCTATATTCCAAGAACTTGATACCGAACTGCCACTAACGACTCGGATCGTTATCTGGGTCAGTAATTTCCTTTCGCAACACACTCTCACTTTCCTTCTCGTCGTCTTGCTTTCGGTCGTTGGTCTTACGACCTTCTTCCGCACAGCCAAAGGGAAACGCACGAGCTCGTGGCTCGTGGTCCATTTGCCCTTAATCTCGCCTATTGCTAAAGAGTTTAATAGCGCCACCTCTATGAGAACGCTTGCTTCACTTGTGGCTTCGGGGGTTGGGATGGTTACCGCTCTAAACATTACAGAGAAAGTTGTGCAAAATGATTACTACAAAACGGTGCTTACCGCCGCGAGCGCGGGGGTGGAGAAGGGTCAGCCCTTGTCCACTGTTTTCCGTGAAAACGAGTTTCTCTACCCGCCGCTCGTGGGAGAGTTGGTTGAGGTGGGCGAGGAAACGGGTAAACTCTCGGAGATGCTCGTTAAGGGGGCGACCTTCTACGAAGATGAAGTTAACCAAGCCACCAAGAATCTCTCGACGATTATCGAGCCGTTACTTATGGTCGTGATTGGTTTTGCGGTGGGATTCTTCGCCGTCTCAATGATCGGCCCAATTTACTCACTCTCTGAAGCCCTATAATGATCGGCCCAATTTACTCACTCTCTGAAGCCCTATGACGAAACGCTTTAATTTTGAGGCCGGCTTTTCTATTCTGGAGGTTTTCTTGGTGGTATTAATTATTGTAATTCTCGCCGGCATCATCTTTTCCTCACTTTCCCCGGCCCGTAATGAGAAGTTACTAGCTGGCGCCGTCTCGGAGATTTTAAGTACTTTGGACGAAGCGAGAGCGAGGAGTTTGGCCGGTGATCTCGATCAAGTCTATGGCGTAACCTTCGAGAATGATAGAATAATACTTGTGCCGGACGATAGCGAGATTGTGTTAAGTGATCGGGTGGTTATCTCCGACATTGCATTAGCCGGCGGGGGGTCAACCGTAACCTTTAAGAAGCTAACCGGTGGCACCGATGAACCCGGGACGGTAACGGTCGAGCTGACTGACGGTTCGAGCGAGAAGGTGGTGGAGATAAGTTCAAGCGGCTTGTTTAATCTACAGTAAAGTAAAATGAAATTTAAATTGCCCGGAAAAAATAAGTGCGGTTTCACCTTACTGGAAGTTTTAGTGGGGGCGGCGATTCTTACCGCCTCATTTGTGGCAATCTTGACCGCCTTTGACCGCTTAAACCGAGCAAGCGGGGAAATGACCAATTTCGTCAAAGCTAATTTTTTATTGGAAGAAGGGCTTGAAGTCGTCAGGATTTGGCGTGATCTCGGGTGGACTAACCTCTCGACCTGGCCGGATGGCCAGGAGTATTACGTTGTCTGGGGACATCAAGATTCTCCTTTCGATCAGGATGTTGATGTTGGAGGAACCAATTCTTGGGCCACTACCACTACCCCCACCCTCACCGATAATCGCTTTGACCGTAGAATCTCCATTAGCTCGGTGTCAAGAGATGGTAATGGTAATATCGTAACCTCCGGCGGGTCGGACGATCCGGGAACAAAGCTGGCCACCGTTATCGTGCGGTGGACTTACGGCCAAATCGAGATGGAGCGGCAGATTTCTGCCTATTTCACCAATGTTTTTTAAAGCGAAAATGTTCAGTAAGGCGAATCGGGGCTATACATTGATAGAGGCAGTAGTGTATATAATTCTGCTCGTTATCTTTGCCACGGTTACCGTCTCCCTCCTCCTCTCTATTAGTCGTTCCTACATCTCTTTTCGTTTAACTCGTGATTTGTCTAGCTCGGCTTCACTTAGTTTGGAAAGGATCTCAAGAGAGATCCGGGCCTCTCAAGGTATGAATCCTTTTCCACCCCCCAACCATCTCCTCTTGGACATTAAAGATGAGGCCGGTGACCCGACCACGGTCGACTTCTACCTGTCGGGCGGACGTTTGATGCTAAGCGAGGGGGGTGGAACTGCAATTCCCCTAACCACCCCAGCGGTGAGTGTAACCAAGTTCACTTTTTTAAGAGACGATACAATGGAAAGGATTACCACGCCGATTAAGATTGAATTGGACCTTACCGCCTCAAGAGGAAACTTGTCTAGATCGGAGAAGTTCTATTCAACCGTTGTGCCTCGTAATCAATATTAAAATGAAAACCAATCATCACACATCCGGGCAAGCAGTGATCACCGCCGTTATATTCCTAGTCTTACTATCGGTGGTTATCATTGCCGCCTATTCGGCACCTTTGGCTCGTCAGATCAAGAGCTCACGCGCCGCTATTAACTCCACCCAGAGTTATTACGCTGCTGATTCCGGCACGGAAGATGCAATCTACCGACTTAAAAATAGACTGGATTATGATCCGAGTTATTCTATCGTGGTCGGTAATTCTCAAGCGACGGTGGAGATCTCCGGAGCGGGCAATGATAGGACGGTTGAGGTGGCGGGCGAGGCGAATAACAGCCATCGCAACCTCATCACCCAACTTACCTTAAACCAGGTCGGGGTGGAGCTTCTGTACGGAGTGCAAGTTGGCGATGGTGGCCTAACTATGGGCAATAATTCCGAGATCCAGGGCAATGTCTATTCCAACGCGTCTATTATTGGCGGCACCGGCGCGAAGATTACCGGCAGTGCTATCGTGGCGACCGGCCTTAATTCAAACCCGAACTACAGCTGGACCTCCAATGATGGTGATTTCTTCTTCTCTTCTCTGCCGATTAACATAGATGCCGCGCAATCATTCAGCACCTCCGGCGGGTTTAATCTGAAGGTTCACCGTATCTCCGTCCTGCTTAGTAAGGTAGGGAATCCCCCGGGTGATATAATTTTAAAATTAGCCAATAATTCTTCGGGTAAGCCGGCTACTACCAACCTGGCATCAGCCGAAATCCCCAAAGAACTCATAACTGATTCACCGACATGGATTGACGTTTCTTTTGAAACCGAGCCATCATTAGGTTCCTTCACTAAATATTGGATTGTTTTAGACTCCACCCAAAACTCTCCCACCGATTACTGGATTTGGCGCAAGGACTCAACCGATTCCTTCGAGTTGAATACGGGTAAATATACTGCCAATTGTTGCTCCTCAACACCAACATGGTATGACTCCTATAGTGATTTTGCCTTCTCTGTTTGGGCTAGCGGGCCAAGTCAAAGCAACCAAACCATCAAAGAGGTTGAAGTCGGAGATGATGACAGCGGCGAGGCTTGGGCCGATGCCTTCATTGACACCACGGTTCATGGCACGGACTGCCCGAATGAGTATTGCCACCTGGCCAGTCAACCCGATGCCGATCTGCCAATCTCGGATGAGATTATAAGCAGTTGGAAGGATGATGCTTCCGTCGGTGGTACTTGTACCGAGCCAATTTGCGACGCGGACGGTAATTACACCCTGGCTATTAATCACACCGCCTCTCTGGGACCGATCATTATCCCCGGCGATCTAACTCTTGGTAATAGTTCCACTCTTAAAATTACCGGCACCATCTGGGTGAAGGGGGATATGACTTTCTCTAATGGATCGTTGACCAAACTAGACGATGGTTACGCCGATAACCCGGATAGTTCCGGGGTTATCGTATCTGACGGGGTGGTCACGGTTAATAATGGTGCCATTTTCTCCGGTCTACCTGATAGCAATAGCAGTTATGTCTTGGTTCTTTCGGCTAAAAATGATCTTACTGGTAATGTAATCACTGTGGGCAATACTTCCGAAGGGGTAATCTATTATGCCGGTACGGGGAGGATTCTTTTCTCTAATAATGCTTTTGCCAAAGAGGCCACGGCTTACGGCATGACTCTGGAGCCCAATGCCATAGTGCAGTATGAGGCCGGTTTGGGGGATGTTAACTTTTCCTCCGGGCCGGGTGGCGCCTTCACCGTCTCTAGCTGGGACGAAGTTGAGTAATTCGCTAAATCGCGTATGGCTAATAAAAATTCTAGAAAAATAATCATCGCCAACTGGAAGATGAACCCCGAAACTCCGCGCGAAGCGCGCGAACTCTTCTCTCGGATTAAGCGCATGGCAGTGAAGTTGCGTCGAGTGGCAACGGTTATCTGCCCGCCGGCCGTCTTTCTACCCCTCTTAACCGGTGGTAAGAATTTGGATTTAGGCGGTCAAGACATTTCGGCTGAAGTAGCCGGGGCCCACACCGGCTCAATCAGTGCCACCCAAATGAAGCACTCCGGAGCCACTTATATACTAATCGGCCATTCCGAACGTCGTTATCCCGAGACTGGAGAGGGTGAAAGCGAAGAGACTATTAATAAGAAGCTTAGAATCGTTTTGAAATTAGGATTGCGGCCGGTGCTCTGCGTCGGGGAAACCAAGCGCGACGAGCAAGGGGAGTATCTCCACGGGCTAAGAGCAATGATCGAAGAGGGAGTGGCCAAAGTTCGACGGGAAGACTTTAAGAAGCTTATCTTGGCTTACGAACCAGTCTGGGCCATTGGCAATAGCGCGAGCGTCGCCGACACGCCGGAGAGTTTCCTCGAGCACTCTATTTTCTTGAGGAAAATTATTGCCGGTCGGTTTGGGAGTAAACTTGCCATGGCTTGCCCTATCCTCTATGGTGGTTCTGTGTCTGTGTCTAATGCGGTCGACTTCCTCACTCGTGGTGAAGCGTCAGGACTTTTGATCGGCCGCGAGTCTCTACGGGCTGATCACTTTAATAAAATTTTGCATTTGGCAGACAAGCTTTAAAATTAATGGTGAAGATCGACTTACCGGTAATCAATCAGCTTCCCATCGATAAGCTCGTCGGGCGGCGTGTCTTAGTGCGGTCTGATCTCGACGTGCCGCTCAAAGATGGAGTTGTTGTCGACGATTTCCGACTTAAGAAGTCTCTGGCGACTATTGACTTTCTGCGCGCCGCCGGCGCGCGTGTCATCTTAATCGGCCACTTGGGCCGCGAGGGTAAGAGCTTGGCCCCGGTGGCCAAGTGGTATGCCGAACTTTTCCCCACGAAACTTGTCGGTTCGATTGAGGAAGTTAGATTGGCTCTGGATCAGACACCGAATAATGAAGTCCTTATGCTTGAGAATCTCCGAATCTTCGGCGGAGAAGAGAAGGATGATCCGGTCTTCGTCTCATCTTTGGCAACACTTGCTGACTATTATGTTAATAACGCCTTTGCTTCATCTCATCGTGCCCATGCCTCAATCGTCGGCCTCCCTGAGCACCTCCCTTCCTATGCCGGGCTCTTATTCGCCGAAGAGGTCGCCAACCTCTCTCGAGTGTTTGAGCCGGCCCCACCTCTCATCGTTATCTTGGGTGGGGCCAAGTTTGAAACTAAACTATCCCTACTTTCGAAATTAATCGATAGCGCCGAGAAGATATTCGTCTACGGAGCGTTGGCGCACGCCTTCTTCAAGGAGAAGGGGTATGAGCTTGGGGGTTCTTTTGTTGATAAGGATACAAGTCCGGCACGGGCATTCATTGACCACCCAAAGATTGTCTTACCGGTGGATGTGAGAGTGAAAAATGGTGATAAAATCTTCATCAAAACTCCGGACAAACTCACCACCGAGGACAATATCTTAGACGTTGGCCTGCTCTCGCTCGAACATCTCTTGCCGGCCATTACCTCAGCTGGTTTTGTCTTATGGAATGGGCCACTTGGATTCTTCGAGCTTGGCTTTCGTGGTTCCACTGAGGCCACAGCCAAGCTGATCATTGGCAGTAATGCCATCTCGGTGGTTGGTGGCGGTGATACTATAAGCGCCATTCGCTCACTTGATCTCTTGAGCCAATTCGACTTCGTCTCAACCGGCGGCGGCGCGATGCTCGAATTTCTGACTCAAGGAACTCTCCCGGGTATAGAGGCCCTGGAGAAGAGTTCTAAACAGGTTTAATTGTTTCGGCTTTGCCACCATGGTAGAATCTTGAGGTATGAAAAAAATAATAATTTGGATAATTGTCATTTTAGTAATAGTTGGTCTTTACTTCTGGTTCCGTCCGACGCCGACCCAGGCTCCGGTAGATGGGCCCGACATTACCACCGGTGAAAGTGGCTTCGTAACCCCACCAGCCCCAGCGAACTAGGACCGTGGTGGAAGAAGAATTAAAACAAAGACTCACTAAGCAGGAGGAACTGCTGGAGAAGATCTACCTATCAACCGAGAAGACGCGCCGATACTTTCTTTGGACACTGATCGCTTCGCTCGTTATCTTCGTCTTACCCTTCGTTGGATTACTCTTCATAATTCCTCAATTTTTGGATCTCTACGACTCGATCTCAAGTGGTTTCTAGGGTTTAGACTCTATCGTCGTTAAGTATTTCTTATTAATCGAAAAGGAACTGTAGCCAAGCCCGATGAAGATGAAGCCTAGAATCACGAGCGAGATTGGCCAGCCGAGTGAGTCAGCGAAGTATTCGCCGGTGATGTATGATATGTGGATGATAAGGAAGATGGTGCTAAGGATTAAAATACCCCGGCTTTTAAGTTGAATCGACAGGAAAAGGCCACCGAGCACCAAGAAGAAGTAGAGAAAGAGCCAGGTGAGAGAGTCCTCCACCTGGGAAAAGGCCGCCCAGAGGAAACCGCCACTGCCCAAGAAGTAGAGTAGGCCAATGAGCGACCTGTTCCACCCGCCGTGGAATGAACGGCCGAGTAAGAGGTAACTCAAGCCGACTACCATGGTGAGATAGGCGTATAAGTCTCGGTACTCGTAGTATGAGACGTTTGTCATTGCCGCCACGAGGAAGTAGATGAAAGTTGTCCCATTGGCGATGGTGAAGAAGGTGAGAATTGGGTGCTTGTGGAAGGTATTAAGAAAGAGGTAGAAGAGGAAAATTACCCCGAAGACCGTTGTTGTCTGCCAGAGAGAAGGGGGAACTAAAGTTAGCTCATAGAGTGTAACCATGCCCCCGCTTGGTATGAGTACACCACCAATAGTGTGGAAAATTGCCCCAATGGCGTTCTGCGGCTTTTGCTTGAGGAGTACGGAACCGCTTGCGGCGATGATGAGACCGAGGCCGAGGGTTGTGGCAATGCGCCCGGCGGAGCCGATGTCGTCCCAAATTTGAGCGACGAAGATCGCGATACCAACAATCACGATAATCGCTCCAAGAGCATAGAGAAGTTTGGCGGGGGAAAAGGAAAAATGCGCGAACTTTTTATGGATTGGAGTAGCTGGCTCGGTCTCTTTCGTTAGATCAAGTTGAGCGAGAATTTCCTTGCGGGTTAACTCGCCCACTTCGAGCTTGGTGGCAAGGATCTGTAATAATTCCTCGTTATTCATAGTAGCCTCTCCAGTTGCTTCTCCGGTAAAGCTTCTCTGATAAAACCCAGCCGATGAATTTGAAGTTATCGCGGGAGCAGTAGCCGGCGCTTGCGTTGATCAGGTTGAGCTTGTCTGCCCTTTTTCCTTTGGTGAGGTACAAGCCGCAAGAGGAACCGGTGTTGAAGAAGGGGAAGAAGTCGGCCCCGCGATTATATTGACTCGACACAGTCACACCGTCGGGCGAGGTGAGTAGTTCGCTCAAGGTTAATTCGCGCGCGGTCTCGAGTGTGACTTCGCGGCTCTCGTTCTTCGCCGTATCGTGCAAGAAGAGGTGGGCGGAGTAATTGGGTAGGGTTTGCTCGGCGGGCACCTCGTTAACCATTAATTTTCTCTTTGTCACCGAGTAGCGCTGGTTGAGGTAGTTCTGGCAGGAGTAGGGGGAGTAATTATCGGTGTTGTCGCAAGTGGCGTAGAGGAAGTTGTAACCGGTGGCGGCGCGAATTGATGGCCAGTAGGCGTTAATGGCCACGACGAGGATTAAGATAATCGGCAGGATAATGGCTAATATCAGGGCGACATTTTGCTTAAAGAAATTTTTCATTACCATAATTCTACCCTTGAGGTCTCTCTTTGTCTATTAAAATACAAGGGTGGTACAAAAAAGCCCCGCGCCATCTAAGGTGCAGGGCGAGCTAAGTCAACTCCTTATTTTCCGGTATTTCACCCAGGACGATAGCTTTAGCCAGGAAGATAGAAAGGAGGATAACCATAAGCGCCATGAAGTCCAGAGTAATGGCAATGGCAATTAACCAGGTACCCTTCACAATCATCACTCTCTCCTTTACGAAAAGACCAGAACCGAATCCGACCAGAGCCAATTATACCAAGTTATACCAAGGGGAACCCTTTGTCGGTACAGGTCGAAGCCGTTTGTGCCTTTATGTTAGGAAAAGCGGTCTATCCGAGTCAAGGGCTGTTGTGGATTTGTAGTTGTGTAAAAATGTGATATTATCAAAGGTATATGGAAACTAGGAAATATTTTACCTACTCAATTTTAATTTTGACTATTATAGTAACGCCACTTTTTGCTACTGCTCAGTCTCAAACTTCTTTTTCGCCGGTCCAAACCCAACAACTAATAAATCAACTATCGATTCTTATACAACAACTTCAACGACAACTCACTACCCTTCTTGTACGACGGAGTCGGCCTATACCTCCTACTGTCGTTGTCACACCAATCATCAGTCAACCACGCACATTACCACTGTCTTCGCTCATTGCTTATTTACCATCGAAATATCACCCCATTATCAACAATCCTAAAATTAATGCGGCAGTTACTAAAGTCGGTCTTTTTGATCATCTTGCTAACTTAACTTTCAATACCAGAACCGAGAGTTTACAAAGTGAAGAACTAAATTTTTTGCGAGATAAAATATTGCAACTAGAAAATGATAGTATACAAAACTGGGGACAATATCGTGTTTATCTTCAAAATGGGACATTCCCGCCCCCGTCTGTTTATCGGGAATTATGGTTGCAAAAGATCGCACTTTCCTTTTACACTGAAGCAAATAAAATTGTCCCTTGGTCGCTTACAAATTATAGTGATACCGAGCTTTCTATGTTGTTGAGCTTCAATGATTCAAGTTACGGGGACAGTGATCACTTTTTCAACAACAACCCTTTAATTCCACGTGCCTATGGATTAGAAGTATCTCAACTTTACCAATCTGCCTTTTCATCTCCTAAAGACCTTACTTTTTCGATCGTT
>Ga0210057_1008842_pt1 | contig 11808 bp, 8 predicted proteins | sample CryGeyCG2114_010_2_FD_183968 | JGI IMG/M metagenome (GOLD analysis project Ga0210057, IMG submission 183968) | Groundwater microbial communities from aquifer - Crystal Geyser CG10_big_fil_rev_8/21/14_0.10 (SPAdes) (version 2) | ecosystem: Environmental > Aquatic > Deep subsurface > Groundwater ...
CGCTCCACGTCTTCTTTCTTCAAGCCGCGGAGAAGGATGCCTACATTATCGCCGGCTCTTGCTTCATCAAGAGTTTTCTGAAACATTTCAATGCCGGTGACAACGGTCTTTTGAGTGGGTCGGAGCCCGATAATTTCCGCTTCTTCATTGATTTTAAGAAGTCCCCGCTCGGCCCGGCCGGTGACAACGGTGCCGCGGCCTTCAATGGAAAAAATGTCTTCTATGGGCATGAGGAACGGCTTATCAATCTCACGCACTGGCTCGGGAATATACTCGTCAAGCGCCTTGACTAATTCCAAAATCGGCTTAGCCGCTTCGTCATCGAGAGATTTGACACCAAGGGCTTTTAACGCCGACCCCCTGATAACCGGCGTCTCGTCGCCGGGAAAATTATATTTCTTCAAAAGTTCTCTCACCTCTGATTCAACGAGGTCAACCAATTCTTTATCGTCAACCATGTCAACTTTGTTTAAGAAAACAATCATTGCCGGCACGCCTACCTGTCTCGCCAGTAAAATGTGCTCTCGGGTTTGAGGCATGGGACCGTCAGTGGCTGAAACAACAAGAATCGCGCCGTCCATTTGAGCGGCGCCGGTAATCATGTTCTTGATGTAATCGGCATGACCGGGCGCGTCAATGTGAGCATAGTGACGCTTGTCCGACACATACTCCGAGTGGTGAAGAGCAATGGTGATGCCCCGAGCTTTTTCCTCCGGAGCGTTGTCAATTTGGTCAACGGTCTCCGCTTTTGTAATCAAACCTTTGAGTTTAAGGACATGCATGATGGCCGCCGTCAAAGTGGTTTTGCCGTGGTCAATGTGTCCAATCGTCCCCACATTAATATGGGGCTTGGTTCGCTGAAATTTTTCTTTTTCTGCCATACGAAATTATCTTACGAAATTACGAAATCTTACGAAAAATACGAATTTTACCCTATCTGTTTTCGTACTTTCGTATGTTTTCGTACTTCCGTATGTTTATGTTTTTTCGACCTAAAAACGCTTGTATTTATGCGACGAATATAATCTTCACCGATAACAAAAATTCTGTCAAGCCCTGTCCCTTGTGGACTATTTAAACCTCAATTTGGAGAAATGAATTTGAAGGTGGAGAGGATGCTATCAAAAATTGATAGATAGTAATCTTTTTGTGCGGGTGCGCTTGCTAAACTAATCTCGAAATATTCACTTTGATCATTGGAATCGAAAAAACGAACGACCGTATAGATAGTTCCGCTAAAGATGTTCACCCTTCCGAAGTCAGCCCGACTTAAAATTGGCAAAAAATACACGGCATTTTGCTTGTCAATTTCCAATGTTTTAAATTGGCGCTGGTTATCGCCTGGCGGAATTTTCAAAATATCCTGACGATTTGGAAGAACGCGATCGGGGGTTAAAATGCGGAGTAAGACACTCGCTCCTTTTTCCAATTTTGGTACACATACCGTAGCTTCGTATGGGTAGGTTGTTTTAATCGAGAGGTCCGGCGAATCTAACCTAACTACACTGCTATTGCTACTGTTATCAAGCATTTCCGGCTCGCCGCATTCGGAACGGTAGGCACTATAAAATTTAAATGCTTCTGGATACCTAAACTCAAACCCATACTTTTCATTCCGGTAGGTTTGCCAGTTATCCATCTTGCCGTAAAATTCTGACTCAAGTTGATGAATGCTTTTTCTGCCCACCGTTTCAACCGCCTTATCTAACACTTTACTTGATGCCTCAATCGCTCTTTCAATTCCTTTTTTGGCGGCTTCGGGCACTTTAGCTAAATTCTCTTGAAGAACTTGTAAATGTTTTGACGTTGCTTCTTCTACTTTTTGGGATAAATCTTTAATGTCTTTACCTTTGCTTTTAAGTTCTTCTGCTTTCGCTAAGGCGCGGTTCAGTTGGTCCTCGTATTTACTGAGTGTTTTTTCTGCGATCTCTTGTTTCCCTTTCTCAATCATCTTTTGATACTCGGCTAAACGAACTTCCGCAAGATGAAGATATTGCTTGGCTTTTTGCTCAACGTTGAAAGTGAAGAAAAGTTGGATTTGTTCACGCCAGGTTTTCAAAAAATAAAAAGGGCTGTCGGGCGTAAGATTCGCGTCAATTGTCGATGTTGACGCGCCAAAAACTAAAACCGGCGCAAAAAGCGAAACCATTAAAATAACTGAAACTGGTCTAAAAAACATTATTAATAATATAACCTATAAAAATAAAAAAATCAAAAGCGCCGACTTCTTTGCAAAAACCGGCGCTCTGCATTCTAAAGCTTATCTTCTTCAGAAGACTGATTAATGCTGTCTTCTTCAATGTGCTGAGCCATTATGCTTGCATCTTTCTCAAGGCTTTTTGCGGCTGCTTCTTCACCTTGAGAAAAAATTCTTTTCGCCTCGGCAAACTCTTTATCGCCTTGACGCACAACAAAACGCTTGCGCCAAGAAATACTCTTGAGTTTATGCCGGGACGAACAAGCAAGCCCGAGAATTATTGTTCTCCCTTTCCCAGTCAAGTCAATCTCCAAAACATAACGATGGTTTGATAACACCGTCGTTATTTTATCGGAAGAATAACCTTCCTCGCCGCCCGGCTGACGCTCATAAGCGTATTCCCACGGCTTAATGAGAGTAGCTGTAATCGCTTTATCCAACATCTCAAGAATTCTTTCCACGCTTTTCCTCCGCCGCAACTGGTCAATGACCCGACTCTCATCAAGAGCAGTCACAAATCTCACCTCCTTTGCTGTTCTCAAAAAAATGTAAGAAGACGTTCCATATCAGCGCACGGCAGGCGTCGACATGTAAAAAACTCTTTCACTCGCAACTGAATCATAACTTTCTTCGCGCATCTTAGGCCGGTTCGCGTAAGACTCACCATGGCGTTTATTGCCGCGAGCTTTGATAAGGCCAGGTCCACAAGCGTGTCAGTGGTATAGCCGGGCCTTATAAGATCGGAAAGAAGTACGGCAGAATTTAACGGCAGAAGAGCGAGTGGAAGCTCATTTTTTTTCAAAACGAACTTCAAAACCGTCTTCTTCCGACTCATCTTCTTCCCGCCTAAATTCCAGAAACACGCAATGGTTGTCAGTCATGCTTGGCACACATCTTGATAGTTTCACAAAAATCCTAACCCCGGGCTTCAGGGCAACGCTCCAAAGATGGATATTTTCCTTTGGAATCGGCTGCAGCTCCACGCCCGCCGGAATCACTTTGACACACATTGTGTTTGTCATTTTGTCTCCCTGGCATTATGAGAATCTTTATTCTTCAGATTGCAAATAAACTAAAAACAAAATAGCATATCAAATGCTATTTTGTCAACTTTTTGCTTTTATTTCTTCTTCCCTTCAATAATCAATTGGGCAACGCTCCGCGGCACTTCGTCGTAATGAGAAAACTCCATGTTAAAACTCGCTCTGCCCTGGGTCATTGAACGAAGATTGGTGACGTAACCGAACATTTCCGCCAAAGGCGACATGGCGTCAATAATTCTTATGGTGCCTCGTTCGCCCATGGCCGTAATTTTTGCCCGCCTTGAACTCAAATCGCCAGTCACGTCGCCCAAAAAATCCGGCGGCGTCACTACCTGGACTTTCATCACCGGCTCAAGAATAATCGGTTTCGAATTGCGCACCGCCTCCTGCAAAGCAATGGCGCCGGCAATTTTGAAAGCTATTTCCGACGAGTCAACTTCGTGGAACGAACCGTTAAAAAGCGTCACTTGCGTGTCAACCACCGGATAGCCGGCAATGACGCCTTTATCCATTGCTTCCCGCACGCCTTTTTCAATCGCCGGGATGAATTCATGAGGAATAATTCCGCCGCGAATGGCGTTAACAAATTCAAAACCTTTGCCGCGTTCCAATGGCTCAACTTTCAACCAGACGTGGCCGTACTGGCCGCGGCCGCCGGACTGACGAATGTATTTTCCTTCGGCTTCAGCGATGGCTTTCACGGTCTCTTTGTAAGCCACTTGAGGCCTGCCGACGTTGCCCAAAACGTTAAACTCCCGCTTCATCCTGTCAACGATGATTTCCAAATGAAGCTCGCCCATGCCGGCAATAATGGTTTCGCCTGTTTCCGGGTCCCCGCTCACCCGAAACGTCGGGTCTTCTTCAGCCAAACGCTTCAAAGCAATGCCCATTTTTTCCTGGTCGGCTTTTGTTTTCGGTTCAATCCGAATTGAAATGACCGGCTCCGGGAAAATGATTCTTTCCAAAATAATCGGCTGTTCCGGCTCAACCAAACTGTCGCCGGTGGTGGTATCTTTAAGGCCGACAATGGCGCCCAAATCGCCGGCGTAAACTTCTTCGGCTTCTTCGCGGTGATTGGCGTGCATCCGGACAATCCGGCCGATTCTTTCCTGGGAATTTTTCGTGGCATTGAGGACATAGCTGCCGCGTTTGAGCACGCCGGAATAAACCCTGAAATAAGTAAGCGTTCCCACAAAAGGGTCAGCCGCAATTTTAAACGCCAGGGCCGAAAGAGGTTCATTGTCGTCCGGCTTTCGCTCTTCTTCTTCGTGAGTGGTTGGATTGATGCCTTTAACCGGCGGCAAATCGCCCGGCGAAGGAAGATAATCTATGACCGCATCAAGCACCAGCTGAACGCCTTTGTTCTTTAAAGCCGAACCGCAAAGAATGGGCACCAGCCGAACTTTAAGAGCGGCGGCCCGGAGAGCTTTTTTCAAATCCTCAACGGAAATTTCCTTGCCTTCCAGATAATCGTGCAATAACTTGTCGTCGGTCTCGGCAATTTTTTCAACTAATTCGTGCCGGTATCGTTCAACCTCGTCTTTTAAATTAGCCGGCACGTCGGCAGTCACAATTTTTTCGCCTTTTTCTCCTTCAAAGCGATAAGCGGTTCGGGTGAGTAAATCCACCACGCCTTCAAACGAATCCTCAATGCCAATCGGAATTTGAAGGGCCACGGCATCGGGCGTCAAACGCTCATGAATTGATTTGATGCCAGCTTCAAAATTCGCGCCCATTCGGTCCAGTTTATTGATGAAACAAATTCGCGGCACGCCGTACTCGTCGGCATAGCGCCAATTGGTTTCTGATTGCGGTTCCACGCCGGCCACCCCGTCAAAAACAACCACCGCGCCGTCCAAAACCCGGAGCGAACGCTTAACCTCAACCGTAAAATCAATGTGGCCCGGCGTATCAATGATATTGATGCGATGCTCGTAGCCCTCGTCGCCTTTTCTATAGGTAGGGGTCCAGAAACAAGTTGTTGCAGCTGCCGTAATAGTGATGCCGCGCTCCCGCTCCTGTTCCATCCAATCCATAATCGTGTCGCCGGTGTGAACTTCGCCGATTTTATGGGAAACGCCGGTATAAAATAAAATGCGCTCGGTAATGGTGGTCTTACCTGCATCAATGTGAGCGATTATCCCAATATCACGAACTTTTTCTATTGGATATAGACGTGGCATAAAAAATCAATCAATAATACCAACCTGCCCGCCGAAGCTTTGCGAGCGCAGGCGGGTGTCGCGTACTTTTCCAAGTGGGTACTGTCTGGGCATAAAATTTTAGCGGAGCAATGATGCGAACGCCCGGTTCGCTTCGGCCATCCGGTGCGTGTCCTGTTTTCTCTTGATGGCGGCGCCTTCGTTTTTTGAAGCGGCCACAAGTTCCTCAGCCAACTTTTCCGCCATTGGTTTTCCTTTTTTTGCCCGGGCCGCGTCAATAATCCAATGAGTGGCCAGAAAAAATTTCCGCTCCGGCCTTACTTCCCGCGGAATCTGGTAATTGGCGCCGCCGATTCGGCGGGAAACCACTTCCAGAATCGGCGTGGCGTTTTCCAAAGCTTTTTCAAAAACTTTTATTGGTTCGTCTTTGGTTATTTCTTTCACCCTGGCCAAGGCGTCATAAAAAACTTTTTCGGCCACGGTTTTTTTGCCGCCAACCATTAAATAATTAACAAACCGGCCGGCGTCAACTCGGTCGTGAATATAATCCGCCTTATGTTCTCTCTTTTTGTAATAACTTCTTTTTCTCATGAAAACGCGATGCCAATATACTAATGCATACTAATTATACAAATAGTCAGCTATTGGTATCATTAGCATCATTTCGTATATTAGCATCGATTACTTGGGTCTTTTGGTTCCGTATTTTGACCGTTGCTGCTTTCGCGCCTCAATGCCGGTGGTATCCAAAATCCCGCGGACCACGTGATAACGCACACCCGGCAAGTCCTTGACCCGGCCGCCGCGAATTAAAACAATTGAGTGTTCCTGTAAATTGTGACCCTCGCCGGGAATGTAAGCCGTTACTTCCATACCGTTGGTGAGACGCACTCTGGCCACTTTCCGAAGCGCTGAATTCGGTTTTTTGGGCGTGGTGGTGAAGACTTTCAAGCAGACACCCCGCTTAAAAGGCGAAAACGAATTAACCGGCCGATTTTTCAAATAATTAAAATAATAAGAAAGCGCCGGCGTTTTTCCTCTTGAGACCGGTCTTTTTCTTCCTTTCCTAATTAACTGCCTGACTGTTGGCATGCCAATGTGATTAAAATTTACGAGCTCAATGCGAAGTAAATTTTACTATCACATTGAGCATCCCGCCGACGGCGGGACAACCTTTACAATTTATCAAATTATACCCCGAAATGTCAAACAAATAAATTCACATAAAAATCACTTGGTCGCATCATAGATTGCTTTGATTTCTACGTACTGATATTATAAACCATCAAACAATGATTAGTAACCAAATCAAAGAACTTAAGGATTAAAGAATTTAAGGAACTTAAAGATTCTGCGTTTAAAAAGCCATGGCTTTTTAAACGCACAATTCAACTCCGCCGCCTTTACTGTTCCAAACCGAGTTTCAAATACCAATCAGCCGTGGCGTCGGGCGAAGGAATGTAAAAATTGCAATAAGTTAAAGGCGGACAAACGTTAGCATTCGCTCCGCCCGCTTCTCCTTGAGGATAAGCATCAATCCCCTGATTTATGGCATTACGCCAGCTGTCGGTAAAATAACCACTATTGTCTGCGTATTGACTAATATCAAGAACAAACCAATATCTACTGCCGCCCATTAAAGTAACAGCGCTTGAGAATGAAAAAGCAACATCCTGGTCATGGTCAGGGTCGTCTAAATGAGAAATGGTTGTCTCGTCAAGTTTATTCGTGAAATCAGGCCGGTTGCTACCGCTGTCGGCATAAACCGCCAAACGGCCCACTGCTTCGCCATAATCCCGATTCACCCGCCATAACCGCACCACGGCTTTATCAAAAATGACGGTGCTGCTTGAAGTAAAACTCTGAAGACTAACGCTGTCAGGATCAGTCGGCTGATTTCTTCTTTTTATGCCCCAATCATTACTCCAGTTATTCGCCTGATTTTGTTCAAAAAGAATATTGGTTGTCGGATAAGCCCAAGTGGTGGTGGCAACCGCGGAAACATTTCCAAAGTCATCTTTAGCTCTAATGCCAATCAAAAAATCACTGTCCAGCGCAACAAATTTTCTGTAAGTGGTGATGTTGCCAGCCGACCGCCAAAGGGAATCATCGGGAATCGTTGAAGATGCCGGCGAAAAATTAATCTCATAACTTAACCGGTTGTCCAAAGTATCAGAATCAGCGGCAGTCGGCCAGTTTAAAATTATGCGGGAATTTTGCTTTTCAAAATTAACGCTGATTTCTCCGCTGCCTAATTGAGGCATATTTTGACCGGGTCTTGAACTCTGAAAATAATATTTTTTAGAATCAACTGCTACCAAATTCAAAGGTTGATTGCCACCACCGGAACTTGAAAAATCATAATAAGCAACTGTGAGATAATCTGATGTAGTTGAAAAAGAAATGTCGCTGGTTGAAGAAGAAAGCGCAATTAAAAGATGATTGTCTTCCAGTAGCGAAAAATCAAGACTGGAATTATTAAGTCCGCCGCCAAGGCCGCAACGGCCGGCCGCGAGCGGCATAATAAGCGAATAACCAAACGGACCGCTCACGCAGCGCGGATAAGAAAGCGGCACAACGCCGGTCTTATCATCTGGCCAATGGAAACCTTCACCGTACAGATAACGATTGTCTTTATTGGCCGGTTGGTTTTGATAAAAAACCATGCCTTGCCAAGCCGGATAATAAGTGGGGCTGCTAAAAATCGGCGGGATAAAAGGCTGGCCTGAATAATAAAGATCAATTAGGTAAGCAGAACTCGCGCCTCTGGGGTCGCGGTAAAAGTAAAGATTATCAAGAAAACTTGGAACATTGAATGAAAGCGAAGTAGTCGCCGAACTCAAACCGTCTCTATCCAACACTATCATTTCAAAATTATAATCGCGGCCAACCTCATCAATGCTTCTGGAAAAAGTTGTGGAAACCGTTTCTGCAACAAGCTGGGTTGACGAAGCGTTGCTTGCATCAAAAATTTTATACTTAAGCGTTGAAGTTGAACTTTCGACATCGCGCGACGGCTGCCAATTGAAAATTAGAGTAAGAGTGCTCGAATTGTAAGTTAATATGTTTGAGGAGCCGATTGCCGGCGCGGGCGCTGTCGGCGCCTCCCTAACTTCCGGCAAACTCCCTGAATTTTGAGGATTAGGATTATTTCTAACTTCAAAATCAGAATAGCTATCTTCATCACAACCGTTACCTAAAAACTCATTATTCGCCTGAGCCGAGACACAACTATTATCTTGCCAAGCTTTTCTTTCAAGAGATTGTCCGGCATTTTCTTCAACCGCCAATAAGCCATCATTGTAAGTCAATTGGTCAATTATCGTACCGCTGCCATCTAAAAGATAAATAGCGGTCTGACTACCATTGGGCAAATCATAAGCCCTCAGAACATCTGCCGCCGTCTCGCCTTCATAAGAATGGAAACCAATAAGAAAATAGCTGCGAGGAGAAATATTTAAAACTTTGTGTTCTTGACTAAAATCAGCAAGTGAAGCGCTTGAAGTGGCGTCCGCCCTTAAAATTCTCAAAGACCAATCGGAAATATCAATCTCGCTTCCGGTTGGATTGTGAAACTCTATAAATTCTTTGCCGCTGTCCGCGCCAGTGGCATCATAAAGAACCTCACTTATGACAATGTGATTTGCGCCTTGAGGCAAGGACGGCGTGGTTACGCTCAAAACATCAGAAAGCAACGAAAGATTTAACGTCTCATCAGATGTTTTTATCGCAAAATAATAAGTGGTGTTTGGTAGAAAATTATGAATTGTCATTGACTGAACCGCGCCAGCTGAAAGCGGCGCTGGCTCGCCATTAACTTGGGTTGAACTTGACCAATTCCCGCTCGTAATCGTTGAAGTTGAATACCTGACGTCATAAGCAGAAGCTGTGCCGGAATTATTGTCGCCGCCGGGCGATGTCCACTCCAAAGTTACTGAAAAAACTGTTGAACTTGCCGCTCTTAAATCCGCAATCATTGCCGGCGCAATCGTGTCTGCCGGCTGATTGCTTGAAGGATTGCCGGGCGAACCGCCTCCTCCCGAAGAACCGCTTGTTGAAACGACTTGAGCCACCGGATTATTCCCGGCGACTTCAGCAACGCTTTGAATGCTGGCAACCGCAGCAGATTGAGGCAATTCCTTCACCTGTTTCTCAATTTCATTTAACTGATTCTGAATGTTTATGATTTGCTCTTGGATTTCCGCCGCGCTCAATACGGACGAAGATGGCACTTCTTCAATAATTACTGCTTCCTCAATTGGCTTAACCTGTTCTACCGCTTCATCTATTTTCATCCCCGGCGACTCTACTTCAGACAATTTTATCTCAGAGGGTTGCTCGTCAACTTTTGTTTGCTCTTGAACATTGACTGGTTTAGGAATAGAAAAAAGAACTGTAAGTGTTGACGCGGCATTTTGAACAGTATTCGTAACCGCATTTATTATATTTTGAGCGGCATCCACGACCGTTGCCAATAAAGTTTTGGGACTCTCTTTTACAAAATTTGGGTCGTTTTTTGCTTTCTCAACTTCTTTGAAAAATAAATCAATCACCCCGGCGCCGTATTGAACAGCTTTTACAGAAAGACGAGACCAGTAATCTTTCAACACCTTATCTTCGTCTTCCAATTTTAGAGCGATATTAGATTTCGTTTCTAAGATAAGACTATTGTTATAATTTTTATAAACAAATAAGTAATATACTCCTTCAAGGCTATCATCCCTAGTTGCATAGTAATAATCACCGTTTCTGATTATCTCATCTACAACTGGTAAATTATATCCGCTCTGCACTCCAATAGTATCTTTACTGTAAAAATTATTATTTGAATATTTAGCTAATCCATCAAAATAAGAATTTAAATCTGAGAAAATAATTGGACTCTCGTTTTCTAATCTCTCACTTAAATTTATGTCTATATTGTCAAGATTAAATTGAGCCGTCCAATCTTCATAAGGACTGCCATTATGATGCGCGTCATTGCGCGTATGGTCTGGCACGCTTGTATCTTCAATTAAATGCAAAATATGGCCTAAGGCAAACATTGCTTTTTCTCTTTCGCCATTCACGTAATAACGAATTGCTTGTTGCCAAGTAAAATCTGTCTCATTAGAAATAATACTTAATTTCTGCTGCTGAATGGCTGTTAAAATTGAAGCAATGGTAGCCGGTACCTTGTAAGTCGTTTTATTCTGATTATCTTCATCTTTAGCCCAATCTTTTGAAGCTTGCCACGACCCAAAATTAATTCCCGCATCAATAGCTGGATCGTAAGTCAGACCGCGGTTATGAACTGGATCATAAAAATGATTCATCCAGCGCGGCACATCATCTTCTCGTCTTGAACCATCTAACAAATAATCCTTCAAATCGTTGGGTATCTTATTATTAGAAAAATTAATGTTATAAAAATCAAAAACTTCTCTTGTTAAATATGCGTGAGTTTCAGTGCTGTAAGCTAAAACTCCATGAGTAGATAAAAATGAAAATCCAGCAAGAATTAATGCAAAAATACTAAATTTGTATTTCATTATTTTTTCTTTAGTGCGGGAATTAAAGTAGGAGTTAAATAGCGGCGAACTAATTCCTCGCAAGCCTCATACAAATCCTTACTAATCTGCCAATTACTTTCCTGTATTAACGGCTTAAGAATAAGTTTCTTATTCTTACCAATATAAGGTGGTATAGAAATTCTGAAATATGGTTGCTCCCAGCAATTCACAAAAATTATATTTGCAGCCCAAAATCTATTTATCATTTCTAACATCCTATAATCCTCTTTATGCAGTTCCGGTTTCCACCGAAATTTTACCTCTACAAAAATCGGCTTGCCTTTTTTATCGATGACAATAAAATCTGGTATCGCCCGAATCCTCTCTCCAACTTCACTTCGTCTATCGAAATTAGCTTCAAGTTGAGATAAATTCTGAACAACGGCTTCATAACCAAATCTGTAAACCACATTACCTGACTGTTTTAATAATTCTTCAACTAATGTCTCGGCCATTCGGCCTTTTAATACATTTTCAGGATTCATAAAATTACAAACTTTCGATTTTCCATACCCCAGATAGATGATTAAATACAAGTGTTATCTCGCTTTGTAAGGCGCTGTTGCTATCTAAAATCTGCAAAGTGAACGCACGCTTATACCACGTGTAGTTGTCGGAGTATCCTATAGACCTCGCATTTTCAACTACTGAAATTATTTGTTTAAATCTCCCTTCGTTTTTTGCTAATTGAAGTGCGTCTATTACGTTTTTACGATTAAGATAATTAATGCCTCCTGTTTCAAAAGCGAAATATCTACTCGCCAATTCAATATCTCCTTTTTTAAGAGCATCAATAAACATATCCAAAGTTTCCTGCGGAGTTTTGCCGCCGTAAGTGTCGTTTTTCATGGCGG
>Ga0210057_1008843_pt1 | contig 11806 bp, 11 predicted proteins | sample CryGeyCG2114_010_2_FD_183968 | JGI IMG/M metagenome (GOLD analysis project Ga0210057, IMG submission 183968) | Groundwater microbial communities from aquifer - Crystal Geyser CG10_big_fil_rev_8/21/14_0.10 (SPAdes) (version 2) | ecosystem: Environmental > Aquatic > Deep subsurface > Groundwater ...
TGACGGACTTGATTTAGCGTTAGTACTTCAAGATAAATTTAAAGTGCCCGTCAAAGTGCGAAACGATGTGGATTGTTTTTCTCTTGCTGAGAGTAAGGTTGGCGTGGGGAAAAAATATAAGAATTTTGTCGGCGTTACTTTAGGTTCCGGTATCGGTTGTGGACTCATCATAAACGGAGAGATCTACAATGGCAAGTCAGGAGGGAGTGCCGGCGAATGCGGACATATGATAATAGATAGTAAGAGTAAGAATGGTTCTTTTGAGGACTTGGCTTCAGGTAAATTCATAAACAGAGTTTATGGTAAGAGTGGGGAGATGCTTTTTTCTGATGCTAAAACTGGAAAAACTCAAGCAAAGAAAGTGTGCCGAGAGTTTGGAGAGAATCTTGGTCTTGGCCTTTCAAATCTTATCAATATTATGAACCCGGAAGCGGTCATAGTCGGTGGTGGTATCTCAGAAGCTATAAGGCCTATTTTACCAATAGTAAAGGCGAGCATAAAGAAGTATGTGATGTCACCAAAGGCGAAAGTTACTCCTGTTATAATATCAAAGATTGGTGTATATGCTCCGGCCATCGGCGCGGCGTTGTTGTTTGATTAATTTTATAGATCACTTGGCGGCTCAACCGCCAAGTAGGGACCGCCAAGTTTCTTTTAGGGAGTTATCCCCAACTATTTTTTTTAAAGCCACTTTTTTAAAGTAATATATATGTATATGAAAAATATAATCCAATCTCTCAAAGTAGTAGCTCTAGGTCTTATGCTCGCTATCGGCTTAAGCTACGCTTTCGCTTGGACAGCGCCGACTGGTAACCCGCCGACAGGCAATGTCTCCGCACCGGTGAATGTAAGTGGAAACCTCCAGACAAAGGCAGGTGATTTATGGTCAGATAATTTTCTCGGTTCTCAGGGCGGAGGATACTTTGGTGGAGATCTTGAGGTGGAAAATGGCAAAGGAATCACTCTTGGTGGTGAGTATAAGACGAGTTGGCCAAGTGGAGGAGGTGGCGCTGTCGCGTGGAGTAGTATTACTGATAAACCCGCTGGCTTTGCGGATAATGTGGATGATACGAGTGGAACCATGATTCAGACTGTTGTTTCAAAAACTTCTATTGGTATAAGTGCTAAAGCTACTGCGCAATGCCTTGCGGGTTATATTGTTTCAGGAGGTTCTTGTACTGGCAATATTAATCCAATTTTTACTACAGATTCCTTAACATGTTCGTGTTACAAAACTAATTCAAAACATGATCCAATAAGTTGTAGCATTACAGCCACGGCAGTTTGTATTAAAATATAGAATTGGATAATTAGTAAATCTAAACTCGCCCTTGTCGGCGAGTTTTGGTATAATTGGGAGATGGATGAAATAATAAAAAACTTTCCAAAGCAGTTTGAATACAACCCTGAGATTGTAAATGGGGAGAATTTAAGGTCTAAAGATAAGTATATTGTTTGTGGTATGGGGGGATCTCATCTCTCGGCTGACATCTTGGGACAAGCGTATCCAGGGCTAGACCTAATTGTCCATAAGAATTATGGCCTGCCGGAAATGTCTGAAGAGAGACTAAAGGGAAGCTTGGTGATAGTAACCTCTTATTCCGGCAATACGGAAGAGTCAGTCAGCTCTCTTCTTGGCGCTATAAATAAAAATCTTAATATAGCCGTTATAACAAGTGGCGGTAAATTGCTCTCGCTCGCCAAGGAGAATAATCTTCCTTACATAAAATTACCAGAGGAGAATATTCCACCAAGAATGGCGTTAGGTTATAGCCTAGTCGCCCTCCTCAAACTTATGGGGAATGGTAGTAAACTAGAGGAGGCGAGAGGGCTAGTCGCTTCACTCGATATTAAAGGTCTTAGAGAGACTGGGAAGGCTCTCTCGAGCGCACTCCTAGGAAAGATCCCGCTAATATATTCTTCTGCCGAAAATAGAGCCATCACTTATATCTACAAAATTACTTTTAATGAGAGTGTGAAGATTCCGGCTTTCTATAATCTATTTCCGGAATTAAACCACAACGAGCTGGAAGGATTTGATGTGGGGACAAACAGTATTTCGGGTGAATTGTCAGGTAACTTCCATATTATATTATTGAAAGATAGTAATGACCACCCAAGAGTGGTGAAGAGAATGGAAGCTACAGCGAAACTTCTTTCTCACATAAGCATGACGACTCTCGAGCTTGAGAGAGGCAGTGCCTTTCATAGGATATTTTCTGCTATTATTGTCGCGTATTGGGCAAGTGTCTTTTTGGCAGAGAAGTATAAAGTGGCGCCTGGTCCTGTGCCACTTATCGAAGAATTTAAAGATATTATCAAATAATTTATGGGTATTTTTAATAAAAGTTTCTGGAAATTTTCTCTCGGCTTTACTATCATTATTATTGTGGGACTTTTAATTATGGCTACTTTAGGTCAGGCTTATTAAGATGTTTACCAGAAGGGATTTTATCTTAACTGCGGTTGCCGGCATATTGACCGGTATTTTGTCTTTGCCGATATTGAAGAACCTAGGAGTCGACTTTAAATACATAAATATCGCTTTTGTTATCGGGGTCCCGTTATCTTTTATCATCGGGGTTTATATCTCTTCTTTTTTTGCAAGGAGGTTCGGGTGGTTATATCAGTTTTCAAAATACACTTCAGTTGGTTTTCTAAACACGATAATAGATTTCGGAATATTAAACTTGTTGAGTTTTCTCACGGGTATTTACTCGGGCTTCTACATAATAGGGTTAAATTCGGTCGCGGCAATCTTTTCTACCACTAACGGATATTTTTGGAATAAGTATTGGACTTTTGGTTCAAAGGAGAAAGCCCATATGAGGGAATTTATTTATTTTGCCACTTGCGGTTTTATCGGACTTCTTATAAATACTCTCGTCGTCTATGTCATCACAACTTTTGCCCGTCTACCTGGGGGCATAAATGGCCCATTGCTCGAGAATACGGCGAAAGTTTTCGCCACTGTTGCCTCTATGACTTGGAATTTCTACGCTTTTAAATTCTTGGTGTTTAAGAAATAGTGTTTTGGTTAACCCTTGCAAAGAAGGAAAATTCTCATTAGACTATCTGTAGTTTTAGTTCGTTATAAATTTGATAACCGAATAACCATAAAATGGAGGTGTAAAATGGATGAGATAAATCTCCGCATGGAAGGGGCAATTTGTATAGGTAAGACTAAAGCCGTCTTCTCTACATGGCTTCCTGGCATGGTAGAGATTTTCAATAAGGATGATGTGACAGCCTTAGACGGAGAACAAAAAGATAGTTTCCCCGATAAAGGCAAACTTTCTAACCAGATAGCCTGCGATATCTTCTGGCTTCTTAAATGCTATGGCATGGAGTCACATTTTTTGGATAGGGCTTCTGGAGATAGCTTTTATGCTCTAGAATGCGATAAGATTCCGTTGGAAGTGGTTGTGCGGAGAGTGGCAAGTGGGAGCTATATAAAGAGAAACCCTGGAGTAGAAGACGGCGTTGATTTTGATGTTCCCGTCGTGGAACTTTTTCTTAAAGATGACTCATGTCATGATCCGTATATCGATTTCCATAGTGATAAAATGTGGTATCTCTATGACTCAAAGAAACCCATAGATACGGATTTTTTTGGGGCTGAGATTGATCCTTACTTAAACAGAGAAGAGGTTGAAGAGGTGATAAGGCAGGCCAATAACATATTTATTTTTCTTGAGTGGTTCTGGCACAGGAGGGGCTATAAACTCTACAACTTTAAGATAGAGTTCGGTAGGGTAAAAGAAGGTTATAAAAAGGGGCTTATCGTCTGGAGTGATGTTCTCACTCCTGACGAGTGGATACTTATGAAAGATAATGTCCACTACGACAAACAGCCTTTCCGTGATGGCGCTCCAGCAAGCGTTCTTAAGACACTATATGAGCAAGTGTCTAAAGAGCTTACCGAGGCTTTATCCAAAATCTAATAAGTAATAAGTACACAAACCCCCGCTGTCTAAAAGACAGCGGGTTTTTTTTGAAAATAAGCGAAGTTTAAGCTATACTATTAGCTAATGGAAAGCGTAGTTTTATATAGAAAATACAGACCTAAGAAATTCGCTGAAGTTCTTGGTCAAGATCATATTGTGAATGTCTTGCAAAACGCGGTGAAGCTTAAGCGTATCTCTCACGCTTATCTTTTTGCTGGACCGAGAGGTTCGGGTAAGACAAGTGTGGCGCGTATCCTCTCTAGTGAAGTTGGCGCTTCAGCCAACGACATTATTGAGATAGACGCCGCTTCTTCAAGGGGGATAGACGAGATAAGAGCCCTTAGGGAGGCGGTGCGACTCTCTCCGCTTGAGTCGCCGTATAAAGTGTATATCATAGATGAGGTGCATATGCTCACTAAAGAGGCTTTTAACGCCCTCCTGAAGACCCTGGAAGAGCCACCGGCTCATGCTATCTTTATCCTTGCTACGACAGAGCTTGAGAAAGTGCCCGGGACCATCATCTCTCGTTGTCAGAGCTTTCAATTTCGTAAACTGCCCGAAAGTATAATTCAGAAGTCTATTATAGATATCGCCAAGAAGGAGGGGTTTAAGATAGACGATGAATCCGCCGGTCTGGTAGCGCTTCTTTCGGATGGTTCTTTTCGTGACGCGCAATCTCTCTTAGACCAGATTCTCTCTGGCACAAAAGATAAAGAGATTAAGGGAGCCGAAGTAAGAGGATTTCTTGCCGTGCCCCAGAAAGAGCTTATAGAAGATTTCATAACAGCTATTGCGAAGAAAGAGATGGAAAAGGGTATGGAACCCATAAGGAAAGTGAAGGAAGCCGGTCTTGATGTGAAAATCTTCTTGAAGTTAGTCCTTCGTGACTTGCGGTTTATCTTGCTTATGAAGATAGACAAAGCTATGTCCAGCAGGCTAAAAGGAATACTAGGGGAAAGTGAATTTAAATTTTTAGAAAATTATAGAGATGACGAAAGTGTCTCGGTGGAAGTGCTCGCCAGAGCTCTCAATATCCTCCTTGGCTCTTATGACTCTCTTGGCAGTAGTTATCTGCCTGAGTTACCACTTGAGCTTGCCCTTGTAAAGATTCTTCAATGATTAAGGTGGTAATGCATCTTTCTTTTGTATACTATAAGAAAGTATATTTTAGAATATAGAAGATGTCAGATATTCATAAATTTTTAAGAAAACAAAGTAAGGGGTTCACTCTAATTGAACTTCTTTTCGTGATATCAATAATTGGACTTCTTTCTTCTGTTATTTTTGTCAGTGTAAACAGTGCAAGAAAGGACGCAAGGAATACTTATAGAAACAAGATGGCAGAAGAGTATGCTAAAGCTTTTTATCTGTATTATGATGCAAATGGTGAATATCCTGACCCGATGGACGGTAGTGATACAAGTCCTTACCCTGGAGTTAGTTGTCTTGCAAAAGTTCCAGCAGAGTGCATTTTTGTAAATCCCGTCCCATCTAACGAAATACTTAATAATAAACTATCTCCATATATAGAAATTGTAGATCCTTTTCAGATGATAACAAGTAGGGGAGGTAATTACCAAGGCCCCCTTTATACATGTAAGACAGATATTCCGTGTATTGGCGTAAGGCTTTTATGGTTTCTTGAAGGTCGAGAGATCTGTCCTAGTGGTGCCATATCTGGATTATTGGACAATAATACAACCGCATGTCATCTCTATCTTGAAGAAGTATTTTAGAGATTTTAAGCTATAACCCTAGTTCTTCGACTCTATTGCCGACATTAGACACCGCAGAAGGCGTATTAGCTTTAATGCGTTTTATGATATTGAAAGTATAAGAATCATAGACTTCCACTTCGCCCGCCGTCTGAGACACAATATATACATACTTACCATCATTGGTGAATTCCGGATGCCACGAACTCTCTCCTTTGACAGGGATAATCGTTTTGATAATTTCATTCGTCCGAGCATCTATAACATAAATTTCGTCATGGTGTTCGCCAAAGGCTGTTTCCGCCCAGACATAAGGGTAGCTTGGGTCTTCATTAAACGCTCGCACGAAGAGTCCTGGTCCGGAAGTTTTGATGTATTTGACCGGCGTCCATGTTTTTGTGTTAATCACTGTTATTAGGCCCTCGCCAAGCGCGGGGACATATATATTATCTCCCCAGGTTGCTCCCGGACCAGTATGGGGAGTTACACCTGTCTTCACTTCGGTGACCGCTTTCCAGTTGCTCGTATCCATCACCCAAACCGTGTTTGAGCCCATAGAAGCCACGATATAAAACTTACCATCAGGTGTTAGGAATGCATCGTGAAGAGGGGCCTTATTACTCCCGATATTCCAATGTTTCTCTATCACGGGAAAATCCCTCTTAGACGTGTCTATCACCCAGACGCTGTTTAGGTCTTTTAAGGCGGCTATTATTTTGTCTCCGTATTCTACCATCGCTCCGACGCGAGATTCTATCTCTTTTCCGTCGAGATTTCCCGTAGTAGGAATCACTTTAAGTATTGACATCGTGTCGGGGTCAACGATTACCACGTTTCCGGGTTCATAATTGCCAATGGCTAAATACCTACCATTATCTGTGAGCGCGGTTCCTCTTGAATTTATTCCCACACTGATTGATTTTACGGGCTTTAGTGTTTCTAAATCTATCTTTGTCAACCAGCCATTGCGAGCAATTATATACATATACTTGGCGTCAGGTGAGAAAACCGATGTATGTGGTTGAAATCCTACATCATGAATACGTCCGACTTCTGTGTGGTTCCTACCGTCAATAAAAAGGAGTTTCTCGGCATCTTTTTCAACAATGGCCATGAGGTTTTCAGGATCCCAAGATCCCACCGTCGCATATAATTCTCGGTAGGGCTTTAGCTCTTCTTTTGTTTCGGTAGCCCCTTCTGTCTTAAGGTTGGCTATGCTGTTATTTAATCTTCCGATTTTATATTGCGTCATTTTGTCGCTGATCCCACTACCGTGATTTTTATGATAATTTAAAGAAGCATCCGTCCCACAATGAAAAGCAGCGGGGTGAAGCTTAGATTCTTTTGTTGCGTCAAATACTACGTCATCTATTATCAACCAGCAGTCCTTATTTTCATTATGGAGGGCTACCTCTTCGGAGTTGTATCCGACGAAGCCGAGATGGTATTTCATCATTCTCTCACTAATCCCCTCTGGGGTGACTTCGCGATACTTATCCGTTACATTATTTCCACAAGAATATATTTCCGGATAAATGCTTGTGGCGGTCGTCGCGTCAAACACCATATCGTCAATAATGACCCAACAATCTTCTACGTTATTATGCAGGGAAATATCCTGAGTGGTGTGTAAAGGAAGATTTATCCCTTCTTCTTCAATAAGCTCTTCGGTTTTTTCGTCCCCGCTTATTTTCGGGTTTGAGACTAAGAAGATTATACTTACGGCGATCAGCGCAGTGGCAATTACTGCTGATATAACAATAATTTTTTTAAGGAGAACAGACTCTTCTTTATTTATTTTTTTTTCAAACAAGAATTGCATTCCACAGATGCTTGCAAAAATCACAAAAGCGTATATCGCAATGAAGGACAAGAATCCGAGGTCTGACTTGTGCATGGAATGATGAAGATTAAGGAATACCCACGATACGATAGAGACGGCCTCACTTACGATAATATATGAAGTGTAAGGGAAGGATTTCTTAGTTGTCTTTTTGGTATGTTCCTCAAGTGCCGGTATGTGGTGAAAATGAAAAATAAACGAATTGACGATAAGTATGCCCGCAATAATCATACTTGCGTAGAATACCTCAACCTGAAGCATAGATTCATAAGCAAGGGTAAAAAGGCCGAGTCCTCCAAATGCATAAAGTATGATCCCGGCCCATACGACGGTTTGTGCCTTTTTAATAAGCGAGAGTTCGTCACGAGAAATTTTTCTATCCTCATCTGCAGTGTAAAAAAGCACATTACCGAGGAGAGATGCTCCCGTACCGAATGATAACCCTAATGTAAAAATAAAGAGGTATACAAAATGTAAGTCCACATTTATAAAAAATTCCATCATCTTATGATATATAATATTTAACTTTTAATTTCATGGCTAAATTATAACAAATTATTGATAGATATTATATATCTTCTTATCCACATTTATTGATGACGAGGTTAGTTTATTTTTATCGAGTTTTTTCTTTTTTTATGATGTGCATTGCACCCCAAAAGATAACTATCAATATCGCCACAAGACTGAAAAACTCCAAGCGGTTACCTTCTAGTATCGCCTCGCTGGCATAGGTGGTGATAAGGACAAATGGAATCTCGGCTAGAAATGTGATGAGCATATATTTAAAAAAGGGGTAACGCATGATGCCAAACGCATAACCAAGTTCAGCTGGCAATGCGACACGAAGCAAAAGTAACATATAGAAACGGGTATGTCTTTGTATCTCCCCAACCCATTTATCAAAACGCTTTGCGGAAATAATATAACGAAACAATGGGCCACCGATATATCTCCCTATATAATATGCTATGATATCTCCAATAAGCCACCCTACAAAGAGGATTATCATAGTAGGGAATACTCCCCAGAGAGCCACCGCGATAGGGATAAGTGGCACATTGGTAAGAGGGCTTAAGAGAGCTGATAGAATAGCAATGAGCAAGAAGATTAAAAGTCCCAATAATTCATTCTGTCTGACATATTTTTCAAAAAATATCACCACGTCATAAAAAGCTTCTTGAAATACGGTAAAATACCAGAATAATATCGTTGAGGCAATTATAATACTGACTGCAAGTAGTAGTCGTTTATACATATTTGTAGTTTATCACGAGACGACCGTGGCAAGCTAGGTTTTATTTTGCAAAAATAATAAAAAATAGTTATTATTATTATTATTAATAATGAAGAGTCTAAATAAATTCCTAAAATTGATAACCAAATTAGAATACCTGATAAGGCCATCACTTGCAGAGGAAGAAGAGTCCTTGCATAAATTTCTCTTGTGGGGTAGTAGGGCTTATTATATTTATTCCGGACTTCTTTTTGTATTCATCAAGAGTATGGATTATTTTAATATAACTTTTAATTATTGGTTCTATGCCATCATTTTTATGATACAGGCGGCAATATTATTTTATATTATCCAAACATACAGAAGATTTTTTTCTATCTCGTTTAAATTAAAACGTAATTTCATCCTGCATTTCATATTCTTTCTGTGGCTTATGATTTTTCTCTTAACAAGTGTAGATCAGATTATCGGTATACCAATTTTTTCTGGAAGCATTCTGTCTTTTGTCGTAGGAGGAAAGGTTCTTTCGCCTTATTTTTTGTTTACAAAAGGAATCTATTTAGTATTTTTCTTTATTCTACTAGGTATTAGCGGGGAGTATCTGTTAAGAAAGATCGGTTATAAAGAGGTTGCATCATAATTTAAACGGCTCAATCCTCAAGCAACGGATTGAGCCGTTTATTTATTTTTTTATTGACTAACTCCAGCTTCTTTTCGCGGGGCCAACTTTTTATCTCAAATTCTCTTTTTAGCGCTTCGCTTCTCGTCTTATATTTTTCAGTATGTAGAATCTTTTTAACTTTATGCGCTCTGGTATAGTGTCCACCAAGCTTGTCTTTATGTTCTTGAAATCTCCTCTTAATATCAGTGGTAATACCTGTGTAGATACTCTTGTTTTCACACTCAATTAAATAAACATAATACATATTGTTGCTATTATTAATTCTTGTCATAGTCGCTTGAAAAAGTAAGTGGTCTAATAAATCTTAGTAAAGGATATTTCTTTACTTTCTCTATTCGTCAATATGATTTCCTGCCACATAGCCTGAAGACCAGCAAAGTTGAAGTGAGAAGCCACCTGACGGTCTGTTAACGTGCAGTAAGTCACCAGTTATATATAAATTTGAAATTTTCTTTGAACGCATTGTTCGCATATCAATCTCTTCAAGAGCCACCCCTCCATCTGCAATCACTGCTCTGTCAAAACCCATAAGACCAGTAATAGTAAGTGGAAGTGTTTTAAGTATCCGGACAATATGCCCCCGCTCTTCCTTGTTTATAGAATGAACTTTTTTTGTGGTATCTAAGCCCTCTCCAAGAAGTGGCAATATTCCTTTACTCATACCTATCGGCACAAATTCTTTAATAATATTTTTAAGTGATTTATTTTTATTTTTATCAAAAATTGCGATGATGTCACGCTCAAGTTCACCATGATTGGTGTGGGGGTAAGTATCTATCGTCGCTGTGACTACTCCACTATGGAGCAGATCGGCAACTTTATGCGCGCTATTTAAGATAAGTGGACCAGAAAGACCAAAGTGTGTAAATAATATTTTCCCGGACTCAGAAAAAGCCTTCTTCCCTTCAACAAAGAAAGTAATCTTCATAGGTGAAAGTGAAATTCCGGTAAGCTTCTTACTCCAGTCTTCTTTCACTGAGAGAGGGACGATAGTTGGGTTAGACTGGATTACTGTGTGCCCCATGGCCTTAAGCCACTTAAGGCCATCTCCAGTTGACCCTGTCTCAGGGTGGGAAATACCTCCAGTTGAAAAAAGATAGTTAGTAGCATGATACGTGTCTTTACCTGAAGACACACCGGTGACTTTTTCTTTCTCTTGATGAATCCGCGTGACAGGGGAGGACGTCTTTATAGTAACACCTCCGTCACGCGCATATTTCTCGAGTGTTTTTAGGACATCTAGAGCTTTCTCTGTGCTTGGGAATGCGCGTTTTCGGTCTTCTATTATTAGTGGAAGTCCTTTTGATTCAAAAAAAGAAAAAGTATCCTTCACTCCAAACTGAGAAAACAAAGAGTATAAGAATTGTTCGGCCTTGCCGTAGGCTTGCAGTAACACTCGCTGGTCAAATTCGGCGTTTGTAATATTGCAACGACCACCCCCTGTTATCTTAAGTTTCTCTCCTAGTGTTCTGTTCTTCTCAAGTAAAAGCACTCGTTTACCACGCTCGGCGGCGCGTCCAGCCACCATAAGTCCAGAGGCACCACCTCCAACGACAATAAGGTCAAACTTTATCTTAAGGGAAGACATTTAAAGATTGATTTTAGGTATCAAATAAACTAATTAAATTCCAGTAAAAGCGCCGAATGGTCTGACACTTCTTCCGGCAGTACTTTAAAATCTTTCACTTCAATTTCTGGAGTTACAAATATATAGTCTGCATACTTCACCGGTTTTGTATAAAAAGATGTCCGTGTAGAAGTGATACCATGTTCTTTAATTAAGTTTCTGAGACCATTTTCTTCAAACATCTTAAGACTCTTGGTCTCGGGCAAGAGGTTGAAGTCACCGCAAAGTATGAAATCATTTGGTAGGCTGTTCACAAATTTCAATATGTTTTTTGACTGGTTTATCCTGTCCTCGGTATCAGTCTTTCCCTTGCCGTTCCATAGTCCATGGAAGTTTATCACGGTAATCAATCCGCTAGCTGTCTCTAGTGTTACATATTGAATATTGCGCGCATGTTGACCGAGGTCTCCTTCAGGAACGTGTCCTTTATGCTTATAGACAAACACTTCTCCGTCTTTGACCACTTTTAAATCTTTTTTCACAAGCATTTGAAGACCATAATTATTCAGGAGATGAGGGTGAAAATATGAAGTGTGCAGAGGTAAGACTTCTGATATCTCTTGTGCCCCTCGAGTCATTATCTGTTCGTAATCTAGGTCAACGCCACCAGCTTGGCGTTCTCCAACGTCTGTGTAGGGGGCAGACCAGATTTCTTGTAAGCAAAAAATGTCAATATCTTTATATCTCTCAAAAAAGCCCAAGAGCTTTTCTTTTCCCGCTTTCCCTCCCCATGTGTTTAGTGTGATTAATTTCAT
>Ga0210057_1008845_pt1 | contig 11806 bp, 17 predicted proteins | sample CryGeyCG2114_010_2_FD_183968 | JGI IMG/M metagenome (GOLD analysis project Ga0210057, IMG submission 183968) | Groundwater microbial communities from aquifer - Crystal Geyser CG10_big_fil_rev_8/21/14_0.10 (SPAdes) (version 2) | ecosystem: Environmental > Aquatic > Deep subsurface > Groundwater ...
AAAGTATCTCTTTTCGCATCTTGTCAATCGCCTCAGTGGTTCTCCCACTCAATAGGGCAAACTCCTGATACGATGAAAAAGCTGGGTCAATATCATCTAATTTCATATGACTTCAGAACATAAACTATTTGAACGAGGCTACTGTATGAAGAACTGGTATGACTCTCATCTTTATAGTTTAGGCCTTACCCACGCCCGCCGCGACCAATTTTTCTTTCGTGATTGCACCCACTCGGCAACAATCCAGCAACTTTCCATCCACAACAACGGCAGGGAGCCTTTCAATCCCATAGGCCTTAGCCTTCTGTCGACATTCGTTTGTGGCACATCCTTGGTTAAGTAAGATCGTAGACTGTCTCACCTCACAGGACTCACAGGCCTGGTCTTTGACCAATTGGACTGCGGGCTCACAAGTTTGGCATCCAGCCGTAAAAACTTCTACTTTTCTTCTTTTGTTCGTCATGATTTATCCTCCTAGACCCAGTCTAGGCCCTCTACCTAGGTAGAGACTCAAGGGGGAAAATGTTTTTTTAAATCTAATGATTTCAAATGATTATAAAAATTATCGATTATTCCCGAAAAGGTATTGAGTCTTTAGTATACTACAGGGTGTATTCTAGGGGGAGTGACCTGACTACCGCACTTTAAGATTATAGAGATCGGATCCTCTCCAAAATGCGATCAGCCTTTTTCTTTTTCTCTGATCCAGTCATTTGTCCATGAACAACTTCTTCAAACTCATTCTGTTTTAGAAGAGACTTAAACTGTTTAATAAGAAAAGCTTTTACGACAGGCTCGGATTTTTGAATGTCTTCAAGGGCATCTGGATATCCGTCCAAAAGAAGAAGAATATCTTCGAGGTCCGTGCTAAATCGTAAGTTTTCCTTTCCACGATCGTTATAAGCTTCAAATTTTGTTGCAAGAAGATAGGCAACTGAGAAAACAGGGATTTCAATCCCATCACTAAGTTTTCGAAAACTTAAAGCTTGAAAGCCTTCCGTAAACCATTTGCTGGGCATGCCGGAAATCTTTTCGTCTGCGGGCATGATGTCGACGACGATTCCTTGATAGTTCCAACGACAGCGCGGACCTTTAGGCTCATTTTTAAATCCGGCTTTGCGAAGTTTATCTTCTAGTTTGTAATAGTCGGGCAGAGTTCCAATATCGACAACGCAGTCGATATCGTCGGTGGGGCGGCTTTCAGTAATGCCAACGCTTGATAGGTAAATTGCAACTGTTGCTCCTCCAACAAAAGCGTGATCAATTCCTAGTTCTTTTAAGCTGGTTGAAATACGAATGAGATCTTGAATGCTATTAGGTTTGCTCATGCAAACAGTCTCTTCTTAATTTCTTCACGGGCCATTGTTCTTTCTCGCGCTCGGCCCACCCGTAGAGCGTCGACCATCGCTAAAAGTTCATAGAGTTTTGGATCTTCTTTAGCAGCCTCCGGCGCAGAGGAATAGATAGGTTGAATCGTTTGGCCGGTTACTTTTCCATCGGCATCGGGCCAGACGTATTTGTCGTTATCTCCAGAAACAATTTTTTTATTGAGAGGAGGGGCCGAATGAGAAGTCGGTATTCCTCGATCAATGGGGCCAGGTTTCGCCGGAAAAACAAAGGGGAGTCCATAAATAAGAAAATCTGTGAAATTGAGTTTCATCACTTTATTTGATTCAGGAATTAAAAGTCTTGCTTCAGCCGCTCGCTTTAGGCCAGCGCTGATTTCTGACTGGCTCATATGAAGCTGACGGGAGAGTTGAAGCTGGTTTAACTTGTGAGCATCTCGAGAACTTGCGAGTTTCAGCAATAGAAGAACATCCTGAGGTTTGATGCCAGACCGATTTTGCATGACTTGAGTATAACATAATATCGCATATTTCATATCGCAATATGAAATAGTAATTAAACTTCAATAAGTTAAGGTGCTGTTATGAGGTCATTTTAAGCGGCATCATTAATGATTTTTGCAATTTCTTCTATCGAAACGGGTTTAAAATCCCAAACGTCGACGCCCACATTAATCATTCGTCCGTTAACTTTCCATTTTTCATGAATATGACCATGGAGGAGCCAGCGACCTTCTTTGGTTGGTCGGTAGGCGCGGTGCTTGGGAGTGGGGCGTCCTGCTTCTTCCGCTGCGTCAAATGCGTAGGGCATATGGTGGAGAAGAACGTTGTGTCCTTCGATTTCCATATCTCTCTCTCAAAACATATCGAGCCGGCAACAGTTTTAAAATCGCCTCAAAAGAAGAGGCCGGTATATGGTGGCATTCGTCAATGATGATCTGAGAATACATTTTCCGATCTCAGCAAGATTGGAGTGCGGGCGTAAAACTGGAAGCCGAGTGGCTTAGTTTAACGTCTATCCCCACCGCGATTAAAAACCATCCGCTCTCTCAACTCTCGTCTTTGAGCCTCGCGAGCTTTCTGAATTTCTTTCGCTCTTTCGGCCATCAACTGGTCGTGCAAACTCTCCACCATGGTTCGAAGCTCGGTCTTTGTAAGTGTCACCGTCTCTTGGTCTTTTTCTGTGGCATATACTGAACCTGAAAACAGAGATCCTAATAAAACAGCGGTTGTGACAAGTATTCTCATAACTCTTCTCCCTTTCGTTATCATGAAGATAACTTTTAGTTTCTACTCATCTAGTACTACGAAGCTGCCTCATATTTGTGACAAAGCTGATGAAACTTTTTTAAAAAGAATCGAAAGCAAGCTTGCGATTGAAAGCACTCCAATGAAACTTCCCAGAAGCCAAAGCAAAAAATAGCTTCTTAAGTGCGGGTCAGAAATTTGGAGAATAACAATTGGCAGTTGAGCAAGGATGGCAAGACCTGCAATTTTAAACAAAACAGGAGAACGACTGCCTTTGGTAGCGCGTCGCATTAAGACTAAGGCAGCTAAAGTCGCCAGTGCTGAAAAACTTAAGCCACAAAAAAACATACACGCTGCCATTCCTCCCCACGTCATAAAGGCCGTTTGAAGGGGTTCGAAGATCGCGATTGAAAAGTACGGAGAAGGTTCAATCATGGCCAAATGCGGACAGATAAGAAGTTGAATAGCGCTGATGAGCAAAAACAGGGTCAGAAGCTTTGCATACATCCAGGATGTCCAGAAACCCGGGACTTCAATTCGGGGCTGAGGCTTCCAATAAGAAACCGCAGCAAAGATAGCGATCCCCAACCAAACAACTAGCGCGACGAGCCAAAAAAGATTCAACTCTCCGCGAAATGAAAACCAAAGAAGTCCCACGACCGGAATACTCACTGCTGACAAGAACTTCGCGACCTTGATCGTTCGCGTAAGGCCACTTTCTTTTTCTTCCTGAAGAGCCAGTAAGATCGAGTCTTTCACGTTTGTGCTTGAATCTTTCAAGTCAACGACTCCTTCAGTCGGTCTGTTATAAATTTTCGAGAGCGACTCAGCTGCTGTCGTACCGTGGCATCTTTCAAATCTAAAATATCGCGGATTTCTTTTGAACTAAAGCCTTCCCAGTCGCTTAGAATTACAATTTCTCTTTGAGCCTCGGGTAATAATTGAAGCGCTCGAGAGACCTGCTCGAAGTCTTCTCGGCTTATCATGCTTTGCTCTGCGCTCATCTCTTCTGTTTCGAATCTCTGGTTCTCATCGAATGCATCATGTTTTGATTTTATATGAGGCGACCGAAGATGATCGCGAAGGTTGTTGAGAGCAATCGTATAGAGCCAAGTCGAAAACTTTTTGGAGCTGTCAAACTTTTTCCTATAAATAAACTCGGCAACAGTTTGGTTGTTGGAAAGTATTACTCTGAAGAAAAACACCCGATTAGTCGAAGATTGCATCAAATGTATCAACCTGTTGTAGGTTATTTTTTAAAGCGCCCATTTTTTACTTTTGCCCTTGCAGGTCTTGCGATGCTCTCGACCATCCCGGCCCATCAGTTTTTAGGTAAAGAATTTATGCCTCCTTTGCGGGAGGGTAGTCTTCTTTATATGCCAACGGCTCTGCCTGGCATGTCGGTTCCAGAAGCCAGTCGACTACTGCAAAAGCAAGATGAGATCTTAAAAAGCTTTGATGAGGTGGAAAGCGTTTTTGGAAAAGCAGGAAGAGCCAATACTTCAACAGATGTCGCTCCCCTATCGATGGTAGAAACCACGGTCGTTCTAAAGCCCCACCGTGAATGGCAAGAGAAAGAGCGCTGGTATTCATTCTTGCCCGATTTTCTACAACCATTTTTTCGACCTATTTGGCCAGATCGTATTTCTGAAGAAGAGCCGGGCTCGTGGGTAAAGACATCGATTGTATTGCTCTCTGTTCCATTTTCTCTGGTGGGCGCTTTTTGGTTTTTATGGATACTCGATTACAACGTTTCCATAGCCACTTGGGTGGGGATGATCGCCCTTATGGGATTAAGTGCTGAGACCGGTATTTTTATGCTGATGTATCTGGATCTGGCCGTTAATGATCGAAAATCAAAGGGTCAGATGACATCGGTTTCAGATTTGTATTCGGCGGTCATTGAAGGCTCGGTGAATCGAATACGTCCCAAAACAATGATAGTGATGACCGCCTTTTTAGGTTTACTTCCGATCATGTGGTCGACGGGGCTTGGTGCAGATGTCGCGAAGCGCGTTGCGGCCCCGATGATTGGCGGTTTATTCACTTCTTTCTTGCTTATTTTATTGGTGTATCCCGTGATTTACTACGAGTGGAAAAAACAAGAGTATAAAATGGGTGCACGTGGTTTCTAAATAAAAGCCTTTCTAGGCTCACTTATCAAGCTGCGTTAAAAGAGCGATCAGAAATATCTTGAGGCTTTCAAAGGGCTTAGTTCCTGGCTCTTGTATTTTACTCCTAGCTCGACTATAAGAAAGCAGAAAAGTTTATATATAAACTTTTCTTGAGTTTCAAGAACGACTCGTAATAGTCTTTTAGGGAGATCAAAATGATGAGGTGCTTTAAACGAAATACGGGATTCCAGCTATTGTTGTACATGGGAGTGTTTCTAGCTTTTTCTGGCTGTCGTGAAAGTGTTTATTCCACAAAAGAATCGGCCTCAAGCGTCGGGAGGTCCGGAGAAGAAAAGCCGGCCGTTTCACAGCCGGTTGCATCCGATACGGCGGTAGAAGAAGAGTTTTCAGCATTTGACTTTGGGGTAGCGCATGCAGCACTGCAATCTGTTTTTAATGCAATCGTAATCGAAAAGGAGGGCTATAGCTTAGTTAACTATCGTTACCTAATAAGTGATGAGACAGTGGCGGGTGGTTTTGCTGAGTATCTAGATTATCTCAGGAAGATTGATATCAGCTTGTTTTTGGAAAATTCAGGGCAGGATTTGCATCGGAGAGATTTTCGTAAAGCTTTTTGGATGAATGTCTACAATACCTGTGTGATCCGCATCGTTCGAGATAATTATGATTTGATCAAATCGAACGGCGACAGCATTACGGCTATTGAAGATGTTTGGACCCAGCCCTCTTGCCCGGTGGGCAGTTACATCTTTTCTTTGAATCAAGTCGAACATAGTATTCTTCGAAACGGACTTCAGAGGGGTCTCTCGGAAGCACAAAGTCTTCCAGAGGGTCTCGAATATTCGGAGTTTGATTTTACAGATATGAGAACTCATTTTGCAGTCAATTGTGCGAGTGGTTCTTGTCCGACGCTTTCGAGGCAGATTTTTACGTCTGAAAACATTGAAACGCAGCTTACGGAGTTGGAGTCTAGATTCTGGAATACTGACAAGGAAGCGCGCGCCCCATTTCTTTCGCAAATAAGATCTCCTCATCCAGATCGAGATGGCGATGTAGATGCAGTTCTTTTAATCAACCCTATTTTTAGTTGGTTTGAAGATGATATCTACGATTTTTATGATGGTTATAAGGATTATCTACAAACTGTTGTAAGCAATCCCTCTGATGTATCGCGGGTTCAAGCCCTTTCGGACGATCCCGTATTGGATGGAGAGCTTGCATTTTTTGAATATGATTGGCGGCTCAACGACACAGAAGAGCTGAATCCCAATACTTTAGAAAATTTCAATTATTTAGAAAGGATTCCAGCCTTTGAGCCTTATATTACTTTTCGAAAGGAGCTAAAATGAAAAGCCTATACTTAATTCCATTGATATTAATTCTATTTACTTCAAAGCTTGCTGCGTCTGAAAAATATCTCGAAAGTTTGGAGAGCCTGCAAGAGCTTTACAACGGAATTGTTTTTGATCTTCCTGAGCATGACGACAGTCGTGTCAATTATGGTTTGTTCAATTCAGATCGTAATATGAAGCGAAAGGCTTCTAAGTATGTGAGCATTGGCTGGCACAGCAAGATCACAGAAGAAATGCTTTGCCTGGCTAACTATGAAGAGCCAGCAGATGATCTTCAAAAGTGGCAGCGTTTGGCAAAGGCTCATTTTTTGAACGCCTACAATTTTTGCATGATTAAAATGATCGCAGATTATATTTGAAGGCCAATCCAAATCAGTTAGAAACCGTTAAGGAAAAGGGTCTTCAAGCTCTAGGAGAAGATGCTTTTGACCAACGCGAATGTAAAGTGGGCTCTAAGAAACTTTCTCTAAATGATATTCGGACGATTTTACTCGATTCAAAGCTTAGGTTTTATGACCCAAGAAGTATTTATGGTTTAAGTTCAGGGGCAGCTTCTGATCCTCGGTTTTCGAAAGGAGTCTTTACTTCAAAGAATGTCGACGCCCTTCTCGCTGAGCTTGAAAATGAATTTTGGAATTCAAGAGAGGCCTCTCGGCTGAACATTCAGAATGATGTTTTATATTTGAATCCCATAGTGGTATCTTCACAGGATCATCTAAGAACATTGACGGAAGAAGAGACGTTTAAGTCGTATATTCTATCAGTCGTCGAAGAAGCTGCCATTGCTGACTTTGTCGGAGAGTCCGATCCCGCTTCGTGGCAAGCTTTTGCGACCGATCTTTCACTTAATTATACAGAAGACGTTCCGAACTCAAACGATGGGCGCGCCTATGATGAAATGAAGGGTTGGGATCTTTTTTGCTCAAAGTAACTCCTAAATATCAGGCAAGAAGTGGATTAAAGTTTTTTAATTCGCTTCTTGCCTTGTTTTTCTTGCCAGCATTTTTGCCGGTCTTTTCTTACGGGCTTCAATTAAAGTTAGATTCTGGCTATACGTCCGATGTTTACCGCGACGGAGAAAGAAGCGAAAAAAGTGCCTTTCTTTTTCCCGAGGCGCGTGTTCGATTTGAGAATATCAATACTGAACGAGGCTATGGACTTTATTTGCAGTTCTACGGAAATGGGCGAATTTTTCTAAGTGAATCTCGTGCGCATGAAGTCACAAGTGGCGGATCGATGGAGAGCGTTCATGTGATGGGAAATGCTTCAGAGCTGAGTCATGAGTTGGCCTATGATTTTAGTAATCAGAACCTAGATAGCGTTGACAAAGTGAAAGCCCACAGCGTGGGTGTCTACAATCGGGCTCGGTTTTTAGGCGAGTCTAGTGACCATAGCTTTCGCGTGCCTGTGACGATCAAGATATTTTCAGACACAACGACGGGTGGTGCGACAGATGTCACGAATGTCTTTCGAGCTCAGGAGGCTGACTTTCGAGATTCCCACTTGTTAACAGGGTTTCAATATGAATGGGCCCATCGTATTCAAAAAAAATTGACCCTTAAGGTGGAGCCGTCCATTGATTATCGCCACTATTTTGAGAGAAAGGCGAGGGCGACAGATGGTGGAGTTTTGCAAGAAGCCGGTGACAGCCTAGATGAGTTAAGATTAAAGGCTCGTATCGCGTCTGAGTGGGATGGACGTCGTTTTGAGTCAAAAGGGGGATTTTTGGGAGGCTATAATCTAGATCTCGTCAATAAAGCCGAAGACTATTACGATTTGAATCCTTTTGTTGAAACGAGCCTTCGGTTGACAAGAAGGCTTAAGCTTTCCTCTCAAGCACAATATACTTTCCGGCAGTATTTTAATAAACTTCAGGATAGTTTTAGCCTTTCTGGCTCAAAACTAAATACTCATCAAGTACTGGTTGGAGGTTTGGCAGTCTATCGGGTGAGTAAAGCGGCGAGCATTAAAGCCTTTGTTGATTGGGAACGACATGATTCAAATGAGTCAACCGGCGGCTTTAATACTGACTATACGGCGATTACAACTGGAATTGGTTTTAACTTAAATATTTAATACGGAGGAGAATGAGTTTATGAAACTGCTTTTGTTCACATTAATTTGCACAAGCTTTGCTTTGAATACCTATGCGTCCGGTGGAGGGGGTGGCGGCAAAAGTGGCGGCTCAAAATCATCTTCAAGCTCAGATTCTGGATCAACTTCTAAGTCAAAAAACAGTCTGCTTCGTTCTGACAAAGAAAAGTGTGATGTAGGCTATGAATACGATGATTTTACTGAGAGATGCGAGCCTGTCGCAAAAGATCAAGACGATAACAAAGACTAAGATTGTTTTTTTTATATGCGCTGCCTCCTTTCTAATTGGCAACAGCATTTACTTTGTTTCAGAAATGTCCATTGCGATTTTTTTAGTCATCATGGGCATTCAATTTGTGCTGGGCATTTGGGCGGCGAGGTTTGTTAAAAAAGAGGAGTCTCTTTTTTATTGGATTTTAGGGGTTGGCCTTGTCAGCCGTGTAATTGTTTTGTTTAGCTTTCCGATTTTGGAGAATGATTTCTACCGATTTCTATGGGACGGAAAAGTTCTTTTGAATGGACTAAATCCTTATAATTATCTTCCCCTAGACCCTCAGCTCGATTTTTTAGATGCCGGCTTTCGAGGCCTAATCGATTGGACGAATTATCATACGATTTATCCGCCCCTGGCTCAGGCGGTATTTGCCCTTAGCCAAATGCTTTTTGGCGATAGTTTACTAGGATTGAAGCTGTGTTTTTTAGTTTTTGAAGTTCTCTTGGTCCTAGCCTTGTCAAAAGTATCTCTGTGGGCGGCGGCCGTTTATTTGATGAGTCCATTAGCGATTAAGGAGATCGCCAATTCAGCACATTTTGAATCCTTGCCCATGTTTTTGAGTTTTCTGGCTGTTTATTTTTATGAATCAAAAAGAAAAGTTTCGTATGTTTTTCTGGCATTTGCAAGTGCAGCCAAGATCTACCCCGTACTTCTTCTCCCGTTTTTTTTGGTGAGAGATAAAAATAAGATGCAGGGTCTGATCTACTTTATAGTCGTGGTCAGCATCTTCTATTTACCTTTCCTCATCAATCTTCAGCAGCCCGAAATGGGGCTGACAGCTTTTTTTAGAGACTGGCACTGGAATGCACCTCTTTACCATTGGATCTACTCGATCTCCGGCAGCAAGCTTCTCCTAGCTACACTATTTAGCTCCTACTACATTTATCTGCTCGTTAAATTTCGTGAGGCTGAGTTCTATTCGTTAACAACAAAGGTCTTTCTCGCTTTGTTGTTGTGCTCGACCGTTGTGCAGCCTTGGTATGTCTTGTGGCTTTTGCCTTTTGCGGCGGTTTCTAACAACATGCCAGGAATTCTACTTTCCGGATTTATATTTGCAGGCTATCTGCATTATCATTTTGATACTCAGCAAGCCTCTGAAGCAGGGATCATTATCGTAGCAGAGTATGGCTTGTGGGCTCTAAGTTCTCTTTTTTTAAGATCAATCAGCCTGCCGTCAGAAGATCGAAGCTTAGCGGACATGTTCGATTGAGACCAGATTCTCCTTCAGATTCACAAATATCTATAAACTTATCGAGGCGATTCATAATTTCTTGAAGAGCTTTTGCTCTCAATTGAAGCTCCCGCTTTTTCTTAAATGCCATGTCTCTTCCTTGACGACAACTAAGCTTTTTAGCCTTAAGTTCAATGAGTTGTTGAATTTCATTAAGAGTGAAGCCTGCTTTTTGAGCCGTCAAAATAAATTTTATTCGTTGAATGCACTGTCGACTGTAGTCTCGGTAGCCTGAGGCTGATCTTTTCGGTTTATCGAGCAGTTTCTTGAGTTCATAGAACCTCAAGGTTTCTCTCGAGACACCTGTTGCTTCAACTATTTCTTTTGTTCTCATGGGGATCTCCAAAAAGCGTCGTAGTAACAATAATTTAACAAGGCCATTGAGCTGGTAGTATACTACATAGTTTAAACTGTTGTTGTGAGTAACGCAATGGAGTCCAATAGAAAGGTCAAATTAGAAAATCATTCTGGGTGGCTAATTGGAGGAGGACTTTTAGCGAGTATGACGGGAGCGCTTTGCTGCATAGGCCCTTTGCTACTTACTTTAATAGGTGTTTCGGGTGGAGCGGTGCTTGCAAAATTTGAATTTCTTAGAAGTCCCATGCTTTTTGTAATGCTTTTAGTTTTTGGCTGGGCCGGCTACTCGCTCTTTCGAAAGCCTAATAGTTGTGAGCCAGGATCAATTTGCTCGAATCCACGTAAATTTAAAATGATGGTGTTATTTTATTTTGTGGGATTAATGGCTTCTATTTTAATTTTTAGTTCACCCTACTGGATTGTTTGGATTTTTGATTAGAGACGTATTGGGTTGAAGGAGAACAAGATGGTCCGTATATTTCTCTTATTTCTTTTAAGCTTAGGTTTTGTGATGGAGGTAAGTCAGGCTGGGGTCGATGTCGAAAAGGCCTGTTTTCATGTCGAAGGAATGACTTGTGCGGCCTGTAGTTTGACCCTAAAGACTTCCGTACAAAAACTAAAAGGTATTGAGAGCGTCGAGGCTTCCGTCGAAGAGCGGTTTGCTAAAGTAGTTTACGACCCTCGTTTAACAACTCTCGATGCAATTAAATCTAAAATCGATTCTGTAGGATATAAAGCGACCGTTAAGACTCAATGTGGAGGAGCATAAAATGAAATCTAAACTTGCCGAAATCGATCCCGCGTTAAATTCTCTAGAAGAATTTTCAAAATTAAGCTGTGGAACAGTTTCGACTATAGATAAAATGAGAAAAAATGTTCTTTTTACAGACGCTAAATTTGAAAAGAAATATAAGGTACTGGGAGCTCTTTTGTGGTCGATCAGTGAAAAATGCGAACCCTGCATAAAGTTTTACGTCATGAAAGCGAAGGAATTTGGAGTTAGCAAAGAAGAGCTTGGCGAGTATCTCTCGATCGCCTCAACGATGGGAGGCTGTGTAGGAGAGATGTGGGCGTTAAAAGCCTTCACTGCTTTTTTAAGCGACAAGGGATCAGAAGCCTGCTGCCCTGTTTAATTTAATTGTCGATAGACTTTTTCTAATTTTTCAATGGATAAAAGCTTAAGTCTAAACAAAATCATAATAAAAACGTTGCGTAAAATTGTGTTGGTTATTCCATTCTTCTGGTATCGGCGCGAAGAAGCTGTCATGGGGGGGCGAAGAAGATGAAAGGGATGGCGAGAGCGACGAAGCCAATCACTCCAGATGACATCCTCCATAAAGCCTGGAGTCGGGATGGGGTGTTTCTGGTAAAGATGTTTTGAAATAAACATGCCATTCGTCCAAACAAGGTGACGAAGCCTCCCGGATCGAATTTTATTTAACAAGCGTTCTAAGTTTTTTAATAAAAATGAGGTGGGTTCGTATATCTTTTCAAAGCCCCCCCATCCCTCTGTCTGAGGGAGGTTTAAGAGCGCCTCTAAATGACGTCGGTCAAGGCTGCAGTCAATTGGCAATACAAGAAGCCATTGACCTTTAAAGAGACTTCCGACGCGTGAAGAAGATTGGCCACAGGATAATCGCTCTTTAGAATCTAAAAAATACCAAGCTGTTTTACTCGCGGGTTGATTTCTTATAAAGTCTTGAGCAATTGAACGACCATTGTCGACTGAACCCGAGTCACAAAGAAAAACTTCAATTTGCTCGTCGAAC
>Ga0210057_1008847_pt1 | contig 11804 bp, 18 predicted proteins | sample CryGeyCG2114_010_2_FD_183968 | JGI IMG/M metagenome (GOLD analysis project Ga0210057, IMG submission 183968) | Groundwater microbial communities from aquifer - Crystal Geyser CG10_big_fil_rev_8/21/14_0.10 (SPAdes) (version 2) | ecosystem: Environmental > Aquatic > Deep subsurface > Groundwater ...
TGACCATAATCCAAATCCACAAATGATATCCAAATGCCCCAAATAGTATCCGAATAGCGCGCCTTAGGCCTATGGCCTTCGGCAATCCGAACGCGCTCATCCAAATAAATTATTAGGATGAAGCCATTCGTGGTTGGCGATTCGTGGTAACTACATTCGGAGCATTCGGATAAATTCGTCCTTCGATAAACTCAAGACCCTGAGCCTGTCGAACGGGTAGATTAGGATTATAATCAATGGAACTTCCATTATACAACCAATCCGCAGAGAACATAGGAATTGTCGATTTGCCCGATAATGTATTTAACGTTCCTTCAAACAACGACTTGCTTCATCAGGTTGTCTCATCGTTGATGGCCAACAAGAGACAGATTATAGCTCATGCCAAAACAAGGTCGGAGGTTCGGGGTGGCGGTAAGAAGCCCTGGCGGCAAAAAGGCACAGGTAGATCAAGACATGGGTCTATAAGGTCACCCATATGGAAAGGTGGAGGAGTGACATTTGGTCCGACAAAAGACGTCATTTTTAAGAAAAAGATCGGTAAAAAGATGGCGCGCAAGGCATTAGTCGTGGCGCTAAGCGAGAAGGCAAGGAACAACGGCATAATCGTGGTTGATGGTATTGGGCTGAACGCCCCCAAGACAAAAGAAGCGGCCGGTATTTTAAGGGCATTCAAACAAAAACTGGATAGAACCGGAAGCATTCTTTTTGTGACTCCTTCGGTAGATAAGAATTTGCATAGAGCGACAAAGAACATACAAAAAGTAGGAGTTATTGAAGCGAGGAATCTTAATTCATTGGAGGTTTTGTCGTACAAGAATTTAATTTTGTTACAAGATTCAGTAAATGAGATGGTCAAGCGCTGAAATTATTCTAATTATACTAATTAACCTGATTATTCTAAATAATACCCAATGCCTAATCCATAAATGTCTAAAAAAGATTTAGTCATTGGATCATTAGGATTTATTTAGGTCAATTAGAATAATTAGAGCAATTAGGTTAATTTATAAAATCATGGCTTTATTTGGTAAGAGTAAAAAACAAGAAAAGAAGATAGAAACACCGAAAGAATTCGGTGAGGTTGGCCGTCCCAGTGCCGAGCGTCCCCGTGCCGATATTGACGGTGCATTGGGCCGACGGGACGAGGGGGACAGCTTTTCAACAAAAGGCAATTTCGGGAGCGGGACGGCCAATTTCGGGAGCGGGACGCTGAAGGGTTTTTATGTAAGCGAAAAAGCCTCGGGACTTGTTTCATCCAACCAATATGTTTTCAAGGTTTTTAAAGACACAACGAAGAACGAAGTTAGAAAGCAGGTTGAGAAAAGCTTTAATGTTAAGGTTAAGGGAATTAAAATAGTGAATCTGCCGAGAAAAAGCAGGACCGTAGGTCGTCATAAAGGTTTTAAACAAGGAGTTAAGAAGGCGATAGTTGTCTTGGAGAAAGGTCAATCCATCGATTCCGCTAAAGCATAAACCGCGGATAAGTCGCTGATAGGAACGCCGATACAACGCTGAAAATTCAGCGATAAATCAGCGTAGCAATCAGCGTTAATTCAGCGGTATAAGATGAAATCTTATAAACCCACAACGCCGTCACGACGGCACATGAAAGGATACGATTTTAGCCGGTTATCAAAGACCGCTCCTTTAAAGTCAGCCACGAAAGGACTTATAAGGTCCTGGGGGAGAAACAACAAGGGCAGAATAACCAGTAAGTACCGAGGCGGAGGCGCTAAGAGGTCATATAGAGAGATTGACTTTAAACAGAGTAAGGTTGATGTTCCCGGGAAGGTTTTCTCAATAGAGTACGACCCGAATAGGACCACAAGGATAGCCAGGATTAACTATGCTGATGGTGATAAAAGATATATCTTGGCTACTCAAGACCTAAAAGAGGGGGACGAGATAATTACAGCTGAAAAAGCGCCGCTACGGCCCGGAAACAGGATGAAGTTAAAGAATATACCCCAGGGTTCAATGGTCCATAATGTTGAACTTAGACCTGGTCAGGGCGGCAAGTTGATAAGATCCGCCGGTAGCATGGCGACGGTTCTTGCAAGCGAGGGCGGTTATGTTCAGTTGATTATGCCTTCATCCGAGACAAGGATAATATCCGGGGAGTGCTACGCTTCAGTAGGCCAACTGTCTAATATGGAGCATAGTTCGATCGTCTTAGGCAAGGCAGGTAGGACAAGATGGTTAGGCAGGAGACCGAAAGTAAGAGGTACGGCGATGAATCCGGTAGATCATCCTCATGGCGGAGGAGAAGGCAAGCAAGGACGGGGAACAAGAAGGCCAAAGACGGCCCAGGGTAAGATTACAGGCGGAAGAAAGACCAGGAATAAGAAGAAGAAGTCGAGGAAGTTTATTATACGAAGACGGCATAAATAGAATATAGAACATGGAATATAGAATAAATATGGAATATGAAATATGGAATATGGAATAAAAACCCATAGTCCATAGTCCATAGTCCATAGTCCATAATAATGTCGCGAAGTTTGAAAAAAGGCCCATACGTCGACCAGAGGTTATTAAAAAAAATGACCAATTTAAAGGCGGGCGATAAGACGATAATTAAGACCTGGTCGCGAGCTTGTACGATAGTTCCGGAGATGATAGGTTTTACGTTCGGCGTACACAATGGCAGAGTTCATATTCCTGTTTTTATTACTGAAGATATGGTCGGACACAAGCTGGGAGAGTTTTCTGCTACCAGGAAATTCGTAAGGCATGGAGGCAAAATGCAGAAAGAGCAGGAAGCGGCCCAGAAACAGAAGGAGATAGATGCGGCACAAGCGGCGAAAGCAGCACCAGAAGCCGAAAAGAAATAGAATATGGAACATGAAATATGGAGTATGAAATAAATATGGAATATGGAACATGGAATATGGAATAAATTAATCCATAATCCATAATCCATAATCCATAATCCATTGTCTGAGGTCACGGCACAACTTAATAACTTAAGAATGGCTCCACGGAAAGTGCGGGCTGTGGTTAATTTAATAAAAAACAAGAACGTTCTTGACGCTCTTGCCCAGCTGGAAGCGCTGGTTAAGCGTTCCGGTTCTCCCGTTGCCAAACTATTAAGATCGGCCATAGCTAACGCCGAAAATAACAATGATATGGTAAAGGAGAACTTATATGTCAAAAGCATCAACGTTGACGAAGGCGTTAAATTAAAAAGATTCAAGCCGAAAGGTTTCGGGAGGGTTTCGCCATTAGAAAAGAAAACGAGTCGCATAAGAGTGGTCTTGGCGGAGAAAGTAGCTGGTATGAAGCGTTCCGTTGCTGAGCGTCCCGCTGCCGACTTCGTCTGGCCAAAGGCCAACTCCGTCGAGCCGACGGCCGAAGTTGAACCGAGACGCGTTGAGCGGCCGTCCCAAGAGACAAAGAGACCCTTCGGTGCGACTTCCGCCGGAGGCGAGGCTCGTCAAGGGCGGCAGGGTAAACCGGAAATAAAAACAGAATTGGGCAAGAAAGAGGGAGTATTTGGCAATATAGGTAAAAAAATATTTAGAAGAAAAGTCATTTAATCTACGAAATACGAATCCAGTACGAATATACGAATTCGTAAATTCGTAAGCAATTCGTAATTAGTAGATAGTGAGCGTAGCGAAACATGGGACAGAAAATATCACCGACATCATTTAGAATAGGTATAAACAAGGATTGGACATCCCGTTGGTTTGGGCACAAAAAATACGTGAATTATTTGAAAGACGATGTCGCTGTGAGGGAGTTTCTTAACAAGAAATTAAAAAATATGGCTGTTGACAGAATAGAGATTGAAAGAGGAACTGATATGTTAAATGTATTAATATTTACCGCAAGACCGGGTTTGATAATTGGAAGAGGCGGTACAGGAGCGGAAGACCTGAAATTATCGCTCCGTAATCTTCTTAAGAGAAAAGTGGGTATCAGGATAGAGATACAGGAAATAAAGAGTCCGGAATCATCTGCCTCCATAATGGCTGAGTCAATAGTTGATCAGATAGAGAAAAGAATACCCTTCAGAAGGGTGATGAAACAGACGCTTTCAAAAATCATGGCAAGCAAAGACGTAAAGGGAGCTAAGATACAAATTGGTGGCCGTCTGGATGGAGCCGAAATTGCAAGATCAGAACATCTTGAAGAAGGCAGTTTACCGCTTCAAACGATAAGAGCCGACATTGATTTTGCAAGAGCGACTGCGACAACGACTTATGGCACGATTGGAATAAAGATTTGGATATATAAGGGTGAACGATTTGACTGAAACCGATTACCACTGATTTTTAAACAGATTACCACAGATTAAATTATCCGTGGGAATCCGTGGTATTAAATCCGTGGAAATCTGTATTATGCTACAACCCAGCAGGGTAAAACATACGAAGGTTCATAAGGGCAAATTGAAGGAACGCACTTCTCGGGGCGCTGAGTTGAGTTTCGGTACGTTCGGACTGAAGGCTGAAGAGTCGTCATGGCTTAAGTCAAATCAGCTTGAATCGGCTCGCAAGGTTATGGCCAGATTCGTTCAAAGAGGCGGCAAGATATGGGTAAGGGTCTTTCCCGACAAGCCCAGAACGGCAAAAAGCTCCGAGGTGGGAATGGGAGGCGGCAGAGGCGCCTTATCGCATTTTGTGGTCCCAGTTGAAGCCGGAAGAGTAGTATTTGAGATAGACGGTTTGTCGGAAGACCAGGCCAGAGAAGCGTTACGATTAGCCGCGCACAAATTGCCGATAAAGACACGAATCGTAAAACGATGATCTACGAAATACGAATCTGGTACGAAGGTACGAATTCGTAAATTCGTAAGTAATTCGTAATTAGTAGATGATTATGAAACCGACTGACTTAAACAATAAAACCCCGAAAGAATTGACGGAAATGCTTAAAGAGCATAAAATCCAACTGGCTAAGTTGAGCTTTGAGCTGGAGGCCAATATATTGAAGGATACGAGTCGGGTTAAGAAGACAAAGAAAGATGTTGCTCGGGTTTTAACCGAGCTGACCAAAATCCAAATCCACAAATGACATCCAAATGCCCCAAATAGTTATTCGGAGCATTCGGATACATTCGTAGATTGGGATTATAATCATTATGCAGCGCATATTAAAAGGAACAATTGTGTCTGATAAAATGCAGAAAACTGTAGTAGTTGAAGTTACGCGGATAAAAAAACACCCGAAGTATAAAAAATATTATAGCGTGACCCAGAAGTTCAAAGCGCATGACGAAGAAGACGTCTACAAGACGGGTGATAAAGTGACGATCAGAGAAACGAGACCGATGTCGAAAGAAAAAAGATGGCTCGTGGTCAATAAGATTGACTGACCGCCGATAAGTCGCTGATAAGTACGCCGATTTGACGCTGACCCGGTTAGAGAACTTTTCTCTAACCGGGCTGAAAATTCAGCGATTGATCAGCGTAATAATCAGCGTTAATTCAGCGGTAGTAACATGTTACAGTTGCGATCAATAGTTAATGTGGCAGATAACAGCGGGGCGAAAAAGGTCGGCGTGTTTAAGGTACTCGGAGGATCAAAAAAAAGATATGCTCGTATAGGAGATATCGTCGTAGTGTCGGTTAAGGTCGCCGAACCAAGAAAGGCCGTTAAGAAAAAAGAAGTGTTGAGAGCGGTCGTAGTTAGACAGAGACAGCCGTTCAGAAGGAAAGACGGGACCTATATAAGATTCGACGAAAACGCGGTTGTCATATTAGATGGTAAAGAACCGAAGGGCGGAAGAATATTCGGTCCCATACCGAGAGAGATAAAAGAGAAAGGATTTAATGCCATAGCGTCATTGGCGGAAGAAGTTGTATAGACCGCCGATAGGTCGCTGATTGGTACGCCGATACAACGCTGATAGTCAGCGACAAATCAGCGTAATAATCAGCGTTAATTCAGCGGTGTTTTATGAAATTAAAACGAGGAGACAATGTCAAAATGTTATCCGGTAAAGACCGGGGGAAGACCGGAAAGGTTAGTTTGGTTTTACCGGAAGACGGAAAAGTTGTTGTTGAGGGACTTAATATGATAAAAAGACACGTTCGAGCGCGAAAGCAAGGACAGAAGGGCCAGATTGTTTCAAAAGAAAGAGCGGTGTCGGCATCAAGCGTTGCCTTGGTCTGTAAATCGTGCGGAAAGCCGACAAGAGTAGGATATAAGATGACTGGTGAAAGTAAAGCAAGAATTTGCAAGAAGTGCGGAGCGGAAATATAAGTAACTAATTATTCTAATTATTCTAATTAACCTAATTATTCTAAACAATACCCAATTCCTAATGTCCAAACCGATTTAGTCATTAGGACATTAGGATTTATTTAGGTCAATTAGAATAATTAGAGCAATTAGGTTAATTTACATAAACCAAAGTTTTTGATAGAATAACAGACCATTAGTATATGTTGCGATTATTAGAACAATATAGGAAAAAGGTGGTTCCTGCTATGCAGAAAGAGTTTGGCATTAAAAACGTAATGGCCGTACCCAAAGTAGAAAAGGTTGTAATAAGCGTGGGAATAGGCAAGATAGTGAAAGACGAAAAAACTGTAGAAAAGATAGCGAACGACTTAGCCAAACTTACCGGTCAAAAGCCGGTATTCAGAAAAGCCAAGAAGTCCATAGCCAGTTTTAAGGTAAGAGAGGGAGTGAATATCGGTCTTATGGTAACTTTGCGCGGAAAAAGAATGTATGATTTTATGGACAGATTAGTATCAGTCGCTTTGCCGAGGTCTAAGGACTTCAGGGGAATTGACACGAAGAATTTTGACAAGAACGGCAATCTGAACTTGGGCATAAAAGAATCAAGCATTTTCCCGGAGATAACATACGAGACACTGAAAGATATATTCGGTTTGGAAGTGACGGTAGTAACTACGGCCAAGGACCAACAAAAAGGGATAGCATTATTAAAATTAATGGGCTTTCCCATCAAAAAATAACACCGCCGATAGGTCGCTGATAGGTACGCCGATACGACGCTGAAAATTCAGCGACAAATCAGCGTAGCAATCAGCGTTAATTCAGCGGTAGTGAAACGTGGCTAAGCAATCCACAATCGCAAGATCAAAAAAGAAACCAAAATTTTCCACACGCACTGTGTTGCGGTGTTTTATGTGTGGAAGAAAAGGTAGTTATATGAGAAGATTCGGGCTCTGCAGAATACATTTCAGAGAATTAGCGGGCCAGGGATTACTGCCGGGAGTCAAGAAATCCAGCTGGTGATACCGCCGATATGTCGCTGATAGGTACGCCGATACGACGCTGAAAATTCAGCGATTAATCAGCGTAGTAATCAGCGTTAATTCAGCGGTAGCAATATGTATCCAATATCAGACATGTTAGTACAAATAACGAACGCTCAGGCGGTGAACAAAGAGTCCGTTACTTTACCATTCTCGAAAATGAAGTTTAACGTTGCCAATGTTTTGAAAACCAGCGGTTATTTGGCCGGAGTGGAAAGAAAAAAAAGAAAAACAAAAAAATCCGAGCAGGAGCTTATATTTGCCATCTTAAAATACGACGAGCATGGACCGGCTATAAGTGGCATCAAATTGATAAGCCGTCCGTCAAGGAGAATGTATGTCAAAGCCAGCCAGATCAAACCAGTGAGGTCGGGACACGGAATGTCGGTCGTCTCAACGCCCAAAGGGATAATGAATTCTAAAGAGGCCAGAAAACAAAAGCTGGGCGGAGAGATATTGTTTGAAATTTGGTAATGATCATAATCCAAATCCACAAATGATATCCGAATGCTCCGAATAACTATTTGGGGCATTAGGATAAATTCGTAGATTGGGATTATGGTCAAGCGAAGCGATGAGTAAGATAGGTAAAAAACCAATTGAGATACCTTCCGGAGTTACTGTAAAAATAGAGAATGACAGCATATCCGTTAACGGTCCGAAAGGAGAGCTGACAAAACCTTTGATGGAAGGGGTGAATATTGTTGTAGATGGAAATATAATAAAACTATCTCCACAAAATAATGATAAAGAAAATTCAGCTAGATGGGGATTGCAAAGGGCTCTTGTCGCGAATATGATAATCGGAGTTACCGATGGTTTTGAAAAAGTACTGGAGTTTCAGGGCATTGGTTATAAAGCGAACATTAGGGGCAATGATCTTGAACTGAATCTGGGGTATTCACATCCAATAACCATTTCAGGCGTTGAGGGCATAACACTTAGCGTAGAGAAGAGCTCTATAAAAATATCCGGATTGAACAAGGAACTTGTTGGCAAGGTAGCGGCAGAAATAAGGGAAAAACGCCTCCCCGAACCATATAAGGGCAGTGGTATTAGATATAAAGATGAGGTTATAAAGAGAAAAGCCGGGAAGAAAGCAGTAGCCGCCGGCTAATCATTTGTCCAGCGATGCTGGACAAATCGCGGATTAACGCAGATAATACGCAGATAAACGCTGATAACATCCGCGTAAATCCGCGTATCAATCCGCGTGAATCAGCGATTTTTAAATATTATTTAAAAATGAATACAAAGACAAAACAACAAAATAGACAAAGGCGTCATCGAAGAGTCAGGGCGATAATTAAGGGCACCAATGAGCGTCCTCGTGTTTCTGTTTTTAAGGGCAACAGACATGTTTTTGTCCAATTTATAGATGACGATTTAAATAAAACTGTTATCAGTAGTAAAATTGTGTCAAGCAGTAAGGGCAAGATCAAAGGCACAAAAACGGAAAAAGCATTAAAAATAGGTGAAACACTTGCTGAACAAGCCAAAGAAGCCGGAATTAAAGAGGTAGTGTTTGATCGAAGCGGTTTCAAGTATCATGGTCGGATTAAAGCCGTTGCCGATGGGTTAAGGAAAGGCGGCCTCAAGTTGTGACCGCCGATAAGTCGCTGATATGTACGCTGATAGGACGCCGAAAGCGGTCAGCCCAGTTAGAGAAAAGTTCTCTAACTGGGTCAGCGATAAATCAGCGTAACAATCAGCGATAAATCAGCGGTATTAATATGGATAATCAAATGAACAATTTTAGAAAACCAAACGTTCAGAATGAAAAAGGCGTCGGTGATCATCAAAATCGTGGAGGTTTTCGTGGACCTAGAAGAGGCGGTGATTTTGGCGCGAAATCGGAATATGAACAAAAAGTATTGGACATAGCAAGAGTAACCAGGGTAACCAAAGGCGGAAAGAGATTCAGTTTCAGGACGACCGTTGCTATTGGCGATGGCAAAGGAAAGATCGGCCTTGGTATGGCAAAAGGAAAGGACGTCGCCCAGTCCATCCAGAAGGCGTTCAATAAAGCCAAGAAGCATATGATGACGGTGCCCTTGGTGGGCGGTACCATCCCTTATCATGTTGAGGCCAAGTTCAATAGCGCAAAAGTCGTGCTGAAACCGTCAAAGAGCGGAGTTAAAGCCGGCGGGCCGGTCAGGGTATTGGCAAAACTTGCCGGCATAACCAGTTTGACCGGCAAATTAATTTCGAGAACGAATAATAAGATAAATATCGCCAAAGCGACAATCGAAGCTTTAAAAAAGCTGCGCATTAAATAATCTATAAAATTACAAATCTGTACAAATATACAAATCTACCGAAACCGATGTACGAATATACGAATTGACAGTTTCGGCTACGAAAATAATGATTTGTAAATTCGTAATAAATTTGTAATTTTGTAGGTGATTATGAATCTAAGCCAGTTACAATCAGACACGCCAAGAAAATCGGGGAAGCGTGTTGGTCGTGGGGGCAAACGCGGTACTTTTTCCGGCAAGGGAAGCAAGGGCCAGAAATCCAGGGCTGGCGCCAGTGTCAGAGCCGGTTTTCGAGGCGGAGATAATAGAATTTGGCAATTGTTTCCGAAACAGAGAGGCGCTTCCAAAAAACCGGGGAGGGCGGGCAACGATGCTCCGCACCGAAAGCATAGGTATTATATGCTCAGACATGATAAGTCTCCGGTTGTTAACATTGAAGAGTTTAACAAGTTCAACGACGGAGAAACAGTAAATCCGAAGACACTTTTTGAGAAAAGAATATTGAGAAGAGTAGAAAAGAAAGTTAAAATTCTGGGAGACGGAGGGTTGAACAAGAAGCTTATATTCGAAGGATTCAGCTTGTCTAAATCGGCGAGAGAAAAAATTGTTAAAGCGGGAGGAACGATAAAGTAAAATTGTTACATTGTTACATTGTTGAATTGTTAACAATTTAGCAATATAGCAATTTAACAATATTGATATTAATAAGTTATTACAAATCTTCAGGCGGCCGGACTTAAGAAACAGGGTATTGTTTATTCTGGCAATTTTGGTTGTCTTTCGATTGGTTTCCAATATTCCTATTCCGGCTGTTGATGCGTCCCAGTTGAAAGAATTTTTTGCCCAGAACCAGTTCTTCGGGCTCATTAGTACTTTTACCGGCGGTTCTCTGGCGGCGCTTTCCATCGGAATGCTTGGGCTTGGGCCTTACATTACCGCTTCAATAATAATGCAGCTTCTTACGATGATATTTCCATCATTGGAGCAGATGTATAAATACGAAGGTGAAATGGGCAGGATGAAATTCAATCAGTATTCGCGCTTGCTGACCGTACCGTTGGCCGCCTTGCAGGGATACGGGTTTTTGGTTCTCTTGTCCCGTCAAGGAGTTATTGGCAGTTTAACTGTGATGGAATGGGCCAGCGCGATATCCGTTGTCATTGCCGGTAGTGTATTTTTGATGTGGCTCGGGGAATTGATAACAGAGAAAAACCTTGGTAACGGGGTGTCCCTTCTTATATTGGCAGGCATAGTTGCCGGTTTTCCAAACGCACTAAGGCAGACGCTCTTCACCTACGACGCTTCACAACTTTTCACTTACGCAGGTTTCGTTATCGTGTCCCTTGCCGTTATAGTCGGTGTTATTTATATTACCGAGGCCCAGAGGAATATTCCGATAAATTATGCCAGGCGTGTCAGAGGGATGAAGGTCTACGGAGGCGTCTCTACTTATCTTCCGATGAGAGTAAATAATGCCGGAGTTATTCCTATAATTTTCGCGTTATCTATTTTACTGTTCCCGGGAATGATAGCCAACTTTTTGGCCGGTTCGGACGTTGCTTTTGTCGCAAGAATAGCAACATTTGTGAATAGTTTCTTGCAATCCCACGGCTGGTACTCTTTCTTTTATTTCATTCTGGTTATTCTGTTTACCTACTTCTATACCGCCGTGACTTTTGATCCCAAGTCCATATCAGAAAACATCCAAAAGCAGGGCGGATATATTCCGGGCATAAGACCGGGGCCGATGACGGCGCAATTCCTCGGTTACCTTTTGAACAGAGTCACGCTGGTCGGCGCGGTGTTCTTGGGCACTATCGCCATAATGCCGAATATCGTTCAGGGTTTTACCGGCATTACCGCGTTTACCGTTGGCGGAACTTCTATACTTATCGTTGTTTCGGTTGCACTTGAGATGATGAAGCAGATTGACGCGCAGCTCTCAATGTACGAATACTAGTCGTTCAACCCCACCCTCATTTTCAGTTGTTCTGTGCTGTGGTCACGAGACCGTCAGGTAATTTTTAACATTGAAATTCTTTAAATGGTATATTTGTTTTATGAATAACAACAAACCAATCAACCTAATACTTTTCGGCAGGTCGGGGTCGGGAAAGGGAACACAGGCGGAACTTTTGGCTAAGCATCTTGGCAATACACTCCATATCTCTACAGGGGACTTAATGCGTGATTTGGCAAAACAGGACACAGATGCCGGAAAGAGGATTAAAAAAGTTCTGGATGAAGGCGGTCTGCCTTTTGACACAATGGCTACAACACTTTGGATGCACGAGATGGCCTA
>Ga0210057_1008849_pt1 | contig 11800 bp, 12 predicted proteins | sample CryGeyCG2114_010_2_FD_183968 | JGI IMG/M metagenome (GOLD analysis project Ga0210057, IMG submission 183968) | Groundwater microbial communities from aquifer - Crystal Geyser CG10_big_fil_rev_8/21/14_0.10 (SPAdes) (version 2) | ecosystem: Environmental > Aquatic > Deep subsurface > Groundwater ...
TTCAATGGTCGATTTGGTGTTTGATGGATCAATACAGCGATCGATAAAGCTAAATAAACTAGTTCGTTTTTCACAGTAACCGCTCAAGCAAACATCGTTATTCCCATAGCAGGCACCGTCATTATATCTCTTACCGTTGGGAGCTACGTATGAAGCAATGCCTTCCGGCCTGTCGAATTGGCTAGTTTGTATAGGGAGAGTTTGGGGGGTCGAGTTGTCGATGGTGGTAGTAGCGTCCGTACAAACATAGGCGTTACCCGCTTGAATGTAGCCATATTGGCAATCGGCTTTCTCGGCAACCATGTCGCCGGGTCTTGCAACGTCTTGACCAAAAGAGACGGGAGTTTGTGGAGTCGAGTTGTCGATGAGAGTCTTTGTATTATCACCAAATTTATATATTATTTCGTTTCCCTCGTATACTTTTCCATTATTTACAATTCCACTACGAACCCAAGTTGATCCTGATCCAGTACATGCATAGCTACCCTGAGTACATTCGGAAGATGATTTGTATGTAGTTGGTGCGACTGTGGTGGGTTTACCGGCGGTGGGGCCGGAGTTGTAGGAAATAGAACCAGTAAAACCTATGGGTACGGGCAAATAGAGCACACTACCTTGAACCTGCTTGCAAACTCCATCTCTTTTTATTTTATTACAGTCTGCGAGAGAGACGGGGGTATTAAGACGCTTAAATTCGGCTTCTGCCTCAAGCTTAGCCTTGGCAGCGTCTGCTTCGGCTTTTTTGGTGGCTTCTGCTGCGGCTGCAGCGATTTCTTCAGGAGTTGGACCTGTTGGAGGGACAGGTGTAATACATTCGTTTTTCTCCTTATCATATACTTGCGTATTGCTACACGTTGCGATTATTTTATTATCTAGGTCGCTAAGTGAATCTGGTTTTGTTGGATCTGTTTTATCGCTGAGCCACTCTCCGTTGAAGCATCCATCATCACCTAGAGACGAACCCGTGACCATAATCACTCCTGATTTGTCGTAGCAGTTTTCCTTGGGTTTGGGTGGAGGAGCAATATTCTTTTTTGTATCATCTCTTATTTGAGCTGGTGTTTTGCCGGCGTAATACTCTGGGCCGGCGGAAACTGGGAGAATTACTTTGGTGGAGTCAATTTTATATACTTCGTCACAAGCCTTGACAGTGCTATGGCCACAATCATCTTCAATATAAACACATTCCCGTTGTGACGTGCCTGCTTCGGTACTGCGTTTGCCATCTTTCCAACCATAGCCAGTGGCGGCATATTTACCAGGGGTAAGCTTGACGCCGGGAGCACCTTTGCAAGATTTGGGTTTGGCGGAAGACGCGAGAGTTAGATTTGTGGAATTAGAAGTATTAGATGAAGTATTGGATGTAGATGTAGTCTGTGACGGATCATAACCAGGATTTCTAATTACTTTCCCATCCTCATTTCTAATAAATTTAAATTTATTATCATTCTTTAATTGAGTCGTAACTTGAGTGACAACTTTATCGGCTTCTGCTCCTTTTAAACCTTGTCTCCTGGCCATAAAATAGGCTTCTATACAGTCGTCATCGCCATCACAATTCACTACTTTGTTAATGTCTAGAGTTTGAGACAGGAATGACAGTGGGCCGGTGCCGGTCTGGATGGCGGCGTAGAGAGAGCCACCGAGAAAGATGGCTAGGGCGATAACTATCCATGTTAGTTTGGATTTGAGTGATTTCTTTTTGAGGCGGGATTTTGGCATAGTTTTATTGAGTACTAGTACTAATAGAGCTGACTGTCATAGACATAGGAGTGTCGCCGTTGGCGGGTAGTAAGTAACCTGTTACAGAAACAGAGAATCCAAGGAGATTGTCGAGACCTTTGACGTCGAGGGTGATGGCACGAGAATCTGAGAGGACGAGGAGATAGGTACCGGGCTTGCCGACGGGGGAGTCTTTGCGAAGTGTTCCTACGACGGTAGTGTCGCCGTATTCAAGAGTGTTTTGAGTAATGAGAAAAATGGGGGTGGGGGTATAGAGGGAGCGGTAGGTGGCAAAACCTAGAGCAAGGATTAGAGAGAGGACGAGAATCGTATAGATGGGTTTGCGGGAGACGCGACGTGATTTGGACATGAGTATAATGTGACATGTTTGGAAAATAAATGCAAGGGCGGGGTCGCAACTATAGCAAACTCAAAACCAAACGTCATATTCTAATTGATGAAGTCGTCATCTCGAGTGAAACATAGTGTAATCGAGACCTGCCTGCGCAGGCAGGGAGCTCTTGATCTTAGATTCCTCGACTGCGCTTGGAATGACAGTAAGTTAGCTTTTACTCAAAAAACCAGGTATTCCAGAGGGAAAGTATCATTTCGTTTTGAAGTTGCTATACATAGAGTACCGCAAATTAATCAAATTGGAGAGTGCGTTTTTCAATGAGATTAGAAAAATCGCTAAGTTCTAAATAAGTGGTGATTACGCCCTTTTGATCTGAGAGCGAAAAAGAAACTTCTCCTTGATATACTTCTTGCTTATACCCATTGATCACGGTGTATGTTTTGTCGGGAAATAAAATCAAAAGTTTGTATTTGATACCATTGCGAGGCTCTGCATTCATAAAACTGGCTGTGTTAAATGTCGGGAAATGATATAGAGTATCAAAGGTAACTTTAAAAGTATTGTTCTCAGTTTTGGATAAAGTATAGTTGCGTGCGCTCAAGAGATTTACATCGTTGGTTGTGGAAAAAGCAGGAATGGTAGCAATAAATTTGACACTTTGTTCATAATATTGGTCGGGATCGGATATGTCAGGATTGGGGATTAATTTGCCTGATTCATCTGTTTTTGACTTATTCATTTTACCGGTTCCCTCAAAAACCCAAACAGGTAGTAAATACTCAAAGGCGCGTGGCGTCGTATCGTTGATTTCAGAATAACTAAGTGTGGGGAGGGAGTTATTCCAGTAGTAACTTAGTTTTGCACTAGTGATAGTAGCGTCGTGAACGTCGCACTTATTATTGACACACGCAAAATATGATCTTTGACCATCCAACTCAGTAATATTTCTAATATGACCGCCGTATGTTTTGAGCTCTTCTACGGCTAAATTGAGTGGTCTACTGTTGACAAGGACTGGATCGTTTCCTAAATATTGTCCATAGTTGGCGATCTGGATTCGAGCAATTTTCCCGCCTCCAGTTATGATTACTGTAATAGCCGGAGATAGAGTTGCGCCTGATGGGGTGTTGTTGAAGAAGTTAACATCTCCCAAAACGACTGGGTAACCATCTTTTTCTTGGAGGTAATTAACTGCGATAGCCTTATGGACTGAGGCAAAATTTTCGTAGATTGAAGAAATTGAAGACTCTACAACAGAAGATTTTAATGAATCCATCGAGATATCGATTGATTGCAGTGTGGTGGTTGCAATATCTTCTGCCTGTGTTATCGTCGGCAAGTCACCACTCCCTGGTTTTGATTCAAAGCTAAGTGTACCATTGCCAGCACCAGAATCATAAGATAACTTTGCTTCGGGGTCCACATACTCTATATTAAATTTTCTCTGACTATCGGGATAAGTAGACTTGGCTTGGATCCCTAACTTGGTGGCAATGTCATTTAGAGTATTAATTTCGGGATTTTGGAGATAAATTGGATAGATAGATTGCATATCAGCCGCGAAAACTAAATGGATAAGTAAGTTCGACTGCAAACCGGGAATTTTAATTTTAAGATTGACATTATCCAAAGTTGGGCCAGATTTATCGGTGTAATCGATTTGTTTGTTCGTATAGCCACTAGTTGTGATTATTTCATCAATGGAGGATTGAATAGGACTAGGTACAGGAATTACTGAGGGGATGGGTAAAGACGAGGGGTTGTTGCCTACGACAGATTTAGCAAAATTTTCGATTTTTCGAGAAACTGTTTGAAAGCTTGAATCTGATAAATTAAGTGTTGCTGGTTTTGTCGGCGTACGTATATAAAAAAAGAAGATAGAGATCCCAAGTATTAATAGAAAAGAAAATATGATTGTGATGTATAAAAATTTGCTTGAGTGAACTTTACTACTAGCTTGCTCGACCAGTTGTTTAGATAAGGGTAGGGGTGGCTCAATAGCGGGGTGGATTTCTAAAGAATTTGGATTTATATTTTCTTCCATTGTTTTATTGTAGCTTTTTTTAACAATATGTATAGCAAAAGTGTTGTCTAACCGAAGATGATACCGAAATGATCTCTTAATCTAACCGAATAATGATACCCAAACGGGGTCTTGGTTAGTCCATAAAAAGCGTGAGTCGTTATACTGTTTTCTAGACTTTATGAAAACAAATATGGACGACTCACGCATAAGTGATGTTAGCGAACTATTGGTATTTATGAAAGGGCTTGGGAAAGTCCACATAGAGCTAGTCGATGACATCTCGGAGAAATACAGCCTCATAGAGAAAACTGTCAAAAAGTTCAAATACAAACGACTCGCCAAGCACGACAAAAAGACAGTACTTATCTATTTGCGACACCTCACGGGATACCACAAAGCTCAATTATTGCGACTGATTAAACGAGTACTTGGTGGGGAACACCTAGAGCGGACTTGTTATATCCGCCACAACTCTCAGTGTGTTTATACCCCCGGAGACATCAAGCTCCTCGAATACACCGATGCCGTCCACCATCGCCTAAATTCTCTTTGCTTAACAAACTCCTCATTGAACAAACCAAGTCCAGGAGCCGTCACAGTAACGATAACACACTCATCGAGTCCAAGAACGGTAGCATCATCCGCAAGAATTTTGGTTATGACCATGTGAGCCAGAACCAAGTGGATGAGATCAATCTTTTCCCGGTTGAAGACTTTATCCCGTACTTAAACTATCACCGACCTTACTTGTTTTTGACGGACACCAAAAAGAATAAACGAGGTCACGAAATCCGGATTTATGGCGAGGCCAATACTCCGTACGAGAAACTCAAAGAGGTCGACAAAACCCTCAAAGTGAGCTGTCTAAAACATAATCAATCATTTGCTCAAATCGACCAAATAGCCTACCAATATTCGGACAACGAGTGGGCCAAAATGATGAGAAAAAAGAGCCTAAAGCCTTTGATGAGATTAGAGGTATAATAGAACAAACGAAAGGAGAATAAAGTAACGAAAAAACAGCCGAAATAACTTACTACGCCAAAACCCATTTCGGTATCATTATTCGATTATTTTAGACTGTATAGTCGCAACTTTGAGGACTCTCCTCCCAGCTGCCGCTGGATCCTTCTCGACTTGCAGTCGGGAATTCCCTCCTTCGCCAGGCTTCGGGCGGGCAGGCCTTTTGAGGAGAGTCCTCTAATCACAGGGAAATTGCAATACCGTGCTCGCGGATCTCGGAAGCGAGGGTGTCGTATTTGTTGGATAACAATCTCTGATTCATGGGGTGAGCCTCGATATGAGAGTCTATCTTGTCGGTGAAACGATCTAGAACAATACTTTCTTCAAAAAGGTCTTTACCAAATTTGGGTGAAACTACGCAAACATCAATATCGCTATCTGCGTGAGCATCGCCTTTGGCGTAAGAGCCAAAAACAATAACTTCTTGCACTGGAATGGCCTTGGCAACAACCCTACCATAATCGCGGACTATTTTAACTATTGATTGGGTTAATTTTTTTGGAGCCATATTAAGATTTCCTGAGTAATTTTTAGCCATTCTTCGGCATATTCACGAGTGGCTTTTTTGTAAAATTCTCGTTTAAAAGTATCGTACCTGGCTTCGAGATTGAATTTGGTGATATTGCGTAGTTGTTCAAGATGTTCTGGTGAAATATCTATGTCTAATTGTTGTGATAATAGGATTAAATCATGAGTATGTTTAACTGGTTTATCTAATCGACTAACGATCAAGCCTTTGAGACGATTTTCAACTGCTAATTGGCAAAAGTAAAGCGCGTGGTGATATTTTTTGGACACAAAAAGTTTTTCGGCAGTATCTAAGTCGTCGCCTGAACTAGTAAACCAAAATTTGATTACGGACTCTTTGTCGGTCATGAGTGTATTGTAACATTTTGGATATCCCGTGGGGTCTGACCTGAATCGCATGGGCGGACACGGAGGTCCGCCCCTACGGAACAATTTACATCATGCCACCCATTCCTGACATGTCAGGTGAGGGAGATGATTTTTTGTCTTCTTTGATGTCGGTGACGAGACATTCTGTCGTGAGCACCATACTGGCCACGGAGGCGGCGTTTTGGAGCGCGTGCCTCGTGACTTTGACGGGGTCGAGGACACCCATCGCTATCATGTCGCCAAACTCGAGAGTGGCGGAGTTGAAGCCGTAGCTGCGACTTTTGTTCTCCATGACTTTGCGCACTACCCAGCCATCGTCGGCCCCGCTATTTTTGGCGAGCCAGCGAAGGGGCTGTTCGAGCACACCCCTCACAATCTTGATACCCACAGCCTCATCTTCACTTTCCGAGGTCAGATTGTCGAGGACAATACCCGCGCGCAAAAGAGCGACGCCGCCCCCTGCTACTATCCCCTCTTCGATCGCGGCCTTGGTGGCCCCGACTGCGTCTTTGACCCGCTCCTGGACTTCCTTGAGCTCGATCTCTGAAGCCGCACCAACTTTGATCACGGCAACGCCGCCGGTTAACTTAGCGAGGCGTTCGACGATCTTTTCTTTGTCAAAAGTAGAGTCAGTGGTATCGGCTTCGTGGCGAAGTTGATCGACACGGGATTTAAGTGCGGCTTTGTCGCCTTTGCCACCGACGATTTTGGTTTCGTCTTTGCTTGAAACCACTTTGTCCGCTTGGCCCAAATCTTCGACTTTGACTGAGTCGAGTTTACGCCCAAGATCAGCCGAGATGACGGTCGCACCTGTCAGAATGGCGATGTCTTCGAGCATGGCCTTACGGCGATCACCAAAGCCGGGGGCTTTGACGGCCAAGACGTTGAAAGTGCCGCGCATTTTGTTGACTACTAAGGTAGCAAGTGCTTCGCCTTCGACATCATCGGCAATAATTACAAGATTTTTACTGACTTTGACGAAGCTTTCGAGAAATGGAACCATCTCTTGGATACTCGTGACTTTTTGATCGGTCACTAAAATATAAGGATTTTCCATCTCTGCTTCCATATGATCGGAATCGGTCACGAAATAAGCGGAAACATAGCCTTTATCAAAAGCCATGCCGTCTTTGTGTTCGATCTCGATCTCAAAACCTTTACTCTCCTCGACTTCCACAACACCATCTTTACCTACCAAATTGAGAGCTTCGGCGATCTTTTTGCCGATACTTTCGCTTTGGGCACTAATGGTGGCCACTTTGACCCAATCGTCTTTTTTGACGTCGGTCTTGACTCTTTTTAACTCGGATACCACAGCCTCAACCGCAGTGTCGATGCCTTTTTTCATGAGCATGGGGTTGGTGCCGGCGGTGACGTTTTTCATCCCGGAGGCAACTAATTGCTGAGCCAGGAGAGTGGCGGTGGTGGTCCCATCGCCCGCGGCGTCGTTGGTTTTGCTGGCGGCTTCTTTCACAAGTTGTGCGCCCATGTTTTCGAAAGCGTCTTCAAGCTCGATTTCTTTGGCAACTGAGACACCATCATGGATGATGTTGGGAGCGCCCCATTTTTTGTCGATGGCCACGTTACGACCGCGAGGGCCAAGGGTGGTCACCACAGCGGCGGCGAGTTTGTTAACACCTGAGAGTAATTTTTGGCGAGCGTCGTCGCCGTAGATGATTTGTTTAGCGGTCATACTTTCTCCTTTGTTTAATTTACAATTTACAATTTACAATTTTCATTTAATGATGGCCAAAATGTCTTCGAATTTGAGGAATTGGTATTCGGTGGTCATGATCTTGACGTCGTTGCCACCCCATTTTTTGTAGACGACCTGGTCGCCGACTTTGACGGGTGACTTGATAAGCGCGCCGTGTTCGGTATTCCAGTCAGCTCCAACGGCGAGGACGGTACCAGCCTGGGGTTTGTCTCCGGCGTTGTCGGGTAAGTAGATGCCTCCGGCGGTCTGGGTCTGTTTTTCGGTTGGCTCGACCAAGACGTAGCCCGGCATGGGGGTTAATTTCTTTGGATCTAACTGCATAGCACCTCCTAAATTTAAAATAATTAATTATCACTCTTTGTGTGCGAGTGCTATATTAGCAAGTAGGTGGGGTCACGTCAACTGGATCAAACTCGACATTGGAGATGGATTCGACTACGCTCACCATCCTCACTTCGTGAGGACCTGATTGTCGGGGAGACGGAAGAGGGCTTCGCCCAGGCGTTTTTGGTCGAGGTAGTGGGCGATAAATCCAACGGAGCGGGAGAGAACAAAAATAGCGTTGAAAAATTCTGCTTCGATAAGTGTCTGGATTTCATCCCTCTCTAACTTTTCTTCATAAACAAGGAGATCAAGGAGGATGGCAGCCAACGCACCATCGACATTGAGGATGAGATTGGGTTTTTTACCGGTTGTAATTTTTTCTACTGCGATGGCAAAATCGAGGTGAGGATGGGGAATGTTGCCAATTAATTTGAGAAGTATGGAAACACGCGGATCGGGAGCGTCGAGGCGATATTTGCGATGACCAATGCCTTGGATATATTCTTTGCGTTTGGCAAAGTTTTCGACGAGATCCAAGGGTGTAATTTTGTTTGAGACCGATTCAAACCAAATTTTGGCGGCACCGTTGACTGCTCCACCAAAACGAGGACCGATGGTGAGGAGACCAGAAACAAGGGAGGAAACGAGGTCTTTGCCGGCACGAGCAGCAATCATGGTATTGACCGCACCAGAGACGTATGGACCGTGATCGACGAGGAGGCGGAGGGATTGGTCGATCACAGCCTCGGTTTTTTTGGATTTAAGCGGGCGACCAAGCCAGAGGGATCCGACAATCCAGGCGAAGGAATGGGTGGTGGCTGTTTTGGTTAAGTTCTGACCCAGGATAGTGGGTTCACCGTCAATGTCACCAGAAATGGTAGAGGTAAAAAGACTGTGTTCGCGATTTAATAAGTCATCCATAGGGTTATTTTAGCTTATTTATGAGTCTAATAAATTCTGTGAAAGAATTACCAACTTGGAAGCCGGCGGATTTGAGGACGATGTGCTTGGCTAGGGCGGTAGTACGTGCCTTGTCGGCTTTGGCTTTGGCGTGACCAAACTGGGGAGATTCGGGGAAGAGACTGGCTACGGTACCTGCAATATGGGCGATGACGTTTTTAGTAAATTTGCCTTCTTGCTTGAGCTTGACTAGCTCGTACTCATCCTCACCGCCGAGTTCTCCGTAGTAAAGAATGGTTTTGGTCTCGACATCGGACTCTGCCAATAAGAAGGCGTCGCGAGGTGATAAAACTGGGAAGCGATCGCCTCCAAAAGAAAGGGCAAAAGAGAGTCTGTGTCCAGCTTGGGTTGCGATATTGATAAGTTCGTTAGTCATCCCGCCAGAGGCCGAAAGGATAGCTACTGACCCTGGGTGGACAAACTTACCCTCAATAATTTGGGTGGGGGTAATACCTCCAATAGGACCGAGCTTGAGACAGCCAGGAACAAGTAATCCTACTGAGGCTGGACCGATAATTAGCTTACTGTTTTGCTCAATAATATTGAGTGCGTGAAGTTCTGGAACGCCTTCGGCGAAAATGACACCACCACAGAATTCCAATGAGGAGACACCTCCCACCTTTGGTGTCCCGACTTGGCCGTTGGTCATGTCTCCTGTTGAGGAGTCTCCTCGTAGCTGCAGAGCTTCAAGGGTAGAAGACAGGGCGCGGCGACCAGATAATAAGTTGAGGAACCAGTAATTAAGATCCGAACTCCGAACTCCGAAATCCGAAATTGAAATTAGTGTAGGGATCAAAATCTCCTGACGACCAAAGAAATATTTCGCATAGCCACGGTGACCAGTGACAATGTTTATAACGCTCCCCTCTTTTTTGCCTGACAAATAATCAAAATCGAGAATAGATTGGATGATCGGTCCGTGGTTGCCGAGGACGATTATTTTGTTTTGTTTGTCTCGTATTTCTTGAATTGAGATCATGATAAATACTCCTTTACTTCGGAGATAACTTGGGTGAGTGGCGTGGCGTGTCCATAAATGGAGCCTAGGAGTTTGGACTTTGTGAGAAAAGAGCGCATGAGGGCGAGTCCATTTTCTTCGTTTGGACCACCGCGGCGGACAAATATTTTGACTTTGGCTTTGCGCAGTTGTACTTGCTTTTCATCTAAGGCGCGAATTAAGCCCTTAAAGGTTTTGGCGACGTCAGTAAAGTTGGCCACGCCCCCGGCAATGATGAGGGCCAATGGTCGATGATTGATGGTTGATGGTTGATGGAGCATGGTAGCCAAAATAATTTTCGCGTAGGAGTAAACATCGTCATCGGTGGGGGCACCAGAATATTCGCCGTAATTAGCTAGATCTTTTCCCATATCTTGATCGGCAACTTCATCAGCTAAGACCAAACTGGCTCCTCCACCTGAGAGTAGCATCCAAATCCTACCATGGGGATTAATCAGTTTAAATTTGAGGCTGGCGGGAGTTGAGGCGTCGAGAATGGCTATTTGGGTTTCGGCGGGCGAGGCATGCCTCGCCCATACGGGTACCAAAGATGACCCTGTATCGTCGACCTCACACGCCATGTCGAGAGGGGTCAGTTTGCCGTTACGAATGAGAATTGGATTCATTTCGAGAAAAGAAATGTGATATTGGTCGAGAAGAGGAAGGAGATTTTTGATAAAGTCCGATAGAGCCAGGCCTTCCGCCTTTCCTGTTAAGGCCTGGCCCTTTGGGGACAGAACAGCCCTCGTCACAGAATCCCAGTTGGACTCGACTTCGATACCACCTTTGGCGGAGTAAGAGATTTGCCAGCCGACTCGTGTACGCTCAAGGGAGAGATAGTGTTCGGCGTCAGGCGCGTGTTCTATTACTGGCTCGATAAGAAAATTGGACCAATCTAACTTGATCCAGCTTTGAATAATGTCGAGAATTTCTTTTGGGGTAACGTTGACTTTGACTAGACCAAGTTTGCCACGTTTTTTGATGCCCTGATCGACTTTGACGACGAGATTAGTGGATTTTAGATCTCTCGATAAACTCGAGATGATGGTTTTGTAATTACCCGAGTTGAGGGAAATGCCAAGATAACCGGGAAGAAGTAGTTTTTTTGCTTGATATTCGGAAATTTTGACTCGTGCCATGCCTTTATTCTAACCTACTGCCACCTCGGAGAGCAAAACGCCTTCACAGATGAGTCCACGGTTCTGGAACTCGTGATTAAGTTCTTCTTTGAGGGTATTTTCCAGAGAAGCGCGGGAGTTTTTGACAACGCTGGCATCGACGGTAGCGAAGATGGCAGAGATCTTGGAGCGACTAAAGGGACGAATCACTTTGCTCACAAAGTGCTCGCCAATGTTTTCCCACAGCTCGGGAGCGTTGGCTTTGTCGATCTTAAAGAGAATAGAGCCTTCAACCACTACGGCTACGCCGTCGGCAGTTGTAGATTTGATGGGCTCGTCCCCCAAGATTTCTTTGTTGCCGAGGTCAAAACCTTTGTGAATGGTGTACTCGAGAACCTGAGCGTTGAAAAGTTTGGCTACCTGCCAGAAAGGAATCTTTAAGTGCAGGCCGGGGCCGTAGACATTTTTGAGGACACCCCTGCCACGATCGTAGACACAGGCAACATGACCGGGTGGGACGGAGATGAAGAACCCCCCCACCACTTCGTCAGCCAAGAAAGAGACTACGAGATTATCGAACATACAGCTGAATTGTAGCACGAATTACCTTTAGGGTCAGACCTTCTGGGTGGGCTCAACCGTCAAGGTCTGACCCTCGGTC
>Ga0210057_1008850_pt1 | contig 11800 bp, 14 predicted proteins | sample CryGeyCG2114_010_2_FD_183968 | JGI IMG/M metagenome (GOLD analysis project Ga0210057, IMG submission 183968) | Groundwater microbial communities from aquifer - Crystal Geyser CG10_big_fil_rev_8/21/14_0.10 (SPAdes) (version 2) | ecosystem: Environmental > Aquatic > Deep subsurface > Groundwater ...
TGGTCGCGTACTTCTCTTCGTAGAGTTTGCGGGAGCGGTCAATCGCTTTATACGCCGCGTCTTTTCCTTCAAAGCCATCCACCCGAACCTCTTTTCCTTGAATCTTTTTGTAGGTGGAGTAAAAATGTTCCATTTCCTTGAGCGTATGCGTGTTGATATCTTCAAGGTCTTGGACGTTGTTAAAACGAGGATCTTCAACCGGCACCGCAATGATCTTGTCGTCAGCATCTCCCGAGTCAATCATGTGCATGATCGCGATCGGTCGCACGCGCACTAAAATGCCGGTAACCAAAGGGTGTGTAGTGAGTACTATCACGTCAAGCGCATCACCATCATCCCAGAGCGTCTGTGGCGCGAACCCGTAGTCGTAAGGAAAGTCTTGCGCGGTGTGCGCCACCCGGTCAAGCGCGATAAGCCCCGTTCCTTTGTCTATCTCGTATTTGTTTTTTGATCCCTTGGGGATCTCAATGATAACATTGAGGGTTTCGGGGGCGTGCTCGCCCGCGGAAATATCGTGCCATAGATTCATAATATATTTTATTTACTTATTCCGTCGCACGGACGGAATATCAAAAGATTTAATACCTTTTATTTTTTTGCGTCTTCCTGTGTTCCTTCTTTTTCCTCCTCCTTATCTATAGCCTCTTCAACGTCTTCCGGCGTAATGTTTTCCATATCCTCGGTTTCCGCGTGACGCACCTCGCCCGTTTCTTCTTCAACGATCTCTTCGGTAAGTTCTTTTTCTTCAACCTCTTTTTCCACCTCTTCCGTCTCCTCTCCTTCTGTTGCAGGCTCTGTTTCTTCCGATTTTTCCGCCGCCGCCACAACGTCACTTGCCACCTCTACCTCTCCTCCGTTTACCGTAGCAACGGCCTCGCCCTCCGCTCCTTCAATATCAATTCTCCAACCCGTAAGCTTCGCTGCCAGGCGGACATTTTGCCCGCCCTTCCCGATCGCCAAAGAAAGCTGATCTTCAGCAACGGTCACTCTTGCGCGTTTTTCTTCTTCGTCTATTTTGATATTGAGCACCTTTGCGGGAGAAAGTGCGCCAGCCACGAACGCGCCGGCATCAGGAGACCACTCAATGATATCTATTTTCTCGCCTGCAAGCTCATTCGTAACGGTTGAAACGCGAACACCGCGTTGACCGACACATGCGCCGATCGGATCAACTTTTTCGTCGTTGGTGAAAACGGCAATCTTTGATCGCGCACCCGCTTCACGTGCGATGCTTTTGATCTCCACCACGCCGTTTGCGACCTCAGGGGCTTCCACCTCAAAGAGTTTCTGGATAAATTGCGGGTGTGTTCGTGAAAGACGAATACTAATGCCTCGCGGAGATTCCGTTACATCTATCACGTATGCTTTTATCCTCCCCCCTTGGCGATATCGTTCACCGGGAATTTGTTCTTCCGCCGGCAAAATAGCAATAGTCCTGCCAAGGTCAACAAACACGTTGCCGTGTTCAACCCTCTGTACAATACCGTTTACTACTTCCCCCTTCTTCCCCGTATATTCACTCATCACCGAAACCTTTTCCGCCTCCCGGATCTTTTGGATGATGACCTGCTTTGCGGTTTGCGCCGCGATGCGTCCGTAGTCATCCTTTGGTTCCAAGGGAAAAACGATCTCCTCATCAAGCGCCGCGTCTTTCTTTATTTTCTTCGCATCCCCAAGAAGGATATGGTGTTCAGGATTAAAGCGCGGGCGCAGGTCTTGCTCCTCTTCCCCTTCCGCACTTTCTTTTGGTTCTTCGGACACGAGGCTTTCTTTTTCGTCTTCTTCGATCATACGTACCGTGGAATCGTCAACAACGATCTTAACTTGAGAGAACTCGGTTTTTCCGGAGCTCTGGTCAAACGACGCACGAACAATCTGGCCCTTTTTGCCGTAGTCTTTTTTATAGGCAGCTGCAAGGGCTTGTTCGATCGCTTCCAGGATCTTTTCTTTTGGGATCCCGCGCTCCTCCTCAAGTTGCTCAAGAGCGGAATTGAATATTTTAATATCAAGCATGGTGATGTAGTGTGAAAATTTAAAAAAATGAGCCCGTTTCGCAACGGACATTAACAATATAAATATACCAAGTGACACAAAAATGTCAACCCCGTGAGATATCGCGGGGCACCCTTCTTGCTTTGCTCACCCTCACTTCTTTCGGGACGCCGGGATTTGGGGTCAAGTCGCATCAATATTTTCATTCGCTGCGCTCCGAAAATATTGTGCGCTTCCTCCCCGGGCTCACCTGTCGCAATGCGACATAGCTCCGCCTTTCGAATCCCGACGTGAATGAAGCAGTTCATTCACTGCGTACCTCATTCGCTCGCTTCGCTCGTTCTTTCGGGACGCCGGGAATTTCTCTCCTTACAGGAGCAGTACACCTTTCGCATCGTGCTCCTCCGCACGATATGCTCAAGGTCTTCGAATCCCGGACGCAAAGCAAGTAGTTGCTTTGCTCACCCTCACTTCTTTCGGGACGCCGGGATTCGGGGTCAAGTCGCATCAATATTTTCATTCGCTGCGCTCCGAAAATATTGTGCGCTTCCTCCCCGGGCTCGCCTGTCGCAATGCGACATAGCTCCGCCTTTCGAATCCCGACGTGAATGAAGCAGTTCATTCACTGCGTCCCTCATTCGCTCGCTTCGCTCGTTCTTTCGGGACGCCGGGATTCGAACCCGGAGTCGTCTGGTCCCAAACCAGAAATGTTAGCCGTTACACCACGTCCCGTCTTTTAGTTCTCTCTTTTCCTCCGATACTCTTTTAAACAATAACAAGATCTTGGCTAACATGTTAGCCGTGCTACCATGTTTACTTGCACGTCCCGTCTTTTAGTTCTCTCTTTTCCTCCGATACTCTTTTAAACAATAACAAGATCTTGGCTAACATGTTAGCCGTGCTACCATGTTTACTTGCACGTCCTATTTTTTATTCTGCTATCTGTACCAGAATGTAAAACATCTTACCATTTTAAGTAATAATTACAAACTTTTCATACATAAAGGACATCATAAATAATGTCCTTTATGTAATCGGTGACATTTCGCCTTACAGAATCACATTCTCTGTAAACCGTATTTTAGCTTCCTTATTACCCACATCTAGAAATACGGCCACAATATCCATTTGCCATAATGTTTCACCTGAAACATCTTTTTCGGCAAGATAACTCTGTATGGTACGGTACAGTCTCTCCATTTTCCGCGCATGAACATTTTCCTCCGGCCTATCACTCTCTAGTGTTTCTTGTGAAACGTTTCTTATGTTTTCACGGGAAACTGTTTTTACCTCAATAAATCGCAACGCACCATTCTTTTTTGCAATGATATCGATCTCTCCCCATTTTTTAAGATAATTCCTTTCCAAGATCTTAAACTCATGTTTCATGAGAAACAAAGACGCAATATCTTCTCCTAACTTACCGACACTCTGTCTGTGTTTTTTTGTAGAGTTATTCATGAAACAAAATGCTACAACAACAGACAAGAAGTTCCCCGGTATTCCCTAGAATAAAAGGTATTAAACCTTTTGATATTCCGTCGCTCGGACGGAATGAGGACCTAACGACTTCGTCGTTTCGGTTCTCATTCCGCTCCTCGCTAGGAATAATAAGCTTTTTGTGATAAATTGTTCCACGTGTAACTGGTAATATTTTATCAGTTTTGTTTCACGTGAAACATTTCTATAAATCTAAACAAAAAACTCATTAAAAAAGGATTCTGTTGACGTATAAACCTTATTTAAGGCCATATTATTAAGACAATGTGATTGTCTTTTTACTTTTTTTTAGTAAAGTAAAATATGTCTTTTATACACATATACACCGACTTATCCACAGTTTTCCGTCATTTTCGCCTTATTATTCGGCCAGTGGACTTTTCTTTTTACTTTATTGTTTTGTAGTTATAAAGGACACTACTTACCCTTGCTTTTTCGTACTCCAAAAATATCTCGATCGGGCCTACCTACCGGCAGGCTTCGACTCCCGCCCTTTAGAGCTTTCGCTACGCCTGCCTGCCGGCAGGCAGGCTCAATCTGTGCGGATAGGGGGAATCGAACCCCCGTTTCAACCATGGCAAGGTCGTGTCCTACCACTAAACGATATCCGCAATACAAAACATAAACAATTATAAAGGGTATCAAACCGCATGGCAAGTTCTACGCCCTTTGTTGTCGGCGCTCGCACCACAAGAGTACTTCTTGTTCCCTAATTCACTCCGTTCATAAGGGAACAATGTCGCTCGGAAATAAGAAAATAAGAATTTTCCATTTCCCTCGCTCGCTAGACAATAATCCACACGGAGAAGTACGTAAAGGTGCTTCTCCGTGTTTCTCCTAGTCCGCCTCACGCCCCGCTCATCGCGGAGCTAGGCGCCGGGCGCACCGCTTCGCTTTACTCATTGTGCGCCCGGCAGGACTCGAACCCACAACCCCTTGGTCCGAAGCCAAGTACTCTATCCATTGAGCTACGGGCGCAACATAGACAATCATACAGAAGAATTGGGAAAATATCAAAGAATACGGTAGAATATAGCTGTCATGTCAAAAATGTTTACTATTCCCAAAGAGGTTTCCCGTGTAACAGATGCGTTACGAAAAGCGGGTTTTGAGGCCTATTTAATAGGCGGTTGTGTGCGTGACCTTTTGCGGAACGAAAAACCAAAGGATTGGGATATCACCACCAACGCAACACCTGAAAAAATTCAAGAACTTTTTGAGAAATCATTTTACGAAAATGATTATGGTACTGTCGGAGTAGTTAATGAAGATACGGAAGACAAGACGCTTAAGGTCATTGAGGTCACGCCGTACCGCATTGAAGGGAAGTATACCGATGGCCGAAGGCCGGCCGAGATTCACTTTAACGCCACACTGGAAGACGATTTGCGACGAAGAGATTTCACCGTGAACGCTATTGCATATGATCCGTCTAACGGACAAATGGTTGACCTTTATAACGGACTCACTGATATAAAGGACAAAATTATCCGCACCGTAGGGGAGCCGGAAGAGCGTTTCTCCGAGGATTATCTCCGTATTCTGCGCGCGATACGTCTTGCCACGGAACTTGGTTTCACGATTAACACCTATACGGAGGAAGCGATCAAGAAAAACGCCCCTCATCTGGAAAAGATATCCCGAGAACGGGTACGTGATGAATTCTCGAAAATCCTTATGTCGCAACACCCAATGAACGGCATTATTCTTGCCCACGAACTGGGAGTCCTCAAATATATCGTTGCCGAAATTGAAGAGGGGATTGGCGTGGAACAGAATGGTGACCACATTTATGATGTGTGGGAGCATAATCTGCGGGCGCTTCAGCATGCTGCCGACAGGGAGTGGGCGCTTCATATTCGCCTCGCTAGCCTCTTACACGACGTATCAAAACCAGAGACGAGACGTTGGTCAAAGGAAAAAGATGACTGGACGTTCTATGGCCATGATGTAGTAGGAGGGCGTGTTGCCAAGAAGATCCTTACTCGACTCAAGTACTCCAATGCGGAGATTGAGGTGATATCCAAACTGGTACGCCATCATCTGTTCTTTACGGACATTGAAAAGATCACTCTCTCCGCGGTGCGCAGGATTGTTCAAAATGTTGGCCCTGAAAATGTATGGGATCTGATGAAAGTGCGGGCATGCGACCGCATCGGCATGGGACGACCAAAAGAAACGCCGTATCGCTTGCGCAAATATGAGTCAATGATCGAAGAGGCGATGCGAGCGCCCGTATCCGTGGGAATGCTTAAAATTGATGGCGCGCGACTTATGGAACTCTTAAAAGAGAAACCCGGGCCACGACTCGGGTGGATACTTCACGCCCTCTTGGAGGAAGCGCTTGATGACCCGAATCTTAATACAAAAAAATACATGGAAACGCGGGCACAGGAACTCGCAAAGCTTTCCGATAAAGAATTATGTGCCCTTGGTGAAGCGGGGAAGGAGAAAAAAGAGGAAGAAGAGTCAAAAGAAATCGCCGAGATCCGCAAGCGACACTGGGTAAAGTAATACGCAAAAAAACAAAGTGGGGAAGTATAAAAAAGACCTTGCATTTGCAAGGTCTTGTGGTTTTTATTGAAGTACTCATATCCTGCTAGGCGGCCAGTCTACCGTGGGGAGACAAACCTTGGTGCTCATACTTAGCGAGAATGGTCATGTTCAGAAAAGTCATGAACAGTGCCTCGTAAAGCGTTCTGGCTAAGGAGCTAGGTTTGTCTTTCTTATAAAGACCCGCGTAGCCAACCGCCTAGCATTCCGATAAACTCTGCTCATCATTATACAGAGAAGCGTCCTCCGGTCAACCCCGTGAGAGGTTACGCTGCGAAATACGCCAGGACTATTTGGTCTCCATCATTACCGGACAATGGTCGGAGCCGTATACTTCGCCAAGGATCTTAACCGCTGTTATCTTTGACAGGAGTTCATTTGAAACAAAGAAATAGTCTATACGCCAGCCGACATTGCGGTCACGAGCGCGTGTTTTCATGTCCCAATATGTGTAGACCTCTTTTTTATTGGGGTAGAAGTGCCGAAATATGTCTACATAGCCGTGATACACGACTTCGTCTATCCACGCACGCTCTTCGGGCAAGAATCCGGTGCTTTTTTCGTTTTCTTTGGGTCGAGCCAGGTCGATTGCCTCATGCGCGGTGTTCACATCGCCGCAAAAAATGATTTTCTTTCCTTTCTTTCGCAGTTTTTCAATGTATTCCAAAAACGCATCATAAAAATCCATTTTATATTTAAGGCGGTCAGGCCCTCCGCCGCCGTTAGGAAAATAGGCGTTCAACAAAACAAAGTCTTTGAAGTGCGCCACCAGCGTACGTCCTTCGTCATCAAACTTTTTGATCCCCAGACCGTATTCCACTTTCGCCGGTTTCTCTTTGGTATAGATCGCAACACCACTGTATCCTTTTTTAACCTTTGAGGAAGCGAAATACGCGTAGTAGCCGGCAACGGGCCGCAGTTCGTCCGGCAGTTGGTCTTCGGACGCCTTGGTTTCCTGCAAACATAAGACATCCGGCTTCTCTTTTTTAACAAAACCCAAAAAACCGTCTTTGCGGTGTACTGCTCGCAGACCATTTACGTTCCATGAGATAAGCTTCATGGCGCAATTATAACACAAGTGCGCGTATTGATTTTCTACTTTAACTGTTGCATGCTATAGCCAGTTTGGTTTCCCTACTGCATCCTCAAAAAGGAGGTTTTTCCATGAAGCAATATATTACCCAAGAAGATTTTGAGACATTGCTTGAGAATGTTGCGCGGAAAACAGGAGTCAAACCGGAAAACATCAGGGAAGAGGTGCGTTCTTTTTTGAAAGGACAGGGAGTTTCCGTCGGTCTCCCACTTGTGGAAAAGATACGGAGAGCACAGGTGGAAGCGGGGGAGCAGGCTGTTTTGCAAAACTTACGCGACAACGGTCTTCTCTGAACGACACTCTTTCACAACGCGCGAACATTCGCGCGTTTTCTTTTTGGTCATTGACTCCTTTTGCATACCTGCGATAATACGAAAAGAGTTACTCCTCCGGAGGTGTACCATGGCAAAGCTCGGCATTAGGCAAAGATATCACATCGTCGTCCCCGTTCTGCGTATGTTACTCAAAGAAAACCCCGAAATGGCCATTGCTATGCGGGGCGCGCTCCAGAAAATGGCGGCACGCGGACAAATCACTGAAGGAGCCCGGAAAATTTTTCTGGAACATGTTCCCGTTCCTCTTCCTTCGCCGGCACCGGCACACACAAACCAGAAAGAGGAAGCCACCCATAAAAAGAGTTCGGGGAAGGAAAGGTCAAGAAAGGTCGTTGAAGAACTTTTTCGCCCTCTCCGCCAACCCGAAAAAAAGTGACAGCGCGCCCTCGGGCGCGCTTTTTTATTGACCTGTAAGGATCAGATCTCCTTCCAAATCTACTTCCTCTTCTTCCCATGAAATGTTTTGTGGACCCCAAAGGAAAGCTGAGCTTCCTGTATAGAAAAATTGCAAAAACACCCCCCCCATATGCTATTATGGTAGCGTCGGTTGATTCACAACCGATTTTGTTCTTTTCAACAACACAACAAAGGGGTGACAGGTGAAGAAATCTTTGGTGGTGGCCATTCTGACAATGGCGGTATCAATGTTTTACGTGACAGCTGACGCGGTAGCGGGTTGGCATGAGTGGAGCCAGATAACAAGAAACCAGGCGATCATCGACAGAACATACCAAGACAACAACAACTACGTCGGTAAGAACTGTAAAGAATGGGTCAGAACGGTGGTATACGATGCTTCTAGCGGAGCCGTTACCATTCCTTCGACACATCCGGATCTGTATTATTGGTATCCCGATAATAATGTGGTTGGGCGTTCGGGGCTTATCCAATATGCACAGCCCGGAGAAATCATCCAGATGAAACTCAAATCTGGCATTGAGCACACCGCGATAGTGTTGGGGGTGTCGCCCTTGGGCATTACTTTTATAGAAAGTAACTGGTACAGCCAAAGTTGGCCAAATTACGTATTTACTAGATACGTAACATTCACCACTTTTTACAATCAGGTGAGTTCGTATTCTATCCTCTACATATTGTAGCCGGAGTTGATTGGCACTACTACAAAGAGGGAGTGGCGTATGCCCCTCCCTCTATTTTTATGTATAATATTAAACAATGAGTATGAATCCTAAAAAAACAATCATCATAGTATGTATTCTTTTTGCTGTGATTATTTTGTATGGGTATTATTTTAAATTAGAAAAGAATGTAGAAAATTCTATCTTTCTAAAAAATCCAATAGATAATCAAATCCAGCAGTCTAAAAAAAAATTTATTCCGTATGAAGAAAGAATATGGAATACATACACTGATGATCGGTATAAATATTTTCTGGAATTTCCTTCAGGATTAAATGTGTTTTCAGTTTACGAACGGAAAATAGAAGTTGCTGAAAGTATCGGTGGTGGTTCATTTATTAGAAGTGGTGGTGTAAGTTTCAGCGACCCTGAACTTGGTGACTACGGGATAACGTCAGTTGGTGTTTTTGAAAACACTAACTTTTTAAATGTTGATGAGTGGTTAAAAGAAGAGAATAAAAGGTTTAAAAACCAGAGGACTGTTGTCGAGAAAAGAATTACTATTGAAGGTCATGACGCTATCGTCACCTATGTGCAAAGTGATTACGAGCGTGAAGATGCTTACAAACATGAAAAAACAACCGTGTTCATAAAAGATGGAAACTTGTTTGAAATATGGACCCGATTCGCTGATACTTCCAACCATGAAAAGATATGGGGTAGTTTTAAATTCAATGCGAGTTAAAATTAAACTAATGCTCGTATAAAATCAGATTTCAATGTTGATCACTTCCTCTTCTTCCCATGAAATGTTTTGTGCACTTCGCGGAGTTGTTTGTCGGTCACATGGGTATACACTTGCGTCGTTTGGATGCTGGAGTGTCCGAGCATCATTTGCACACTCCTGATGTCGGCGCCGTTTTGCAAAAGATCGGTGGCAAAGCTGTGCCGAATGACATGAGGGGTTACCTTTCTGGAAATACCCGCCTTGATCGCGTAATATTTCACGATCCTCTCCACGGAGCGCGAGGTCAAGCGCATGGAATGGGCCTTCTCGGCACCGCGCCCAAGCTGAACAAAGAGCGCGTCGTCCATATCGCTCCGCTTGTCTACATACTTCTTCACTGCTTCGCGCGCGGAAGGGGAGAGAAATACCACGCGTATCTTTTCCCGTTTCCCTCGGACGGAGAATTCGTCTTTGGAAAGATCCAGATCGCGCGGGAGACCGCATAATTCGGAAACACGAAGACCCGTAGAGAATAAAAGCTCCATTATCGCGCGGTCGCGCAGACTTTTCACGTCGCCTCCTTCCGCGGCGGACATGATCCGCTCAAGCTCTTGGCCGGAAATAAGGTCAAGGCTCCGATCCGCAACGCTCGCAAGCTCGATCTTCTCGGGTGCGAGCGACGCAATACCGCGTTTTGCGAGATATTTAAGAAACATACGCAATGCTATCAAATAATAGTTCTGCGTTTTCTTTTTGAGTGTTTCCGACTCATTGCCTCCTTGCTGTCTGTTCAGCCACAATCGAAATTTCCGCACGGTTTCGTCAGTGATCTCTTCCGGCTTAGTAATATCGGCAAACAAAAGAAACCGCTTCAAGTAACGATCGTAATTTTCAACAGTTTTAAGACTGCGTCCGCGCTCGATCTCAAGATATTCCAAAAATTCCTTTCTTAGTTCCGCAATATCGCCTGATTTCATTGCTTGTATTGTACCATTATCCTCAAGGGTCGGAAAATATGTTGTATAGACCACAAACAGGGCAGGGGGTTGCGAAATAGGGAGTTTTATGCTATTCTCCTTGGTAATGCTTACGAAGAAGAAAAAAGAGAATATTATAAAAAAGAGCCGTATCCACGACAAAGATACCGGTTCTGCGGAAGTACAGATCGGTCTTTTATCCAAAAGCATCGACGAGCTGGCTTCTCACCTCAAAAAACACAGTAAGGACAACCACTCGCGCAGGGGATTGTTGCAGATGGTTGCCGACAGACGGTCTCATTTGAAATACCTCCAGAAAGAAGACGAGAAACGGTACAACAAGATCGTGAAAGAGCTGGGATTAAAAGCAAAGTAGTTACAAGTTTTCAAACGCTCCGCTCCCCGGAGCGTTTGATTTTTAATAAGAACACCTTTTTGGGAATATTTTTATGTCAGTTATTAAACATAAACAACAGCGTGTTGGTGTATTTATTGATACGCAAAATCTCTACCACAGCGCAAAGAATCTTTATCAATCACGGGTAAATTTCGACGCAGTCTTGAGAGAGGCGGTGGGGGGAAGACAGCTCGTGCGCGCTATCGCCTATGTCATCACTACGGAGAAAGGCGAAGAGAAAGGATTTTTTGAAGCACTTGAAAAACTTGGTATTGAAACCAAGACAAAAGACCTGCAGATATTTTATGGCGGAGCAAAGAAAGCGGACTGGGATGTGGGGATTGCCGTTGACGCCATTCGTCTGGCACCAAGGATCGACGCGGCTATCATTATTTCAGGAGATGGCGACTTTGTGCCTCTCGTTGAGTATTTGAAATTCAGCGCCGGCACCCAGGTGGAAGCGATCGCGTTCGGCAAATCATCATCAGGTAAGTTGCGCGAATCAGTCGATGATTTCATAGACCTTGATAGCGACCCAAGAAAATTTTTGATCGGCTACCGGCAAGGAAAACCGCAAAGAATGAAGAGGCCGGAGGGAGGGAGCAAAAACGCCCATTAGAACCCCTCTCGTATGAGCAAAGAAAAAACCCCGCATCGTAATGCGGGGTTTTTAGATGAGTAGACGAACAGGATGTTAATCCCGTGTGTCCTCTTGTACAACTTCTTCCTTCAAGTCACCGGAAGAATGGAGATCCGTGCAGGGTCTCCCGCTCTGCTCTCGCCTTCCGATGAGAGGGGTATCAATGGGACAAAATGCTCCCTCCTGTATTGCCATGCTTCCAAGAACTTTCTCGTTCATGCTATTTTCCCTTTGAGTTCTGGGCAACCTGTGCCAATTGATAAAAAGAACACTAAAAACCACATGCACTGTAGCATATGGTTTTTATCAACGCAACTTTTTGTTGCGCGCGCGGAAAGGAAGACAAGTCTACTTATACCATCTCTCACCAACCTCATTCCCATTATTGCACACCATAATTCAAAATATCGGGCTGCACCTTTGAGAAAAATCCTCACCATATCCCGATATGCTTCGTATTTTTCTCTTCGGCTCGCCACGATATTTTGAATTCTATGTGCAAGCGTT
>Ga0210057_1008854_pt1 | contig 11799 bp, 8 predicted proteins | sample CryGeyCG2114_010_2_FD_183968 | JGI IMG/M metagenome (GOLD analysis project Ga0210057, IMG submission 183968) | Groundwater microbial communities from aquifer - Crystal Geyser CG10_big_fil_rev_8/21/14_0.10 (SPAdes) (version 2) | ecosystem: Environmental > Aquatic > Deep subsurface > Groundwater ...
AGATGATTGGGAAAGATAAAGAGGTTCTTGGGGTCGGAAGCGGAGGGCAGTGTTTAGATCGGATTTGGCGTAGGCAATATCGGCCAGATAGAAACGAAAGTTTTTTGACAAAAGGAAAAGAGAGAAAAAAAAGAGGAGAACGTATCCTCCGATGCATTGTCGGAGTGACGTTCTGAAGTTTGTTTGGTGTTTTGAGAGAGCGGGAAGCAAGAAGAGGTAGAGATTGACGATAACAACGGAAAATCCGGCAAAATTGGTAATTAAAATAGAAAGGAAACTGGATAAAAAGGCAAGATGTAAATATTGGCTTTGGGGGGAGGATTTAATTAATTTTTTAAAAATAGAAAAAAGCAAAAAAAGATAAGTTAAGAGACCAAAGGTGCCGGTGGTGGCGAGGAAATTGAGATATTCATTGTGAGTTTTGTTGTAGAGAAATTCCCACTCAGAAGTGAGGTTGTGACTGACAGGTCGAACCCAATAATAAGAATAAGCAAAAGTTTCTACTCCAGTGCCAAAAAGAGGAAATTGGCGCCAGAGACTAAAGGCTCCTTGCCAAACAATTTTTCTGATGTCTTGAGAAGGGGTAATATTGTTAATTTCTAAAGGGGGAGGGGAAATAAGGTCTTTGATGGGATTTTTAATTAAAAGAGAAAGAGAAATAAGGATTAGAAACAGGGTTAAAAAATTTTTTTTGGGTTGGAAATGTTGATTTTTGAGGGTAAAAAAGAAATACAAACCAAGAGAGATAAAAACGGCGATTAGACCGGATTTTGACTTGGTAAACAAAAGAGCCAGGAAATAGAGGGGTGGAAGAAGATAAAAAAAGTATTTTTTGGGATGAGTAAAAATATAATAAAAAGAAAAAGGTAGGAGAATAGCCAGATAGGCGGAAAGCCAGTTGGGTTGGCCAAGAGTGGAAAAAACCCGGTTTTGAACATCTTGAACCCAAAGGTGAGAGTCGATGCCAAAGTGTTGAGCGACGGCATAGACAGAAACCAAGAAACCGGCCAAAAGAGAACTCTTTATAATTTGTTGTCTAAATTTGGGGTTAATATAGATGGCTAAAATGAGAGAGAGAAGGCTATAGCAGACAAGCGAGAGAAGGCCACCGTTTAAGCGGGAGTAGTAGCCAAAAACAGAAGTGTGACGGTCAATGGAATAGAAAGTGGAAAGGGTTTGGCTTAAGAGAAAAAGAGAAAGGGGTAGGGTAATATATTTTTGGGGAAGAAGAGGGGATTTAGCCTTTAGATAGGATAAAAGATGGAAGGTGATAATAATGATGGTTAGGGTATAAACAAAATACATTTTGGGGAGTTCGAAGAGTTCAGAATTATGAGAAGAAAAAAGAAGAGGAGTAAGGAGAAAAAGAAGATTGTAGCTCCAGCGAATTATTAAGTTCATAAGATGATTGAGTATAAGGTAAAATGAAGAAGTGAGAAAGAGACGATTTTTTTTAAATAAAGTAAACGATTTTTTATCTCTGTTTGGGTGGGATATTGGGGTGGATTTGGGCAGTAGCAATGCTTTGGTTTATTTAAAAGATAGAGGAGTAGTGATTGACGAGCCGATGATGATGGCTCGGATGAGAAAGAAAAGGTGGACGGGACTTTCGGCACCAAAAGCCAGTCAGGGTCAGCCGATTGCCTATGGGGTTAAAGCAAAAAATATGTTAAATAGAGAGCCCCAGAGAATAGAGGTGGTGTCTCCGATAGAAAGAGGGTCAATTGCTGATTTGTCGGCGGCGGAGGAATTGTTTTCTTACTATTTGAAGTTGGTTTATGAGGTGCCCAGCAAATATCCGCGTATTTTTAAGCCAAGAGTGGTGGTAGGAGTGCCCAGTGGAATTACCGATGTGCAAAAAAGAGCGGTTAAGTCTATTTTTAAAAAAGCGGGAGCCAAAGAAGTAATGCTTTTGGAACAGGCGGTGTTGGCGGCCATAGGTTTGGGTTTACCGATTAATCAATCGGCCGGTTTGGTTTTGGTGGATGTGGGGGGAGGAAAAACTGAGATAAGTGTGGTGTCAATGGGGGGGGTGGTGTTGACCAGAAACGTGGGAGTGGCCGGAAAAGATTTTGACAAGGCGATTGCTGATTATGTCAAAATGAAATATGGCATGTTGATTGGGGAGCTGACGGCGGAGAGGGTAAAACTAGAGATAGGAAATTTAAGTTTGGAGAAGAAAGCTACAAAAACTAGTTTAGTGAGAGGCCGGGATATGGAAAATGGTTTACCGAAAAGCATTAAATTGTCGGAGGGAGAAATAAGAGAAGCGATGGTGTTGGGAGGAAGTAAAATTGCTAAAACTTTGGCAAAAGTATTGGATCAGACCGCACCGGAGCTAATGGAGGATATTTTAAAAAGGGGGATTGTGATGGTAGGCAGAGGGTCGAATTTGAGAGGTTTGGCGGAATTGATGGAACAGGAGGTGGGGATAAATGTAAGAGTGGCCAACGAGTGTGGTTTGTGTGTGATTAAGGGTATAGAGGAGATACTTTCGGATAAAGAGAAACAAAAAACAGTTAGTATGCTTTCCGGTTATGGACGATAATGGATGAAGAATTAAATTGGAAATATTGGTTTTTTTATTGGACCTTGGGGGTGAGTTTCGTTTTGTTATTGACGGTGACGGCCAGAATGTCTTTGGTCAGATACAGCTATTATCAAATGAGGGCCAGAGACAATAAGATTTATACCATGTTGATCCCGGCTTCGAGAGGAACAATAAAAGACAGAAAAGACAGGGTAGTGGCGGAAAGTCTTTACCAATATTTTAAAATGGAGGGAGGAGAAAAACTTTATGAGGGAGTGGGAAAATTTGAAGGTTTTAAGTTTGAAGGTAAAGATTTGGCCTATGATTTAAAAAGATATTATCCTTATGGGGAGTCGATGTCTTTTGTGGTGGGTTGGGTGGGAGAAGTGAACTCTGATGAGATAAAGAAAGATAACTGTGGTTTTAATTTGACGGGGGGAGATCGGGTGGGTAAAACAGGTTTGGAAGCGGCACTTGATTGTAATTTGCGGGGTAAAAACGGACAGCGCCTGGTGGAGGTAGATGCCAAAGGAGACTATGTCAGAGAAATGGGCCGGCAAAATCCGGAGGAGGGAAAAGGAATAAAACTGAGCATAGATGCTTTTTGGCAGGAAAAGATTTATAAAATGGTATCTGCTTATGACAAAAACGTAGTAGTGGTGATGAGTGAGCCGGCAACGGGGAAAATTTTGGCTTTGGTTTCCAGTCCTTCTTTTGATGCCAATAAATTTTCTTATGAAAGAGATGAGGAGAAAATAGAAGAGTATTTAAATGATACGACAGATAGACCGTTGTTAAACAGGAGTATTGGAGCCTTGTATCATCCGGGTTCGGTATTTAAGTTAGTGGTGGCGATGGCCGGATTGGAGGAGGGAGTGGTGGATAAAAATATGGAAATTGAGGACACGGGGGTGATAAAGGTGGGTGATTATAGCTATAGTAATTGGGCTTGGACAAAAAACGGAACGACTGAGGGACAGGTCAATATGACAAAAGCGATAAAAAGGTCGAATGACATTTACTTTTATCGTTTGGGGGAGAAATTGGGAGTGGAAAAAATTAAAAAGTGGGCGGAAAAATTTGGTTTTGGGGCACAAACGGGAGTGGAATTAACGGGAGAATTGGCTGGTTTGGTGCCAAATGACGAATGGAAGATAAAAGTAAAAGGAGAAAGATGGTATTTGGGAAATACTTATCATTTGGCTATAGGGCAGGGAGATTTGAGTGTGACTCCGCTTCAGGTTAATCAGATGACCAATGTTATAGCCAATGGAGGAGTAAAGTGTCAAACGAGCTTATTGGCGGATAAGAAAGTAGAATGTGAGGATTTGGGAATTAGTAAGGCCAATGTAGCGACAATAGTGGAGGGAATGAAACAGGCTTGTAAAACGGGGGGAACGGCTTGGCCTTTGTTTAATTTTAAAACTGTTTTGGCTTGTAAAACGGGGACAGCGGAGGTGGGAGACGGCAGTGGAGAGACGCAGGCTTGGTTGACGGCTTATGGTCCGGTGGACAATCCGGAGGTAAGTATAACGGTGTTGGTAGAAAGAGGAGGAGAGGGCAGTGACGTGGCGGCGCCGATTGTAGGGGATATTTTAAAGGATTGGTTTGACGAACCGGAAACCCTGGTGCCGAGGTATGACAAGAAATCTTTTGAAGAAAAATCTGAGTGAGGAAGAAAATATTTTTATCTTATAATACTTGACAAAATGGAGATTTTTTGCTATAGTTTGTTTAGAAAATAAAGATATAAATTGTCTTATATTTTCATAAAGTTCTTTGACAAATTAAATATGACCATCGGTTTGTTCCGATAAATATCGAGGCAATCTGATGGTCATAGTGACCACAAAAAGTCCCTGGCCGTTTTGGCTTAAGGGCAATATCAACTTGAGGAGGTTGAGAATGTTGGTAAACGTGTTGACGGGAAGGACTTCTTGGGAGGCTCTGTGCCGATTGGCGCAGGGCTGGTGTAATTATCCGCAAGAGGTGGAAGGGGAGTTTCTCTCGGACCATCTCTACATGTCCTCCGCCTCCTTTGGGGGACGGACCGTCGACGGTTTGCTCGTTCGGCGGGATTACTTTGTGGATGAGCCTCAAACCGTAAGGGTCGAGGTTTCCACTTGGGTGAAAGACCCCTATTTTGGGGCCGACTGGGGGGGATTTGCTCAGAGTTGCCGGCACACCACTTTCGAGTGGGAGTCAGCTGCTTCTGGGGCGAAACTAACTGCCACCCGGGAGGGGGAGAGTTGGATCCTGTCCTTTCGGGGGTGTGACACCTCTATTCGAGGCGAGTCCGCTTATTTTGCATCCTTTTTGGATGCAGTCAAGCCCGAAGATCTGGTCTATGTCGAGGTCAACAATGGGTTGAGTCTTTTGACTCAACTTGTTGATTTGGCCCTATCATATGGACGCCTATCGGGCGGGACGGGAGAGGAAAGGGACATCCTTGTTGGATGGGTGAGACTTCTCTCTTCCTTGAAGGGTGGAGGTTTTTCTCTTCTTGACGATGATGGCGATAAGATCATCATTGACGACGAGGAATAAGTCAACAAATAAGGTAGTCATACCTAACTTTTGTCGAGCAATGCGCTTGATATAAAAAAGTAAAAATGGCCTAATAGAGTAACGCCCCGGTGGTGAATAAGTTTGTCTTCAAAGACAGCTTTTTCGCCTCGGGGTTTTTTGATGTCTAAAAACATGGTTGTTATTTTGGTTTTAATGCGGAATTTTAAAGACTTAATAAGATTCTGAATTAAATTCAGAATGACAAGATGCATTTAATAGAGATAGTGGTGCTGGGGTATGAGAAAACTAGTAACTGGTAATTGGGATAATGGAGTTGACATGAGTGGTAGGATAGTAAACAATGGCAGTTATGAAGAAACAGATAAATAGACTTTTGGTGGTGGAGTCGCCGACTAAGGCGAGAACTATTGGTCGATTTTTGGGAAAAGACTATAGGGTGGTGGCGACAGTGGGGCATTTGCGGGATTTACCTAAAAGTAAAATGGGGGTGGATTTGGATGGAGATATAAAAATTGACTATGTGGTGGATGGGGCAAAAAATAAGGCAATTGCTGAACTTAAAAAAGCAGCTTCTGGGGTAGATGAAATTTGGTTGGCAACAGACCCTGATCGAGAAGGAGAAGCAATTGCCTGGCATGTTAAGTGGATTTTGGAAAATTTAGGAGGAAAGAAGACAAATAAGGGTAAATTTAGAAGAATTGTATTTCACGAAATAACCAAAGGAGCGATTGAGGAAGCGATGAAAAAACCGGGGAAAATAGATGAGGATTTGGTAGCGGCACAACAGGGAAGACGGGTGTTGGACAGAGCGGTGGGTTATAGTCTTTCTCCGGTCTTGTGGAAAAAAGTGAGAAGAGGATTATCTGCCGGAAGGGTACAGTCGGTGGCGGTGAGATTGGTGTGTGAAAGGGAAAGAGAAATTGAAAAATTTGGTCAAGAAAAGTTTTTTAAAGTCTTTGCCAAGGTAAAAAAAGGTAAAGAAAGTTTTACAACAGAACTGGTAAGGGTGGGGAAAGAAAGGTTTATGAAAACAGTGAAGTTGAATTTGTTTGATGGAAGCTATTCTTACTCTAAGTCTATTTTTGACAAAAAAACTAAATTGGATAGTTTTTTGAAGAAGTTGTCAACTGATTTTGTGGTGGAAAAAGTGGAAGCACGCGAAAATAAGAGAAATCCGGGGCCGGCTTTTACCACCTCTAAATTACAACAGGCAGCAGCTTTGAAAATGAGTTGGTCCGGTCGTCAGACAATGAGTGTGGCCCAGAGATTGTATGAAAAAGGATTGATAACTTATCATCGGACGGACTCTGTCTATTTGTCAGAAAAGGCAATGGCTCAAATGGCTAAATTTATTGAGAAAAAATATGGCAAAGAATATGTGGCAGTAAAGCCCCGGTTTTATAAAAATAATTCTAAAAACGCTCAAGAAGCACATGAGGCAATCAGGCCAACAGAGGTGTCGGTGACTGTATCAAAGAAGATAGAAGCAAGAGAGACAAAACTTTATGAAATGATCTGGAAAAGGGCGGTGGCGACTCAAGCGGCAGGGGCTTTGATGGAAAAAACGAATATTGAAATATCAAATGGAACAGGTATATTTAGTTCATTCGGAGTAAGAATGTTGTTTGATGGATTTCTAAAAATTACCGGAGAGAGACATGAAGACCAATTGTTGCCAAAATTGGGGAAAGGAGACGTTTTAAAAGGAATAAAAATTTGGGGGGAGGAAAATTTGACTTCTCTGCCGCCCCGATACAGTGACGCTTCTTTGGTGCGATGTTTGGAGAAACAGGGGATAGGTCGACCCAGTACTTATGCCCCAATTATTTCCACTATTTTGGCCAGACAATATGTGGAAAGAGAAGAAGGTCGTTTTAAGCCGACGGTGTTGGGAATGGCCAGTAATGAATTTTTGGTAAAAAATTTTTCAGAAGTGTTGTCTTTGCCTTTTACGGCGGGGATGGAGGAAGATCTGGACAAAATAGCCGGAGGCAAGCAAGATTGGAAAAAAATGATTAAAAGATTTTGGAAGAAGTTTACGGTTGAAATTAAAAAGGTAGAAAAAACTGCGGATAGGGTCAGGGTGGAAACGGAGAAGGTGGGTCGAAAGTGTCCCGAATGTAAAAAAGGAGAATTGGTGGTGAGATTGGGTAGATTTGGGAAATTTATTAGCTGTAATCGGTTTCCGGAGTGTAAACATACAGAACCTCTAGTGGAGTGGGCTGATTTTAATTGTCCTGTTTGTGGGGCTAAAGCGGTGGTTAAAAAAACAAGGAAAGGAAGGAAGTTTTTTGGTTGTAGTAAGTATCCTGAGTGTAAATGGGCAGGGTGGAAAAAGCCGTAGTCTATTTTTTCTTTCCCCAACGTTGTTGGGAGGTGCGGATGAGTTTTTCCCGACCTTGATTTTTGCAGGAGAGGGGAGGTAGAGTGTGGGCGTAAAAAGGATTGCTGGTTTCAGAGTCGATGGATAGACGGGTAACAATTTGATATTTGCCTAACTTAACTAAATCGGTACCAGGGAATTCTTTGCCAAACTCTTTTTCGAGAACAAAGGCATCTTGATTGCCGACGACAAAAGACATGAGAGAGCCGACGTTGCCAAAAATGGCATCCTGAATGGTTTTATCAAGTTGGGCCATATACTGATTGGCCATGATGAGATTTAGGCGGAATTTTCTGGCCTCAGATAAAATTTTGATGAAACTTTCAGTGGCAAAATTTTGGAATTCGTCAACGTAGAGATAGAAATCAGGCCTATCTTCTTCGGCTTGGAAAACCCGATTCATGGCGGAAAGTTGAATTTGGGTAATGATCATAGCACCTAGGAGAGCGGAATTGTCTTCGCCCAGCTTACCGGAGGAGAGATCGGCGATGAGAATTTTTTTATTGTCCATGATGTCTTGGATTTTTACTTTGGAATGGGGATGATTGATGGTATTTCTGATGTTGGTGGAAGCAATGAATTGACCGACTTTGTTTAGAATGGGGGAAATGGCTTCGTTTTGAAATTTTTGATCCATGCGATCAAATTCGTTGATCCAGAAGTTTTTGAGGGTTTGATTTTGAAGTTGATTGACGATTTTATTTCTAAAACGCTGGTTGGTTAAGATTTCGACGATGTCAACCATAGTGGTGTCGGGAGTATTAACTAAAGTTAAAACAGCGTTTCTTAAAATGTGTTCCAGTCTGGGTCCCCAGGAAATATTGCCGTAAAGTTTTTTGAAGATGGAGATGACGCCGGAGGCAACCAGCTCACGTTGAGATTCGTTTTGAGCTTCCAGGACATTTAAAGGATAAACATAGTCGGGATCAGCCGGGTTGAAATAACAACAGTCGTTGATGCGGGAACTGGGAATATAATCTAAAAGAGTGTTGCAAAGGTCACCGTGAGGATCAATAACAGCCACTCCTCGGCCTTTTCGGATATCATCGATGGCCATATTGGCAATAAGAGTAGTTTTTCCGGTGCCTGATTTACCGATAATATAGGTGTGGCGACGGCGATCTTCGCCTTGATGAATACCAAAAATAGCCTCAGTGTTTCGAAATTCAGTTTTTCCGACAAAGGTAATTTCATTTTTTTCTTCGGGGCTGGCATCGGTGGCGACGGGAAGATTTTCCGGTGGTTGGGAATAGAGGCTTTGACCCCAAGCAATGTTTGGTAGTTTGGTTAAAAGGCCGGGGGGGTGCCAAAGAGCGGAAAGCTCTTCGGTGTTTAAAACTTGGTTTTTGAAGCGACGGGAAAGAATTCTTTTTTGAATATTGGCTTGAAGACGTTTTTTGGATAAAGCACCAGGCTGACTGCTTTTTAAGAGATTACCGCGGGGACTGGTGTAAGCGCCAAAAGAGGCGGAAACAGAAGAGATAAGAGCAGAATTGTTGGAAAGAAAATTGATTTGAGAACGTAAGCCGGGAAATTGAATTTTTTGTTCAAATAAAGCTTTATCAGGATGGGATTGGCGACGACCGGTTTCTTTGTCAACCAAAATGCCTTCGGAAATAAGATAGTTGATAGAGCTTTGCCAGTTTTTGGGGGGAGGAGCAAGAATGATTTGAAAAACAAAAAAATCGTCTTTGGCGGTGGAGCGAGAGAGGGGAGCTAAAACGGAATTGATGGGATCGGTGGTGACAAAGTCTTTGGCGGTTTTTAGGGGGTATTTGCTGGATTTGCTGAGAGTAATTTGACTGACAAAAAGAGGAGAGGGGGGAGTGGCAAGATAATCGGTGACAGGGTTTAGGGCGGCGGTGGGGTATTGGGCTAAAACTTGAGAACGAAGATAGTCGACTTGATTGGTAGGAGCGGCTAGGCAAAAATGGATTTGGCCGTTTAAAAGAATAATTTCTAGGCTGGCGATGGTGTTTTTTCTGCCCAGAAGTCGACCCCAAAAGGAAACAGGGTTGGTCTGAGAAAAATTGGCTAGGAGAGCAGACATGGACTCGAGGATATATTCGTTGTCGGTGGGTAGTCTGATTTCTAAAACTGAGATCTGGTTAACTGAAAGTTCGGGCATGAAATAATTGTAGCAGGTTTGTTTCGTATGGATAGCCCCGCAGTGGCGGGGTATTCAACGGGGTTGACAAGGTGAGGTAGGTAACATAAAATTTGGTTGTATATCATATGTGTATTGTGTTTAACGAAAGCATATGATATTATAAGATAGATTTAAGCAAAACCTCAGTTTAAAAGCTAAATTTTTGGTTTTACTTAAATAGTTCTTTGACAACAACCTGAACTTAAAAAACGAAGTGAGTGGAAGCAAGATTATAAAAAATAGTTTTGCTTCTATTCACTTCGTTGAAGTGAATTATATCTCCATGGAGGAGAAATGTTTAAGTGGCCACACGTTAGGCCCTGAGGGCAACGGCCCAAGGGGCAAAAAAGAAAATTTTATTCACCTCCTATATGAAACCCCCAAGGGAGGGGAAATGACCCGAAGACGGAATTTGGAACCGGTCTTGTGTTCGGTTTGCGGTGACCCCGTGCCTCCTGGTCACGGAGAGCATTGGGGTGGCGGAACCGCTCATTCGGCTTGCGCTCAGCGCGAGAGGATGGTTGCGGCTTCGACGCATTTTCAGGCGGCGAGCGCCACAAACGCCAATGGTCCACGGCGGTCTGGAGCCGGGGTTGGCTGTTCGCTTGATGGCGGACGGCATAGCCATTCTCGCCTTTCTTTAGGAGGAGGAAACTGATGGCGAGAAGAGAACGCCCCACCAGTGGACGAGGAAGAGGGGTTTTTTCTTCTCGATCTTCGGCGGCTGGGCCCAGAAAAGCCGGTCTGCCGGAGAAGTGTCGGAATTGCCGATACAGAAGAGGAAGGGCGTGCGGCCTTCCTGAGTGTGTCGGCGAATAGCCGTAAGGAGTGGGGGGCGAAAGCCACCCACTCCGGTTTGGCCGGAAGAAAAGAAAAAAGTAAGAAAAAAAGTTCAGGTTGTTGTAGTAAAAAATTTCCCTTGATTTTAATTAATTATTATAGTATTATCGGGCTTCTAAAAATTAAAATAAATTAAATATAATATGGCAAGAAGAACAGGTTTTGAATATTGTTTAGCTAGAGGTTCTCTTGATCAGGCTACACTGGAAGTAAAACGAAAAATGTTTGATGGAAGCCTTTTTGCTTCTGATCCATTGGTGGTGAGAATAAAAGTGAATAAACCAGAGGTGGTAAAAGAAGATAAAAAACAGCCTAAAACATCTTCTTGACAAGCATTTTTTTAACTGCTTATAATGTAATTATTATAAGTTAATAAAAAAATGAAAGAAGGTGATATTTATAATCCTGAACAAGGTAGAAGAGAAGCTAATTTAGATATGGTGACAGGGTATCTTGAGGGAGTGGCTGGAGTTTTAAAAGGTGAAGATTTAAACAGCACTGTTCGAACCAGTTTAATCAAATTGCTTGAACTGGATTTGAAAAGTTAAAAATTTGAGGTAAAATTGAAATATGACTGAGAAGGCTAATAAGCCAGTATTTCCGGCAAACATTCTTTATACGGTAGATGGTGAGCCTTGTTGGATGTACCCGACTAAGGCGGCGAGATTAAGAGGGGAAGGAAAAGCTGTTTTTAGAGCGGGGGTACAGCCAATTGGTGGTAATACGACAGAACAAAAGCGTCAAGATGAAGGATTAAGAAGAATGCAGGAGAGTGGAACTAATGGAAGAGGGGCGAAGGATTAGCTTTGTGGTATAATTTCCAAGTTTTAAAATTTAATAAATTGTTTTTGGCATTTAAGTTATCCTGGCGGAAGCCTGTGCCAAAATAAATAAGGATAAATATGAAAAAAGAAAAAAAGAAAGTAATCAAAAAAGCAGAAGTAAAAACAGAGAAGAAAAAGGTAGTAAAAAAGAAAGTGGCCAAAAGTGCTAAGTATGAGTTGTCGGTGGACATGAAAGATTTGCTAAAAGCCGGTTGTCATTTGGGTCATAAAAAATCAAAAACTCATCCTAAGGCTAAAGAAAATATTTATGCTGTTAAAAACGGAGTGTCTATTTTTGATCTACCTACTTCTATTAAATTTTTAGACAAAGCTTGTCAATTTGTTTTCGAAGCTTGTAAAAGCGGTAAAAAAATAGTGATGGTGGGGACAAAAAGACAAGCCAGAGAAGCGGTTAAAAGAGTAGCCGACGAAATGGGTTTGGCTTATGTAACCGATAGATGGTTGGGGGGGACAGTTAGCAATTGGGATCAGATCAAGCTGAATATCGACAAATTAAACGAACTAAAAGACGGAATAGAAAAAG
>Ga0210057_1008858_pt1 | contig 11797 bp, 10 predicted proteins | sample CryGeyCG2114_010_2_FD_183968 | JGI IMG/M metagenome (GOLD analysis project Ga0210057, IMG submission 183968) | Groundwater microbial communities from aquifer - Crystal Geyser CG10_big_fil_rev_8/21/14_0.10 (SPAdes) (version 2) | ecosystem: Environmental > Aquatic > Deep subsurface > Groundwater ...
CGAACAGTTTATTTTTTTTTACAGGCAATCTTTAATGTTTGGCTCCGAAAGCCTCCAAAATATAAAGTACTAATTATTTCCTGGAAGGAATTGGATTTACAAGTTAGTTACAAATAGTTTTGGATATCATATAATACTGGGACTTTGTTATTATGAAAGATAATTTTTTTCTTTATACATTTCCAAAAAGATTGATAGATATTGTTTTTGCAACAATGTTTATTTTTATTTTTTCACCAATTTATGTAGTAAGCATGATTATAATATTTATGCAGGATTTCCATAACCCTTTTTATACTCAAATACGTATAGGAAAGAACAAGACCCCATTTAACTTTTACAAATTTAGATCTATGGTTGTTAATGCTGATGATATTTTGTTTAAGGATAAAAAACTTTACAACGAGATGAGGTCGGGAAGTAACAAGGTAAAAAACGATCCAAGAGTAACTAAATTTGGAAGATTTATAAGAAAATACTCAATTGATGAATTTCCTCAGATGTTAAATGTACTAAAGGGAGACATGAGTGTAGTAGGACCAAGGGCATTAAGGGTTGATGAATATGAACTGTATGCCTCAAAAAATCCTATAAATAAAGAAAAACTAAAAGAGATAGGTACAGTTAACCCAGGAATAACAGGTTATTGGCAGGTAAGTGGTAGATCTAGTATTGATTTTGATTCCAGAATTAATATGGATTGTTTATACGCCAAGAAAAAGAGTATCATGTTTGATATTGAAATATTAATAAAAACACCATATGCAGTAATAAAAGGGGATGGTGCGTTTTAAGCTTAGAAACAATATCCCTATTGTGTTTTTTGTAAAAAAAAGCGAGACTTATTAACATACTATGTTGACAATGTGGAAACCAAAACAAAATAAAGTATCTTTGCCTAAACTAAATTTTAACTTTAGTTTTTTTAAGAAAAAGGATAATTTAGATTCTAGCCGTTTCAAGGGTATCTTTAAGATATTAAAAATAGTCGGAATTTTTCTTTTTGTAATCGCATTATTTGTTTTCTTTTTAGTAGTGTTACCAGCATTACAAGTTAAAAAAGATTTTGATACGTTTGTAAATTCTACCAATGTTATTAAGGTTGCTTTAAAAAACCAAGATTTAGATCAGTTAAAAGATGGTATTACATCATCAAAAGCAGATTTGTCAAAATTACAAGTAGCAGTTGATAAGCGTTTTGCTTTATATAAACATATCCCTTTTACTAATACATATATGGAGGATATAGATAACATATTTAAAGCGGGAGAGCATGGTATAAAATCAGCATATATTGCTGTGGATAATGCAACACAGTTTGCAGATGTACTAGGTTTTAAGACAAAAGATCAGCCTGAGGTTAAAGAGATAAGTAACCAGGAAAGAATTTTTAACCTAATGAAAATCCTTCCAGAATATGCACCAGCGCTAGATAAAGTTTCTGTAGAGCTAGTTGCGATGGAAAAAGAGCTAAATAAAATTGATCCATCACGTTATCCAGAAATGATACAAGGGAAAGAGGTTAGAAGTAATATTGTTACGGCACAAGAAACAGTAAGACAGTTAAACCAAAAAATGCCTGCAATAAAAGTGGGGCTAGCAAAATTGCCAGAAGTAATGGGTTTTGATAAACCTAAAACCTACATGGTATTAATGGCTAACGAAAATGAACAAAGAATGTCTGGCGGATTTAATACTTATGTTGTACTTATGGACGTAAACGAGGGTGTGGCGGATTTAACTTTTACCATAGATACTTATGATATAGATCGAGATAGAAACGACTTAAAACAGCTTACCCCTCCACCTTTTATTGTAGAACTTTTAAAGCAAGATTTACTTCATGCCAGGGATGCTACTAGTGTAAGTCCAGACTTTCCAACAGCCTCAAATTTTATGATTACAAATTTTTGGAACAAAAATGGATACTTACCACAAGAGATAGATGGAATATTTCAGGCAAACACAACAGTAGTTAAAAGTTTGCTAAAAGTATTAGGGGCTGTAAAGGTTGAGGGTAGATATTTTCCAACTGATACAGGTTCAGTTTACGTAGAGGAGAGAGAGTTTACTGCAGATAATGTGTTTATGGAGATGGAAAGAATAGCAGGAGAAGATTTAAGTGAGGTAAAAGGAAGAAAAGACATAATAAAGTTTTTAATGAACAACTTAATGTTTAGAGCATTTAATGCATCCCCAGAGACTTTAGCGCCACTAATAAAAGAGGCAGTTTACTTAATGGAAAGTAAGCAGGTAATACTTAACTCAGCTGACTCTGAGACACAGAAAGTATTTGAAGACTTAGGATTTGGTGGTTCGATTAAAAAGGTTGAGAACACTAGTGATTATTTAAGTGTGGTGAATAGTAACCTTGGAGCAGGAAAAAGGGATTATCTAGTAACTAGGGAAATGGATTACAAACTAGAGAAAAAAGATGGAAAAAATATAGCAACAGTTACTTTAGCAAATATTAATCCTAACTCACCCGAATGGTGGAAATTTGTAACCTTTTATCGAAACTACTTTAGAGTTTATGTTCCTACAGGTTCTAAGTTAATATCTGCAAAGTCACTTAATAACAGTAAGTGGGATTTAAAGGCAAAAACCCTAGAGGATAAAGAGTTAGGTAAGACATATTTTGATGGATACTTTGAGATAGATCAAAACGGGAAATTTGTTGCTGAGTATGTATACGAATTACCATCAAGTATAGATATAAATAATTATAAGTTATTGATACAAAAGCAGATAGGCGAAAAAGATACGCCAATAAATATCAATATAAATGGTAAGAAAATTCAGACTGTTTTAGTTGGAGATATGTATATCGATAGTACCGTTTTACAGTATAAATAATTTCTCAATTAAAAAATTATTATTATGCCATCATATAGTTGTAAAGCTGTAGTAATTAAGCACACCAAAATTAACGACAGTGACAGGATAATTAAGCTTTTATCTGCAGAGTATGGTGTTGTTGATGCAATAGTTAAAGGAGCAAGAAAAATCACCTCGAAAAAGGGTGGCAATATTGATCTAATAAATCTTGTGTCTGTGCAAATCTCAAAAGGAAAATCGCTTGATATAGTAACAGAGGCAGAAGTTATAAATGATTATATAGATCTTAAAAAAGATCTTTTCAAGATTGGTTTAGCCTACTATTTAACTGAAATTTTATCACATTTTGAGTATGATAATGCTAGTGGTAGTAAGTTGTTTAATAGACTAGTATTAACACTAGATAGAATAGATAAAAGTAAGAGTAAGCTAACCTCAGTGTTAGTCTTAAAATCATTTGAATTGGGTTATTTAGAGATGAATGGATATAAGATGCCACGACCTGAAATAAAAGAGGTACAAGAGCTATTTGATATACTTTCTACAAATAACTTAGAAAACTTACTAAAGATAAAGTATAATGCAGAGATGGTTAAGAAACTTTCTGATGTAATACAAGATTACTCGGAAACTGTGCTAGAAAAAAAGTTTAAAAAAGTTAATTTAATGGTGTAATTATGAATAAAAAATTTGAAGAAATAGTCTCACTTTGTAAAAGACGAGGATTTGTATATCCAACATCAGAAATTTACGGTGGAATAGCAAGTAGCTATGATTACGGTCCGTTAGGAGTTCAGCTACTAAAAAACATTAAAGATTTATGGTGGAAAGAGTTTATAGAAAAAAGGGCAGACATGATAGGAATAGACTCACAAATTATTTTGCATCCAAAAACTTGGGAAGCAAGTGGTCATGTAGGTGGATTTGACGAATTAATTGTCGAAGATATAGTTACAAATAAAAGATACAGAGTTGATCATTTAATTGAAAATTTTATAGAAAAACATAAAGGGTTTGAAGAATTGGTAGTTGAGGATTTAACACGTGATGAGATGACAAAATTTATAGTAGAAAATAAGCTAAAAAGTCCAGACGGAAACACATTTAGCCAACCTAAAAAATTTGATTTGTTAATGCGAACAAGTATTGGAGTATTAGAAGGTGGAAAAGACGATGTATATTTAAGAGGAGAAACAGCACAAGGAATATTTTCAAACTTTAAAAATATATTAGATTCTACAAGGGTAGTACTACCCTTTGGAGTAGGGCAGATTGGTAAAAGCTTTAGAAACGAGGTAACACTTGGACAATTTGTTTTTCGAACATTTGAGTTTGAACAAGCTGAGATTGAGTATTTTTTTGATCCAGAAAAATCTAACTGGGAAGAGCTACTTAATGCTTGGAAAGAGAATATGAAAAACTTTGTTGTTAATACATTAGGTGTTAATGAAGAAAATACAAGATGGAGAAAGCATACAGACAAAGAAAGGAGTCATTACAGTAAGGAAACATTTGATCTTGATTACAATTTCCCATTTGGTTGGAAAGAGCTTTGGGGAGTAGCATACCGAACAAATTATGATTTAACCCAGCACATAAAATACTCTGAAGCAAAGCTACAATACACTGACCCTTACACCAGTGAAAAAATAGTACCACATGTTATAGAGCCAGCAGTTGGAGTTAACAGAATGTTTTTTATGGTACTTGATAATGCCTACACAGTTGAAGAAACAAGGGTAGTTTTAAAACTTAGCCCAAAACTAGCACCATACAAAATTGCAGTATTTCCACTTGTTTCAAATAAAGAGGATATAACAAACAAAGCAAAAGAGGTGTTTAACCTACTTTCAGATAAATACAACACCTACTGGGACGATAGAGGAAATATTGGAAAAAGATATAAGTATCAGGATGAAATAGGAACACCATACTGTATAACAATCGATTACGATACACTCAAAACTGGAGAAGTAACGGTAAGAGATAGAGATACGATGGAACAGAAAATTTTTTTAATTAAAGATTTAGAAGCATATTTTCAAGACAAGTTAAAATAATCATTTCACATATAAAATTTAATACTAAATATTAGTATTTATGTGGCTTTCGCCTATCTTTCGGGTTCTTTTTTTATGCCTAATGGTGTTAAATGGATACCAAGTGGTGAAAAATGGTGAAACGATCAATCAGTTATTTTTAGGAGAGTATAATCCCAGCTTTACTAAGGGTAATAGGTTGGCTTTACCTAAAAAGCTACGAGAGGCAATAGTTGGAAATACGGTTATATTAATTAGAGGGCTTGAAAAGTGTATATACGGATTTGATAAGGTGCAATGGATGATTGAGGCAAATAAGCACATTGATTTATCGATTTTTGATAAGGAGTCTAGAAAGTTGAAAAGGTATTTATATTCTGGAGCAACTGAGACAGATTTGGATAGTCAAGGCAGATTTGTAGTACCAACTAACCTTACAGATTACGCAACGCTAGAAAACGAAGTTTATATTATTGGAGCAGGAGACCATTTTGAGATTTGGTCAAGTTTCAATTGGCAAGAGCACCTTAATAAAATATCAGTAGAGTTATCAAATTAAGAAAGAAAATATGGAATTTAGCCACGAGCCTGTCTTAACTAAGCAAATATTAAATCATCTAAACATTACTAAAGGTGATTGGCACATTGACATGACTGCAGGTGGTGGAGGACATCTAGATTTAGCCTTAGGTTTAGGAGTAAATTGTTTTGCCCTAGATCAAGACCAAGATAGTTTTGCTTTTTTAATTGATAAGTATAAAAAACTTGGTTGGAAAGAGCTTAGCACTACTGAAAATATGGTTTCTTTTGAAAAAAAAGACCAAAAGTTAAACATTGTTAACTCAAATTTTGAAAATTTTGATAAATATATACACGAACAAAAATTTAAATCAGTTTTATTTGATTTTGGGATGAGTAGCTACCAGATAGAAGGATCGAAAAGGGGGTTTAGTTTTATGCGAGATGAGGTTTTGGATATGAGAATGGATAATAATTTAACAATTACAGCAAAAGATTTAATAAACGTACTAAGTGTAAATGAATTAGGGGATCTTTTTAATAGATACGGGGAGGATAGATTTTCAAAAATGTATGCAAGGGAGATTGTGAAAGTAAGAAAGATAAAAGGGATAACAACAACAAAGGAATTGGCAGATTTAATTGTAAGAGTTTGTCCTGTTAAGGAAAGAAAGAAACTGCACCCTGCAACTAGAATATTTCAAGCGTTAAGAATAGCTGTAAACGATGAGCTACACAGCATTCAGATTACTTTACCTAAGATCGCTTTGGCTCTTGAGACTGAAGGAAGAATATTAACTTTAACCTTTCATTCGTTAGAAGAAAAACTAGTAACCGAGTTTACAACAGAGCGATCGGATCTGAATATTTCTACAGAAACTTATCAACCAGACGAGCAAGAGGTAATAGCAAACCCAAGGTCAAGAAGCGCAAGATTAACTGTATTACAAATTAATTAATATAAGATGAAAAACGGAGAAACAAAACTTAAAAAATTAAAGAATATTGGAGTAAATAAAACGTATGTGCTGTTTTCTTTATACATACTTGGCTTTTTAGGTTTTAGTTTTTTGTTTGCAAATATGTTGTCTGATAAGGGCAAGATTATTAAAGATTTAGAGACAGAAAAAACTCAGCTTACTATTGATCAAAAGGATCTACTTTCAGAAAAAAACAGAATTTCCTCTTTAGGGTATATTCGGGAGCAGGCAATAGAGCTAGGATATGTAAATTCTTCTTATAATTTTATTCAAGACTCTGACAGCTTAGCGCTAAGATGAAGCTAAAATTATTTAAGAATAGATTAAACCTAGTAATTTTTTTTAATATTGTAGCGATATTTTTGATATTAGCTAAGCTATTTTCTATTCAGGTTATTTATAGCTCAAACTATAAGGAGATAGCAAATGATCAGCATATAAGAACCTCGGTTCTTAGTGCAGGGCGTGGTGCAATTTATAGTAGTGATAATTTTCCTCTTGCAGACATTGAGGTAACATATTTGCTTTTTGTTCAACCTAAAGCTATTGAAGATCCAGACACGGTTGTGAAAGTTTTGGTTGAAACACTTGAAAAAAAAGCATTAACAAATTTAAAGCTTAATGATGATCAGAAGAAACTAAATAGGTTAGTTCTTGATGAAAGATATAAAAGTCGGGTAACGCTAGATTTATACTGGGTGTTGATTAAATCTAGGGTTACTAAAGATGAAAAAGATGAGATTGAAAAACATAAGTTAAAAGGGGTTGGGTTTAACGAAGAATATACAAGGGTATACCCAGAAAAAACATTAGCATCGCATGTTTTAGGATTTATTGGGCAAGATGACGAGGGTGAAAAGCAAGGCTATTTTGGAGTAGAAGGTAAGTATGACGGGGATTTAAGAGGTAGGACTGGGCAAAAGATTGAAGAGAGAGATGCTCAGGGAAAGTTAATATTAAGTGGAACCGGTAAGGTTGAACCTGCAAAAGTTGGTAGAGATATTTATTTGTCTATTGATAGAGGAGCACAGAGCATTATTGAGCCGATTATTAGTAAGGCAGTTATAGATTATGGCGCTAAATCTGCAACAGTAATTGTAATGGAGCCTAAGACTGGCAGAGTTCTAGCTATGGCAAATTTCCCTACATTTAACCCTTCAGATTTATCTGAAAAGGAGTGTAGAGAGGATCAAGAAGAAAATGAATGTAGAGAAGAAAGAAGAAATGTTGCAATATCAGATATTTACGAACCTGGATCTGTTATTAAACCTATCACGTTATCGACTGCAATTGATTTAGGTGTAGTAAGCCCTACTGATACGATTAATGATGCAGGTCCAATTTATGCCTCTACCCATAAAATTGAGAACTGGAACTTTGCACACTTAGGTGTTATTAGTTTGACTGAAGTTTTACAGTACAGTAATAATATTGGGGCTTCTAAAGTTGCGCTTAAGATAGGTCCAGAACAACTTTTTAACTCTTTTGAGAAATTTCATTTTAGTAATTTAACAGGTATTGATTTAGAAGGTGAAAGCTCTGGATATTTACGCCCACTTGATACTTGGCGCAAAATTGATTTAGTAACTGCAGCTTTTGGTCAGGGTATAGCAACAACTCCATTACAGGTTTTAACCTCTTTTGCAGTAATAGCCAATGATGGTAAGTTTATTCAACCTACAGTTGTGGATTATATTTATGATAGAAATGAGGATAGAAAATTTATAATAGACGAGAAAAGTGAGACTAAGGTAATAAAAAAAGAGACAGCAGATATAATGACTGAGATGTTAGTTAAAGCAACAGAAGATGGTTTAGGAAAAACAGGATTTTTAACAAAATACAGAGTTGCAGCTAAAACCGGAACTGCGCAGATTCCGGAAAATGGTGAATATAATCCAACTAAAACTAATACAACTTTTGTTGGGTACTTAGCAACAAATAAAGAGTTTGCTATGATAGTTAAGTTTGAAGAGCCCAAAACTAGTATTTATGCAAATGGTAATGCGGTGCCAATATGGTTTAAGATTGCAGAAGCGTTAACTGGTTATTTTGGAATAAAACCAGATTATTGACTATTAGATACTAATTAACGTTCCTCGAAACTGTTTTTAGACACGTTTCGTCATCCTCGCGAATGCAGGGATCCAAAATAATTAGTATTTGTATTTGCACCCTGCTGGGTATTGCAAGCGACTAAAAACTCGCGGTAGCTCGTTAAGTCTTGTGGTATGGAGTACGGTATACCTTTCTTACTGCATTTTGCTAGGGCAAAATCAGTTTAGAAAGAGTCAATACCCGAACAAAGTGAGGGTGCAGTTGTTTTTAATTTATAGATGTCACACACTTCCTAGTTCTTGACATAAGACTTAGCGATGAAAGAGCTTAGTTGCCTGGGATACTCGAATGAGTGCGCCAAACGAATAGTTTTTTTCTTTAATGTACCCTTTAATGTTTGGCTCTGAAAGCCTCCAAAATACAAGATACTAATTATTTATTACAAGGAATCGAATTAGTATCTAACCAGTCTACGTTCGAGGAAAATTAATAGTATCTAATACAATTAGTGATAAAATATTTGAAAATAGGATATACTACTTAAGATTTAAATATGAGTAAATTTATAATTACATCAGGAAATAGATTAGAAGGTGAAATTACTATATATGGGGCTAAAAATGTTGTGATAAAACTGATAGTTGCCTCAATGCTTACTAATGAAAAAGTTATCATTAGAAATTTGCCTAAAATTGGAGATGTAACTAACGCTATTAATGTAATTAAAGTATTAGGTGCAAGGGTAAAGTGGTTAAATGAGCGAACAATCTCAATTGATAACACCAATATACATAGATTTAGTGTGACTGAAAATCTTTCAAAGAGATCAAGAGCTGCGCTTCTTATTATTGGACCGCTTTTAAATAGGTTTGGAAAAGCAATTTACTCTGTTCCAGTTTCAGAACAATCTGTAGATTTAGAAGAAAGATATGGAGGTAAAATTCGTACAGTTATGGGTGGAGACCAGATAGGGGGTAGATCGATTGATAGACATATTGAAGCGTACGAGGCACTTGGAGTCGAGGTAGTTTATAAAAAGGGTCAGTTTATTTTTACAAGTAACTCTCTTAAAGGCGGAAGATATCATTTCCCAATTAGTTCTCATATGGGAACAGAAAATGCAATTATTGGTGCAGTACTTGCAGAAGGTCAGACGATCTTAAGCAATGCTGCAGAAGAACCAGAAGTTGATGATTTAATTAATTTTTTAAACTCGATGGGTGCAGATATACACAGAGATAATGATGATATACGTAAGATAATAATTAGTGGAGTAAAAGAGCTTGGTGGAACAGATTATTCTGTTATGGGTGATCCAAACCAAGCGGTAACTTATTTGTCTGCAGCATTAGCAACAAAAGGGTTTTTAACAGTAAAAGGAATTAACTCTTCTCATATTAATGCATTTTTGGCTAAAGTAGATAAGATTGGTGGTCATTATGAAGTTGAGATGGGAAATATTAAGGTGTGGATGAATGAGGAAGATGATTTTCAGCCTATGGCGTATTTTGAGACATCTATTGCACCAGGATTTAAAACAGATTGGTTGGCACCATTTCTGATCGTTTTATGTAGAGCACATGGAACCTCTATGGTTCAAGATACAATTTGGTCTAGTAGATTTGGATATATAAAAGAGTTAAATAAGATGGGTGCAAAAATTAAAGTTATGACTGCAACAGAGGCTAATGTTTCATACAAATGTGATGACACTTGGTTTGTTGGTAATGCAGAAAATGTAGTAGAAATTGAAGGCCCAATAAATTTTGTTGGAGCAGAGGTTGAAGGGTTAGATGTTAGGGCAGGAGCTGCGATGGTTATTGCAGGGCTAGTTGCAGAAGGAAAAACAGTTGTAAATAATGTAGAACATACTCTGCGAGGTTATGAGGATTTTGATGGAAACCTTAGAAAATTAGGATTGGATGTTACTTTAGAAGATTAAAGTTGGTTACTACTATCTAAATCATTTTTTAGTTTTTTTAATACCCTAAAGACTATAGTACTTATATTTGTTTCGGTAAGATTAAACTCCTCTGCTACTTCCTTGTTTGTGTTTCCTTCAAAAAATTTCTTATAAATTATTTTTCTTTCTCTTTCAGGTAAAGTATGTAAAAGTTTTTGCATAAATTCACTTTGACTATATTCAATTGCGTCTTGTTCGGGAGTGTTAAATTTAGATTCGTGAATATCGTCTATAATACTTACCTTATTTTTTTGTTTTGCTTGAGTACGATAATAATCAACTAATGTATTATGAGCAATTCTGTATAACCAAGAAGAAAATGATACGCCCTGCCATTTAAAAGAATCAATACCTACAAATGCTTTTTGAAATGCATTTGAAGTTATATCTTCTGCATCATCTTGATCGTAAACTCTGTTTTCTATAAACCGTTTAATATGGGGATAGTAATGGCTATAGAGTTTATCAAACGAAGATTTATTAGCTTTGGCAGACTTTACTAGCTCCTCTTCAATTTTAGGTTCTATTGATACTACAGACATTATATAAATAGATCCTTTCTTAAGTTTATGACGTCCTTTCTATTACCGACTAATAACAGTATGTCCTCTTTATTTGCATCCTCAAACTTATTAATAATTGGAAGAGACAAAACAAATTCATTATTTTTCCAGCTTTTAGGGACATTTCCTATTATCTTTTTTGGACCAGGAAAAACCTCGATGATCTCTTCGATAGATTTAATTTGTGGAGCAAATTGATAGTATGAGGCATCAATTACGATATTTCCACATTTACTTTTTGCAAAGTTAATTCGAGAAGTAGGAGTAAAGCTTGAATTAAGTTTATTAATAATCTCGGGTTTTGATACGGTATATTTACTAGAAACAAAATCTGCAACCTGATTAGTTATGTCGGATAAAACATCGTTATTATAATTTATATTAATAATATTTTTATTTAAAACTTGATTTGTAATGGAAATTTCACCAATCACAAATATATTTATAGGACTAATAATAGGAAGCCATTTTTCTAAGATTTTGCTGTTTATTGAATTAATTTCTAAGATCAAAGTATGATTATAGGATTTTAAGTATAAGATTCTAAGTAAGGTTGTGCTAAAAACTCTGATCCAGTTTATAAGATTTTTTGGATAGCTAAATTCTCCCCAGATAGTAAGTGGAACTGAAAATTCTGCCTCAGGTTTTTCTAAATTTCTTCTGGTTGGTTTTAAACCCTTAATACCTGTGTATAAACTTTCTCTAACTAAAGATGTTTCTCCAGTGCCTGTTACAACATAAACTGTAGGTTTATGTTTATAAATTACAAGTTTTGTAGCTATTACTGATAATAAAACACCTATTGGTCTTAATATTTTTTTCATCATGTTAATTATA
>Ga0210057_1008859_pt1 | contig 11796 bp, 13 predicted proteins | sample CryGeyCG2114_010_2_FD_183968 | JGI IMG/M metagenome (GOLD analysis project Ga0210057, IMG submission 183968) | Groundwater microbial communities from aquifer - Crystal Geyser CG10_big_fil_rev_8/21/14_0.10 (SPAdes) (version 2) | ecosystem: Environmental > Aquatic > Deep subsurface > Groundwater ...
TGTTATTTGTTGATAAGCTAACCAAGGATTTTTATCAAAATTTTTCAAATAGTAATCACTCTTTGTACTAATTGAATATGAACAAAAACTAATACTTTTAGTATCAAATAGAGCATCAATTGCTACCTTTGCAAAAGTTATATTGTTTTTGGATAACTTATTAAATTTTACTTCATCATAAAACTTAGCCCTACTTCTCTCAAAATGTAGTTTGCTTTGTAGATAATATGGCTGACTCATTTTCAGTATTCCTACAGTAAAATATTGATCTTTTTGATCACTCAAAGTCCCCGTCTCATCCAGAAAACAAAATTTTGTCCAAATTTGATCATAATCAGAAAGCTTTAAGTCGCCTGTCTTTATTTCTTTATTATTTTTAAAAAATTTCATTTATTTTTTAATTCCCCCATCTCTTCATTACGAATCTTTATTCTGGCGTAAAAACTTTTATTGGATTTAATTTCAATATCTCTTCAACTTCTTCGTAACCAATTGGAAATGAGTAGTTATAACGCGCAGGAAGCGCAAAAACATACACAGAGTTTCTGGAAAGCTCACTTGGGTTCATCGGCGCTGCCCCTATATGAAATTTGCCAGCGCTAAGTTCGTCCCATTGCGCAATTGTGAAGACCATAATAGGAATGTCCTGATAAGTGTTTTCACTAGTCCATAGCGGATTGTGAATGGAAACAACTGGTCCGTCAGTAAATGCAGTATCACCAAGCTGATCATCTGGCGCATTACCCGTCCACTTATCTATTGTCACAGAGTATCCTTCCCAGCTTTCAGGTAGTGTAAAAGAAAAACCATAATCATTATTCACATAAACTATCTCATCCATCGGAATAACCACATCTTTCGAGCCAGACATAAATACAAACGCACCAACCAAAACGGCAATTACTACCACTACAATCATTAGCTTCATTTTCATAGTTTATTCCAAGGTTATATTAATTTCTTTAATCCCCCCCCATTCTACCATTTTTATATTTTTAAGAATAAGTTGAAAGAATGTTGGCTGACACCATTTTTCCATCACCAACTGCATTATCGTTGTTGTTGTAATTGTAATTTTCTTCCATAAAAAGAGTGCTATCGGGTGTCGAAACGACGGCGATCCCAAAAGAATGAAATAAATGCAAGAAACGCAAATATGAATGATATCCAATATCCTGGTAAATATGTGAGAATAACATCCCAAAGACTAATCCATTGAATTGATATCGTGCCGTTTACCGTCGCAACATTTGCTAGCAGTGTCGCATCTTGCGTCTGTACACCCTTGACCCAATTTTCTGCATATTTAATATTCTCATCAGCATTGCTTAAATTTCTTGTATAAGATGCATTCTCTTTAGCAAGCTGTCCACGAAGAAGTAATCTTTCGTTCTCAGATATGCTCGTATCATCAATCTGTGTCTGTAGAGATTGCACCACACCTGCATGGGTGGTCACCATTTTCTGTCGAGCCGTCTTATAATCTGCGAGCGCCGAGTCTGCCTGCTTCTGTTGTTCTTCTATACTTACCTTCTGGGAAAGAAGATTTTGTGATGAAATATCAACCTTAAGGAATCGACTACCAACAAAACTCTCGAGCTCGGCTCGAAATGCATCATACTTTGCTTGTGGTAGAGCAAAGCTCACATACCCATATTTCTCTGCACTTGATTGATTGTCTATACGACCATCATAACCACGAACGGTCGTCTCAACTCTACGGGTGAGAGCTTGCACGTCGCGCGTCTGCATCGATGCATTATAATAAATCTTTAAGAACTCGCGTGTGTCTGTAATCGGCACATCAGGATTCGGATACGGGTATGGATAATAGTCGGGGCTAATCATATCACCCTGCACAACACCATCCATCATCGGAACTCCACCACCATAATTAGGAGGCGATGACTTTACACCATAGTCTTCCATTACTCCTGTGTCGAAGCCCATTCGCGTCGCGTACTGTACGTTCGGATTAGATACAGCAAAGAATGTGATAATAGCGAGAACGGCGAGTATAATTGTTGGCCAAGAAATATATTCTGGCAAGAATCCAAGTTTATTTTTGTTCATAAAGCCATTATACCCCTTTTCCCCTATTTTTGCTTAGATGCGAAAGACAGGAAAATAATATACGTAGGAATTTCCTACGTATATTATTTTCTATTGATTTTCATCAGGTACAAAATATAGCGCAATTGAATTCATGCAAAATCTTTTACCAGTAGGCTCAGGACCATCATCAAACACATGTCCTAGATGAGAACCACATGTATCAAGGACTTCGATTCTATCGTCCAAAAGTCCACTTTCTTTTCTAAGTACAAACACATCCTCTGATATTGGAGCCCAAAAACTTGGCCAGCCTGTACCAGAGTCGTATTTCTGCTCTGACCTAAAAAGAGGCTTGTCACAACCAACGCTGTAATAAGTTCCTTTTCTCTTCTCATAATTAAGCACGCCTGTAAATGGTGCCTCTGTTCCTGCTTCTCTTAATATATGATATTGCTCATCTGTAAGAATTTCTTTCCAATGATCTTTTTGGGAAATACTTTCTGATACATTTTGTGGTATAGTCGGAATATTTTGTCTGTAATATATTCCGCCACCTATCAAAAGTAAAAATACAAACAAAATAAGAGGGATTGTTTTTTTAGACAATGATTGAAAATTGTTCATTTCTAAAGCTCGATTTATCCAAATGTAAACGTGAATGCTTGCAGACCAGCTTTTGGTATTACAATACGAAGCACGTGTTTACCATCTTCCCAATCTCCAATAAGTTGGTATAAGGTTTCATCTTTAATTATCATTTTCTTTACTAACACATCATCCTTATATACTTCAATCTCAACACCTTTCGCTGATCCGGCTGTAATGTAGACATTTTTTGCTTGGTAACTAAATACAATACTACCGGCGTTTTTATTTTCAGCATATTCAGATGTTATACTCCACACGCCTCCTAAATAAAGTTTGTTAATAGATATGATAGATGGAATAGATAATGTCTGTTCTCCAGATAGCCCTGATGTGCCGTTCGCAAAAAGCTCGTTACGAGCTGAGCCAAAATAGATTTCTGGACTTCTAACTTTACCCGGCGTCACAACAACAACACCTTCTGGGTTAGATATACCAGACGTAACTTCGACATCCATGCCTAATCTTTCTGCTCTCTCTATCAAAGCTTTTTGTATTGCTTGTTCTGCTTCTCTATACTGACCTTCCCCAGCATGATCATAGACAATGTAACCATCTATATCTATAAGATATTTTCTTGGCCAATATTGGTTTTTATACGCACGCCATGTAGAAAAATCATTATCAAGTACAACAGGATATTTCACACCAAAATCTTTGACGGCTTTTTCTACATTTGCCTGAATTTTTTCAAAGGAGAATTCTGGCGTATGGAGACCAATAATAACGAGCCCTTCGTCTTCATAGGTTTTATGCCATTCATTTAAATATGGAATAGTCCTCTGACAGTTAATACAACTATATGTCCATATGTCCAAGAGAACTACTTTCTTGCCTTTAAATTCACTTATACTTATAGGCACGCCGCCTGTATTTATAAAACCGTCAGGAGTGCTAATGTCTGGTGCTAGTGTATACTTCTCGCTTTTTTCTTTAAGACTTAAGAACTGCTCATTATTAGGTTTTACGGAATTTATGGATTGTGTTTCAATATCCATTTCATATCCGTTGTCTAGTAACTTTTGCTCAATCTTTGTTACATCAAGAAACCCAGCATCAAGTAAACTAATTTGAAGCTTTTTGTCATACCCAGAAATAATTGCAATCGCTACTAAAATAAAGATGACGCCAAAAATCTTTTTAAACCAACCTTTAGGGTCAGACACTTTACCAAGTTTGTCCATGATACGCTTGCCAACAAGAGCTACAATCACTAGAGAGAGCGAAAGTCCTAAAACATAAGTAAATAAATATACTAGTCCCAAGAAAAATGACACCGGCAGAACTGTTGCCAATATCACAAAGTATGTCGGACTACATGCAGAAAATATAGGACCGAGCGATGCGCCTATTATTATATCTCCCCATACGCTATCCTTTTGATATCCTTTTCCTAAAACCTTATTTGATTTAACACTAAGGGTATTTGCAAAAGAAATCTTCTCCCATAGAGCCGGGAAAAGCATTGTGAGACCGAAAACAAGTATTATCCCTCCAGAAATCCATTTCCAGAAATCTTGTGGAATATTTATCAGAAGCGAACTTGCTTTAAGTAAAAGCGTAAATAGTATGACTGAAATACCAAGAGACGATATTACCACCAAGAGTCTCCTACTGCTTGGCTTGGTATCTGTAATAGAGCGACCAATCACCACGGGCAGAAGCGGAAGAATACATGGTGCAAGTACAGTAAGTACTCCGGCTATAAAAGATACAAGTAGTAACAACATATTACTGTATTTGAGCTACAAGAGCAGATAATGATGAACTACCGCTCCATTTTTTAATAAGATTTCCATCTTTATCAACCTGCACAAATGTATGCTGATATGTCACTCCATATTTTTTCTTAAGCTCGCTTGAGTTGTCATAGTCTACATCAAGGATTGCGAGGCTTTCAGGAATTTTTGAAAGATTAGCTTTTATATCAGAATCAACCGTTCGACATGTAGGACACCAACTTGCCCTAAAAAACAAAACCACATCATGACTCTCTGACGCAAGTGCTACTTTTTCTAGCGCATAGGCTTCATAAGAACCAGCTTTCATCATTACATCCACCTCTTCTGTCATACCCACATCTTCTTTTGCTGTCATTTTGTCATCACCTGTTGCCTCTGTTTGCATATTATCATCAGACACCATTGAATCATTTTTATCATTAAGAAAATACGCTCCTCCTATCACAAGAACCACTAAAACAAAACCAATAATAATTCCTGTATTTTTATTCATAAAATTATATTTAAATTACTAACAAATACATTGTATGTAATAACAAAATGAATGTAAAGTATACTTTACATTCATTTTGTGGATAAAAGTTATATCTATACTATTTAAATACAAACTGTTAGAGATGTTTGTCACTCCAAATACGGGTAGCAATCTTTACCAAAATCATTACGATAAGCGCAGTGACAAGCCAAGGGTCAATCGAATGTGAGTACCATTCTATTACGATACCAAGCATGAGCATTGCGGATCCAGCAAGAAAAGCATTCCTTCCTGCGAGTGAGCGGTTTACGCTGTCGCGCTCATCAAATACTTTTTCTTTTAATATAAAGCTCGCAAAAATACCAAAAAGTACAAGTAGACCAGCAACTATTCCAACATCCATCATATCAGGCATCCAAAAACCAAACGGGTTAAGAAGTAAAACTGCCAAAACTACCAAGGTAAGAGATATTATTATTTCTTTTGTTGCTTTATTTTTCATATGATATTTTAAAAATATTCTCAACTGGCAACTTAAAAAAGTGCCCAATTTTGAGAGCGAGTAATACAGAAGGAGTATAATTTCCCTTTTCTATAGCAATAATAGTCTGCCTGCTGACCTGAAGATTTTCAGCCAATTCTTCTTGTGTAATGTTGGCTTTATTACGAAGCACATTAACTTCATTTGAAATATATTCTTTCATTGTGCTTATATTCAGATTATTCACTTCGCTCTTTTTTTGCTGGGGGACCTGCCTGCCTGCCGAAGCCTGAATTACAAAATCTGGCAGGCCTCGGCGCAGGCAGGGATTTTTACCCACACACTAAGTTTTTATCACACACATCGCTGGGGGACTTGGATTCCCTTCGGTAAACTCAGGGTAAACTCCTCGGCTAACGCCTACAAAGCACTTCTTCAAGCTCAATGCGATTGATGCCTAATCTACCATCTATCAACATCTGCTTCTTTGCTCGACTCCATCCCTTTAGTTGTTTCTCTCGCTTAGCGGCTTGGTATTTTGTATCATAACGCTCACAATATATAACTTCTATTTTAGAAAACTTTTTCGTGAAGAATGACTCTTTATTTCTATGTTCACTCAAACGTTTTTCCACGTTATGTGTAATTCCAACATAAAAAGTTTTCTCGTCGCAAAGAAGTATATATACGTACCAGTATCTCATATTTATGTGCTCGCACTGAGCTTGCGCCTCGGCTGAGCTCGGCCGAAGCCCGAAGTGCTGGGGGACTAGGATTCGGACCTAGATAAACGGATCCAAAATCCGTTGTCCTACCATTAGACGATCCCCCAATATTATTTATTTTTTTGCTTTTCCTTGTGTGTCCTACCATTACCTGCCTACAGGCGGGGACGATCCCCTAATAACATGAACACTATACTAGATATTTTGATCTTTGGAAACACCAAGAAATACATCAGTCTCCATCTCTTATACAAAGAGAGAAATTTGCTTGAGGGGTACAGGCTTGTGCCTTTTCTGTAATATAAAATTTTAAACGCGCTTCTTCTAGAGAAAGATCGGTATCTATCATCCCTGCATCATATGCCACAACATCAGAAGATGCTGGCATTAAATATTTGAGACTATACCAAGGAATAGCTCTTTCTGAAAATTCACGAACATGCTTCACTATATTGGTTGTGCAATTACTACTGATAGTGTTATAAAACTCTGGCTTGGTAGCTAATTCAGAAGCCCTTTTAAGCATACTAACAAAGACTTCCTGTATTTTCTCTTTTTCTGCATTGATAGGATACAATCTCACTTCATCTTTTCTATAATTAGTACGGAGTTTTATCACGTCAGACTCATCGGCAATTACATAGACTAATTCGTATTGACGGAAAATACCTTTAATCGGTGAAAAGCTTTCTCCTTTTTCTTTGCGTATTTCAACAGATATCGATAAATAACTTCCATCATTAAACCCAAAAGATACGAGAGTGTGAGCGGCCCCAAACGAGCCAAAAGGCTCTACCATGTACCACACCGAGTCTATGTCGTCTATATTAATAGTCTTATCATAATAACCCACACTATAATCAGAAGTTGCTGTGTAGGAAATATTTCTTATGTTTTTGATAGCTACAGTATTCTCATCAATAAAATCAACCGTGGCCAAGATTTTTTGGTCATCTGTCCATTCTCTATCTAGACGAGGATTCATAAAAACACCATGCAATACATACAGCACTAGAAGAATCAAAACACTCTTTAGAAAAATTTTTATTGTTTTTATAATCATTTAATATAACTGAGTAGTATCTTTTAAGTGATTAATTTCCTTAAAATTTCTTTTGTTTCCTCTGAACTAGACACGTTTATCCAGTCAACACCAGTCTCTATTACAGAATAATCATTCCCACCAATCTCTAGACGGTCACCCACAAACAACACGTCACTAGTATATAACTTTAATTCATCAATAAGTCTAACTATACCATATCCCTTACTCAAGCCCTTTTCATTTATGTCTATTGAGCTTGAACCACCTATTGATGCCTCATACTTTGATAATTTTGAATTAAAAATCTCTTGAATTTTTTGTCTTTTCTTTTTATCTATATCCCAATCACCTTTAACTTCCATAGGAGCTTTTTGGCCAAAAGCTGAAAAAGTGATTTGTGCCCCCCTATCCTCAATTCTTTCTCCATAAATTTCTTCTGGCATGTCTACCTCAGACTCTAGAATTGCTTCTTCTAATAGGCTTATTATCATTGCCCTATCTACATCTGGAATTTTTCTATTGTATATTTCTTTCAATTTTCCATTTTCTAACGCATACAGAGCTCCGCCACTCGTTGGTTGTAGATACAAATTAGAAAGTAAATCATTTGAAGCATTCAAAACCAACAAAACATTTTTTTCTATCTGCTCTAATTTTCCACCAGAAATAACAGAAATTTTGTATTTTGAAAGTGCGCTATTAAGTAATAATGCCATTTCATTATCAATAGGCACCTTGCTTTCAGAAAGAGTCATGTCTAAGTCGAAGATTATAATTTTCTTTTCTTTTATTTTTTCGTCAATTTCTCCTATCTGCATCTCAATCTTTTAGAATAGACAATAATGTTTTTGTTTTTATTGTTGCTACACCCACAACAGAATCAGCCCCTCCATAATATAGATATATTGTTCCTTTCCTCTCTACAGAACCACATGGAAATACTACGTTATTTACTTGCCCAACTTTTTCATAATCTTCAACTGGTTCAAATATTGCTGAGGTCGTTCTAGATAATACAATATTTGGGTTTTTTAAATCCAAAAGTACTGCTCCAACTCTATACGTGGATGTATCAGAAACCCCGTGATAGAACAGAATCCATCCATCTTTTGTCTCTATTGGTGGAGAAGCTATTCCAACTTTTTTACTATCCCACATCCCTTTTCTTGGACCAAAAAGCTCTATGCACTTATATACCTCATCTGTCTCAAAAACTAAATCTTTTATCTCATTCATACAAATCACATCACCTATTCTGTGGATGATAAGATACTTACCTTTTATCTTTTTTGGAATTATTCCTGTGTCTTTATCCATTACACCACTAGGTGTGATCACAACAGGCTTTGACCAATTCCAATTCTTTTTTAGAAAATCATCTGTATGTATACTACTCACAGCAACCCTTGGCATATCTTCAGCATTAAATGCTGTGTAAAACATATGAATGTGATTGTCCACTTGAACAAGTCTTGGATCTTCACAACCAGAATTACCTGGTCTCTTTTTTATTTCAAAATCTTCTCTTGGGATATATATTGGTTTGTCTAGCTTTTCATCTATAGACAAACCATTTTTAGACATTGCATACCCAATCGTAGATGTGTTGTCATGTGACATTGCTCTATAAAGTATGTGGACCTTATCACCCAGATCAATTGCGCCAGGATTAAAAACAGCTTTTGCTTCCCATTCATTTTTTTCATTTGGAGTTATTGTTGGGTTTTTATCATAACGAACAATTGTCTTTTTGGCTTTTTCTGGTTGCATGCTAGTAAGTAAATTGTCCAAACTTACACTTGCTTTAAAACATGTTGTATCAGACGAACCATAGTATATTTCCAATTTTTTACCCCTAATCAAGGATCCAGTTGGGAAAACTACATTCGGAACATTCCCAGATTTTTCTTCAATACCAGGTGCTATTAAAGGACCCTTTGTTCTTCCAATTATTTTTGTAGGGTCTTTGTGGTCAAGTAAAATTGCTTCAATACCAAATATACGTTCACCTCCATCAAAATAATGTTGTATATATGAATAAACCAAAAGCCACCCATCTTTTGTCCAAACTGGAGGAGCTCCAACCTCTATATGGTCTTTATCATTTCGTCTTGGGTCTATTACATGATCGTCTAGATTCTTATACCAAAGATTCCAGTAATCTTGACTCCACATATCCTCTTCTTTATTAAATACCGCTATAGCAACATTTGAAGGTGGTCTGTCTGTGTTTACTGTCAAAATGGCTACAAATTTCCCATTTATCTTTTTTGGAAAAAGTGTCATTGCCTTTGCATTAAATGGAGTTATCAAATGCTTTTCGTCAATCTTTTTAAAATCTTTTGTTTTCGCAAGTCCCACTTTTATACCATCGGCACCAAAAGGTATGGTGGATAATGCTGTGTAGAAAATATAAAAAGTGTCACCTATTTTCGTAACACGAGGATCTTCGCACCCATATTTTTCCCATCCTTCTTGTGGAAAAATAAACTGTCTTCTTTTTGTAAATTTTTCCCCGTCACGGCTTTCTGCATATCCAATGCTCGAGCTACCAGAAGAATCCATGGTCAAAATTTCTGGATAAGACATAGCCCTATAAAGCACCCTTGTAGTCTTTCCATCTTCTATTGGACACCAATTAAATGTTGCATATGACTCCCAGTGGTTTTTCTCACTTGGTTTTATTATCGGATTATTTTCTGATTTTTTTACTACAAACATATGATTGGGTTATTATTTAAATATTTTTTTCATAATTGGTACAGAAACCTTATGTCCTTTTTTTAATTCATCAACAAATTTATCTACTGGAGCAGATGCTACACAAGTATATTTATCACCTCCTCCATAATATATGAAAAGTTCACCGTCCTTTATAATAGCACCACACACATACACAACCCCTGGTTTCCAATCATTTTCATAATGCATATCAGGAGCCAATATTGGAACTCTTGAGTAGGCTATAATCTTATTTGGATCTTTCAAATCGAGCAACATCACACCCACTTTATAACGACTCGGCTCATCTCTCTCAACACCGTGATAAAAAACAAGCCACCCAGCATCTGTTTTTATTGGAGGTGCGCCAGCACCACGTACCCAAGTATCCCAAGTCTTTTTGCCCATTTTTTGAGCAAAGTGACTCTTAATCCTAGAGGACCCATCTGCCAAATCTTCGAGCTTGTCTACATAATCAATCTGTAGTTCCGGTGTAATACTGTGTAATATAGCAAATTTCCCATTAATCTTTTCAGGAAATAGAACCCAGTTTTTGTGAACCTCTCCTTCTGGAGAAAGAAACAAAGGATAGCTCCAATTCCACTTCTTTTTTAAAAAATCTTCTTTATCTAATGTAATCACACCTATTCTAATAAAGTCCCAACCATCAAATGCATTAAATGTTACATGGACTTTATTTTCAATAAGTACCATTCTTGGATCTTCACAACCTCCCCATGAGCCACCAGAGGGATATATTACTGGATCATATCTGCACACCTTTCCAGGTAAGCATTGCGAATTTTTTCTTGGCATTGAGAAAATCGGAAAACTTAATCTTTCATCAAAATTAATACCATCTTTGCTTGATGCATATCCTATGCGAGAAATACCATCACGACCAACTGCACGATAAAGTACGTGTGCGCGTCCATCTATTAAAATAGCAGCCGGGTTAAATGTGCCTTCTGCTTCCCAATCGTTTGAAAATATTGGACAAATTGCCGGATTTTTTTCCGAACGACTAACACCAGGAGCTTTTGCTCTATTTTTCCCTTCAGACAGTTTTTTACCGAAAAATGGGTAGAAGATATTAAAAAATTTTCGCCATAGACTCATATTCTATTATATTTATCAGATATACGTACGATATCACCTTCTTCAAATTCTCCAAGCGATATTTCAAGAACTTTCATCTCCTCCTCTGCCTTTATTGTGTGGTTGGTTTCTATTGGTATAAAAAATTCATCCCCACTATGCGCAGAAATGATTTCTTCACCAACAACAACACTACCAGTACCAGAAAGAATTCTCCAAAATTCTTCCCTTTTGTGGTGTTTTTGTAGACTTAACTCTTCACCAGCCTTTACTGTTAAAATCTTAACAGAAGATACTTGATTTAAAGTAAATCTTTCAAAATTACCCCAAGGACGTTCTTCTTTATATATTTCTAATTTCATGAGAAAAATACCTGAAATACGTCAGATACTCTCAATTTTAGCACATTTAAAAAAATGTTCTCTGGATGTTGTGTAAAACTATTTACACAAAATATAGCTATTTTTTCTTATTATTTGCTAAAGCAGACTTCATAAAAGCCGTGAAAAGCGGATGTGGAGAAAGGGGTCTTGCAAGAAATTCTGGGTGAAACTGAACACCCAAGAAAAACGGATGTACTTTTGTGGGTAACTCTGCTATTTCCATAAGCGTACCGTCTGGTGAAACGCCAGAAAACATCAAATCTCTTGATGACAATTTCTCTATGTACTCCGGATTAACTTCATATCGATGTCGATGTCTCTCTCTTATCTCACCTTTTCCGTATGCTTTATATGCAATAGTTCCTTTCTTTAAAAGTGCTTGATACCCACCAAGTCGCATACTTCCCCCATAATCTTTTTCTGCTA
>Ga0210057_1008861_pt1 | contig 11796 bp, 10 predicted proteins | sample CryGeyCG2114_010_2_FD_183968 | JGI IMG/M metagenome (GOLD analysis project Ga0210057, IMG submission 183968) | Groundwater microbial communities from aquifer - Crystal Geyser CG10_big_fil_rev_8/21/14_0.10 (SPAdes) (version 2) | ecosystem: Environmental > Aquatic > Deep subsurface > Groundwater ...
CTTTTTGATTCCTGGCTTTTGTTCTGCCAAACTTTGTTTTACCCTTTACCAAGCAAAGGTAAGGGAAACTAAATGGCTTTTGCCGCCTCCCCAAAAAGGCTTCATATCGCCCATTGGTTCGGTCATAAAGGCATAGTCAATAAAGAGCTGATTCCCGGCAATTTCTTTTCTTAGTCCTAATCCGGCAGTAAAACCTTTGTCAGCCGCGCCAGCCCTCAAGGCCAAATTGGGGTTCAGCCACTGTTCCATACCGGCATAGACTTGGTTGACGTGATAATCTTTTGTCCCTTTGACATCAACCTTGCCCCAGACCCAGTCAATACCTATGGTAGCTCCTTCCCAGGGTTTAATGGACAGACCGCTGCGCACTAAACTGGTAGACGGATGTTCAACTTGTTTTTCTTTGATTCTGTAAAACCCACCAAGATCAGGTTGATAAGCCAGCATATTCAAATCCGTCTGCAACCGGTTTTTGCTATGCTCAATTACTAAGCCCAGCCACACTTTTCTGCTCCTGAATGGGCTATAAAGTCCGCCTATCCGGACCGCTCCCCGATTCCTGCTTTTAGCCCGGACATCAAGGCAGGGGGAATTAAATTTCACGTCGCTGCTGTAGAGCGGGATGATAGTCAATCCTAAAAATAATTTATCTTTTATCACGGGCAGACCGTAACCAAATTGGAAACATTTCCCCTCCACTTTATTTTCTAAGTTCATCCCCCCCAAGGATATTTTTGTTTTAGCCCAGTCAGAATTAAAGCCATAATAATCAACCCTTAAAAAACCTTTGCCCATTTTGAGCAAAACATCGATAACGCCCAAATGAATATCTGGTCCGGCGTTGAAGCTGATTTCACTGCCACTGCCATAGAGCGCTTGATCTATTTCTGGGAAGGTGGAATAAGCCGCCGGATTAGCAGAAAAAGGATTAGGTAGGGCAGCCCAGAAATTACCCATACCGGCCACGTTCACAGCTGGCGGAAAGGCTTTTAGACTACCATAAAAACGGGCTGGATATTTATCTAAATCGCCTCCTGCCTTTGCCTCAAAAACCCAATAAAAAATAATCATCGCGACCATTATTATGACCATTACTTTTCTCATCTCGCACCTCCTTTTAAAATCAATTAATTTTTACTTAACAAAGAACTTCCCGCTTAGTATAACACAATAAATTGTCTTGTCAATTTTTAAGGCTCGGCTTTCATGGCATTAGTTACTCAAGCCCCCCACCATTTTTTTTGGGGGGGGCGCAGGGTGGAAAAGAACCGAAGGTTCTTTGACCAATCTTAGATTAGCTTGATTTTTTCTTTAATCTTTTGGTATGATAAAAATATGATAACCACGCCCATTGAACTTGAGTTAAGAAAATTAGGGTTGACCGAAAAAGAGGTCAGGGTTTATCTGGCCGGTTTGGAATTGGGACCGAGTTCGGTTAAAAAAATCGCTGAAATGGCAAGAGTTACAAGACCCACCGCTTATGAAATTATTAAGGGCTTGGAGAAAAAAGGGTTATTTGCTGAAACCCCAAAAGAAAGAAAGCAAAAGAAAAAAAGATTATTTGCCGTTCAGTCACCAGAGAGAATTTTAGGCATCTTGAGAACTCAAAAAAGAGAGATTGAAGAAAAAGAAAGGGAGTTTATCAGAATAATTTCTAGTCTGCGCTCAAAATATTATCTAAAGAATCAATCAGAAATCAGGGCATATGAAGACAAAGAAGGATTAAAGGCCTTGATTAATGATTTTTCCCAGAGTCAAACCAATGAAATTTTAATTGTAACTAATGATTCGCAATTTCTTAATCCGTGGAGGAAAAAACTCCCGGAAATTAAAAAAAGATTAGGCCGTTTAAAATTAAAAGAAATTAAAAACAAAAAAGATTTTCCCGGAACCTTAATCATCTATGACAAACTTATCTACCTTCCCTCTTTTACTCAAGCGTTAGCGAAGAGTGGAGATGAACGAAGTTCATCGACTGGAAAACACTTGGCGCTAGTAATTGAAAACAAAGAAATTGTAAAAATGGTGAAAGGTTTAATCAACTCGCTTTGATGGGCATCGCCACATATAGGTAGCTCTGGTCGCCTACCGGCTTCAAAACTGCCGGGCCTTCTTCTTTGCTCAGCTCAAAAATCACTTCCGAACTTTTGACGTTCAAAAGTCCATCGGTTAAGAATCGGTGGTTAAAAGAAATTTCCAAGGGTTCGCCCTTTACCCTCCCTGCCAAAAATGAACGATGTTCGCCGATGTCCGGATTCTGACTGAAAATTTCTATGCCTGATTTTTTAACATCAACCTTGAATTTTATTTCGCTTATCTTGCCGCTGAAAAGAGCGGCTATTTTTATTTGATTTAAAAACTCACTCCGACTGAGAACAATCTGCGTTTCGCATTTTTTTGGAATAATTTCCTGATAACACGGGTATTCGCCTTCAATCAGCCGAGATACAAGCTGGGCTTGAGGATGAGATGTTTCTGCCATTTGGCTCTCAAACAGAATTTGGTTTGGCGAGAAATAAACTTTAATCTTGTTCTGTTTTTCACCAAAAATGTTAATTATTTCTCTGGCCGTTTTTTGAGGAAGAATAAAAGAGATTTCTTTATCAAAAACTTTTGAAGCGCTGCCTATTTTTTCAAGAAAAAATGTTTTTTCTCCCAGCCTGAAAGAATCGGTGGCCGCTATTTTGATAACATTTTTTAAAAAACTAAAATATATACCAGAAATTTCCGGGCGCGCCTGTGAAACTACGGCAATGTCTGTTACCTGTTCTAATCCCCGGCAAAAAACAGCAGAATCCAGTTCAATGTAGTCTTCTTTTGGGACTTCAGGAATAATAGGAAATTCTTCAGAGGAAATCCCTTTAATTTGAGTTTTGAAACCGTCACACTCAACCGTTAAAAAACTGTTCTCTACTTGAAGATTTATTTGTTTTTTGGGCAAAAAAGAGGAAAGTCCAGAAAGAAGGGAAACAGGAACGGCAATTTCTCCTTTTTTTTCAACCTTAGCCAGCGTCCACCAATTTATTCCTATTTCCAAATTGGTCGCTACCAAATTAAGGAAGTTTTTATCCGCCCTTATTAAAACATTGTTTAAAACAGGCAAAGAAAAAGACCTTGACGCAACTCTCTCAATTATATTTAATCCTTCTTTTAATTTTTCTTGTAAAACTAATAATTTCATAGTTTAATTAATTTATTATTATTAAGGGGTGTGGATTTGATTTTCTAAAAGGGGGAACAAGAGAAAAATGAAAACGGAAAAAGTTAAGGATTTTTTGTGGATAAAAAAAAGTGTTTTTTTGAGAAAACATTATTCTATGTTCTCTCAACTTTTTATCCCCCAAAAACGAACAAGAAATTAAGGGCTATAAATTCTTTGTTTTATTAAAACAATTTCTTCCCGTAATTTCTCACTTACTTGTAGTTCTTTGGTAATCTTTTCGCAGGAATGAATAGCGGTGGTATGGTCTTTTCCTTGGAATTTTCTACCAATGAAAGGGTAAGAGCTTTTTAATTCTTCACGCAACAAATACATTGCTATCTGTCGGGGGTAGACTATTTCTTTCTTTCGAGAAGCGGTTAAGACCTCTTTTTCTTTTAGGTCATAAAATTCAGCCACGACCTGGATTATTTTTTTGGGACTTGTTACTTTTGGCGGAGAAAAGGTTATGGATTTGAGCAGGTTTTTGGCCGTTTCTAGATCCGCTGGACGGCTGTCTATTTTTTGGTGAGCGACTAATTTGTTTAGCGCTCCTTCCAGTTCTCTGATATTCCTCTGGATATTAGAAGCAATATAATGAAGAATGTCGTCTGGAATTTCTATGGCTCTTTCTCTGGCTTTGGTTTTCAAAATTGCCACTCTGGTTTCAAAATCAGGAACACTGATATCGGCGATCATTCCTCCTTCAAACCTTGACCTCAGTCTTTCGGTGAGGGCAGGAATAGTTTTTGGCGGCCGGTCAGAAGAAAGAACGATTTGTTTGTTTTTTTCATAAAGAGCATTGAAGGTGTGAAAAAATTCTTCTTGAGTCTTCTCTTTGCCTGCTAAAAACTGGATGTCATCAATAATTAGAACATCAATCTGGCGATATTGAGATTTAAAGGCTTCCATTTCTTGGTTTCTTATTGAAGTGATGACACCTGAAATAAATTTTTCAGCAGGGATATATCTTACTTTCTTTTCGGAAAAATTTTTGACAACATCGTTCCCTATGGCTTGCAAAAGGTGAGTTTTGCCCAAACCCACTCCGCCGTAAACAAATAAAGGATTATAAACAGAGTCATGATTTTTTGAGACAGCCTGAGCCGCGGCATGGGGCAGTTCATTAAAAGGACCTACAACGAAATTTTCAAAAGTGTAACGAGGATTAAGGTTGGTTTCTTTGCTAATCTTGAATTCAGGGAATTCAAGCTGGTCAACGACGGGCAAGGGAATTTTTTCTCTCTTTAAAATTTTTAAACCTTGTTTGCCAAGAATATAGCTCACTTCTTTTATTTCATCGTTTAGGTCGCGCAGAATTTTTAAAATATTTTTATTATATTTTTGTTCTAACCATTCTTTGGCAAAAGAATTAGGGACAGAAACTATTGCCTCCCCTTCTTTTAAATTAACAATGCCGGTATTTTTAAACCAGGTAGCAAAGTTGGCTGGCGAAATATCCAATTGAATCTGGGCAAGAACTGCTTGCCAGAGTTCCTCTGTGGTCATAATTAAAAAATATATTAAGAGTTCTATCGGAGACTAGACCTTTTCCTCAATACTATATTATACTCAAGAACAAGACAATGTAAACCCCGTTAAATAGTCGCTGAAAGCGAATTTAACTGGGGTAAACTGGCGACAAAAACCAGTTTTTGTTAATAAGTTGGGGACAAATTGTGGAATCTCTTAATAATACAGCAGCTGACTCGCCCGCCCAAAATAAAATTGACTTTTTAAAAATTTTTGAATACAATCAAAACTAGAATGTCTACCACTTACCAACCAAAGAAAAAAAAGAGAAAACATAGCCACGGATTTATAAAGAGACAAAGAACCAGGGGAGGGGAAAGAGTTTTGGCTAGAAGAAGAAGAAAAAAAAGACAGAGATTAACCGTTTAATCTATGCCCCGTAGAGAAATTTCGGATCCCTACGGGAAATCTTAAAATTTCCGGAAATTTTAATCCGAAATTTTTCTACGGGGTATGTTGTTAAAGGTAAATCGTTTAACAAGAAAGAATGATTTTGAGGCGGTTTTTAAAAAAGGAAAAGGATTTAAAGAAGATTTTTTAATTTTAAGGTTTGTCTCTAGCAATCCTAAGGAGTGCCGTTTTGGGATTATCGTTTCCCGAAAAATTTCAAAAAGAGCCGTCGTTCGCAATAAAATCAAAAGAAGGATAAGGGGAATAATAAAACCAAAAATACCCAAAATCAAAACGGGCGCAGATATAGTTTTTTTTGCTCTGCCGGGACTGGAGACAAAAGATTTTTGGGAGATTGAAGAGACAATAAATAAACTTTTAAAAAAGGCAAAATTAATAAAAGCGAAGAGGACTTTGTCCTCTTCTTTACCTTCGCTTCCTTCGGAAGCTCGATAAATGGTTAAGAATTTAATCCTTAAACTTATTAAATTTTATCAATATTTCATTTCGCCAAATTTCGGAAAGAACTGCCGATTTTGTCCGAGCTGTTCAGAATATTCTTTCCAGGCGATTGAAAAATATGGATTAATTAAAGGTATTTGGTTGGCAGGGAAAAGGATATTTAGATGTCAGCCGTGGACCCCGGGCGGAGTAGATCTGCCGTAGGCGATGAACTTCGTTCGTCGAGCCGAAGGCGAGACGGGAGAAGAAACTTGTTTCTGCGACCATCTTCACCCACCAAGCTTTTGCGAAGCAAAAGTGAAGGTAAAGAAGAGAACGCAGTTCTCTTCGCCTTCGCTTCGCTCGGGTAAACTATGAACTTATTAATCAGTATTTTTAACACAATATTGTATCAGCCATTGTTTAACGGACTGGTATTGCTTTACATTTTTTTACCCGGCCATGATTTTGGAATAGCAGTCATTGTGTTGACGGTCTTACTCAAACTTATTTTTTATCCTTTGGGCAGTCAAGCTTTTCGCTCGCAAAAAGCTTTATCCGGTCTTCAACCCAAGATTGCAGAAGTCCAGAGAAAACATAAAGACGATAAAGAAAAACAGGTTCGGGCCACTATGGAACTTTATCAAAAAGAAAAAATTAACCCTTTTTCCGGATGCCTGCCTTTATTAATCCAGCTTCCTATTTTAATTGCTCTTTATCGGGTATTCTGGAAAGGGCTTCAGCCAGAGCAAATGAGTTTTCTTTACAGCTTTGTGCCCCATCCAGAGATGATTAACCCCAGTTTTTTGGGAATAATAAATTTGTCAGAACCAAACATGTTTTTAGCCATCTTTGCCGGGATTTCCCAATTTTTTCAATCAAAAATGATAATGCCCAAGGCTCAGACAAAAGCAAAAGAAAAAACCGCTCAAATGAGCGGAATGATACAAAAACAAATGCTTTATTTTTTTCCTGTTTTTACCGTTTTTATTTTGTGGAGTCTTCCTTCAGCCATCGGGCTTTACTGGGTGGTCACGACAATATTTTCAATCATCCAGCAATACCTCGTTTTTAAAAAGACACCAGCCGTTTAATACCCGAGCGTTAGCGAAGGGTGGAAATGAAGGCAAACTCCGAAGGAGGCAAACTTCATCGACTACCCGAGCGTTAGCGAAGGGTGGAAATGAAGCGACAGCTTCATTGACTACGACTTTCTATTATGGCTTTGCCAAACAATTTAGAAAAAATAAAAAAAGAAATTGAAGAGTTTTTTAAGAAAATGACTTTTGAGGCAGAAATTCAATCTCTGTCCAAAGAGGGCCCAACCTTAACATTGAGCTTGAAAACGGAGGAGCCTCAGATTTTGATTGGAGAAAAAGGCGAAACCCTGTTTGAGATACAACATCTGTTAAAATTAATCCTCAGAAGAAAAATTAACATTGAAGAGGCTTTTTATGTTGACTTGGACATCAGTGATTATAAAAAGAAAAAAACCACTTACCTTAAAGAGATGGCGAGAAATGCCGCTGAGGAGGTTGTTTTGACCAAAAAAGAAAAAATTCTCCCCCCGATGTCGTCTTACGAAAGAAGAATCATTCATTTAGAGCTGGCGGAAATGCCGAACATCACAACCGAGAGCATGGGCCAGGAACCTGAAAGAAAAGTAGTGGTTAGGGCTTATCTTTAATAAATGCTGCCGCTAATAACTACCATTCCTCCGGGCGCGCAGGGAAATCTTATAGGCCATATGCCACACCAAGTTCCCATTAGATTGTCATTTAAATTCGTATCGCTTTCGGTAAAAACATCTATGTCGCCTTGCCAAGGCTTATTGCCAGAGCCCGCTTCTTTGAAGAAGACAACAATTAAAGATCCTTCAATTTGGAGAGAGCCAAGTTTTTGGCTCGCGCCAACAGTAGAAAATTTAGTAGCTTGCCCTGAGGAAGGAAGCGGAACTTCCTCTTTCCACTTATTGGGGTCAGCTTTATTATAATCAAACAACTCATACAAATTCACGTACCAGACGGGGCGTGGCTGGGGTTCGTAATTTAAAATAAAAGGCTTGATTGAAGAAGGATTCAAGTCTTTTATTGTTTTGCCACCTTGGATTCCTGACCATTCGCTAGGTTTAAGATTAGGGTAATTAAGAGTATAAACAGCTAAACTTTTGCCGCCAAATTTGGTATTTTCGTAAAGAATGGCACCGTATTCTTTGCCAGCTGAAGCAGTAGTTGAAGCAGAAGGAACAAGGTAAGCCCATTCGACTTTATCATTAAAGGGGTCAGGGATATCACCTGAAGAAGGCACCTGCCAGCAGGCTTTAGTTATGCTGGCCATTACGTTATTCACCTGAACTGATATTTGAGTAAGTTGGGTAACTATTTCTTTTTGTCTGTCAGCCGAAGCGGTTTGAAATTCTTTATTAAGACTTTCGCTTTTTTTAATCTGGTCCCAGGCTCCCAGCACATCCACTCTTTCTTTACAAAGAAGAACTCCTGGAGCCAAAGAGAGGATGGGCGGCCGCAAAGGCCCGAGCCGAAAAGTTACTAATTGAGGATTTACCTGATTTAAAATTATCCAAGATGAGAAAAGAATCACAAGACCAAAAATAGCAGCGAAAATCTGATCTTTGGCATCTTTCATAGCGTCCGGGTTGCCGGCTGAGGTGATATAACGAATACTGCCGTAAACCAAAGCGCCCATGGCAAAAAAGCCAGAAGTAAAGAGAAAAAAATAATAAATATATCTGACGTATTGGGTGACAGGAGTAGCGACGGTAGTAGGCGGAGTAACCTGAGGGAAGGAAGGATAAGTGACTTCTAAGGGCCTGTCTGAGGCGGCGGCCGTGTCGGCAAAAATCGTTGCGCCCCAGAGAATGGGAATTAATACAATGAGTAAAACGAAAAATTTATTTTTTTTCATAATAATTTTTAGCTTGTTACCCAATATTGTTAGGCCAATACTTGTGGTGTTTGGTAAGCTGAAGTGGCTGGCGTGGTAGTTGCCGGCGGTATTTCAACGACAGTTTGGTTTATTTGCCCTAAAATAACTAGAATTGCCTGAATTTCACTATCAATTTTTGATTTGAGGTTTTGAATTGTGTCTTGGTTATCTATAGTACAAAGAGCGGGCTTGCCTCCGCTACAACTTTGAGGAAAACAGCCAAGGGTGTCATGGCAACCGCCATTACAGCTTGGACTACATTCATCAACCCCTTTCTTAAGACATTGGTCAATTTGGTCAGATACTTTTTGCACCTCGCTGGCTAACTGGTCAATTAATCCGTTGGGCTTGGCTAAATTGTCAAAATGGTTTATTAACTCTTCCCTGCTGGACTTTCCCTTTTCCACCTCTGCCTTTTTTTCTTCAAAAGCGGAAATTATATCCTGCTCTAATTTTTTGGCATTCTCATCTTGGAGTTGTTGAAAGACTTTATTTTCTGAATCTATCTTTTTTGCATAATAATCAATATCGGCTTGCAATCGGCCTATTTCCAATAGCAAATCAGCTTTTTCCGCTAATGTTCTATTTTTTTGATAGAGAATTTCATCTCTCAAAGATATAATCGTTTGCTGCCCCGATTTAATTGCAGGTTCCGCCGGGCAGATATTGGCACCAGGGGCATTGTAGCAGTAAAGCCCGCTGCAGGAACCATTATAATTCAGATTATAAGACTGGGCCCGAGCAAGGGAATTGCTAAAAATCTTATTCTCGGCTCTTTCCAAAAAACTGATAATCGGGCTTAAAAAAATACTAATCGCAATTACAGCTATTAAATAGAAAAAACGTTTTTTCATAATATATTTTTATTTTACTGGACAATTATCTTTCAGCAAACCAATAATTTAGGTAGAGCAACAATAGCAAACATCCCAATGGGCGCCGCCTGCTGTTTCATATCTATAAATATTACCGTCTTTTCCCTTGCAATTTGTGTCTGGTGTTGTGCTGCACCCTTGTTGCTGAATATAATTATTCAGATTAGTATTTGGTCTCAAATCAGTCTTATAGCCATTACCATGGCTGTAAGTGCCACCGGCGTGGCCGCATTCGGACCCACCCGTAATCGTCACATCGCAGTTACAATTTTGTTTAATAGCCTCAACACCGCTGATGGTGCAAGACTGTAAACAATAAAGACAAGTTTGGCCTCCTGAGACACTGCAACTACTTGGATCTTGGCAAGTTTTATTAACTCTTATATCGGCAGCTACTATCTCACTGCGCGTTTGCTGGTCAGAACTGCATGTTGTAGTCGCTGGTGTTGTAGTCGCCGGAGTGATTACAGCGGCACCTTGGCAAACGCACATTGATTTGGCATTTGAGCAGTTGCATTGGTTGATCTGGTCGTTTAATGAATTAACTTGGCTTTCAATACTTGCAGTTGTCGATGATAAAGCGTTGACAAGGGTTCCGATTTTTTCGTAAACGTCTGGAGTGGCTTCTGAAATTGGCGTAGAAGTAGCTACCGGAGTGACTGGCGCTTGGATCAATCCAGGAAGTTTAAAGGCTATCAACTGGGGGTTAATGGTGGTTAAAATTAAATAAGAAAAAAGTAGAATTAAAAGTCCCAAAAGAGCGGCTTGAATTCGCTTTTTACCTTTTTTTAATTCTTCTGGTTGGCTAGTAGAGGTCAGATAGTGGATGCCTGCCCAAACTAAAGAGCCGAAGGCGATTAATCCGACAATGGCAACGGCGAAGTTGAAAATATATTTTACGTACTGAGCTAAATTAGTGGTGATGGTTTCCGGTTTAAAACCCTGGATTGTCGGATAAGTTATTTCTAACTGCTTTTCCTGCGCCAAACCAATACCTGCCAAAAGAAGAAAAAAAACTGGCAGAAGGACTAGTGCAATAATTGTTTGATTCTTTTTTTGCATAGATTTCTATTAAAACCTGCGTAACCTTAAAGCCCGCAGCAGTAAAAATTAATTTTGTGATTGCAAATGGAAACTTCTTCATTATTGGTGTTTTTTAGGCAATCATTTAAGCATTTTTCATAATCCTGGCCAGATTTTAAATAACACTGCTGAAGGCACCCTTTGAAGGCGGTTTCAGTCAGGCAGCATTTTTGGATTATGACTCCGTTTGGTCCGACAGCTCTAACAGCACTTTCACAATCTGATAGTATGACTTGGGGTTCAGTAGTTTCGGCGGCATTTTCTACAGGGACATCAGTGATGCATTCTTTGGTCGGTCTTCTGACAAGTTTATCCAAATCTTCAAGTAATTTTGGAACTACTTTGTCAACAACAGGAATTATTCCTATATTTTGCTCATTTTCCTCATTGACTACTACTTTTATTTTCTCTTGGATTTCAGCAATTTTTTGTGCCTGCTGAGCAATCTTATCAGACGGGCAGGGGCTTCCTACGCATTCCTCGATACACCCATATTCTGTCGGTATACAAATAGAATAACATCGAGGAATTTGGGAAGTACATTGGCTTACTAAAACGTGCATTTCATCAACTGCTTGAATCATCTGCCTGCCTAAATCAATCAGGGTTTCTAATCTATTGATTAACCGGCTGGCGATTCTTTCTGCCCGGTCAATAATTTCACCGACGGGTATTTTTGTAGTGCAAGCCATTTGTTGCTCAGCTGACGGCGGCTCAACAGGAAGAAGTTCTTCTGTGATTGATTCAGCAGGAATACCAGGGGTTTCGCCCAGAATCGTGCCGCTGACCGGACAATAAAGAGTCACCCAATCCTCGCCGATTATAATTTTTTCCCAGAATTTAACATCCCTGAGAGTCCAATTTTGGGCGATGTAAAAATCTTTGTCATATAAAAATTGGGGCAAGCTGCTTATACGATAGGTTGGGCATTCTTTTATAAACTGCTCTATTCTCCGCAATTTAGCCAGCTCTATTTTTACTTCCTTCATTTTATCAATTGAAATTTTTTGCTGTTCTTTTAACTCATCAAGTTTTTGCAGGTTATTTCTTTCAGTATTTTCAATATCATTTCTTACACTATCACACGTATCGCAAGTACAAGATTTGCCAGACACGCAAGGGCTACATTGGGGCTTGGTCTGGCTACAACTACATTTATCAGTTTTATTTTTTAGATCTTCACTTTGTTTTCTTAACGTATCGGTAATATCCAAAGTAGTGGTAGCGTTTTTTCTGACAGCCGACATTGTTGATGAAGCAAAAAGATAATCGTCTAATAATTTTCCTAAAGGAAGTTCGGTGTCAATGGCGGTTCTGGTCATTTCAGTTGTG
>Ga0210057_1008863_pt1 | contig 11792 bp, 10 predicted proteins | sample CryGeyCG2114_010_2_FD_183968 | JGI IMG/M metagenome (GOLD analysis project Ga0210057, IMG submission 183968) | Groundwater microbial communities from aquifer - Crystal Geyser CG10_big_fil_rev_8/21/14_0.10 (SPAdes) (version 2) | ecosystem: Environmental > Aquatic > Deep subsurface > Groundwater ...
TTTTGGAATAGTTGGCGCGGCGACTGCTACTGTTTCTGCCAATTTAATTTATCACAGCTTAAATTGGCGATTAGCAAAAAAAATAAACAATTTTTATACCTTGCGGCATCTCCCAAAAATAATCGCCAGCGCGATTATTATGGGAATGGCTGCTTTTGTATTGAACCAATTGGGTCTGCCGGTATTAATAAATATCTTTATTTCCGCAGGTGTCTATTTAGGAGCGCTTTATTTGTTTAAAGAAAAAATCTTAGGCGAGGCAGCTTTTCTTTTAAAAGCGTTTAAAAGAAGTTAATCTTTGGCGTTGGCAAAGTACCATTCAATCGTATTTTTAAGCCCGGTCTCAAAATCAGTTTTAGCCCGAAAACCGAATTCTTTTTCAGCCCGGCTCGTATCAAGACATCTTCGCGGCTGTCCGTCGGGCTTGGCAGTATCCCATTTAATTTCGCCTTTGAAATCCATTAATCGGCATATTAATTCAATTAAATCTTTAATTGAAATCTCCATTCCTGAACCGAGATTGACTGGCTCTGACTTATCATAATTTTCGGCTGCTAAAACAATGCCTTCAGCCGCGTCTTCAATATAAAGGAATTCGCGAGTGGGTTTTCCCGTTCCCCAAACATCAATGAAATTTTTGCTTTTTTTTTTGGCGTCAGCCACTTTTTTAATTAAAGCCGGTATCACGTGGCTTACCTTAGGACTAAATTTATCGCCGGGTCCGTATAAATTAACTGGAAAAAGCGTGATGGCATTAAATCCGTATTGCTGACGATAAGCTTGGGCTTGAACCAAAAGCATTTTTTTTGCTAAACCATAAGGAGCATTAGTTTCTTCTGGATAACCGTTCCATAAATCTTCCTCCCTAAATGGAACTGGAGTGAATTTCGGATAAGCGCAGATGGTGGCAATGCCCACAAATTTTTCCACTCCAGCTAAGCGCGCCGCCTCCATTAGTTGCGTTCCCATCATAATATTGTCATAAAATAATTCAGCCGGGTGCTCCTGATTAAAACCAATACCGCCAACTTTAGCCGCTAAATGAATTACAATATTTTGGCCCGCAACGACCTGCCGACAATTTTCCCATTTTTTTAAATCAAAATTTTCAGAACTGGGAGTAAAAATATTTTCTTGCGGCACTCCGTATTCTATAAGTTTTCTAACTAAATACGAACCAACAAAACCAGTTCCGCCAGTAACAAGAATTTTTTTATTTTTAAAATCCAACATTTTTGAGGTCAGCTTCCATCATAATTTTTACCAAGTCATCAAATTTAGTTTTTGGCTCCCAGCCAAGTTTTTCTTTTGCTTTGCGACTGTCAGCAACCAAATTCTCTACTTCGGTCGGCCGGTAATAATAAGGGTCAATTTCTACATAATCCTGCCAATTATCAATGCCAGCATGCTTAAAAGCAGCTATTAAAAATTCCTTAACCGAATGAGTTTCGCCTGTGCCAATAACAAAATCTTCCGGTTGGGACTGCTGAAGCATTAAATACATGGCTTCCACATATTCTGGAGCGTATCCCCAATCGCGTTGACTGTCCAAATTGCCTAAATATAATTTTTTGTCTAAGCCGGCTTTAATCCGAGCAATGCCCCGAGTAATTTTACGGGTCACAAAGGTCTCGCCGCGTCTTTCTGACTCGTGATTGAATAAAATTCCATTGCAGGCAAAAATTCCGTATGCTTCGCGGTAGTTCACTGTAGTATGATAGGCAAAAACCTTGGCGCAACCGTAAGGGCTCCGGGGATGGAAGGGTGTATTTTCATTTTGGGGGGGCGGGGCACTGCCGAACATTTCGCTAGAAGATGCCTGGTAAAATCTAACTTGTTTTCCAGTGCGAGCCTGAAAATCTTTTATTACTTCTAAAACCCGAAGCGTTCCCAAGCCAGTAACATTCATTGTGTATTCTGGAAGATCAAAGGAAACACGAACATGAGATTGAGCGCCTAAATTATAGATTTCATCGGGATAGGTTTCAAAAACAACTTTTCTAATAGAGTTGGCATCAGTTAAATCGCCGTAATGTAAAAATAGTTTCTTCTTCTCGATATGGGGATCTTGATTATGGGGATCTTGATAAAGATGGTCAATGCGCGAGGTATTAAAAGTTGAAGCTCGGCGCACTATACCGTGAACTTCGTATTCTTTGGCTAAAAGCAATTCAGCTAAATAAGAACCGTCTTGGCCGGTAATTCCAGTGATTAGTGCTTTTTTCATATTTTTTTGAAATATTGGCTGATTTTGGATAATGGTTTTAATAATATCCTAAAAGGGTTTATTTTAAGACTGTTTATCTTCCATGACCTATAGGCTTCAAAATTAGCTTTAATTACATTAATAAATCTGTTGCTTTTTCCGCCTATTCTCATTTTTACCAGAACTTTCGGAATATAGCAAGAACTCACTTTGTATTTTTCCAAAAACCTGAGCATTAATTCATAATCAGCCGCAATTTTAAAATCTAAATTAAAAGGGCCGTATTTTTCATAAATCCGTCTTCTGACAAAGAAAGTCGGGTGAGGCGGCATCCAACCTCTCTTGAATTTTCCTTCTTGATATTCTGAAGACTTCCAAAATCTTACAATTCGGGAGTTATCTTTTTTATCTATATAAACCAAATCACCCCAGCAAACATCAATTTTTTTATTTTCCATTTCTTTAACAACTGTTTCAATGACATTATTGTCATCATAAAAATCGTCAGAGTTTAAAAAGCCGATTATTTCACCATCAGCTAATTTAATTCCCTTATTCATTCCATCGTAAATTCCTTTATCTGGCTCGGAAACAAATTTGACGATTTTATCGCGATATTTATTGATAATTTCTGTGGTTCCATCGGTTGAACCGCCATCAATTACAATATATTCAATATTTTTATAGGTTTGGTTTAAAACACTTTTAAGAGCGGATTCAATAAATTGTCGGCTGTTGAAAACCGCAGTGATGATTGAAACTTTCATTGGAGTATTCACTAATATACGAATATAACACAAATATACAAATTCGTATATTATTTTTAATTTGTATATTCGTGATTACTCCTTTTCACAAGATAATTTCCCAAAACTAAAATATCCATTTCAGTTCTTAAGAAACAGTTTATCGCTTCTTCGGGCCTGTTAACAATCGGTTCATTTTCATTAAAAGAGGTATTAAGAATAATTGGCTCGCCTGTCAATTTCCCGAATTCTTTTATCAGTTTGTAATAAAGCGGGTTATTCTGGGGCCCGACGGATTGCAACCTTCCTGTTCCGTCAACATGAGTAACCGCCGGAATTATCTTTCTTTTTTCCGGCTTAATGACATAAACCTTTTCCATAAACGGCGCCGGATAATTTTCTTCAAAATAATCTCCGACTGCCTCTTCAATAACCGACGGAGCAAAAGGCCGAAATGGTTCTCGTTTTTTTATTTTGGTATTTAAAATTTCTTTCATGTCTTTCCGGCAGGGATTGGCAATAATGCTTCGGTTGCCCAAGGCGCGCGGCCCCCACTCGGTTCTGCCTTGAAACCAGCCAACTATCTTGCCATCAGCCAAATATTGAGCGGTTTTTTTAATTAGCGCGTCGCTATTTAAAAATTCATAATTTAATTTTCTGACGTCGGACGTCCGAAGGACGTCCGACGTCCTCACATTGAAATCGTCTAAAATTCTCTTAATCTCTGCATTGTTATATTCCGGTCCCCAAAAAGCGGAATTCATCACAAAATTTCGCGGCTTATTTAGAATCTGATTCCAAAGATAAAAAGCTGAGCCAATAGCGCCGCCGGCATCATGGCTAGCTGGCGGAATATAAACATTTTTAAAGGGGGTTTTTTTGAAAATTTTGCCATTAGCCAAACTATTTTGAATGCAGCCACCAGCCAAAGCAATATTTTTAAGTCCGGTCTTTTTGTATAAGTGATTTAAAATATGGAAAAAGGCCTCTTCATACATTGCCTGGAGTGAGGCGGCAATATTTTGAAATCTTTCATTTAATTCTTCTCCTTCTTTTCTTGGTTCACCCAAAAGCCCTATTAATTTGTCAGAGAATAACCTTCCGATTATTGGTTTTTCATTTAACCAGGTCATTTCCACGCCCTGGCTATCGTGTAGAAAATATGAGGTGTCTAATTCAAAAAGCCCATCTTCCTTCAGTTTTACGATTTTTCTCATCTGGTCCAGATAAACCCCGTTAGAAATGTCATTTCTAACGGGGTAAACCGGTTTGCCAAAAGCCGAAAGCCCCATCACCTTATATTCATCGCCATAATTCCAAAAACCCAAAAACTGAGTCAGGGCTGTATAAAAAATTCCCAAAGAATGAGGAAATTCTACTAAATCTATAATTTTCATTTTATTTTCCCTGCCTGTTCCGAGCATCGTGCTTACGAAATCGCCAAAACCATCAATAGAAACCAGAGCGGCTTCTTTAAAAGGAGAAATAAAAAAACTGCTGGCTAGATGCGACCGGTGATGTTCAACATTAATAAGCTCGGCTTTTATTTCTTTTTCATTGATTCCGAAAATTTCAGATAAATTGCCTTTGATGCTTTTTACTTTCTTAAGATTGCCAAATCTTTCTCTTAAAAAAGAAAGATTTGGCCTTTTTATAAGCACTCGTAAAATCTTTTTGTGAAATCGGGCAAAAGGATTGCGGGAAATAGCAATATAATCAATGTCTTTAATGCTGATATTGGCGTAAGAAAGACACCACTTAATTGCTTCTGAAGGAAAACCAGCCCAATGTTTTATTCTCCTGATTCTTTCTTCTTCTAAAGCCGCTATTAATTCGCCGTCTTTAACAAGGCAAGCCGAAGAGTCGCCATGATAAGCATTAATGCCCAAAATATAAATATCCTTATTATTTTTTTTCGCCATATCAGTATGTTATTTACGACCATACTTGTCCTCAAATCTTATAATATCATCCTCCTTCAAATAATTGCCGCTCTGAATTTCAATTATTTCCAGCGATTTTGAACTCGGATTTTCCAAACGATGTTTTGTCTTAATTGGGATATCAATGCTTTGATGGGGACTCAAATTAAAACTTTTATTCTTAATTATCACTTTTGCCTTTCCGCTTAAAACAGTCCAGTGTTCGGCTCTCTTGCGGTGTAATTGTAAACTTAATTTTTGTTTCGGCTCAACCAAAACTTTTTTAACTTTAAAATTTTTTCCTTCTTCAAGGACCGTAAAATAACCCCAAGGACGATAAACTGTCGGGTGTTGTAAATATTGAGCAAGATTATTTTTCCTAATTTTTTCAACTAAATTTTTGACTTGATGAGTATGGTTTTTATGGGAAACTAAAACCGCGTCTTCGGTATCAACGACTATTAAATTTTTCAGGCCAATCCCCACTACTATTCTTTTTTTTGTTCCTTGAATAAAACACTCCGAACAGTTTTCGGAAATGACATATTCATTTAAGATATTAAGATTGGTATCTTTGGGAAGTAATTGATGAAGTGATTTCCAAGAACCAATATCCTGCCATTGGAATTTGGCCGGCAACACTAAAATTTTCTTTGATTTTTCTAAAACACCCTTATCAATAGAAATAGATTCTAAGGAGCGAAAAATCTTTAAAAATTCATTAAAATTTCGGGAATAAAGTTCAGCTGCCCTATAAATTTTAGGAAGGAATTTTTTTATTTCAGCCAAAATGGCTTCGGCTTTCCAGATAAAAATGCCGCTATTCAAAAAATACTTTTCTTGAATTAATTTTTTTGCTCTTTTCGGGGTTGGCTTTTCAACGAATTTTTTAACCTTAAAAGCGCCTTTATAAGTTTTTTTACGGTCAGCCCCGATATACCCAAATTCAGAACTGGGATGAGCTGGGATTATTCCGAAAGTCAGTAAAAATCCATCTTTGGCAATTTCAAAAGATTTTTTTGCCGCTTTAATAAAATCAGAATCAGAACCAATAATATGGTCAGAGGGAGAAATCAAAAGGATTGCCTCCTTATTTCTTTCAAAAATTATTTTTGAAGCCAAAGCAATCGCTGCTGCTGTATTTTTTTGAAACGGTTCTCGAATGATGTTTTTTCTGTTTAAACCTAATCCTTTCAACTGAAAATAAATGTCATTAGTAAAGCTTTCGGCAGTAACAATGTAAATATTTTCTAAGGGAATAAATTTTTTCAACCGGATATAAGTCTGTTGAATCATTGTTTTATTGCCGGTCAACTTCAGTAATTGTTTCGGGTAGAGCTCGCGGCTAATAGGCCAAAGCCGCGTTCCTGATCCGCCGGCCAAAATTACTCCGAATAAATGTTTTTTATTATTTTTGCTTTTTTTCATGTTTTTTTAATTCAAAAATTTTCGCATCCACCAGAAATCGATACCATAACCCCTGCAAAAAGTGAAATATCAATCCCTGTTTGCCGTCTAAAAAGCCAAAGCGTAAAAAATAGCGGTAAATAAAATAAAAGCAAGCCCGCCAAAATGCCGGGAGACGTAAATATAATTTTTCCTTTGCCCATCTTTTTCTGGCTATCGGCCCCTTGAATAAACCTGCTTTGATTTGAAAATTCTTTTTTTCTTTTAAAATTTCTTTAACTTCTCGCGAGGAAAAACGATTATGTTTGTCTATCCACCATTCCAAATTATTTTTATTGTCGTCAATAAAATCATTTTTTAATTTTTCTGCCCTGCCTTCTAATAAAATAATATGCTCATCCATTTCTCGCTCTTCTGAACGGCCTTTCCCTTTTCTGAACAATCTTAAAATCCAACTCGGATAATAACCGCCATGCTTAATCCAACGGCCCATAAAATGTACACGCCGTTTAATGTAATAGCCATTAACGGCGCGCGCTGATTCACGCTGATTTTCATGCTGATTAACGCTGATATTTTTAAATAAATTGCTTATTTCCTGTTTTAATTCTTCGGTCAGATATTCATCGGCATCTAATCGTAATATCCAGTTGTTTTTAATTTCTAAATTATCTAAAGCCCAATTAAACTGCTCCGCCTGATTAACAAAAGTCCGCTGGGCTATTTTATTGGTGTATTTCCTGGCAATCTCCAAAGTTTTGTCGGTACTGAAAGAATCAACAATAATAACTTCGCTTGCCCAATCAATAATGCTTTTAAGGCAATTTTCAATATTAATTTCCTCGTTATAAGTTAAAATAATAACACTAATTGATGATTTCATCCTTTAAATTATATCTTAAAAACCTAAAAAATTGTATAATGAGGGCAAGATTGATAAAAAAACTAAAAATAAGTTAAATTAATAAATAAAATGCAGATTAAAAAACAATTAACAAAATACGCTTTACGAAGGCCGCGATTGATGGATTTGTTTAAAACTATTGTTTTAAATTTACGTAGAAATAGGTTTTATAAACCTTATGCGTTAAAAGCTGCGCAAAATTATGCCTTGAAATATCCGCATGGTAATAATGGCATTTCTATAGAAACAATTTTGAATTGTAATGCCAGATGCATTATGTGCGCCCATGCTTACAAACAGTTAATGGGAGTAATGAGCATGGATTTGTTCAAAAAAATAATCAAAGATTGCCGTTCGCTTAGCATAAAAGATGTGGGACTAAGCGTATATGGCGAACCGCTTATGGACCCGTTTTTGTTTGAAAGGATACATTTTCTAAGAAAGTATAATATGAATTATGGATTTTTTACTAATGGTTCTTTGCTTGATAAATCAAAGGCAAGGATTTTATTTGAATTAGGAGGGTTAAAAAATATTAACTTTTCCATTTGTGGATATAAGACGAAGGTATATGAGGCCGTAATGGTTGGGTTAAAAAGAGATGTTACATATAAAAATGTAATTGACTTTTTATCCTTGAAGGAAATATTTCGCAGACATGATTTATACGTTTCGATTTCTACGGTAAAATTGCATTTAAATAAAAAAGATATGAGGGATTTTGTAAAATTTTGGCAAAAACAGAAAGGAGTAGACGCAATTATAACTGCCGACTTATGGGATAGAGTCGGCAGTCAATCCATTGAAAATATAGGTATTTTGGGAAAAATGCATAAAAAAAATATTTGGCGCTCGCCGTGCAAGCAGCTCTGGGGAAGTGTTTATATTTATTATGATGGACGAGTGGCGCCTTGTTGCGACGATGGAGATGAAAGAAAATTAATTATAGGCGATGTGAATTCTCAAAATTTACTTGAGATATTCAATGGGGAACCAATAGAGAATCTTCGGAAATTACATCTGGGGAATAAACGTCATCTTCACCCTGTTTGTAGTGCTTGTTCCCACGAAAGTAATTGGTTCCAGGAGTAATTTTAAGCATCCGCAAAATTTTAGACATTTAACTTTTATAAATTTTTCCGTTACTACTTCTGTTTAATTCCTCGTTATAAGTTAAAATAATAACACTAATAGGAATTTTCATGAGTTTAAATTGTTTATTAAGTTTAAATTGTTTATTAAAATAATAACAGACCTATCTAAATTATCAATTATTTCATTATATACACTTATGACGATCGTCATAAGTGTATATAAGCTCATATAATCCTAAAAAACTCTTATAAACCTTTAAACTACTAAATTACATCCTCTTCCGTGGCCTTAAAGAATTTTAGATACTGTAAAAGATTGGTCTCGCTTAAATATTTAATGAACTCTTTAGGTAATGGCGCAGGCCCAAGCCAGACACTTTTTTGCAGGGGTATAAAATTTAAAGCCATTAATTCACTTCTTAACCAATTTCTCTGTTTTCGCCTTAACTCCGGAATATCAAAAACAACTACCATCTCTTTCTTCTTGTTTTCAGTTTTTAAATGTCCGAAGTGAGGAATTTTATTTTTTAAAAACTCCCTTCCTTTTTCAGTAATTGCCCAAATGCCCTTTTTATCTTCAACTAAACCACGTTTTTTAAGACGGGATAAGATTGTTCTTAGGGTTTGCTCTTTAAGTTTTTGGTAATCTATTCTTTTCGGCTTAGGAACATCCATCCAGCCCTTCATTCTTTTCCGCAGCAATTTATAACCGCCTGAATAATCAGTCAAAATAATAAGTAAATCATCTGTTAAGCTCATATTTCTATTATTTATTAATTATTTATTATTAGATATTATGTACAATTAGATATTATATACAATTTTAGACGATCGCAAGAGATGTATATAAAAGGTGTTTTGAATTTAAATTTTTCTCGCGCAAACTATTAAATGAGCGCCCATGGAAGGAAAAATATCGCCTAAAATTTCAAAGATTTTGCCAAGTTTGTTTCGGCGAGTGGAAAATAAAAGATGAGAGGAAATTACTTTTAAAATTTCAAATCCTTCTTGTTTAATTAAATTTTCAATAGTCTTTTTATTATAAATATGATAATGATAAGGCGCATGGGCGAAAAGCGGCATTTTACCGAAAAGCATCAATAACCTATTAGCGCTAAATAGCAAATTCGGCACCGTAATTATTAAAAGGCCGTTTAGTTTAAGAGCCTCTCGGCATTCGTGAATAAATTTAGTGTCATCAAATAAATGTTCTATCACTTCACCAGCAAAAATAACATCGAATTTGATATTAAACTCAGGAAAGCCTTCATTTAAATCAACTTGGATTATTTTAACACCAGTTATCTCTCGAGGATTAATATCAACACCAAAACAATTCGCACCTTCTTTGTTTAATAAATCAGCAACACCGCCATTAGTAATACCACATTCTAAAATATTTAAGCCCTTGATTTCACCAAGATATTTTCGTATTAATTTTATTACTTTCTTAATCCTAATCGGATCGGGAACTTCAAAATTTTCAAAAATTTGTTGTTTTTGGTCCATATATCAAATAAAATAATTATGTGAATCGGTCTTTTTCATAATCGATAAATGAAAATGGATGTTCCCGCTTTATCATCAGGATGGTCTATGTCTTTAATGGCCTTGAGCCAAAAATACCGCTCAGGACGGGTCTTCAGGAGATGAACCGAAACCGCAAACCAATCAATGCCTCTTAATTTCGGACTGTCGGTAAAAGCTCCCCAATCTTCCACTCCGTCTCCTATATAATAATTAAAGCCGCCAGTAGTAGCGCCATAATAACTTACGCTGATTTTTTTAACGTTGTTTTTCTTTACCCAATCGCCTAATCGCTTCAAGTCTTGGCCCCAGTCGTAATTTGAATGGACAGCATAATTATAACCGCCAGAAACTCCTCCGCCAAGTTGATTAAAATAGGAAAGAAAATAAGGAGAAGTAGAAAAAACTTCTATTAAGTAAAAAGCAGATAAAACAAAAATCATTTCTTTTTTAAGAGAAAATCTGATTTTTCTCAGTCCCACTGCGGTTAAAATATAGACAAATGGAATTATGGGAAAAATATGCCTGATGCCCACATTCATACCGCTTGTAATGCTATAAACTCCATAAATAATTATAAAAAAGAGCATAGCAAACTCCGTAAAATAATTTTCCAAAAAGATTAATAGCTTTTTAAAAAAAATTGCTAAATCAATTTTAAAATTTTTGGCGATGCCCCAGAGGCTAAATATAAAAGCAATGAAAATCATAACAAGCGACGGCAGCGGTTCTTTTAGAAAAAAGATTTCTGGGAAATAATACCACCGGCCAGAATCACGGACTTCGCCGTTCAAATAGGTTGGTTCATGCTGAAGTCGCGATTGCCTAAAAACTCCCAAGGCACCCATAGAATACTCGACAAGGGGCCGCGTCAACCGATTGACGCTCGTTTTGAAAATACCTTCCTTGAGAGAGCAAGCCGCCCAAAGCTTGATATCTTTTTGATAACTGACTCCTAAGCAATTTTCCGAATTGGCTCTCCCCGTCTTGTTAAAAAATCCCAACGCTGTTTGCGTATATAAAAGTTGTTTGTCGAAGGGGTAATTAAAAGTAAACAAAAAATAGGCGGCGTAAATCAAAGAAAAACCTATTAAAAATATTAAAAAAAGTTTTCCCAACAAATTAAACCAATGGCCGACAAAAAGCGCTCGAATAACTAACAAACAAACGAATACCGGCACCAGGATAAGCGCGGAGAACTTCGTCAACTGAGCAACGCCGAAAGCCAAACCGGAAAATATTAAATATTTATTTGATTGACTAACAAGAAACTTAACGAAAAAATAAAGGGCGACGAAAATACCGAGGCTTGCCCCAACATCGGTTGTGACATAATGGCCGTGAGCAAGAAAATTAGGCGAAAGAGCCAAGAGAAAAGCCGGCAATAAAGCCCACCAGCGACCAATTAATTCTTTTGACCAAATATAAATAACGATTACAAGTAAAATTGTAAGTATCATCGGCGCCAGCCGTGCCCATTCTACGATTTTTTGGGCATCATTATCCGATTCATGAAAAAATATGCCGCCAAATGACCACTGATTACTCAAACCTTCTTGCCAAAATTGGTTTTCCAGGGGGAAATTTATCTTTTGAAAAAGCAGGGGTAGGGCAGAAAGGACTTTCACCAAAGGGGGATGCTCATGATTCAACCGGTAATCAAAATATTTTACATAACTATAGCCAGCCGGAATATGCGCTACCTCGTCTAAAGTCACAGATTCACCAGAGGAAGCGATAAACATCAGCAGAAAAGATATTCCGATAATTAGCCCTAGAACCAATAGCCCAAAATACTTAGAATGGAAAAGTTGATAACTCATAAAGGCCTTATAAATTTTTATATGCTTCCATAAACCTACTCGCTATTTCCGGCCAAGAAAATTCGGTCTCTACTAAACGCTTTCCTCGCTCACCTATTTTTTTGGCTAAATCAGGGTTGTCCAAAATTTTCAAAATCGCTTCGGCTAATTGTTTTTCGTCTTT